>Ga0105106_10003538_pt1 | contig 11142 bp, 9 predicted proteins | sample PPLLaktember2015_5_FD_79109 | JGI IMG/M metagenome (GOLD analysis project Ga0105106, IMG submission 79109) | Freshwater sediment microbial communities from Prairie Pothole Lake near Jamestown, North Dakota, USA - PPLs Lake P8 Core (1) Depth... | ecosystem: Environmental > Aquatic > Freshwater >... | reverse complement strand
GGTCGCCCTGAACACCCTGCGGCCCCTGGGCACCGTCGGCGCCGTCGGCGCCAGCGGGGCCCTGCGGACCTGCCGGACCGGGATCGCCCTGGACGCCCTGCGGCCCCTGGGCACCATCCGCGCCATCGGCACCGGCGGGACCCGCGGGACCGGGATCACCCTGCGGCCCCTGGGCACCATCGGCGCCGTCGGCGCCAGCCGGACCCTGCGCACCGTCGGCGCCGTCAGCTCCGGCCGGACCCTGCGGGCCCACCGGTCCCGGGTCGCCCTGAACACCCTGCGGCCCCGGGTCGCCTTGCGGACCCTGGGCACCGTCCGCGCCATCGGCACCCGCCGGCCCCTGCGCCCCTGCCGGTCCCTGAACGCCCTGGAGACCCTGCGGCCCCGCCGGACCGGGATCGCCCTGCGGTCCCTGAGCGCCGTCGGCGCCGGAAGGGCCCTGGGGACCCGGGTCGCCCTGCGGTCCCTGGGCGCCGTCGGCACCCGCGGGACCCTGCGGTCCCTGCGGCCCGGGGTCGCCCTGAGGCCCGATTGCGGCCACCGGGCCCGACGCCTGGAGCTGGCAGGCGTTGCCCTCGGGCACGATGCCAGGGCCCGTGACGCGCAGATAAGGGGCGGTGCTCGTGACGGGGACGTCGAGCACCGCGTGGATGCGGATGGCCTTGGGCGGCTTCGGCGCCTGCTTCACCGCCTGCGCCTTGTCCACGTAGTACTGCAGCATCGTGTCGCTGGCGAAGAGGTTCTCGCTGTCGATCACCGTGGTGCAGCTCGAGTCCGAGAAGAGCTCGAACAGCAGGACGTCCGTGCTGGTGGGGCCCTTCTTGAAGTCCCGCAGGCGGACGAAGTACTCGACTGCGATGGGCTCCGCGGCGGCGGCGCCCGCGACGAAGAGCGAGAGCAGGGCGGCGATCGCTGCGCGCACACGAAGGGCCATGTTGGGCTCCGGGGCCGTCCGGGCGTGGGTGATCCCGGACACACACTCTTCGGTGTGCATCGGCCGCCCGCCGGCAGCTCTTGAGCGCAAAGGCCCGTCCGCACGCAGGTGTACGCCGTTCGGGAATGCGAGCGGTGGGTTAGGGCTGGATCAGCCGCCGGAAGTAGGGTCTTCCGCCTCGGGGCCCGGGGGCGTGTCGTCGTCCAGCCGCTCGAGGTAGCCCTCGGGCAGGGCGACGCGCTGGGTGCCCCCGTGCTTGCCGCGCGGGACGCGCAGCGCGTGGGTCGGGAAGGGCTCGTCCGCGTCGAGCCGGGCGATCTCGTCGCGGAGCTCGCCGAGGCTGGCCACGCGCGTCAGCCGCTCGCGGAGCCGGGCGCTGTCCCGAAACCCCTTGGTGTACCACGCCGCGTGCTTGCGGAAGGAGCGCAGCCCCCACGGCTCGCCACACCACGCGGCCAGCAGCTCCGCGTGCTCCAGCATCACCTCGGCGACGGCGCCGAGCCGCGGCGGCGGCTCCGGCTCGCGCCCGGCGAACGCGTCGGCGAGATCGCGGAACAGCCACGGGCGGCCGAGGCAGCCGCGTCCCACCACCACGCCGTCGCAGCCCGTCGCGCGCATCATGCGCAGCGCGTCCCAGGCCTCCCAGACGTCGCCGTTGCCGAGCACCGGGATGGAGCGCACCGCCGCCTTCAGCCGCGCGATGCCCTCCCAGCGCGCCTCGCCATCGTAGAGCTGGGCCGCCGTGCGCGCGTGGAGCGCGACGGCGGCGCAGCCCTCTCCCTCGGCGATGCGGCCGGCGTCGAGGAACGTCTCGTGGGCGTCGTCGACGCCGAGGCGGAACTTCAGCGTCACCGGCACGCCGCCGGCGCGCCCGGTGGCGGACCGCACGATCGCGCGCAGCAGTCGCGGCCGCAGCGGAATGGCCGCGCCCCCGCCGCGGCGGGTCACCTTCGGCACCGGGCAGCCGAAGTTGAGATCAATGTGGTCGACCTTGCCCTCGCCGACCAGCCAGGCGACGGCCTCGCCCACGTAGTGCGGGTCTACCCCGTAGAGCTGCAGGCTGCGCGGCTTCTCGTCCGGCGCGAACTCCGCGAGCTTGTGGGTCTTCGCGTTGCCTTCCGCCAGCGCGCGCGCGGTGATCATCTCGCTCACGTAGAGGCCCGCACCGAAGCGGCGGCAGAGCCTCCGGAAGGGCGCGTTGGTCACGCCCGCCATCGGCGCCAGCACCACGGGCGGGTCGACGCGCAGGGGCCCGTAGTAGAGCGGCGCGAACTCGCCGGGCTGTGCGGGCCGGACGTCGCGGTTCAGCTCGCTGCGCACGATCTCAGGGGGTGCGGGTCACCATGCGGTCGATCGCATGGACCGGAGCGGCGTCCCCGCTCAGCAGGGGCGCGATGGCGGCGTAGACGAGCTGCTGCTGCTTCACGCGCGAGAGCCCGGCGAAGGCCTCCGACACCACGTCGAGCTCGAAGTGCCCCGCCCCGCGCGCCACCACGGAGGCGCTCGCGCCCGGCAGCGCCTGCTCGATGGCGGCGCGCAGGCGCTCGGCGAGCTCCTCGGGCTCCGGCGGCGGCGAGCTCAGGATGCGCAGCGCCATGGCTCCTCCCCGCGCTAGTAGCGCGGCACCGAGGGGTCGACCTCCTGGGACCAGGCGTCGATGCCGCCCGCGAGGTTCGCCACGTTGCGGAAGCCGAGGGCGAGGAAGTGCTCGGCGGCGCGCTGGCTGCGGCCGCCATGGTGGCAGTGGAAGACGATCTGCGTGTCGCGGGGCAACGCCTCGAGCTCCGCGCGCAGCGCGTCGTCGAGCAGCCGGGCGCCGGCGATCCGCGCGCGCGCCCACTCTTCCGGCGTCCGCACGTCCACCAGCACCAGCGGCTCGCCGGCGTCGAGCAGCGCCCTGGTTTCCTTGGCGCCGAGCTGGCGCACCTGCGGCGCGCCCGGCACGTCGACGTGGAACGCCGGGCCGCTCGCCCCGGGGCGGACGTCGATGGAGACGCCGTTCGCGCGCGAGGCGCTCACCGGGTCGAGCGAGAGGGCCACGCCGTTCGCGGTGACGCGCAGCTCGCCGTCCTCGGCGGGTCCGAAGTAGAGGCCCGGCTGGAGGCGGGCGTCGATCATCAGGTGCAGCTCGCGGCCCCCGGCGGTGCCGGCCAGTCGCTGCAGCTCCGCGGCCGCGGCGTCGCTGATCCGGATCTCCGGCGGCTGCGCGCTCGGGCGCTCGAGGCCCAGCGTCTCGAAGATCTCGCCGGTCGACACCAGCTCCTTCACGATGTCGCAGCCGCCGACGAGCTCGCCAGCGACGTAGAGCTGGGGAATGGTGGGCCACGACGAGAAGACCTTGATGCCCTCGCGCAGCGGCGGGTCCGAGAGCACGTCGATGGTCGTGTAGTCCGGAACCAGGCGGTCGAGGATCTGCACCACCTGGGCGGAGAACCCGCACTGGGGCCCCTGCCGGTTGCCCTTCATGAAGAGCACCACGCGGTCGGAGGCGATCAGCGATTCGATGCGATCCTTGAGGTCGGCGGGAAGGTTCGACATGGCCCGCCAGGATAGCGAAGCGCTCAGCGAGCGGGCGCTGCCTCGGCGACGGAGCCGGCGCCGCCCGGCTGGAGCGCGACCAGGTCGCCGAGCACCCGCAGCGCTTCCTTGAGCTGCGGCGTCGGCTCGTCGCGCTCCGCGCGCGCGCGTCCGGCCGAGTCTTCGGTCGCCGCGGTGTCGCCGCCGCCCGGGGCGCTGGCCGCCACTCCCGCATCGACCTGGGCCTGGGCGCTGCCGGCGGGCGCCTCGCCGCCCGGCTTCAGCACCTCCGCGATCTCGAGCACGCCGTCGTCCTTGGCGCGTTCGGCGAGGTCGTCGCGCACCTTCTGGAGCTCGCCGTCGCTCTTCTGGCGCGCCTCGGAGCGCGCGCGCAGGGCCGCCAGCGTCTGGGCCGTGACGGGCTCCCAGCGGTCCGGTCCCGGTCCGTTCGCGCTGGCGCTCGGGAACGGCGGCACTGACTGGGGCGGCAGCGAACGGGGCTGGCGCTTCTCGCCGAAGACGTCGAGGTTGAAGGGCGAGGGCACCACCACGTCGGACGCCACGCCCGAGGCCTGGGTCGACGCGCCGCCCGGCCGGAAGAACAGCGCCGTGGTCACCTTGAGGGCGCCGAGCCCCGGCGGGAGCGGGAACACGCTCTGCACCGTCCCCTTCCCGAAGGTGTGGTCGTCGCCCACGATCACCGCGCGGTCGTAGTCCTGGAGCGCGCCCGCGAGGATCTCGGAGGCCGACGCGCTGATCCGCGAGGTGAGCACCACCAGCGGCCCCGGGTAGAGCGTCTGCTCGTCGAGATCCTGGAGCAGCCGGCTGCGCTCGGTGGTACCGCGGATGCCCACCACCGCGCCCTCGGCCACGAAGAAGCCGGAGATCCGCACCGCGTCGTCGAGCAGCCCGCCGCCGTTGCGCGACAGGTCGAGCAGCAGCCCGTCGGCCTTCTCCTGCTTCACCTGGCGCAGGATGCGCTCCAGATCCCGCGAGCCCTGGCGCTTGGTCGGGTCGCGATCGCCGTAGAACGACGGCAGCTCGACGACCGCCAGCTTGAGCTTGCGGCCGTCGATCTCCTGGGTCTCGAAGCGCAGCTTGGCGGCCTGCTCCTCGAGGTCGATCTTGTCGCGCACGATCGAGACCTCGAAGCGCTCCACCGTCTCGCCCTGGCGCAGCACCATCAGCCGCACGCGGCTGCCCTTCTTGCCGCGGATCAGCCGCACGATGTCGCGCAGGCGCATGTCGATGACGTCGACGAACTGGCCGTCCTCCTCCGCGACGGCGATGAACTTGTCCTGGGGCTTCAGGATGCCGAGGCGGTCGGCGGCGCCGGCGGGGATCACCTCCTCGACCACCGCGTAGCCGTCGCGCTCGGAGAGGGCGACGCCGATGCCCTCCAGCGAGAGCTGCATGCCGATCTGGAAGTCCTCGAGGTCGTCCGCCGAGAGGTAGAGCGAGTGGGGATCGAGCGAGTTGGCGAAGGCGTTCAGGAAGCCGGCGTACAGCTCCTCGGCGCGCTGCTCGTTCCAGCGCCGGGTGCGCAGCTCGTAGCGATGCACGAGCCGCTTCTTGGCTTCCGCGAGCTCGATGTCGCCGTTCAGGTAGTTCGACATCTGGAAGTGAACGAGCACGCGCAGCAGCGCGTCGCGGGCGCGGGAGTCGGCGGGCCAGCCGCGCTTCTCGGGATCGATCACCAGCTTCGCGGTGTCGTCGACGGCGTAGTCCGGCGCCTCGACCAGGTTGCGCACGAAGCGCTCCTCGTTGGCGAGGCGCTTCGAGAGGTCGGCGCTGAGCCGCTGGAGGAGGGCGCAGTCGCCCCCGCGAATCGCGTCGACCGCGGGCGTCAGCTCGCCCTTCCAGCGCTCCATCTCCGAAGTCAGCAGCAGGGTGCGCTGCGGATCCACCCGCTCGAGATAGGTCTGGGCGGTGAAGCTGCGCAGCGGAGCGTCCACCTCGCTGTAGCGGACGTGGCGCCGCAGGTACTGCGTCATCAGCTCGCCGACGTCCTGGCAGCGGAGCTCGACCGGCTGCGAGGGCTCGGCGCCGCGCGCGGGGAACGGCGCCAGGGCGAGACAGGCGAGGGAGGAGAGAAGCAGGCGCTTCGAGCTGCCGAAACTCATTCGAGTCCGAGAGCATATCAGCCCGCGGGCGCGGTCGCCGGGGCAGGCCTCGGCTCTCCGGCGAGCGGCAGCCCCAGGCTGCGCAGGTGCAGACCGTCGTGGGAAGGGGCCAGCGCGACCCCCGCCTGCTCGAGGTGCAGGAGGAAGCGGCGCACCTCGGCGAGCCGCGCCTCGTCCTCGGGGACGATCAGCAGCCGGTAGAGCAGCGGCTTCGGCACGCCGTGGCGGATGCCGTCCACGGCGTTGGCCACGTCCCCCGTGAAGGCGATGCGCCGCACCGCTCCGGCTTCGCCGCGCAGCGCGACGATCGCGACCTGGCTTCCGGGCGTGTGGCCGGCGGCCCAGACCACGCCGACGCCGGGGAAGCCCGGGACGCGCGCGAGGGACTCGTCGGCGAGCAGCGTCCTGCGCGTGCAGCCCGCGGCCTCGATCGCCTTCGCACCGGGGCGCGTGGTGTAGTTGCCGCGCGACGCCTGGGCGGGGGTCTGGAACAGCTCGATCTCGGCCCCGCCGCGCGCCGCGCAGAGCGCGCCGAGACCCTGGGTGTGGTCCGTGTGCAGGTGGGTGAGAACGACGGCGAGCCGGCCGCTCGCGAGCTCCGGGAGCTGCTCGACGGCGCTGCCCCGGGGCTGCGCGGGCGCCGCGCCGACGAGCTCCAGGGTGCGGCCGAACTCCGCCGCGGCGGCGCGCTCCATCCCGGTGTCGATCAGCAGCTTCCGCCCGTCGGCCCAGGTCAGCAGGAAGGCCGGGTGCGACATCTCGTAGGGCGTGTCCGGCGACGGGTCGCGGGCCGGGTCGAGCACCTGGGCGCGGGGCGTCCGCTGCGTGGCGGTGTCGGCGACGACCAGGCGGATCGGGAGGTCGTCGCCCTCGAGCGCCGTGAGAGCCAGCGGCAGCGGTCCGCCGAGCCCGCGGATCGCCCAGTGCGCGGAGCCGAGCAGCGCAGCTGCGAGCAGCAGCACGGCGAAAACGAGGAGCGCGGCGGCGGCGAGGAGTCGGCGGAGCATCGGAAGCCTCCTGGCGAGGGCAGGGTAGGGTAGGATGGGCGACTCGCCGGAGGGCTGCGATGGGCAACCTGAGCTGGGACGTCGGCCGGGCGCGGATCACGCGGATCGTGGAGCACGAGCTCTCGTTCTCCCTCGCCGGGTTGCTTCCGGAGGCGACGCCCGAGGCCCTGGCCCGCCATCGCGCGTGGCTCGAGCCGCACTTCCTGAATCCCGACGGCGGCATCACGCTCTCGATCCACGGGCTCGTCGTCGAGTCCGAGGGGCGCCGGATCCTCGTCGATACCTGCGTCGGCGGCCGGCGGATCCCCGGCTACGAGGTGTTCGCCGAAGGCGGGCGTCCGTTCCTGCGCGAGCTCGAGGGGGCGGGCTTCCCGGCCGACTCGATCGACTTCGTGCTCTGCACGCACCTCCACTTCGACCACGTCGGCTGGAACACGAAGCAGGCGGACGGCCGCTGGGTTCCGACCTTCCCGCGCGCGCGGTACCTCTTCGCGCGGCCCGAATGGGAGCACTTCAGCCGCGAGACGCCCAGCGCCTTCACCCACACGGTGGACGAGGCCGTGCGCCCGCTGTTCGCCGCCGGGGTCGCGGACCTCGTGGACACGAGCCACGCCGTCACCACCGAGGTGCGGCTGGTGCCCTCGCCCGGCCATACGCCCGGCCACGTCTGCGTCGCGATCGAGTCGCAGGGGGAGCGCGCGCTCGTCACCGGCGACATGACCCATCACCCCGTGCAGTGGGCAGAGCCGGACTGGAAGATGGTGGCCGACACCGATCCGGAGCAGGCCGTCGCCACCCGGCGCCGGCTGCGCGACGCCCACGCGGACCGCCCGGTGCTCGTGATCGGCACCCACTACGCGCCGCCCTGCGCCGGCTACGTCGTCACGGGAGCGGGCGGCTTCCGCTTCCGGGCGAAGACGTGAGCGCGCTCGTCGCCGAAGCGCGCGACGTCGCGTCCTTCGCCGACGAGTGCGAGCTGCTGGTCGTCGGCCTCGGTGCGGCCGGCGCCGCCGCCACCCTCGAGGCCGCCGCGGCGGGCGCCGACGTGCTCGCGATCGAGCGCGCGAGCGCGGGCGGCGGCACCTCCGCGCTCTCGGGCGGCGTGCTCTACCTCGGGGGCGGCACGCCGCTCCAGAAGGAGTGCGGGTTCGAGGACTCGCCCGAGGCGATGTTCGACTACCTGATGGCGAGCTGCGGCCCGGCGCCCGACGCCGAGAAGCTGCGGCTCTACTGCCAGGACAGCGTCGACCACTACCACTGGCTCGTCGACCAGGGCGTGCCCTTCAAGCCCGTCTTCTATCCGCACTACAGCGGCGAGCCGCCCACCGACGACGGGCTCGTCTACTCGGGCACGGAGGACGCCTGGCCCTTCGATCGCATCGCCAGGCCCGCGCCCCGCGGCCACGTGCCGCAGATTCCCGGCCAGGCCGGCGGGCTGCTGATGCAGAAGCTGCTCGCGGCGGTCGCGGCGTCGGGCGCGCGGGTGCGGAACGACACGCGCTGCCTGGCGCTGGTGCGCGGCGCATCGGGTCGCATCGAGGGCGCGCTGGTGCGCAGCGCTGGGCGCGACGAGGCGCTGCGCGCGCGCCGCGGCGTGGTGCTCTGCACGGGCGGCTTCGTCAACGACCCGGCGATGCTGCGCCGGCACGCGCCGCTGCTCGCGCGCTGCAAGTTCCGCGTCGGCGCCGAGGGCGACGACGGCAGCGGGATCCGCATGGGGATGGCGGCGGGCGCCGCGCCGCTGAATCTCGCGATGGGCTCGATCTCGCTGCCCGTGACCCCGCCGAAGGCGATGCTCAAGGGCCTCTTCGTGAACGGACGCGGCCAGCGCATCCTCAACGAGGATGCGTACATGGGGCGGCTCGGCGAGCACGCGCTGCTCCACCACGAGGGCCGCGCCTTCTGGATCCACGACGACGCGACCTTCGTGCGGCCCGACGTGCCGCGGCCCGTCGCCGCCGCCGGCGACACGCTCGAGGAGCTGGAGCGGGAGCTCGGCATGCCGGACGGGAGCCTGCAGGCCACCGTCGCGCTCTACAATCGCCACGCCGCGCGCGGCGAGGATCCGATGTTCCACAAGCGCGCGAAGTGGCTGGTGCCCCTCGAGCGCCCGCCCTTCGGCGCCCTCGACTGCACCGTCGACGGCTCGCTCTACGCCGCCTTCACGCTCGGGGGCCTGCACACGAGCCCCGACGGGGAAGTGCTCGCGGCCGACGGCGCGCCGGTTCCCGGCCTGTACGCCGCGGGTCGCGCCAGCGCGTGCATCGCGGCGCCGGGCTACGCGAGCGGCCTCTCCCTCGGCGACGCCACCTTCTTCGCCCGCCGCGCCTCCCGCGCGGGTTTAGAAAGGGGACGGACTTAAGAATTTAGAAACGCCCCCGAAGGGGAAAACTAAATGCTTAAGTCCGTCCCCTTTCTAAACCATCGTGAGGCCGCCGGAGATGGAGAGGACCTGGCCGGTGACGAAGGCGGCGTCGTCGGAGAGCAGGAAGGCGACGGCGCCGGGGATGTCGTCGGCGCGGCCCACGCGGCCCATCGGGATGGCGCGGGCGAGGGCCTGCTGCAGGCGGCCCGTCGGGTCGATCGTCGCGAGCAGCTCGGTGTCGGTCGGTCCCGGGGAGACGCAGTTCAGCGTCACGCCGCGGCGGGCGGCCTCGCGGGCCACGGAGCGCGTGAAGGCGACGATGCCGCCCTTGCACGCGGCGTAGACGGCCTCGCCGGAGGAGCCCACGCGCCCCGCGTCGGAGGCGATGCTCACTACCCGCCCCGCGCCTCGCTCCAGTAGACCCGGCAGCACGGCCCGCGTCACGTGGAGCGGGCCGTAGAGGTTCACGTCGATCACCTGGCGCCAGAAGGCGGCGTCGGTGTCGACGAAGTCGGCGGCGCGGTCCCAGCCCGCGTTGTTGACCAGCCCGAACAGCGGCCCCAGCTCGCGCTCGCAGGCGGCGACCGCGCGCTCCACCGCCGGGCCGTCGCGCAGGTCGCAGGCGAGCGCCGCCGCCCGGCCGCCGGCCGCGCGCAGCTCCGCCGCCGCCGCGCTCGCGCCGTCCCCGTCGAGGTCGAGGACGCCGACGGCGCAGCCCTCCTCGGCGAGCCGCCGCGCGATGGCGCGACCGATGCCGCGGGCGCCGCCCGTCACCAGAACGCTCTTGCCGGAGAGGCCGCGCATCGTGCGCCGGACGTTAGCGCGCCAGCAGCTCCGGGCTGCGCGCCTCGACCATGCGGCGGATGCCGTCGCGCCAGCCGACCCGCGTCGGCCCGAGCGCCGCGTGCATGCGCGTGAGATCGAGCGCCAGGCTGCCGAGCGCCCGCTCGCCCGGCTCGAGCTTCGCCGGCAGGCCGGTCAGCTCCGTCAGCCAGCCGGTCCAGTCCTCGATGCTCGCCGGCTCCCCGCCCCAGTTGAGGGTGACGGCGGGCACGCCCGCCACGCCGAGCAGCCCGGGCAGGTGCGCGACGTAGTCGTCCTCGTGGATCGGGTTGTAGAGGTTCGGCTGCTCGCGGTGCACCGCGATCGGCGCGCCCGCTTTCATCATCAGCAGGTGGTACCAGGGCCAGCCTCCGGCGTCGCCGTAGGGGACCGAGAGCCGCGCGATCACCGTCGGCACGCCGAACTCGCGCGCGGCGAAGCGCACCGTCGACTCGGCGGCGATCTTCGCGAGGCTGTAGGTGGGCATCAGCACCCGATGGTTGTCGCCGAGCGGCGCGTCCTCCATCCGGGGCTCGTGGCCGGCGTAGGCGTACACCGCCGCCGAGGACACGTGCAGGAACGCGCGCGCCCCCCGGCAGCGCGAGAGCAGCTGGCCCGAGCCCTCGGCGTTGGCGCGCAGGTCGCGCTCGAAGTCGCCGCTCTTCACCACGGCGAAGTGCAGCACGAAGTCGACCGGCGGCAGCGACGGCAGCTCGCCCGCCAGATCCGCGGCGATCGGCTCGACGCCGAGCGCCTCGAGCGCGGCGCGGTCCTCCGGCTTGCGCAGCCGCCCGAGGCCGAACACGCGGCTCCCCGGCGCCAGCGCCCTCACCACCGCCTGCGCCACCTGGCTGGTCGGCCCGGTGACGAGGATCCGCGCGCCGCGCAGCTCCAGGCTAGTACCGGTAGTGCTCGGGCTTGTAGGGGCCGTCGGCGTCCACCCCGATGTACTCCGCCTGCTCGGGCGACAGCTTGGTGAGCCGGACGCCGAGGTGGGCCAGGTGCAGGCGCGCCACCTCCTCGTCGAGCTTCTTGGGCAGCACGTACACCTTCTTCTCGTAGGAGGCGACGTTCCGCGCCAGCTCGAGCTGGGCGATCACCTGGTTCGAGAACGACGCCGACATCACGAAGCTCGGGTGGCCGGTGGCGCAGCCCAGGTTCAGCAGGCGGCCCTCCGCCAGGATCAGCACCGAGTGGCCGTCGGGGAAGACCCACTCGTCGTACTGGGGCTTCACGTTCTCGCGGCGGATGCCGGGCAGCTTCTTCAGGCCGGCCATGTCGATCTCGTTGTCGAAGTGGCCGATGTTGCCGACGATGGCCTTGTCCTTCATGCGCGCCATGTGGTCGACGGTGATCACGCTGTAGTTGCCCGTC
>Ga0105106_10003535_pt1 | contig 11149 bp, 9 predicted proteins | sample PPLLaktember2015_5_FD_79109 | JGI IMG/M metagenome (GOLD analysis project Ga0105106, IMG submission 79109) | Freshwater sediment microbial communities from Prairie Pothole Lake near Jamestown, North Dakota, USA - PPLs Lake P8 Core (1) Depth... | ecosystem: Environmental > Aquatic > Freshwater >... | reverse complement strand
TCCTTCGGCGGCCTCGCCTCGCTCCACTTCACGCTCGCGCGGCCCGAGCGGGTGCGCGCGCTGCTCCTCGTCGCGAGCGGCCCCGGCTTCAAGAACCCCGAGGCCCAGGCGCGCTGGGAGGCCCAGGTCGACCGCATTGCCACGCGCCTCGAGGCGCGCGGCTTCGAAGGCTACGTCGACGGGCGCGCGGCGCCGACGGCGATCGGCCTGCGCCCCGAGCTGCCGGCCGCCCAGGCGGCGGGCCGCGCGATCCTCGCCCAGGACCCCCGCGCCGTCGCGCTCTTCGGGCGGCGCGTCGCGGGCCCCGTGCCCGGCGTGATCGACGAGCTGCCGAAGCTCGCGGTGCCGACCCTCGTGCTGGTCGGCGAGCGCGACGCCGACTACCTGCGCGCTGCCGAGGTGATGGCGGCGCGCATCCCGGGGGCGAAGCACGTGCTCGTGCCGGGCGCCGGCCACGTGGTGAACGTGGAAGAGGCCGAGGCTTTCAACCGCGCGCTCCTCGAGTTCCTCGCCGGGCTCCCGGCCGAGGATCGGGCAGCCGGGTAGGGGCGCTGCCGCGGACCCGGTTCGCCCCCGGGCCGACCGGAGGAAGCGATGGGCAAGGTGTTCGACGAGATCGGCGAGCCGCTCGCAGAGTGGCTCCGCGCGCAGAAGCTGTTCTTCGTCGCGACGGCGCCCCTCTCGGGCGACGGGCACGTGAACTGCTCGCCGAAGGGGCAGGACAGCTTCGCCGTGCTCGGGCCCCGGGAGGTCGCCTATCTCGACTTCGTCGGGAGCGGCATCGAGACCGCCGCCCACCTGCGCGAGAACGGGCGCATCACGCTGATGTTCTGCGCTTTCGAGGGGCCGCCTCGCATCGTGCGCCTCTACGGGCGGGGCGAGGTGCTGGAGCCCGGGGGCGCGGAGTTCGAGGCGCTGCGCCCGCGCTTCCCGGCCGCGCCGGGGACCCGCGCCCTCGTGCGCGTCGCCCTCGGCCGCATCGCCGACTCCTGCGGCTACGCCGTGCCCCTCTACCGCTACGAGGGCGAGCGCAGCCAGCTCCAGGCCTGGGCCGAGCGCAAGGGGCCCGAAGGGCTGCGGAGCTACCAGAAGGAGCACAACCTCGAGAGCATCGACGGCCTCCCGGGGCTGCGCGGGGAGCGCCTGTAGGGGCGATGCGCGACTTCGACGGCGACGCCTGCGCCGCGGACCTCTGCCGCGTGTTCCTCGGCTGGAAGCTGCGCGAGGACTACGACGCGCTGCTGGCCCTCGAAGAAGGGGCGCTCCGCATCGACCTCCTCTCGGGCGAGGCCTGGTGTGACGGAGATCCGCTGCCGCCGCTCTTCATCGCCGCCGAGCTGCGGCGCGAGCTGGAGGCCGGTCTCGAGCGGGCGGGGCTCGCGCCCGGCAGCGTGCGGCGCGCCGAGCTCGAGGCGGTGTTCGCGGTTCAGGGCGCCGCCACCGGCCAGGAGCCGCGCCTGCGCATCGCCTGTCGCTGCACCCTCGCGACCGAGGGCGCCAGCTTCGCCGCCGAGGCGCGCACCCACTGAGGGCGCGGGGCGCCGGCACCCGCGCGAGGCATCTAGCTCGCGCCCGTGGACCGGCGCACCTGCTCCTCGAGCCAGCGCCGCAGCGCCCGCGAGCCGCCCCGGAAGTGGTGGGCGTGGAGGCCCGCCTCGCGCATCAGCTCGGCGAGGTGCGCGCTCTTCAGGCCGTAGTCGCAGTAGAGCACGTACTCGCGGTCCTTCGCGAAGGAAGGGTAGGCGCGCAGGGCCTCGGGGAAGTCGAGGCGTACGGCGTCCGCCGGGTGCCAGGCGGCGAACTCCTCGCGGGTGCGGAGGTCGAGGAGCAGCGCGCCCGGGGGCACGCTCCCGGTCTCGAGGTCGCCGAGGAGCTGGGTGTCCGGGTCGTAGCCGCGCAGGTCGATGCGCTCCGAGGTCTTCAGCGCGTGCTCGAGGGCCCCGCCGTCGCGCCTCTCCTCCTGGCGCAGCACGTCAGCGAGGCGCGCCGCGGTGGCGGGCCGGCGCGGGACGATGGCGCAGTACTCGCCCACCACCGCCGAGAGCGGCCCTGTCCCGATGCGGTTCGCGAGGGCGATGATCTCGTCCTTGTGGAAGCCGATCAGCGGGCGGAAGATCGGGACGGTCGTCGCCTCGGAGATCACCGCGAGGTTCGCGAGGGTCTGGGACGATACCTGGCCGAGGGCCTCTCCGGTCACGATGGCCTGGCCGCGCACGGAACGCGCGACCCGCGCCGCGGCGCGCAGCATCTCGCGCTTCAGCAGGATCTGCCAGAGCCGCGGCTCGCTGCGCTCCATCAGCTCCTGCACGACGGGGCGGAAGTCGAGGGCGTGGAGCCGGGGACGGTCGCCGTAGCTCCAGCGCTCGGCCACGATCTTCATCACGCGCAGCGCGCCCAGCTCGTGGGTGCGGCCGCCGAGGTTGCAGAACACGTAGTCGAGGCGGACGCCGCGGCGCAGCATCTGCCAGGCCGCCACCGCCGAGTCGAAGCCGCCGGAGACGAGGGCTACGGCGCGGCCCTCGGTGCCGAGGGGTAGGCCGCCGGCGCCGGGCAGCTTCTCGCGGAAGAGGTGCGCGGCGCCGCGGTGGATCTCGACGCGCACCGTCGCCTCCGGCGCGCCGAGGTCGACGCGGCGGGCGACGGGGAGGAGCGCGGCGCCGAGCTCCCGCTCGACGTCGCGCGCGCCGAAGGGGGCGGTCTCGCGCCCGCCGACGATCTTCGCGCGCACCGCGAAGGAGCGGCCCCGCACGTCGCTGGCGAAGCGCTCGGCGCAGCGGGCGACGAGGTCCGGGAGATCCGCGAAGGCCACGCGCTCCGCCAGCGAGATCGACTGCACGCCGAAGACTCGCGCCGCGAGCTCCACGGCCCGCGCGTCGGCGGGGCGCAGGTAGACGCGCTCGTGGGCGCGCTCCACCTCCGCCTCCAGCCCCTCGGCGGCGAGGGCGTCGCGCAGGTTGTGGACGAGCTGGGAGAGGAAGCGCCGCCGCGTCGCGCGGGCCTTGGTCGAGAGCTCGCCCGAGAGCCGGAGGACGGCGAGGTGGGCATTCTGGGACGCGGGCTGCACCGCCGCAGGCTAGCAAGCCCGGCTCGGGGGTTGCGCCGAGCGACCGCCGGGGGGAAAGTTGACCCTCTCTCTCGGAGGTTCCTCCCATGCACCCGCACCGCCCCCTGCTTCCCGCCCTCGCTCTCGCCTGCGCCTTCGGCCTCGCATCCCTCGCGTGCGGGTCCGCGGAGCAGGAGGTCGCCAGTGCCCCGCCCCAGACGGCGGAAGAGGCGGCCGCGCGCCTCGCCGGCGCCGAGCAGGAGGTCGCCGCGCTGCGCCAGATCGCGGCCGACGCCGAGAAGACGCAGCAGTCCGCCGAGGCGAAGAGCGCCTCGGCCGAGGCCGAGCTCGAGGCCGCCCGCGAGGCCCACGACCAGGCGCGCAACGCCCTCCGCGACGCCGAGCAGAAGCTCGCCTCCCTGCTCCCGCCGCCGCCCAGCGACGAGGAGGTCTTCCGCCGCGTGCAGAAGCGGCTCCTCGAGGCCCCGGCCCTGGCGGAGGTCGCCATCGCCGCCGACGTCAGCAGCCGCAACGTGACCCTGCGCGGCTCCGTGCCCGACGCCGCCACCCGCGACGCCGCCCTCGAGATCGCCCGCTCCGTCGACGGCGTCGCCGAAGTCCGCAGCGAGATCCAGGTCACCGACTAGCTAAAGCGCGAGGGCGCAGCCGTCTTTGCGGCGGTCGCTCGCGCCGGCGAGGACGCCGTTGTCGAGGCGCTGGATGGCCTGGCCGCCGCCGAAGGCGTCCATCGCGAAGGCGGCGGGGCGCTGCACGGCGTGGCCGCGCGCGGCGAGGGCCTCGGCGAGGGTGCCGCCTTCGCTCGCCGGCGCGTCCGGCGCCTCGAGCAGCACCTCGCGGCCGCCCTGGAAGCGGAAGCGCGGGCGGTCGAGGGCCTCCTGGGGGTTCAGCCCGAGGTCGACCACGTTCGCGACGAAGTTCAGGTGGCTCTGGGGCTGGATCGGCCCGCCCATCGCGCCGAAGGCCATCCACGGCTCGCCGCCGCGCATCAGCATGCCCGGGATGATGGTGTGGAGGGGCCGCTTGCCCGGAGCGAGGACGTTGCGGTGGCCGGCCTCGAGGCGGAAGCCCGCGCCCCGGCTCTGGAGCACGACGCCGGTCCCGCCGCAGCCGACGCCGGAGCCGAAGCCGGTGAAGAGGCTCTGGATGAACGACACCAGGTTGCCCTCGGTGTCCGCCGCGCAGAGGTAGACGGTGTCGCCCGCCAGACCCGGCTGCGCGCCCGCGAGGGCCCGCTCGCTGACCTCCGCCGCCCGCCGCCGCGCGTAGCCCTTGTCGAGCAGTGCGGCGACGGGGACGTCGGCGTGCTCGGGGTCGGCCACGAAGGCGTCGCGATCGGCGAAGGCGAGCTTCACGGCCTCGATGCGCCGGTGCCAGTGGAGCGCGCTCTCCGCCTCGCCGGGCTCGAGGCACTCGAGCACGTTGAGCCCCACGAGGGCCGCGAGCCCCTGGCCGTTCGGCGGCAGCTCCGCCACGCCGACACCGCGGTAGGTCGTCTCGATCGGCTCCACGAAGCTCGAGGTGTGGCGGGCAAGGTCGTCGTGGGCGAGGAAGCCGTCCGCGGCCCGGGAGGCCGCCACCATCGCGTCGGCGAGGGGGCCCTCGTAGAAGGCGCGGGCGCCGCCCTTCGCCACGGCGCGGAGCGTCGCTCCGAGCTCCGGCACCCGGAACCACTCGCCGGCCTTCGGCGCGCGCCCGCCCGGCGCCCAGCTCGCCCGCGCCGCCGCGTCGAGCACGCCGGCCCGCTCGAGGAGCCACCAGTAGTGGGCCACGAGCTCGCTCACCGGGAAGCCTTCCTCGGCGCAGCGGATCGCCGGCTCGAGCACGTCGCCGAGGGGCAGGCTCCCGTAGCGCGCGGCGAGGGACTCCCAGGCGTGCACCGCCCCGGGCACCGTCACCGAGAGGATGCCCCGGCCGGGCACCTCGGCGAGGCCGCGGGCGCGGTACGCCTCGGCGCTCGCTGCGGCGGGCGCCCGCCCGCTCCCGTTCAGGCCGACGAGGCGCCGCTCCCGCGCCGACCAGAGCAGCGCGAAGGCGTCGCCACCTACCCCCGTCGACATGGGCTCGACGACGCACAGCACCGCCGCCGCAGCGAGAGCGGCGTCCACGGCATTGCCGCCCCGCGCCAGCACCGAGGCCCCCGCGGCCGCCGCCACGGGGACGCTCGCGCACACCATGCCCCGCCGCGAGAGCACGAGGGAGCGCTCGCTGCGCAGGGGCGAGTCGAGGCGGGCGCGCTGGCTGGCGAGCATCCCGGCAGCGTACACCCTGCGGGGTCAAGGGCGCCCCGGGCCGGGCCGATCACAGCCACCGGAGCGGTCCATGGACGAGCAACTCCGCGGCGAGGGGGCGCCGGGCGAGGTCCCCTCGCGCTATCGCGTGCACCTCCTGCCCCGGGCCAAGGCCACCGAGCGGGGGATCCTCTACCTGCGCGGCGAGGAGCAGTTCCTGCTGGCCTGGGAGCGCGTGAAGCGGGCCTTCGCCGCGCGGGTGGGCGAAGCGGGCGGCGCGGTCGTGGTCTTCGACCTCGCGGTCGAGGTGAGCGGCCCCGAGTGCGTGGTCTGTCGCCTCGAGGCCGCGCCCGCCGAGGCCCCGTGCCTGGCGCGGGCCATCGAGCTCGGCGTCGACGTCGACGCCCGCACCCCCGGCCTGCGCGCCCTCGCCCACGAAGGCTCGGCGCAGCTCCGCTTCCCGGACCTCGAGAGCTTCGGGGAGGCGTCCCTCGAATCGATCCGCTTCGCCAGCGGCTAAGCTCCGCCTCCATGTCCGGAGCGGTCCGCGTCGAGCGCGAGGGTGCCCTCGCCTGGCTGGTCTTCGACCACCCCGAGCGCCGCAACGCCATCTCCGCCGAGATGTGGCAGGCCATCCCCGGGGCCGTCGCCGAGCTCGAGGGCGACGCCTCGCTGCGCGTCGTCGTGATGCGCGGAGCCGGTGAGCTCGCCTTCGTCTCCGGCGCCGACATCTCCGAGTTCGAGAGCTCGCGCACCGGGGCCGCCGCGGCGGCGGACTACGACCGCACCACCGGGCGGGCGTTCGACGCCCTCGCCGGCCTCTCGAAGCCCCTGCTCGCGATGATCCACGGCTTCTGCATCGGCGGCGGGATGGCGACGGCCCTCGGCGCCGACCTCCGCTACGCGGCCGAGGACGCGGTGTTCGCGATCCCCGCCGCGCGCCTCGGCCTCGGCTACCACATGGGAGGCCTCGACGCGCTGGCGCGCCTCGTCGGGCCGAGCACCGCGAAGGAGATCCTCTTCACGGCGCGGCGCTACGGCGCCGCCGAGGCGCTGCGTCTCGGCCTCGTCGACGGCGTTTTCCCGAAGGCCGAGCTGGAGCGCGAGGTGCGCAGCCTCGCCGAGACCATCGCGGCCAACGCGCCCCTCACCCTCCGCAGCACGAAGCTCGCCCTCCGCGAGCTCGCCCGCGATCCCGCCGAGCGCGACCACGCCGCGGTGCGCCGGGCCATCGTGGCCTGCTTCGAGAGCGACGACTATCGGGAGGGGGTGCGCGCCTTCCTCGAGAAGCGGCCGCCCCGGTTCACGGGGCGCTGAGCCCCTTGGCCCGGGGCCACCTGTCCGGGGTGAAATCGCGTCATGCGTCCCCGAAGGGAAATCGGTGCGCCAGGTCACAAAAATTCCCCTCTCTCCCATTGCGGGGCGCCCCGAGAGTGCCCAAACTGTGCGCCCGAAGTGAAGAGCGCGTGAAACGCGCGCCTGCGGGAGGGGCCTGCAGGTGGAGGTGGGACCCGGCCGCAAGTGGCCGGATCCCAGGCGATTCAGGCTCGGTGTCACGCGCTGCCCCCTTGGAGAACCCGGATGATTCGTTTCCAGATTGGTCGCTTTGCGATGGTGGCGTTTGCGGCGGCGACGCTCACGACGGGCTGCTCGCTGTTCGACGGTGGCGGTGACGAGGACGCGACGAACGGCAGCGGGTTCGACTCGGGGCCCGACATGGGCGCCGAGGGCAACATGCCGGTGTCGGTGCCGGAGCTCGAGACGGTCTACTTCGACTACGACCGCTCGAGCATTCGCGAGGACCAGAAGGGCACGCTGCGCGGCAACTCGCAGCAGATCAACAGCCACAGCGAGTGGGCGACGGTGGTGATCGAGGGTCACTGCGACGAGCGCGGCAGCGAGGAGTACAACCTCGCGCTGGGCGAGCGCCGCGCGACCTCGGTGAAGCAGTACCTGAGCAACCTCGGCATTCCCGCGGCGCGCGTCGACACCGTGAGCTTCGGCGAGAGCAAGCCGGCGGTGCAGGGCCACGACGAGTCGGCCTGGAAGTGGAACCGCCGCGGCGAGTTCAAGGTCATCAAGCGCTAGCGCTAGCGCTAGCGCTAGCGCGAGCGCCCGAGCCGCGCGGCGGCGGGCGCCAGGAGTTCGAACGGCGGGCGGGGGAGTTTCCCCGTCCGCCGTTCGCTTTTGTGGTAACGTCGCGACGTTTCAGTCCAGCGAAGCGAGGAGCCCCCCCATGCCCGTCCACGGCGGAAAGCTCGCCGCCCGCGCCTTGAAGCAGGCCGGCGTCGAGGTCGTCTTCACCCTCTCCGGCGGCCACATCATGCCGCTCTACGACGGCTGCATCGACGAGGGCATCCGCATCGTCGACGTGCGCCACGAGCAGGCCGCGGTGCACGCCGCCGACGCCTGGGCGCGCTGCCGCCCCGGCTCGATCGGCGTCGCCGCGATCACCGCCGGCCCGGGCGTCACCGACGGCGTGACGGGCATCGCGAACGCCTGGCGCGCCAACTCGCCGATCCTCGTGTTCGGCGGGCAGGGCCCCTTCGCCAACCTGCGCCGCGGCTCGCTCCAGGAGATGGACCACATCGGCGTGGTCCGCCCGATCACGAAGTACGCCGACGCCATCTACCAGACGCACCGCATCCCCGAGTACGTCGAGCTCGCCATCCGCCACGCGGTGTCGGGCACGCCCGGGCCCGCCTACCTCGAGATTCCGATGGACGTGTTCATGGGCCAGTGCGAGTGGGAGCAGGCGCGGATGCCGAAGATCCGCACCGACCCGCCGCGCCTCTCGCCGGACCGCGCCGAGGTGCGCCGGGCCATCGAGCTGCTCGCCGCGGCGGAGCGGCCGATGCTGATGGCGGGCACCAGCGTGAAGTGGTCCCGGGCGGCGGCGGAGATGAACCGCTTCCTCGAGGAGATCCACCTCCCCACCTTCACCAACGGCATGGGCCGCGGCACCGTGCCGCCGACCTCGCCCGAGTTCCTGAACCGCTCGCGGCGCGACGCGCTGAAGCGCAGCGACTGCGTGATCCTCGCCGGCACCCTGCTCGACTTCCGCATGGCCTTCGGCAACACCATCCCGGCGGACGCGAAGATCATTCAGCTCGACATGGACGCGACGCTGATCGGCCAGAACCGCTCCTCCGACGTCGGCCTGGTCGGGAACCTCGCCTGCAGCTTCGAGCTGCTGCTCGAGGAAATGAAGAACCAGGGCGTGCGCCTCGACTTCTCCGTCTGGCGCGACGAGCTGCGGGCGATCGAGAACGAGGCCGAGAAGAAGGTCGAGGCGGCCCTCTGCAGCGACGAGGTGCCGATCGACCCCCAGCGCATGTGCCGCGAGGTGCGCGACTGGCTGGACGCCCTCGGCGACCCCATCGTGATCGGCGACGGCGGCGACATCGTGGCGACGGCCGCGAAGATCCTCCCCGTGAAGCGCGAGGGGGCCTGGATGGACCCGGGGCCCCTCGGCACCCTCGGCGTCGGCGCGCCCTTCGCTCTCGCGGCCCAGCTCGCGAACCCGGACAAGCGCGTCGTCGTCGTCTACGGCGACGGCTCCTTCGGGCTGAACGGCTTCGAGTTCGACACCGCGGTGCGCTTCGGCCTGCCGATCATCGGCGTGGTCGGCAACGACGCCGCCTGGGGCCAGATGATGCGGCCCCAGGGCGCGATCTACGGCTGGGACCGCCTGCAGGCGACGCTCCTCAACCCGACGCGCTACGACAAGGTGGTCGAGGCCCTCGGCGGCCACGGCGAATTCGTGGAGCGGCCGGAGCAGCTCCGCCCGGCCCTCGACCGCGCCGCGGCCTCGGGCAAGCCCGCCCTCGTGAACGTCATCATCCGCCAGGACCGCAGCTACAAGGGCGGCATCTACGTCTGAGGAGCAAGCGGGCGAAGCCCGCGCGCAGCGAGCCGAAGGCGAGCGAAGGTCCGGCGGGCCGGAAGGGAGCGAAGCGGCCATGCAGTCCGGCCCGCCCGATGGCCTGGAGCGGGGGGACTTCGCGCCGGAGGAGCTCGGCCTCTCCGGCGAGGTGCTCGCGCGCTTCCTCGCGAGCACCGGGCCCCTCGCCCTCGTCGACCTCGAGACCACGGGGCTCCAGACCGATCCCGAGGCGGAGATCCTCGAGGTCGGGGCCGTGCTGCTCGACCCCGGCGCCGCCCGGGTGCGCACGGCGCGGGCGCTGGTGCGGCCGGGGCGGCCCCTGCCCCGGGCGGTGGCGCGCCTCACCGGGCTCTGCGACGCCGACCTCGCCGGCGCGCCGCCCCTCGCCGCGGTGCGGCCGGCGCTCCGCGAGCTCCTCGCTGGCCGGGTGATCGTCGCCCACAACGCCGAGTTCGAGCGCAGCTTCCTCTCGCGCCAGGTCGACCCCGCCCTCGGCGGCGCCGAGTACCTCGACAGCCTCGACCTCCTCGCCGTCACCCACCCCGACGCGCCGGACCTCCGGCTCGAGTCCTTCACGCGCATGCTGCTCGGGAGCGAGGAGCGCCATCGCGCCCTCGCCGACGCCCTCGACACGGCGCGGGTGATCTCGGCGGCGGGCGCCGGCGCGGCGCGGGGGGAGGCACGTTTCCTCGTGGCCGCCCGCGCCCTCGAGAGCTTCGCGCCGGACTCGCCGTGGCTCGCGCTCCTCGGCAAGGAGACGCTGCCCGCGCCCCTCGCCGAGCCCTCGCCCTTCGTCGCCGTCGGCGAGACCGCCGAAGCGCCGGTGCCCTTCGACCCCGAGGCCATCGCCGCGGCGCTCCGCGACGAGGCCCGCGGGCGCCGCCACTTCCCGGGCTACCGGGTGCGCGAGGAGCAGGTGCGCCTCGCGCTGCGCTTCGCGAAGAACTTCGCCGACGACGAGGTGCTGCTCGCGGAAGGAGGGACGGGCGTCGGGAAGTCCCTCGCTTACCTCGCCGCCGCGATCCCCTTCGCCCTCGCGCGCGCCGCGGAAGGCGCCGCGGCGCCGATCGTGATCTCGACGCGCACGAAGCTCCTCCAGGACCAGCTGCTCGGCAAGGACATCGGCGCCGCCGCCCGCTTCCTCGGCTACCCCGAGCTGCGCGCCCTCTCGATCAAGGGCCGCGCCAACTACGTGTGCGCGCGCCGGCTCCAGGCGGTGCTCGCCGAGGGCCGCGACGCCCAGCTCTTCCCCGAGCGCCGCGCCGCCCACGCGGTGCTCGACGCCTGCGCCCGCACGCGGCCCTGGGGCGAGATCGGCAGCGTGCCGGCGGCGCTGCTGCGCCGCTTCCCGCCGCTCCGCGAGCTGCTGCGCCGATCGGTCGCCGCCCGCGCCGAGCACTGCAGCCGCGAGCAGTGCGCGGCGGAGCGCTGGTGCCCCCTCGGCCGGCGCCGCGCGGCCCTCGCGAAGGCGCACCTCGTGGTCGCGAACCACGACCTGCTGCTGCGCTGGCCGGCGGACTACCCGGCCTTCGAGCACGTGATCGTCGACGAGGCCCACGAGCTCGCCGAGGTGGCCGACGAGGCCTACGCCCTCGAGGTGCGGCCCGACGACGTGATGGACCGCTTCGACGAGCTGTTCGGCCGCCCCCGCCCCGGCGAGCGCACCCGCCGCGGCGACGGTCTCGTGGCTCTCGCCTCCGCCGCCGAGCGCAACGACGCGGCGGCCTGGCGCCGCGCCCTCGACCAGGACCTGCGCGCCCTCGGCCGGGCGCTCCAGCCCGAGGCCGGCGACTTCGGCGACGTGCAGGTGCCCGCCGAGCCGGGGCCGGGCTTCGCCGCCGCGCGCAGCGTCGCCGAGACCGCGGCGCTGCGCCTCGAGCAGGCGGCGGACCGGGCCGAGCGGGCGGAGGCGGCGCCCCCGGCCCTCGAGCGCGCGGCGGAGGAGCTGCGCGAGGCCGCGGACACGCTGCG
>Ga0105106_10003534_pt1 | contig 11153 bp, 11 predicted proteins | sample PPLLaktember2015_5_FD_79109 | JGI IMG/M metagenome (GOLD analysis project Ga0105106, IMG submission 79109) | Freshwater sediment microbial communities from Prairie Pothole Lake near Jamestown, North Dakota, USA - PPLs Lake P8 Core (1) Depth... | ecosystem: Environmental > Aquatic > Freshwater >... | reverse complement strand
TTTGGGCTCGATAGAGCAATTCATTCTGGCCCGGGGAATCGTAACACTGGCTCAGGCCCAAATGACGAGAGGCAGCCTTGAAAGCTCTTTTGCCACGCTGCAGCGGGGGCGAGATTGGTTTACACAGATGCATGTAGCCGACACAGGCGCCGGCCTCCTGCTGGTGCTAGGCGAGGTCCGCTTGTGGATCCAGCAGAGGAATCTAAGCCTGGCAGCCCGTTGGGCCCAAAACTGCGACTGGCAGCCGGAAGACACGCCTTTGGGATATTTGCAGGCAGTGAACCTGATCAGGCTGCGGCTGGCCCAGCACCGGCACGAACCGGCGGAGGCGTCTCTGCACGAAGCGGAGGTAACCGTTGATCGCCTGTTGGCGTCTGCAGAAGCAATTGGGTGGTGGGGCCAGGTGATCGAGCTCTCCTTGTTGCGAGCCTTGATCTGCCAAGAGCAGCACGACACAACCGGAATGTTGGCCAGCCTCGAGCGGGCTCTGACCCTGGCCGAACCTGAAGGATACGTGCGCTCATTTGTGGATGAAGGTGAGGCAATGAGGCAGTCACTTCTGGCTCATCAAGAAAGCATCCGGCGTAGGATGAGCGATAAGGTGGATCCTGATTCTTCCCGGCTCCTGGCTTATACTCAAAAACTGGTGGCAGCTTTCCCGCTTACGAGTGCTACAAGAAGGACAGAAACTGGGACCAGCGTAGAATCTCTCACCGAGCGTGAGCAGGAAATCCTGCACCTGCTCGCCGAAGGTTTTTCGAACCAGGAAATTGCCGGCCTGCTCGTGATTGGTCTAAGCACTGTCAAATCGCATATCAACAGCCTGTACAGCAAGCTCGGGACACATCGTCGCACCCAGGCAATCATCATTGCCCGGGACCAGGGCCTGCTGTCCGGTTGATTTCCTCCAATCCCACCCTTTGGTGGGCGCCAGCTACCCGCCAAAAAGGAGGGTTCCAATGCCCGATTCGATCACAACCCAAACCGAAGGTTCTCTATCACCAGTCCACGATCTCCGGGACGACCGGGAGAATCTTGAGACACTGGCCTACAAGCCATCTCCATTCTTCTATGGCTTGGGCACGCTGGGAATTACTATGGTGGGGGAGACTTTTGGTGCCTTCGCATATTTCTACTACGTAGACTTCTTAGGCCTGGCGCTCTCGCTGGCTGCCCTGGCGCGTACGATCTACGCAGTATGGGATGCTGTTAATGATCCGCTCTTCAGTTATCTTTCAGACAGCACACGCACCCGCTGGGGACGTCGCCGCCCGTGGCTGTTAATCAGCGTGCCCTTCTATGCGCTTTCCTTTTTTTTGATCTTCATGGTGCCTGTTTCGCTGAGAGGGCAAAACCTCCTTTTCTGGTACCTGCTGGCTGCCACCTTGTTATTCGAGACCTTTCTCACGATTACCGGGGGCAATTACAATGTCCTCTTTCCGGAGCTGTTCCGGACATTACCGGATCGAATTCGGGCCGGCGCATTTAACAGAGGCGGCTTGATCCTCGGGCTGGTCGTTGGCCTGGCTATAACTCCCCAGGTGTACCAGCAGTTGGGATTTCAGAAAATGGCGCTCCTGTATGCCGTCCTGGCGGGGGGCATGTTGTTAATAGCCACGTTCAGACACAGGGAAGATCCCAGCTATCAAAATCCGGTCATCCTTGGACTCTGGCCGGTTTTTCGCGAGATTCTAAAAGGGCGTGCTTTCTGGCTGTACGCATCGACCCTGACGATCTTCGCATTCGCCGTAAACCTGTTTCCGTTCGCTATCCCTTTCTACAGTAAATACTCCCTGGGTGCAGAGGAAGGCACGACCATGCTGATCTTCGGAGCATCACTTGCGGCCGCGCTGGGAAGCGTACCGGTGTGGGTGAAGCTGTATCATCGTTGGGGCACGGCAACAGTTTTCCTGAGGTCCATGGGAGTCATTGTGATCGCCAGCGTGTGCCTGGGACTGGCTCCCGAATCGGTGACGGCCATCCTGGCCACCTGCCTCTACGGGATAGGATGGGGTGGCTGCCAGGTTTGTTTCGATGTGATCCGTGCGGATCTCGTAGACCGGCACTACACCCTTACCGGGCAGCGCAGTGAAGCCGTTTATTTTAGCCTGTTGGGCTTCGGGATCCACCTGTCTGGGGTGCTGCAAGGTGCCGCCATGTTCGCAGTGGGTATATTGTTTGGCTTTATCAGTGGTGAGCATCCCGGCCCGCAGCCTGGCCTTGCGTTCCGCTTTCTGATCAGCGTCGTTCCCGTAATCAGCTTGTTGCTCTCGATGGTTTTCGCACACCAGTATTTTAACCAAATCACCCCCGACCCTGCTTCCATACCCGTTCAGCGATCTTGACTGGCATCTTCTGAGAACTGGCAGCCGGGCCATCGTTAATCGATCCCGGCCTAAATACGAAATTCCACCCCCCATTTCCACCTTTCGGTGGATGACACTCCACCCGGCGATCTGGTATTTTAGATATACCAGATCTTTTATATCCATATAACTTGCGCGGTTGGAGGGGTCTTGGGGGTGTTTGGGCGGGCGTAGCCCGCCCAAACACCCCCAATTTCCCCCCTCTTCCACCCATCACACAGTGAAGTCAGGTTGGCAAAGGAGAATTGTATGGATCCAAACCCCTCGTTCATCAAGCGCTACCCTCAGGCAATTTTCTGGGCGATCGCCTGGGCGACATCTTTCTTCGGCTATTACATGTCGGTGTTGTATCCATCCGACTTGTGGCTGCTCTTCATTCTTGGCCCCTTCCTGGGAGGCGTGCTAGTCACAGGCTTTGCCGATGGTCGCGGCGGGTTGAAGACTTTTTTCAGCCGCATCGTTCGGTGGCGGGTTGGGATCCAGTGGTATGCCGTCGCTTTATTGCTCCCACTGGTTCTCCGGCTGGCGGCGTTTGGGTTGAACATCGTCTCAGGGGCCAAAGTAGCTACAAATATTCAGTGGCCCTCAGTGAGCGATCTATTCTTGGAGTCTTTCGTTTTTTCCATCATTATCGCCATCGGTGAGGAACCGGGCTTCCGCGGCTTTGCTTTGCCGCGCTTGCTGGTCGGCCGTCCTGCGCTGGCAGCCAGCCTGATCCTGGGTGTATTGCATACCATCTGGCATCTGCCGCTCTTAATCGCAGGTGAAGAGTCGCTCCTGATTATCCCGATCATCCTCTCTGGAGCGATCTTGAATACCTGGCTCTTCAACCATACCCGTGGGAGTGTTCTCATGGCGATGTTCCTGCATGCCTCGGTGGACCTGTGGGTTGGGATCTTCAACCCCTTATTCTCGGGGGCAGACGCGCAAACGCAATATGTATGGTTGGTGGTTGTGTACGCGGCGATGGCAGTCCTGTTACCCATCCTGACCGGGAAGGAACTCGGCCGCAAGCCGGAAGCAGCCGTCGATACGCTGGCCGCGGAACAGCCAGTGTTAGCGGGATAAGGAGGATCAAATGAACGCAAACTTGTCTGACCGGACGAAAATTGGCCGTATCGTGACCTTCCTCGCGCTGACATTCGGGTTGAGTTCGATCTTTTATGTAAAGATCATCAAAGGCGGGGAGGGCATCGATCCCTGGGTGCTGCCGCTGATGCTGTGCCCCGCCCTGGGCGCCATCCTCACCAAACTGATCTTCGACCGCAACCTGAAGGGCCTGGGTTGGAAGCCCGGCCCGGCGAAGTGGCTCGGACTAGCCTACCTGCTGCCGATCCTGTATGGCGCGGTCGTCTACGGGATCACCTGGCTTGTCGGACAGGGCGGCTTCACAACAGATGTCGTCGCTGAGATGGTGGGGCCGGGTATGGCTGGCGCTTCCCGTGGGCAGATGGTCGCTATCTACACGCTTTTTTGGGCCACCATCATATTTCTGAGGAACAGCCTGCCCAGCGCCTTCGGCGAGGAACTTGGCTGGCGCGGCTTCCTGTTTCCAGAGCTTCAACGCATGACCTCGTTCACAACCGCCTCACTGATCGGTGGCCTCGTGTGGGTGCTCTGGCACCTGCCCCTGATTCTATTCGCGGATTACAACAGCGCCGCACCCAGAGCCTTCGTGGTGGTGATGTTCTTCATCTCTATCATTGCCCGGTCTTTTTTGCACAACTGGTTCCGCGCCAGAAGCGGCAGCGTGTGGCCCAACGTATTTCTGCACGCCAGCCACAACATCTTCTTCCTGCATGTATTTGACCCGCTGATGGCCCGCTATCCACTCACCGATTTCTTCGTCACCGAATTTGGTGTCTTGCTGTTGGTGATTCATGTGCTGATGGCGCTGTATATCTGGGCGCACCGCGACCAACTACCGGCTGCCAGTTCATTGCCCACTTCATTGCAGATGCAAACATCACCGGCAAGCGCGGGTCCGCTTTGATCCGTCTCAATCCGTCGCAAGCCATCCGGCCTGCCGTTTTCAGGCAGCGGTACTTAGAGAGAATGACCGCCAACCAGCCGCTGGCGATGAAAGGAGGTCTGGAATGAAAGTCTGGATCAAGAGAGGCCTCATAGGGCTGACCATCACGGTCGTCGGTCTAGCCGGGGTTGGGGCGATCTACCAGGCCATCGCCACAGCCAAAGACCAGCGCACCTTTACCCCGCCGGGCCAATTGGTCGATATTGGCGGCCGCCGCATTCACCTGGTCGTGATGGGCGAGGATACCGGCCAACCGGCTGTGATCCTGGAAGCGGGGATGGCGAGCTTTTCCAGCAACTTCTACTGGGTTCAGAATGAGCTGGCTGCTGCCGCCCGGGTGGTCGCTTACGACCGCGCCGGGCTGGGCTGGAGCGATCCCGCTCCCGAGCCGCAGGATGCGCAGCAAAGCGCCCGCGACCTTCACGCTGCGCTGCAAGCAGCCGGTATTCAAGGTCCTTACGTGGTGGCTGGCCATTCGTATGGAGGATTAGTCGTACGCGCTTTTACGGATTTATATCGAGATGAGGTCGTGGGTATGGTGTTGATCGACGCATCCCATCCCGATCAATGGGCCCACATGCCTGTCTCCCGGGAGGGCAAGGTCAACGCTCAATCCATGGTCATCTCGGGCTTACTGGCACGATTCGGGGTTGTGCGCATCTTCCATCTAGAAAAATCGCTCTCTAATGGACTGCCTGAACGGCCGGCAGCCGAGATGCGAGCGATCCTGGCCCAACCGCAGCCCTGGAAGACTGGCGGCGAGGTCCTCATGATCTGGAATGACCGGACGCGACTGCAGATCAACCAGGCGCGCAGCCTGGGCGACTTACCGTTGGCAGTGATCAGCGTAACCGATCAGCCTTACTTCGCCGACATCCTGACCCGCTTACAGGCTGATTTGGCTACTCTTTCGAGCAACAGCATCCATTACACCGAACAAGGCGCCACCCACGAAGGCCTGGTGGCCGAGCAGGAACACGCCCGGGTAGTCGCTGCAACGGTCCGCCAGGTATTGGAGTCTGCCCGAACAGGCCAACTATTAGCCAATGTGCCCAGATAAGGCGCTCGCATTACGTTAGCCACGCAAAAGCATAATACGTAAAGGCGCACGGCTGTTCACCCCAACGAAATATCAAATAAGGAGAGAAAGAAAATGAAAGACATATCACTATCTCAGGAAAAATTTGGTGAGTCACTACGAACAAACAAGCTCGCTATCTTGCTGGAAATCGCGGTTGTGTTTGTTCCATTGTATGCACTCCTGATCATAAGCGATCGATTGGGTGGTAACGAATTTGTTCCACTTGGTGGTGGACTTTCCTTGCTGGCGGGGCCTCTTGTCAATCTGGGCCTGGTAGTCACATTAGCGATCATGTGGGTTATATCGAAAATACGAGGTGGTACCTGGAGCGACTTCGGATTGGCGCGGCCAAAGAGCTGGGTACGTACGATCTTGATGGGCATTGGCGTGACTGTTGGCATGATCGTTGGATTCAGCTTGCTGATGCCACTTATCTCACTCGCTTTTCCAATCCCACAGGTAGACAACAGTCGCATTGATATTTTGCACGGCAATTTGCCTAATCTGATCCTCAACGTGGTCGCAATGTGGTTTACGGCTGGATTCTTTGAGGAGTTCTTATGGCGCGGCTACCTGATGAACCGTCTCGTTGATCTCCAGGGGAAAGAGACGAAGCTCGCCTGGGTGATTTCTTTGATTGGCAGCGCAATCATCTTCGGGCTGGCTCACATGTATCAAGGGTTGGGAGGCGTAATTCGAATCGCTGCAACGGGTCTTCTGTTCGGAGCGGCATTCTTGACCGTACGTCGCAATCTGTGGCCTGTGATCATCGCGCATGCTGTATTAAATACCATAGATTTCGTGCAACACTATTTCGGCGGATGACCAATGGAAAAAGAGGTTTAGTTATGAAGACGAAGGCGTTGAGAGAATGTTCTATCCATACATAGGGGCTGATTACCTTAGTAGTAGGAAAGGAGATGAATCGATATGAATACATCCAATGGAAATGTCATCCACACACAGGGATTGAGCAAGGCCTACAAGGGCGTGCAAGCTCTTCATGGCCTCAACCTGGAAGTGCCCAGGAACTCGATCTACGGCTTCCTGGGTCCTAACGGAGCGGGCAAGAGCACCACGATCAAGATGCTGCTGGGATTGACGCGCCCGACCGCTGGCAAAGCCCTGGTCTTTGGACGTGATATCAACCAGGAAAGCCTGGCTGTGCGCCGCCGTGTGGGCTACCTGGCCCAAGACCCGCGCTATTACGAGCACATGACCGCCCGCCAGACCTTGCGTTACACGGCGCGCTTCTTTTACCGCGGCCCGCGGGATTTGATGGAGGCGCGCATCGAAGAGGTGCTGGAGCTCGCTGGGTTGGAAGATAAAGCCGACCGGTCCATCAAAGGCTTCTCAGGCGGCGAGCGGCAGCGGCTGGGTATCGCCCAGGCGCAAGTCAACTATCCCGACCTGCTCATCCTGGACGAGCCGGCAGCTTCGCTCGACCCGCAAGGCCGGCATGACGTCTTGACTGTGATGGAAACTTTGCGCAAATACACCACCATCTTCTACTCTACCCACATCCTCGAAGACGTGCAGCGCGTGAGCGATAGCGTCGCCATCTTGAACCATGGCAAGCTGATCGCCGAGGCCCCCATCGAAGAACTGCTGAACGGCAGCGGCTCGGCTGCGGTCTACGCCGTGACGATCAAAGGGGATGCCAGCCAGGCGCAAAAACGGGTGGCCGGGCAGCCCTGGGTCCAGTCCTTGAGCGCCGAAGCGAACAACGGCCTGACGGCATGGCAGGTGAGCGTCAGCGATGAAGAGGCAGCGGAAGACCAGATGCTGTACCTCATCCTGGAAGACCGCAGCTTGCGCGTGAAGAGCTTCGGTCGTAAGACGCACAACCTGGAAGAAGTCTTCCTGAACCTGGTCCGAGAGGAGAATTCGAAATGACCACAGAATCGAAATCCGTTGTGAACCAGGAGCTGATCCTGGCAGCCCGTAAGGGTCTTGTCCCGGTGCGCCAGCATAACCGCCTGGGCGGGTTTGGCAACATGCTCCGCAAAGAATTGGGACAGTGGTGGGGCACCCGCACGTGGTGGGTACAAGCCCTGATCTGGGTCCTGCTCCTGAACGGTGTTTCTACCATCGTCATGCTGACCGAAGCGTTCACGCCCGGTGAGAAGCTGCAAGAGGTTGTGCAGACCTTCCTGCCCATGGCGGTTGGGATCGTGGGAATAGGGGCGGTCATCACAGTTCAAGGAGCCATCATCAGCGAGAAAGAGCTGGGAACGGCCGCCTGGATCATGTCCAAACCGTCCTCTCGTTCTGCCTTTATTCTGGCAAAGATCATCGCCTACACTGTTGGATTTTCGATCTGCGCCATTCTGATCCCATCGACAATTTTTTACTTCGAAATGCGCTGGTTGATCTCCGCCTCGCTCCCCTGGATGCCTTTTCTGGCTGGCGTGGCCGTAGCGCTATTGAATCTCCTTTTCTATGTCATCCTGACCTTGACGCTGGACACACTGTTCAGCAGCCGCGGCCCCGTCGCCGGAATTGGGATTGCCATAATCATGACCGGCTTGTTGTTAAAGGGCTTTATCCCTCAGCAAGTACTGCTCTTAACTCCCTGGCTGTTCCCAGACCTCAGCGGAGCGCTGGCGCTGGAGATGCCCTTGCCTTCCGTCTGGTTTGTGCCAATCCTGGCTGTGTCGTGCTGGATCATCCTGATGACAGCCGTGGCGCTGTGGCGCTTTGGGCGTGAAGAGTTTTAAGAGCAGACTCTTTTAGAAATTGCGCAGTTCAAGGGAATAGTGAGGATGTTTTGGAGGTTACGATGAACGAATTTCATCTGGATAAACGACTGGTCGCAGGCTTGCTGGCGCTCTGGCTGGCTGCCCTGGCTTGTAACATCATCCCTACGACAAGGGTCAATGAATTGAGGACCGAGACTCAAGCGGTCACGCTGGATTCAGCCACCTCTGCCAGTGTTCGTATCGAGATGGCCGCGGGCGAGCTGTCCGTTCAGGGTGGCGCGAGCAATTTGATGGATGCCACCTTCCGCTACAACGTAGACAAGTGGAAGCCCAAGGTTGATTATCGTGAGAATGGTTCCGAAGGAGAGCTGACCGTCTCCCAATCAGGCGAGCAATTAGCGGTTGGAGAATTGACGAATGAATGGGACATTCAACTGAACAACGACATACCCCTGGATCTCACCATCCGCGCCGGTGCAGGCAGCAGCGACCTGAACTTGACGACTCTGAATCTGAACCAGTTGGATGTCGAAACCGGGGCAGGTGTGACTAACGTCGACTTGAGCGGCGCCTGGCAGCACGACTTCAATGTATCCATCGAGGGGGGAGTGGGTGAGCTGACGGTGAGACTGCCATCCGAGATGGGGGTGCGAGTCAATATGGATACAGCCCTGGTCAGCGTAACCACGAACGGCCTGGACAAAGACAGCAACGGATATGTCAACCAGGCCTACGGCTCCGCAGCAAACACGCTTACGCTGAATCTACAGGCCGGGGTTGGCTCGGTCCGGTTAGTGGTGCCATAACCAGCCGCCATCCTCAGGGCTGGATCTGATCCTAAATGGTCGTTGCGAATGGACAAACCCACCGTCTATCAGATTAGAGTCAATGGTCATCTGGATGCCGCCTGGGTCGACTGGTTCGACGGGTTGACCATCACCAACCTGGAAGGCGGGGTAGCGCTGCTATCCGGCAGCCTTCCAGACCAGGCCGCTCTGCACGGGGTTCTCAATCGCATCAGCAACCTGGGTCTGGCGCTCATCTCTGTAAATGCCGTTCCTGAAGATGACAGCGCAGCCCGCTGAAGGCGCTTGCTTTGCGCTCGTCGTGGATTGGCCGATCTGCGGCGGCTTGGGCTGGATTAGCCATTCTGGTTTCGCTCGCCACAAAAGGGAAATTGGGTACACCCAAACGGATCAATGCCACCCATAAAAGGACTATCTTATGAACGATAACGATTCGTTCCTCCAACGCTTCTCGGTGATCATCTTCTCTACACTCACCATTCTGCTTTCCTTTGCCGCCTATCTCTTGCCACTCCCACGCGAAGCGGTTCCATTTGTGATCATCTTGATCCCAGCCATCCTCGCAGTTCTCATGGCTGCCATCACCGGCGGCGGCGCTGAGGCGCGTTCTTTGCTCGGTAAGCTCACCCGGTGGCGCGTGAGCATCAAGTGGCTGCTGATTGCGATTACAGTGTCCCTTATCCTGCGATTAGCCATCAGCCTAATCGCGCTGCTGCTCAGGCTGATCCCGTCCATCCAGCTACGCCCGATAACACCAGCGGAAGCGATCCTCCTCCTGGTGATTTTCCTGATTGGCGCCATTCCTGAAGAGCTGGGCTGGCGCGGCTATGTTTTGCCAAAACTGCTGCTGAGTTACTCGCCGATCGTTGCCAGCCTGATGATTGGCGTGCTGTGGGGGTTAATCCATCTTGTCCTGCATCTGCCGGGTATGCCGAACGAAGGCCTGCCGGTGATTCTGACCGTGCTGCAATTGATTGGGTTATCCGTCCTGCTCACCTGGATTTTCATCCGGGGCGGGAACAATATCCTCCTGACCAGCCTCTTTCACATCGCCCAGAGCTTCTTCGTCATCCTCAATCATGGGGTGACCCTGGCGCAGCAGGCCTGGCTGATGGTAGTCGTCTTCATGGCGGCGGCGCTGATCGTGGTTGTCACCGACCGGTCCATGCAGTCTTCGGCGGGTATTTCGAAGAGCCAGTATACAGTGAGTCTGAAGGAGATCTGATATGCTATGGCTTAAACGCATCTGGACCATCCTGTGGAAATCGGCCGCTTTCGTCATACTGTGGGCTTTTTTGTACGCTCCATTCGTGACGATGTTCGCTTCCAGGGTCGAGAGGCAGTTTCCGTCCTCCCCGCACATTCTGCGGCTGTATTTCGACGCCACCGGCGCCCTGGCTATCCTTCTGGCGGCATGGTTTATGGCGCGCTTCGTAGACCGGCGCGCATTTTCTACGCTTGGCTTTGCCCCAACCAGCCTGGTGCGAGACGCACTGCTGGGTTCCGCCATCGGATTCATCTGGCTGGCTCTCTCTCTGGCGTTGATGTGGCTGCTGGGCTGGGTGACCCCGCAACCCGCCGGCAACTTTTCGCTCTCCGCTCTGGCGATCCCTGCGCTTGCCATGCTTTTAAACACCGTGATCCAGGAGGTCCTGGCACGCAGCTACACCTTCCAGGTCATCCGGTCACAGGCTGGCCCTGGCTGGGCAATCTTCGTCTCCTCTGTGGTTTTTATGTTGTATCACGCAGGCGGCTTGCGGGGCGCCTGGCTCCCCGCTTTCAATGTTTTCTGCTCCGGCGTGCTGTTTGCTGTGGCTTTCTACCGCTCAGGCAACCTTTGGCTCCCCATCGCCATTCACTTCGCCTGGAACTTCCTGCTTGGACCCGTGCTGGGCCTGGCGGTCAGCGGGCAAGACCTGGGCAACTACTGGCGCCTTTTTACGGTTCAAGGTCCGGCAATTTTCACTGGCGGCGCGTTTGGCATCGAGGGCAGCCTGGTAGTTACTTTGATAACGGTTGTGTGCATGATCGCCATATGGCTGTGGGCGCCCGCCCGGAGTCAGGCGGTGGAAAATCAGGATAACTTTGGAGAAGGCCGGAGGGGTAAGATCCTGGTTGCAAGGAGCGGAGGATCTCACGAATGAAAGCATTCAAGCTTTTTGCCAG
>Ga0105106_10003532_pt1 | contig 11155 bp, 5 predicted proteins | sample PPLLaktember2015_5_FD_79109 | JGI IMG/M metagenome (GOLD analysis project Ga0105106, IMG submission 79109) | Freshwater sediment microbial communities from Prairie Pothole Lake near Jamestown, North Dakota, USA - PPLs Lake P8 Core (1) Depth... | ecosystem: Environmental > Aquatic > Freshwater >... | reverse complement strand
GACTGCCGGATCGACGTTCAGACGTCCGACCTCCATGCGCGTGACGTCCAGGAGATCCTCGATGAGACGGTTCATCCGGGTGGCGGAGCGGTCGACCACCGCGACGCACTTCTCGAGCCGCTCCGGCGTGCACTTGCGATGCCGGAGGACGCCGACCTGCATGATGATGTTGTGGAGCGGATTGCGGAGATCGTGGGCGACGATGCCGAGCACGTCGTCACGCGCCTGTTTGGCGCGCCGGGCCGTGAGATAGAGGCGCGCGCTCTCGATCGAGAGCGCCGCCCGTCGCCCGAGCTCCTCGGCGAGGCGCAGATCGGCGGGGCCGTACAACCGCGACGACCTCGACGACACGAACGCGATCGCGCCGAGCAGCCGCGCACGGGCCAGCAGCGGGACTGCGACCATCGAGCGGATCTCGGCGGCCCGGAGAGCACGGAGATGCTCCTCGCCCTGGGCGATCGACGCGATGTCCTCCTCCGTCATGCGCGGGATCAGGACCGGTCGCCTGGCGTCGAGGACCGCGTGCAGCAGGTACGGGCGGTTCCGATCGAGCGGGATCCGCGTCAGCCACGCGGCGATCGGGGTCTTCGCGGGGTCTCGAGCCGCCACCTCGAGCCGCCGCACCTCGTCGTCGTCGCCGATGAGCTCCACGATGCAGATGTCCGCGAGGTCGCGCACCGCCAGCTCCGCCACTTTCGTCAGCGTTTCCTGGTAGTCGAGCGAGCTGGCGAGCACCGGTCCGACTTCCGCGAGGAATCGCTGCTCACTCTCGATTCGGGTCTCCTCGGTGATGTCGCGCAGCGCGGCGGTGAAGATTCGCTTCCCGGCGACCTCCAGCTTCGAGATCGCAGCGTCGACGGGGAAGTCGTCGCCGTTCTTGCGCCGACCGCAGATTCCCCCCCCGAGGCGCTCACCCATTCGCCGGGCGGTGTCGCTCGATCTCGCGAACCTCTCCACGTGCAGGCGGTGGCGAGCGCGGAACCGTTCGGGGATCAGGGTGTCGAGGGGCAACCCGATCGCCTCCGCTCGCGTGTAGCCGAAGATCCGCTCGGCCCCCGCGTTGAACATCGTGATGCGCTGGTCCTCGTCGATGGAGACGATGGCATCCGCAGAGATCGCGAGAATGCCGGACGACCGCGCCTCGGCGATCCGAAGCTCTTCCTCGGCTCGCTTGCGCGAAGTGATGTCGAGCTCGGTCCCCACCATCCGGGTCGGCTGTCCGCGCTCGCTCCGGGCGAGGACCCTTCCGCGGTCGAGAGTCCACACCCACTCGCCCGATTTCTTCCGGACACGATATTCGACCTCGTACTCCGAGATCCGTCCCTGAAGGTAGTCGTCGAGAACCTGCAGGACCCGCGAGCGATCGTCGGGATGGATGCCCGACGTCCAGGTCTGCACGCGGCCGTCGATCTCCTCGGGACGATAGCCCCGCATCTCGGCCCAGCGCGCGTTGAACACCACGGCGCCGGTCTCGATGTTCCAGTCCCACGCGCCCAGGTCCGCGCCGCGAAGCGCGAGATCGAGGCGCTCCCGCGCTTCGCGAATTTCCTCCTCGTGCTGTTTTCTCTCGGTGATGTCCTGGCTGATGCCGATCCCGCCGAGCAGCGTGTGGTGCTCGTCGAACTCGAGGGCCGCCTTCTCGCGCACCCACTTGATCGTGCCATCGACGACATGGCGATGCTCGATGTCGTACGGTTCTCCGCGAAGCGCGGCGGTCCACTTGCCGTGCACGTACGCACGGTCGTCCGGGTGGACGCAGGCGAGGAAGAGTTCGTAGGTCAGCGGAGTCCCCCGCGGGACGCCGAAGATCCGGTAGGTCTCGTCGGACCAGTGGAGCTCGTCGTGTCGGACGTCCAGTCGCCAGCTGCCCACCTTCGCGACGGCCTGGGCGTGGTTCAGATCGTCGTGGCTCGCGACGAGCGCTGCTTCCAGTCGCTTGCGCTCACCGACGTCGCGGACGACCGCCTGCCAGCGACCGTCGGACAGGGACTTCGCGCTCACTTCGACTTGCACGAACGTTCCGTCCTTGCGCCGAAGCGTCCAGTCGGTGACCTCGATCCTGCCCGCGCGGAGGTTCTCCTTCACGCGCTCGAATCCAGCCACCTGGTCGGGACGGAGCAGATCCACGACGCGCTTGCCGAGGAGCTCCTCGCGGGTGTACCCGAGCATGGCGCAGCCGGCACGGTTGACGTCGTGGTAGCGGCCGTCGAGATCCGCCACGAAGACGCCGTCGGGCGCCTGCTCGAAGAGTGCAGCGAGTGCCTCGTTGGCGTGTTGGACCCGTTCGTGGGCGCGTCGGGCCTCCTCGTTGGCATGCTCCGAGGCCGCGAGTGCGCCTGTGACCCGCAGATTCACGCTCCGCAATCGGTCGTTGAAGAGCGCGAAGAAGACACCGGTCGTGAAGAACACTCCGGCGGCGAGATACTGGCCGGGAAGCCCGGGGAAGCCTTGCTCCGGCGGGAGGATGAACCAGAGCACGCATCCCGCCGAGACGCCGGACGCGACGACGCCGGCCCGCAGCCCGCCGAGCCAGGAGCTGAGGAAGACCGCGGGATAGAAGAGGAGCCAGACGGAGGCCTGGAAGAACTCCGACAGCGCCGACTCGAGGGCGAGCGCGATCAACGGAGCGAGAAGCGCCAGGACCCACCGCAGAACTCGGCCGGGAGTCGTCGCCGCGGCGCCCACCATCGGCGCTTTCACGGCGCACCTCCCACCGCTTCGATCCATCGCACTCGCGGAGCGTGTGGTGGGCCGCGGGCGCGGCAAGTGGCGGCCGAGTCTTCCGGATGCTGACCGGCGGATCGTGCGAGCGCGCCGGAGAGCGGATCACGGTGCGCGCGGAGCCGACTCGGCTCGCCACGCTGCTATCGCGCGTGCCGTCGGGATCGTGAAGAAGAACGTGGTCCCGCGACCGACCGTGCTCTCGACCCAGATGCCCCCGCAGTGGGCCTCGACCAGACCCTTCACGATGGGCAGGCCGAGACCGGCGCCGAGCCGCCGGGTCTTCCGCGCCTGCCAGAAGCGATCGAACAGGCGCGGCAGATCCTCCGGCGGGATCCCGTCGCCGGTGTCGTCCACCCAGAACAGGACATCGTCGTCTCTCGCGCGCGCGCCGACGGTGACGACGCCGCCGCGCCCCGTGAACTTGAGCGCGTTGCCCAGCAGGTTCTCGAACACCTGCAGGAGCCGGTCGCGATCGGCCCAGATCTCGGGCAGCTCCCGTGGGAGATCGATGCGCAGCTCGAGCGCGGACGCGGTGGCGAGCGATTTCTGGGCCTCGACGGCATCGAGGACGATCCGGTCGGCAGCGACGGCTGCAGTTTCGACGTTGAGCCGGCCCGCCTCCATGCGCGTGACGTCGAGGAGATCCTGGATGAGACGGTTCATCCGGGTCGCCGCGCGGTCGATCACGTCGACACCCTTGTCGAGTCGATCCGGGTCGCACTTGCGACGGCGGAGCATGCCGACCTGCATGATGATGTTGTTGAGCGGATTGCGGAGATCGTGGGCGACGATGCCGAGCACGTCGTCGCGCGCCTGTTTGGCGCGCCCGGCGATGCGATAGAGCCGAGCGTTCTCGATCGAGAGCGCCGCCCGTCGCCCGAGCTCCTCGGCGAGGCGCAGATCGGCGGGCCCGTAGGGACGCGACGACGACAGGAACGCGATCGCGCCGAGCAACCGCCCGTGGGCCAGCAGCGGCACCGCGACCATCGAGCGGATCGCGGCGGCCCGGAGCACACGCAAGTGATCCTCGGACTGGGCGAGCGATGCGATTTCGTGGGCCGACAGCCGAGGCAGCAGCACGGGCCGCCTCGTCTCGAGGACCTCGCGCAAGAGGTAGGGGCGCTCGCGATCGATGGGGAAGTTCGCCAGCCACTCGGCGATCCATGCCTTCGCCGGATCCCGGGCCGTCGCCTCGAAGCGTCGCACCTCGTCGTCGTCGTCGGTCAGCTCGACGATGCAGAGGTCCGCGAGGTCCCGGACTGCCAGCCCGGCGACCCGCGTGATCGTCTCCTCGTAGTCGAGCGAGGATGCCAGCATGGGTCCGACCTCGGCGAGGAAGCGCTCCTCGTCGGCGAGCCGCTTGCGCTCGGTGACGTCCTCGATCTGCGCGACGAAATGGATCGGCGCGCCGTCGCGGCCGTGGACGGCCGATCCGCTCAGCAGGATGTCGACGACTGTCCCGTCCTTGCGGATGTAGCGCTTGGGAAGCTGATAGCGCGGGATCTCGCCGCGGGTGAGCTGGGCTGCGAGCGCGAGGTCGGCATCGAGATCGTCGGGATGCGTGATCGCCTGGAAGGTGAGCCCGGTGAGCTCCTCCGGGGTGTAGCCGACGATCTCGCAGAGCACCCGATTGACGCGCAGGAACCGGCCGTCGAGCCCGACGAGGGCCATCCCGATGGGCGCCTCGTCGATGGTGCGCGAGAACCTCTCCTCGGATTCCTCGAGCGCCTGGATCGCGCGGCGGGCCGCATCGTAGAGCCGAGCCTTGGCGAGGGCGAGTGCCGCCCGCTGGGCGACCTGCTCGACGAAGGGGACGTCGCGCGGCGCATAGGTCTGCGTGGCCGCGGAGGCGATGAGGGCCATGGCGCCGAGGAGCTTTCCGTCGGCGAACAGCGGTGCCATCACGACGGAGCTCGGACCGAGGGCGCGCAGCGCCTGCAGGTGCTCCTCGCTCTGGGCGAACGTCTCGGGATCCACGCGGTCGAGCAGGACCGATCGGTTGGCCTCCATCTCCGACCAGAGCTCGGGTGCGCGCGATCGGTCGATGGGAACCTTCATGAGGAGGTCGCAGATCGACTTGCGGGCAGGGTCGCGAGCGACCGCCGCGACCCGACGCACGTGGCCAGTCTCTTCGATGACGTACAAGATGCAGATTTCCGCGAGCGAACGCGTCGCGAGCTCCCCGATGGTCGTCAGCGTGGGTTGCAGCTCGAGCGTGGACGCGAGGGCCGCACCGACGTCGGCGAGCAGCTTCTGCTCGTCCTGCAGCCGCACCTGCTCCGTGACGTCGCGAAGGGCCACCGTCAGGATCCGTGTGCCACCGACGTCGAGCTTCGAGATCGCGGCATCTGCCGGGAACTCCGCGCCGCTCTTCCGCCGGCCGGAGATCATCGCGCCACGCTCGCCCATGCGCCGTGAGATGGCCCGTCCGGTGGCGAAGCCCCGCACGTGTCGATCGTGTATCGCCCGGAGATGCTCGGGGATCAGCATCGCGAGCGGAGCTCCCATCGCTTCGGCGCGCGTGTACCCGAAGATCTTCTCGGCGCCATCGTTGAACAGGGTGATCCGCTCGGCCTCGTCGATGCTGACGATGGCATCGGCGGAGATCGAGAGGATGCCGGAGGCCTTGGCCTCGGCGAGACGGAGGGCCTCCTCGGCGCGCTTGCGAGCGGTGATGTCGAGCTCGGTTCCCACCATGCGCGACGGCTGGCCGCGCTCGTCGCGGGTGAAGACCTTGCCCTTGTCGAGGATCCAGATCCAATCACCCGACTTCGTCCGCGCGCGGTGCTCGACGGCGTATTCCGGGATGCGTCCGTGGAAGTAGTCGTCCAGCGCCTGCTCGACGCGCGGGCGATCCTCGGGATGGATGCCCGAGGACCACGTATCCACCTGACCGGAGACCTCCTCGGGACGAAATCCCCGCATCTCGCCCCAGCGCGCGTTGAACACCACTTCGCCCGTCGGGATGTTCCAGTCCCACGTGGCCAGGTCCGCTCCTCGAAACGCGAGCTCGAGTCGTTCGCGGGCCTCGCGGAGCTCCTGCTCCTGTCGCTTGCGGTCGCTGATGTCGCGCACGACCGCCTGCCAGCGGCCGTCGGAGAGAATCCTGGCGTTCACCTCGACCAATGCGAACGTTCCGTCCTTGCGGCGCAGGTTCCACTCCGACACCTCCGTTCCGCCGGCGAGAAGATGCTCCCTCTCGCGTTGCAGTCGCTCGGCCTCGCCGTCGGGGATCAGATCCGCGATGGTCTTGCCGAGGATCTCCTCGCGGCTGTATCCGAGCAGCTCGCAGCCGCAGCGGTTGACGTCCACGTAGCGACCGTCGAGGTCCGCGACGAAGATCCCATCCGGTGCTTGATCCAGCAGCGCAGCGACGGACTCACTCGTGTGCTGCAGGCGCTCGCGTGCGCCCTGGGCCTCCTGCTTCGCTCGCTCCGAGGACCAGAGCGCGCGCCGCAGTCGGTCGTGGAACACGCCGAAGAGCAGGCCCGTGGCGAGGAACACCGAGGCGGAGAGGTACTGACTGACCGGTTTGACGAACGAATGCACCGGCGCGAGGAAGAACCACGACACGCAGACGACCGAGAACGCGGTGGCGAGGACGCCCGCACGCAGCCCTCCGATCCAGGAGCTGAGGAAGACCGCGGGATAGAACAGGAACCAGACGTGGGGATGGAAGAAGTCCCAGAGCATCCACTGCAAGGCGAGCGCGACGATGGGAGGGAGCATCGCGAGCGACGACCGCACCGCGCGAGCCCGGGTCGCCGCCGCGCCGTCGCTCGTCTTCACGGCGCACTTGCCACCCGATCGATTCATCGCGTCGCCACGTTCTCGATCGGAGGCTGTAGCGGCGTTCGAGAGCGGCAAGGGGGGCTCGCGGCGCGCGGACGCGCAGCTCCTGCGGCGCCGTGCCGATCGTCATGCCGCGGATTCGAGCGGCTGCGGCCGCCGCCAGTCGCAGGTGGGATCGGCGAGGATCTCCTGCGCGCGCCGATCGAGGGCGGCGCGCAGCTCGGGTTTGTAGCCCCCACCCATCAGCACGTGCAGGACCTGGATCGTCCAGATGCGGGGCGTGGCCCAGAGCTCGAGCCAGAAGAACACGCCCATCGTCAGGAGGCTCGATCGCGCCGCGTTGCGCAGGTCCAGGCGCCGCAGCCACTCGCGCACCGGCACGAAGCGCGTCGTGCCCGACAGCGGCGGTGGCACGTCCTCGAACAGGTGGCTCAGCGTCTGCACGGCGCATCCCGTGCCGACGAGCGCGGCGCCGACGACCGTGCCCGACGCGGCCCACACGTCGGCCCATGCGACCGTCAGGGCGAGCATCGTGGCACCGAGCACCCCGATGATGCTCGCGGCGATCGCGTCCACCCGCATGCCGAGGGCGACGATCGCGGCGAGCAGCGCGATGCCGGGCCACACGCTGTGCGTGGCTCCGTGCAGCCCGACGAACATCCCGAGCACGATGATCGGCGTGCCGATCATGTGACCGAGCTGCCCGCCGAGGCTGCGATGGAACAGCTCGTACATCTCGATCTGGAATCGCGTCGCGAAGATGGCCGTGTGGGCCTGCGGCACGATCAGGATCCGCTCGAGCGGGTCGTGGAGAGGGGGCGCAGGACGTCCGTCGCGCATGGGAGCCTTCCGCGATTCCAGCCTGCGATCGCCGTCGGCCGAGAGGAACCGGTTCCGAAGGTCTGCCCCCACGGGGCTCGAAACGGCGAAACGCACCGGGTCGCCCAGGGGGAGTACCCGCGGTCGCGCGATCGTTCCAGTGAAGTGGACGCGCGGACTCGCCCGAGGGGGCCGAGCCAGCGCCGGCACATGGGACGGGAACGGTGCAGCCGCAAGTCGGCTCTACCCCGACGAGCCGCTCGACAGCCGCGGCCCCGAGGACCCCATGAACCAGACGATTCGATTCGCCTTCGCTTCCCTGCTGCTGGCCGCCGCTGCCTGTGATGTCGAGCTCCCGTCGGAGGCCGAACCTCGCTCGGCATCGGGACGCACCCGGATCTTCGACGGTCGCACGGAGTTCGCCGCCATCGGCCTCGAAGCACCCGATCCCGACCATGAATACGTCGAGAACTGCACGGACACGTTCCGGGGCGTCTGCACGATCTGGGCGTGCGTCGACGCGCTCGACGCGAACCAGCAGTGCCGCCCGCTCGGCAGCTACCCGAACACCGGAGGCCTGCCCGCAGACGCGGATTGGACGCGGCCGAGCAAGGAGCTCCCGAGCATGTACTTCGTCGACGACGAGGCGACGCTGATCGACGACCTCTTCACGCAGGCACAGGCCGAGGACGAGGAGTGTCACGAGAACTCGGGCTTCGAGGAGGGGTGCGTCGACATCCCCGGCGCCGGTGCCATCGCCTGCACGCTCACCGTCTGCGGCATCAAGTCCTACTACGTCTGCTGCGGCCAGACCGGCGGCGACGGCTGCCAGGAGTGTCCCAACCAGAGCCTGCCGCAGGACTGAGCGACGGTGAGCGGCTGCGGCGGCGCGGCAGCCCGAGACGCCCCGCATCGGCTGCAGGCACGCCGCGACCTCCCACGCCGTCGACGATGCGCGCGGCTGTGCAGCCACTGCTGCATCGCGTTCGCAGCACCGCTTGGGCGTACCGAACTTTCACTCGCGCGCGCTGCTACGCAGAACTGCGCAACGTGCATCGCCAGACATCGCCCACGCATCGTCGATGCGAGCGCGGGAACTTTCGTCGTCGCTCGATCCACGTCGACGTGCGGGTGGGCCGAGACGACGCAGGCGGGGACCTGCGCTCGATGAAAGAAAAGGTACGACATGCGACTCCATTGGATCGTGAGCGTGGGTGCGATCGTCGCGAGCACTGGTTGTGGGGATGCGATCGAGGGCCGCGGCCGACCGCAGGATGCCGTCGTGCCAGAGCTCGAGCCGCGCGGGCTCGACGAGATCTTCGAGGTCGTCGCCACGGACTACGACGTGCCGGTCGCACTCTTGAAGGCGCTCGGCCACGTCGAGACGCGCTGGTCGATGGTCGAGGGCCACGAGGAATTCGAGGGGCGACCGGCGGCGGTCGGGCTCATGGGCCTGCGCGGTGAACGCGTGGCCGAGGCTGCCGCGCTCGCGGGGCTCGACGAGGAGCTCGTCGCGACCGATCCGCGGGCGAACATCGAGGCCGCGGCCGCGTGGCTGTCGGATCGCGCCGATGCGCTCGGCATCGAGGATCGCAGCGACATCGGAGCCTGGGCCGACGTCGTCGCGGAGTGGAGCGACCTGCCGCAGGACTGGGCCCGCGCGGCGTACGTCTACGTCGAGGTCTATCCGCGCATGCGCGAGGGCGCGATCGAGGTCGACGACGACGGCGAGATCCGGGCCGAGCTCGAGCCCGTCGATGCGTGGCCGAACTTCACGGTGCCGCCGCCGGAGCCCGCGCTCGCGGCCGGCCCCGACTACGAGCTGTCGCTGTGGCGACCGTCGCCGAACACGAGCTCGCGACCGGCGGGCACCTCCGGCCAGCGCGCGATGATCATCATCCACACGTGCGAGGGCGCGTACGTGGGCTGCTACAGCTGGCTCACGAATTCGCAGTCGGGCGTGAGCGCGCACTACGTGGTGAACACGACCGGCACCGAGGTCTCGCAACTCGTGAACGAGTCCAAGAAGGCCTGGCACATCAGCGCGAGCTACTCGTGCTCGAAGAACAAGAACCACGAGTGCTTCCGCAACGGCGCGAGCAGCAACAACTTCACGATCGGCATCGAGCACGCCGGGTTCGCCAACCAGGCATCGTGGGACGACGGCCTCATCCACGCGTCGGCGAAGCTCGTGTGCGACATCGCCAGGGACAACGGGCTCACGATCGACGACGTGCACGTCGTCGGCCACGGTCGCCTGCAGCCGAACAACCGCATCGACCCTGGGCCGAACTGGCCGTGGGAGGAGTACCTCGATCTCGCGCGCCAGTACTGCGACGAGGATGCGCCGGCGCCCGATCCCGAGGAGCCGGAAGACCCCGAGGAGCCGGCGCCGGCGGGCACGATCGTCATCGACAGCGACAACGCGAACAACGATCAGGACGTCGCGATGTTCGCGGTGTCGAGCAACTGGACGACCGCGAGCTCGACGCCCGGGTTCCACGGCAGCGGCTACCTGTACGCCACGATGGTCCAGCAGGCCGACGCAGCGACGTTCTGGTTCTGGCTGCCGCAGGCAGGCAACCGCACGATCGACGCCTGGTGGACGGCGGGCACGAACCGCACGACATCGGCCCCGTTCATCGCCGTGAATGCGCAGGGACAGACGCTCGGTACGAAGTGGGCCGATCAGACGAAGAACGGCCAGCAGTGGCGAGAGATCGGCACGTTCGCGTTCACGGCGGGCTGGAACCGCGTACACGTGTCGCGCTGGGGCACCGGCACGAAGGTGGTGATCGCGGACGCGATCCGCGTGCGGTAGGCCCCCGGATGTCGTTCTCCGTGGTCGCGGCGCCAGAATTGTCCGCATTTTCACAGTCTCGACAGCCGAGTGCGGCCACCGAGGACGCAGGAAATCTTCCGGCGACGAGCGGCGGCCGCGCGAGACGTGGTAAGCGTTCGGCCATGCAACGCGCCCACCTCTTCGTCACCCTCTCGTTCCTCCTGGCTGCCGCGATCGGGGCATGCAGCAAGCCCGCCGGGGACACGACCCCGCCCGACGACACGACCACGGCGCCGCCGAGCGACGGCGGCACGCCGCCCGAAGGCGGCGAGCCGGCGGAGGGCACCGATCCGGCCGCGGAGCAGAAGGCGGCCGAGGAAGCAGCCGCGGCGGCTGCCGCCGAGAAGAAGGCGGCCGCCGACGCCCAGATCGCCAAGGGTCAGGAGCTCTACGGCGCGAACTGTGCCGGATGCCACGGCCCGTCGGGGGAAGGCAAGAAGGGCAAGGGCCCGAAGGTCGTCGGCGAGGGCGCACTCACGCTCGATCCGCCGAAGAAGGCGAAGCTGCGCAAGGGCGTGCAGTTCAATACGGCGAAGGACGTGGCCGACTTCGTCGTCGCAAACATGCCGCCGAAGAAGGGCGGCTCGCTCAAGCCCGAGGAATACTTCGCGATCCTCGCGTTCGATCTGAGTGCGAACGGCATCGCCCTCGCCGAGCCCGTCACCGCGGACAACGCTGCGAACATCCCGCTGCGCAGCGCCGAGGCGGCACCCCCCGCCGAGGGCGCGGCACCGGCCGGCGGCGCGCCTGCGACGGCACCCGCACCCGAGAAGAAGTGAGGATCCCGGGATTCGTCCGGGGGGCCGACGGGCTCCCCGGACCGGGGTTCATCGCCGGCGGCCGAACACGATGGCACCGACGACGGCGAGCACCGCGAGGCCGATCGCGCAGTAGAACAGGATCTTGGCGATACCCGCCGCGCCCGCGGCGATGCCAGTGAAACCGAACACGCCGGCAATGATGGCGGCGACGGCAGCG
>Ga0105106_10003531_pt1 | contig 11158 bp, 12 predicted proteins | sample PPLLaktember2015_5_FD_79109 | JGI IMG/M metagenome (GOLD analysis project Ga0105106, IMG submission 79109) | Freshwater sediment microbial communities from Prairie Pothole Lake near Jamestown, North Dakota, USA - PPLs Lake P8 Core (1) Depth... | ecosystem: Environmental > Aquatic > Freshwater >... | reverse complement strand
GAAAGAAATGCGATTAATGCCCCTATCCAGGGTACGGCAGCCGATATAATTAAAGTTGCAATGGTGCGGATCCATGAAAGATTGAAAACAGAAGGATTTGCCTCAAAAATGATACTGCAGGTTCATGATGAGCTTATCTTCGAGGCACTCCCCCGGGAACTCGAAAGGCTGACTCAAATGGTTGTTCAGGAGATGTCGGATGCGGTAAAGCTTGATATCCCCCTGAAGGTCGACTGCGGTAAGGGGAAAAACTGGCTGGAGGCACACTGAACGGCGCAACGGCGCAACGGCGCAACGGCGTGACGGCGTAATGGCATAACTGCACAACTGCACAACTGCACAACTGCACAACTGCACAACTGCATAACTGCATAACTGCATAACTGCATAACTAAATATTGAATATGGAAATCAGTGTATTATTCTTCGGTGTCCTGTCAGAGGTGACCGGAACACGCATTAAACATTACCGCGGCATAATGTCATTCGGAGATCTGAAGCACAGGATCCTGGATGATTTTCCGGAGATCATACACTATAATTTCAGGGTAGCTGTCAACAACAAAATTATTAATGAAGATCCGCTGCTAAGCACGGATGACGTGGTTGCATATCTTCCTCCCTTCGCAGGCGGATAAAAGTACAGTTGTTAAATTATTATTATACAGGTAAAAATGCGCTTAATCAATGGTCCATTGACGTCTGCCACAATTTCGGTGATAATTGCGAAAGGCGGAGAAAATCACGAATGTGGGGCTCATTCGCTTTTCCTCGGACAGGTCAGAAGTGACGTGACCGGCGGAAAATCTGTAAAAGCCATTGAATACTCCGCATTCGAAGAAATGGTAACAATGGAAGCTGACAAAATCAACAAGTCAATCCTGTCGGAGTTTGATGATGTAAAGGCAATGGAGATAATTCATTCAAAAGGGGTGGTGAAATCAGGTGAAATATCCATGCTTGTTATGATATCAGCCGGTCACAGAGAACATGCTTCAAGGGCTTGTGCAAAAGCTGTCGAGCTAATAAAGGAAAGGCTTCCGATCTGGAAGAAGGAGGTTTTTGAAGATGACTCAGCTCAGTGGAAGCAAAATGAATGATCTTCAAATATTTATATCATTATTATGACCTTCTGCAGGATTATTCTTCACTGAGGGATTTACATTCTCACGGGTAATAAGAATGGAGCCTTTTTTCCCCTGAAGGATTGAATTGTAATCCTGGCTTTTATTAAGGATCTCAACAGCTTTCAAAACCTGTTCGTCTGTTTTGATAGTCCGTTCGATCGATCCTGCCTCGTAATAATACCTGCCGACGATCTCATCTTCAAGAAGCCCGGTTATTTCATTCCTGAAGGTTGTAAGATCATTGTCAAGGGTGTGGTTCAGCTCTTTCTGGAGCTCTGAAAAAATCTCCTTGTGAATGTCATAGTATTTTTCCCTTTTGGCATTGGCGATCAGCTCGTTCAGCGACATTTCGGTAATGGTCCTGTAGCTGAAATTTCTGCCTGTCAGGTAATTCTTGAAATCATCATAATCCTTGTCGGTGAATGAGAATTCAGCAGCTGTATTCAATCCGGGGTGCAACCAGTAATACCGGGTTGCATAATCAAAAATATAATTTCTCATGTAGAGTTCTGTCGCAATCTGGCTAAGGGGCGGAGGAACCATTTCAACATCCGGAGTTATTCCCCCTCCGTCCTTCACAACCCTGCCGTTTCTTGTTTTGAACTCCGAAATAAGTGAATCAGGAATAATCCCAACGCTTCCATCATCATTCGGACGGGAAAAATCAAGCGCCTGGATGCATCTGCCGCTGGGGATGTAATATTTTGCAGTTGTAACCTTCAGCTGGGTATTATAGGTCAGAGGACGGGTTATCTGAACAAGCCCCTTGCCGTACGATCTCTGACCGACGACAACACCCCTGTCAAGGTCCTGGATTGCACCGGCTACAATCTCGGAAGCAGATGCTGACCCCCTGTTTATTAAGACAGCCAGTGGTATCTTATCATCGATGGCAGATTTTGTGGTTTTGAATGATTCATCGAACTGCTTTACCTTTCCCTTTGTCGAAACGATCTCATTTCCTGCACCAACAAAAAGGTTCACAATATCCACAGCTTCTGTAAGAAGTCCGCCCGGATTTCCCCTCAGATCGAGGATAATCTGTTTTGCATTGTCATTTTTCAGTTCCGTCAGTGCATTCCTGACTTCATCCGTACAATTCTGGGTGAAATTTGTCAAATTGATATATCCCGTTCCATCCCCGATCATTCCGTAATAGGGAACGGATGGGATGACAATTCTTTCCCTTTTTACGGGAATTTCCATTTCCTTCCCATTCCTTTCAATTGTAAGATTTACAATGGTTCCCGGATTTCCCTTTAGCTTTTCGCTGACAAGGTCAGTGCCAACACCCTTCAGAGCAAATCCGTCAACTTTCTTGAGAAGATCGCCCGCCCTGATTCCTGCCACATCGGCAGGAAATCCCTTGTAAACAAGCGAAATGACCACATACTCGCCACCTCCCCTTACAAGCGATCCGATGCCCCCGTATTTGCCGGTCGTCATGAATGCAACTTCGTCGCCTTCCGATTCAGAATAATACACGGTATAGGGATCAAGGGTTTTCAGCATATTGTCGATCCCTGTCCTGACAAGCTTGTCAGGATTCAGTTCGTCAACATAGAAGGTGTTCAGTTCCCTGAAGAGGACCAGGAATATATCGAGGTTTTTGGCTATACGGAAGTCCCTCGTCTCCTGTGTGGAAAGAAATGCAACGCTTACCCCTGCTGCGATCAGAATAATCGCGACAATTGCCATTCTGGCGGAACGTATCTTTTTCATTTAAAAATTCATCTTTAAATATAACGGGCGAAATTAAAAAGAAAATCCGGTAACCAGTCTGGTATTGAAATATTTAAAACAACTTTAACTTTTCTTCTGCTTCCTCCCTGCATTTTCACATAGCTTTTCGATCATTTCTCCGACAGCCTTTTCAATGACAGGATATTCAGCAGCGGCGGTGTACCGGTAAATAACAATGAATATGATCTGAATGTTTGCTGATTCCAGGAAATTATAGAGCAGATGCTTTTTTTTACGGTATGCCTCCCTTATTCTTCTTTTAATCAGATTCCTGGAAACTGCAAGCCTGAAACCCTTTTTCGGAACGCTGACTGCGATCTGGGCCGGAGAAGGAAGGGGTGAACTGCTTACTATCCAGACCACTTTAAATATGGATGTATGGAAAACATTTCCGTTATCAAATACCTCTTCAATCAATTTGGTCCTGCAAAGCCTTTCATCCTTGCGGAATGTCTGCCTTTCACCTTTATTCATCTCAAAATCAATTATCCCCGGAATAATTCAAAGGATTAAACCGGGGCGGTGTGAACCGATATTCTGAATATTTGTTACCTGCAGTTCCTGTTATACTCTTTGAGAAAATCATCAAGAGCCATTGTCATTGAAGGAGCCTTTGGGTTCGGGGCAATGATATCAAGCCTCAGCCCTTCATGCTCTACAGCGTTTGCGGTGGTAGGTCCGAATGCAGCAATCTTAATTTCGCCCTGGACAAATTCGGGGAAATTCTCCTTAAGGGATTTGATACCTGAGGGACTGTAGAAAACCAGGATGTCATAATCAAACTCACTGATATGGGAGAAATGATTGCTAATGGTTTTGTAAAGGGTCCCGATTGTATATTTGATATTGTTTTTGTCTAGTATTTCCGGAATTTCAGCATTATGAGGTTCGGGGAGCGGCACGAAAAAATTATCATCCCTGTGCTTTATTATCAAATCGATCAGGTCCTGGATTTTCGACTTCCCGTGGAATATCTTACGCTTCCTGTAAACAATATATTTCTGGAGATAAAATGCAACGTTTTCAGTGATGCAGAAATACTTCATCGTATCGGGAACACATATCCGCAGTTCACTGCAGATCCTGAAAAAATGATCAATTCCGGTCTTGCTTGTAAAAATTATCGCAGTAAAATCAAGAATATTGATCCTTTGCTGCCTGAAATCCTTTGATGTGATACCTTCGACCTGGACGAATGGTTTGAAATCAACTTTAAGATTATATTTTTTTGCCAGGTCGAAATATGGCGATTTCGGATTATTAGGGTCTGGCTGTGAAACTAGGATCTTTTTTATTTTCAACTTTTTACTGATTAAGGTTTACTTTTCAGGTACCGCTTCCTGTTATAAATCTAGGCCAGTGAAATACTTTACAATTATCAGAACTGGTAAAATTTCCAGCGCACAAAGGTACAAAATCAAATACAAAACTGAAAACTTCCTCTTCATAAAAATTAAAAACAGCCTGATTACTCGTATCAGATAAAAGATAATCAATACTATAGCTCCAAAAATTAAAATGACCTGAGGCGGAAGAATTACAGTATAAACCAGCATTATCACCACTGTAAAAACAATAATCGCGCTGAATCTGTAGGAATTGTAAACATTCACCAGGTATTCGTTGAATACTTCATGTTTACCACTGAGATTTCCGACGGTCAGGCAAATAAAATGACGTGAGGTGACCCCGAGGATTACTGCTCCCAGGGACAGAACCATGAACACCAGTGGCGGGATTCCAGCAGGAATAAAATCATACCACTCAGCGGCGCAAAATGCAAAGAGCCCGATGACCATGAAAGAAACAAAATTCAGAACCGTCGACTGCCAGGTGAACAGCGATCCCGTATCGAGCGAAGAGGATTCATTTATCCCGCGAAAAAGAAAAAACCTGGTCATTTCAGGTACGATACTCCTTGAGGTATTCCTTACTATCAGCCAAAGGTAGACTGCAAGGAAAACTACCACTATTATCCAGTCGTGATTAAAGGGTTTCTGGGGCAGGATGCTTCCGTCTTTAAGATTGCCTGTCATTGCAGTTCCCGGTTCCTGATTTACCAGAAGGAATCCTTCTGTGTAACCGTATGGGAAAAATTCAGGAGGAAGCTGATCAAGGTTCCGGACAAAACTCAATGAATCATAAAAAGTTACATCGGCTATGCTGTTCCTTGCACACACCGATGTCGTATCTGTAACTTTGATTACCGGTACCCGTGAGACTCTATTTATGTTTTTTATTGAATCCGCGTACCTGATATGGGCAGGGACCTCGTCAAAATTCCTGAATACGGAATCCGGGATCAGCTTATCAGTGTTTATTCTGATAGTGATCTGCGGCTTAATTGTATCCTGCGTGTGGAATCCGGTAATCATAACCTGTTTGCGGAATAAACCACAAAAGTAATGATTATTGGAAATATCCTTATGGTTAATTGATACCAGAACTATCAGAAATAATCATTCCTGGTGCCTGAAATGTCGGCCAGAACATTATTTGCAAGCCTGCTTGCCCCGATCCTGAAGAGTGAATTATTCAGCCACTCCTCCCCAAGACAGCTGCTTACAATATTGTAGTAGGTAAGTGCATCTGCCGTGGTAACGATCCCTCCGGCGGCTTTGAATCCCACCCTAATGCCGGTTTCCGTATAGAAATCCTTTATTGCATGGCACATTGTATAAGCGGCTTCGGGAGTTGCCGACACGGAGGTCTTTCCCGTTGAGGTCTTAATAAAATCAGCGCCTGCATCCATGGCAATCATTGATGCTTTGAATATATGCTCATAGTCCCCGAGCAGACCTGATTCAACAATAACTTTAAGATGCCTTTCTCCCACGGCATCCTTTAATTCCCGGATCTCATCGGCAACAAGTTCAAAATCATTGCCTAGAAAAGCGCCAACCGGGAGCACAATATCGATCTCATCCGCTCCCTCATCAACGGCCATTTTACACTCGGCAACCTTAATGCTTCTGAATGTCTGCGATGAGGGGAAAGATCCTGCCACTGAAGCTATTTTAACGCTCTTGACCGTCAGTTTTTCCTTGACAACGGGCACAAAATTCGGGAAAACGCATATCGCGGCAACGTTGGGAATATTTGAAAACCGGCCCGAGAAGCTGTTTACTTTTCCTGTAAGATGTAAAATATTTGTTTTGCTGTCAGTGGTATTAAGGCTGGTGAGATCAATTGAATTCAGAATTGCCATAAGGAGATGCTTATCGGGTATCCCGGGTATCATCGAACTGACAGTTTTCAAACCTTTCCTCATTTCAGTTTCCGAAGGGCATTGCCTGATAAGTTTTTGATAAAGCTTTGTCATTTATTTATCCGTTTGTTAATTTCAACCTGCATTTAAGTCAAAAAAAGAGGGGTTCAATTTAATGTTTTTTGAATACATAATAATTGCCATAATGATTTTTCTGTTATCTCCTGACCGTATTTCTGTTTCTAGCCAGCGATGCGAAGATCCCTGCAACAGACAACAGTGAGAATATGACAAATCCGGTTCTCATGCCTGATATCAGTCCGTGATATGTGGAAGGATTAATCGTTTGTTTCCCGATAAAAACTGCAATGAGCATCATCGCAATACCCATGCTGAACATCTGCCCGACCATTCTCATGGTTCCAACTACTCCCGAGGCCACGCCAAGGTGACGCTTCTCAACGGAGCTCATTATTGCATTTGAATTGGGCGAAGAAAAGAGGCCGAATCCGATCCCCATGAGCAGAAGCAGGGCAATAATCATATAAACCGGTGTCGCAGGTGTAATGAAACATAGAAGTATCAGCCCCAGGGCCGTAAATCCCATCCCGATCGAAGCTATCACTCCTGCATTGAATTCATCGGATAACCTTCCGGCCATGGGAGACAGGAGCGCCATGGCTAACGGCTGTGATATCATTATAAGACCGGCGCTCCTTGCATCAAAATCCTTGATATATTGCAGGTAGAGGCTTATGAAGAATCCAGTGGCGCTTGTTGCAGAATAATGGATCAGTGCAGCCAGTCCTGAAAAGGCAAATACCCGGTTATGGAGCATCAGACGGATATCAAAAACCGGATTTGATCCCCTCTTTTCGAACATGATAAATACAACCGCCGTCAGAGCTCCGGTGACAAGGAAGATCCAGCCAATGGATGAGGGGAGTATTGAAAATCCGTACATGAATGAAAACAGGGCAATTCCGTAAATTAACGATCCAGCCCAGTCGAATTTCTCCCCCCTCGATTCGGCCCATTCTGTTTTTATCCTTGTTTTTATCAGGATAAGTGCTGCCAGACCGAAAGGAACAAGGAATGCAAAAATACTTCGCCATCCGAAATACTGGGTCAGCAATCCGCCGATAACAGGGCCCGCCGACAATCCAAGATATACTGCTGTGATATTTATCCCCATTGCCCTTCCGCGTTCACCGACGTCAAAAACGGAGGTTATTATTGCCAGGCTTGTTCCGAAGATCATGGCTCCGGAGATCCCCTGAATGATCCTCATGATTATAAGGAAAGTAAGGTTCCGGGAAAAGACAATAAGAAAAGCTGAAATTGTGAAAAGAAGGATACCGGCCGAAAAGACCTTTTTTCTGCCAATAATGTCTGCCAGGCGGCCGAAAGGCAGAAGAAATATTGAGGATGACAGTATGAAGCTGCTTATTATCCATCCGAGCCCTATTGCGCTTGCATTAAGATCCTTGCTGATTGCAGGAAGTGCCAGGTTAACGGCCGAACCGAGGAAGGGAGTGAGAAATGCGGCAAAAGCAGCTACGATCATTACTGATCTCTTGAAAGCTTTATCAGATGAAAAACCGGTATTGTCTTGCATGGATTAGTTTCTGAATGTCACCGATCGTAAGTTATTCCTTTTCTTTTGTGTCGATAATTATTGTCACAGGTCCATCGTTGACAAGCTCTACCTGCATCATTGCACCAAATTCGCCTGTTGCGACCTTCCTGCCAAGCAGGCCGGAAAGGCTGCTGACGAAACTGTTATACAGGGGAATTGCCGTATCGGGATGCGCTGCCCTTGTATAGGATGGCCTGTTTCCTTTTTTTGTCCGGGCATGGAGAGTGAACTGGCTGATAACCATTATGCTGCCGTCAGAATCTGCAACTGATAAATTCATTACCCCGTTGCTGTCGGCGAAAATTCTGAGTTGAACTATCTTGCTGCAAAGCCATTCAATATCTTCGTGATCATCTGATTCTTCAATACCCAGAAGCACAAGCAGGCCGGGGCCGATAGATGCCCTTTCATTATTGTTTATTGAAACGGATGCCCTGCTCACCCTTTGGATCACAGTTCTCATACCCGCAATATTTTAGCTGTCCAAATATATACAATTATTATATTTGCGCAGTTTACTTCAATTTAATGGATTTTATCACAATTATCGCTGTTGCCCTTGGCTTATCGTTCGATACCTTTGCTGTTTCCCTTTCACTGGGGGTAATTCAAAACCAGATCATTTTCAGACAGGCTGTCCGGACAGCCGTTGTAATGGCTTTTTTCCAGGCAGGATTGCTTATTACGGGCTATTTCCTTGGTTCGCTGATCAGCGATTTCATGAAAGCAGCCGATCACTGGGTGGCACTGATCCTTCTGACAATCCTTGGCATAAGAATGATAATTGAAGGATTGAAGAAAAAAGATGGGGAGAAAATAAGGGAATACAGCAATCCGATGATGCTTGTCTCAATGGCTGTTGGCACAAGCATTGACGCTTTTGCGGTAGGTATAAGCTTCGCACTTCTGAACATAAGGATCTGGTATTCGGCTATAATAATCGGAACAGTGACATTTCTTGCATCAATGACCGCCATCAGGATAGGCAAATCAGCCGGATCGAGGCTTGGAAACAAGGTTGAGGTGATAGGCGGGATAATTCTTATTTCGATCGGGATAAGGATATTTCTGGAGCATACAGTGGGAGCTTAAACAGTTTCGCAGGAATAATTCAAAACGGTATCATGTACCTTTCCCTGTTTTTAAAGACTGCCATTTCAGAAAAACCTTCGCTTTTCAGAAGATCATAGGCTTCATCAAAATGCTGAGCCACCCTTGATGGCATATGTGCGTCGGAATTGACGCACACAGGTACATTTTCTTCCCTGAATATTCTGAGGAATTTTCTGTCGGGATAAAAATCGCCTATTGGCCTGTTCCTTCCATTTGTGTTGACCTCAAAGGCAACGTCGTGTATTTTAAAGCTCCTGGCAAGGTCCCTGTAAAGCTTTTCAGGATCGGACGATGGTTTAAACCCATAAATTCTTATAAGGTCGCAATGTGCAATTATATCGAAAAGCCCCGAAGCGGCCGAAGCGGCTACATGGTTGAAATAATTCTCCCACAGGCTGTCGATATTCTTTCCTTCGTAGAATTCCGGTCCCATATCCACAGTGGATTCACCAAGATAATGGACAGATCCGATTGCATAGTCAAGCCTGGTCCTGCTAAGGAGCGACTGGATCGCTTTCTCTTTTCCGGGAAAGAAATCAACTTCTAGTCCTGTCCTTACCTTGATGCTGCTGACTGTCCGGCTCAGATTCCCGATATGCTTTATATACGACTCAACTCCTGAAGCGTCCATGCTCCAGTCGAGCGACCCCCGGAAAAGAGTCAGATGCTCTGCAAAACCGATCTCTCTCAGGCCTGCAGCCACGGCAGGAGCAATATAATCCTCCGGTATGGCCCTGCCATCGCTGAACAATGAATGTACATGATAATCAGTTCTGTAAATCATTTTGCATTAATAAGTTACACACCAACCCAATCGTTGCATCAAAGTATGTCCAAATTTCCAAATAAAACAAATATTGCCCGGATAAAGTATCCTGGAAATTAATAACTTTGCAGAAAACTCACCGGAGTGGATAAAAAAAACAGCATCTGCATCTGCCAGAATTGTGATTTCAGGGATGTAGTGTTTTCGTCGCTCGACGAACAGAGTATCGTGGACTTGTGCAACCATAAGGAAGAACGAGCTTACTTTAAAGGCGAGATTATCAATCACGAAGGTGAGAAAATAGTTGATTTCAAGTATCTCAAGTCAGGCCTCGTAAAGCTCTACAGGAGAACCTCAAACGGTGATGAACAGGTAATTACAATCACCCGTCCGTTCGAATTTGTCAGCAATATGAGCATTTTTTCAGATGAAAAATACAAATATTCCGTGTCGGCCCTTGAAGATTCCGTAGTATGCACCGTCGGGCTCGATTTCATAAAGAACCTGTTCCTTAAGAATGGGGGATTTGCAGGTAATCTGCTTACAAGGATATCTTTAATAAATGACAAGATCATTGGCCAGACACTCGACATCAGGCAAAAGAACCTGGCCGGACGTGTGGCATTTGTACTTCTTTATTTCACCAATGAAATTTATAAATCAAGGATTTTTGATATCCCGGTTTCACGAAAGGAGATCGCAGATTATATCGGGATGAGCACGGCAAATGTCATAAGAACACTTTCGGATTTTAAAAGAGACGGTATTATCCGGATATTCGGTAAGACGATCGAAATAACGGATTACGAAAAGCTTGAAATAATCTCGAAGCGAGGATAAGCCCCCCAATCCCCCTGTGTTAAAACCCCCCAATCCCCCCTGTCAGGGGGGCTAAAAAGAACCCCCTTTAGGGGGCAGGGGGCAAAAAGGCAGGGGGTAAATAAACCCTTTACAGTACGCAAAAATAATATATGAGAACCAAACTATTTCTTGCAGGACTTCTTCTGATTTCCACTTTACTTTGTGCCCAGACCGGGAGGCCAGGCTCACCATCTGACAGGGAAAAGAAGACAGAACAGTATAAGCTGACCGGAAACCGGCACGGCATAAGCTTTTTCCCGATGGTGAAACATCAGGGTGTTCAGTATAAATTTTCCGACACACTTGGTTTTGACAGGTACCATTCCCTCGATGTTATTGATTCATGGCTTAGAAAATGGGCAAAATTGTTTCCAGAACTGGTTGATCTGTATGAAGTTGGAAAGAGCTATGAGGACAGACCGATCATGCAGATGACCCTTACGAACAAAAAAACAGGAAAAGATACCGATAAGCCTGCTGCTTTCTTTGAGGGAGGCAGGCACAGCGGCGAAGTCACAAGCTCTGAATGCGTGATGTGGATGGCAAGTTATCTGCTGATGAACTATGGAAAGAATCCGGATGTCACCCGTCTGCTTGATTCAAAAACCATCTACCTGAAACCGGTAAATAACCCCGATGGGCATATCCTCTACATGAACACGGCTCAGAGTAACAGGAGCACTGTCAGGCCCGAGGATAAT
>Ga0105106_10003529_pt1 | contig 11163 bp, 5 predicted proteins | sample PPLLaktember2015_5_FD_79109 | JGI IMG/M metagenome (GOLD analysis project Ga0105106, IMG submission 79109) | Freshwater sediment microbial communities from Prairie Pothole Lake near Jamestown, North Dakota, USA - PPLs Lake P8 Core (1) Depth... | ecosystem: Environmental > Aquatic > Freshwater >... | reverse complement strand
TAATGGATTCCCCGCTTCATTCAGCTCGATAAATTTTAAAAGAAAAGAGATTGAAGATTCTTTGAGATTCCGGTTCAGAGGATATGTAGGAAGCGAGACCGGTGACCCGCTTATTCACACATTTACTAGACCAAATTCCCCTTTACAAAATATAAACAAGATACCTCTCTCCGGTGCAGCATCATTTTCCGATGGAATGCAGAATTTCAAATATAGAATTACTCTCGGTTATTATGCACACTTCAGTTCAAGTTCCGTTAATGATCCCATAATGTCATTCCGCAATCCCAGGTTTTACAGCAAGCTTGATAAGCAGGTTCTTGCCTCCGCAGAATTAGAATTCCTTCTGCCTGATGAAAAAAAAATTAAACTTAATTCTTCATTCATGAGTTATTACGGCTGGGATATACCGCCGTTTATAGGAAGCATAATTCATTTTGAATCGTATCTTTATGCAGCAAGGGCTCATCTGAATATTTTCAGCGGCCTTACATTTATTTTAAAGAGCGACGGCAGTTTTAATGAAATAAACGGAATGACCGGAATTCCCCCTTCGAAATTTTTAATTATGGAAAACTCAATACTCTCAAAGTGGAATATTTTCTCATCGGATAAACTAAACTATACTATTATTCCCGAAGTAAATCTGCATTCAATAAGAAATAGAATGATTGATGCGGTTCCGGAACAGCAAAATTTTTTTTCTGAGGAATTTGACAAAGTAAGCTTCGGAATTTCCGGCGCAGCAGGATGTAATTTCAGTGAATCGCTGACAGGCAATATTAATTTAAGATTTGACAGGCATTTTTCTAAAAAATCGGCTTTTTCTTTAAGTGCGGGAGCTGCTAAAAAATTGAGTCAATATACTAAAATAATTTTTTCTGCTGCTTCAGTAGCAAGATTCCCTAAATCAGCCGATTTGTTTGGAAAATTTACGATTTATGAGGCCTCAGAATTAGATACTAATCTTTTTACAATTGAAGGGAATAGTAATTTACGAGAAGAACGCTTAAATCATTTGGGAATTGAATTTAATGCTTCAGCAGGATATTTAGATTTATCGGCAGAGATTTTTTATAAGGAAATTTTGAATCCAATAATGCAGAAAAACCTGTCAGCAAAAAGGACAAACAATCCCGGCGATATTCTCAGAAGTGCTGTAAGTACAAACGGTGAAGGGAAAAGCAGTATTGGTTTAATATTTTCTTCTATGTACAATTTTATCGAACCGCTGATAATGAATTTCTCTTACAGATATATTAATAATGATAAAAAAAAATTCTTTCCCCGTCATAAAGCAGCCGCTTCTATGAAATATAAATTTTCATCTTCAGGTTCCATGTTCCTAAAATGGTTTTACCGAGGAAGTTCGACAGCTGAAGAATACATTGTAAGCGGTGAAAACGATCTGCTTCTAAATTCAGGTTTCGGCGGCAATCAGCCGGAGAATTCATATTTAGATTTTACAATTGAGCAAGGAATTGGTCCTTTTTATTTTTTTAATACTCTTTCTTTCAGGTTCACTATAGACAATATCTTCAACCGCAGGATCAAGTTTTTCCCGATAGGAAATGAGAGCAGACGCACTTTAATATTCTTTGTTTCCGGAAAGATTTGAATTTTACATAATGAAACCTGCTGAAAATTGAGCACGCCACTAGGCTGGTATGATCGGAATAACATTATGAATACAATTTTTTTTCTTAGATTAATTTCCCCCTTCATTGAGTTTCTTTTTTATTATTAAAATCTCTAATTTCATACTGAAAAATTTTGAGGGAATAATGAATTCCAGCGTTTTAAAAGCATGTGAATACGTAACAAAACTCCTGCAGGAACAGCTCCCGAAAGATTATGTGTATCATAATTTAAACCACACTATTGAGGTTGTAGAAGCTTCAAGAGAAATCGGCGAACAATCAGGATTAACTCCCGAAGAAAAAGAAAACCTCCTGATTGCCGCATGGTTTCATGATACAGGATTCATTCATGCTTACGAAGGCCATGAAGAAAAAAGTGCCGAAATATGTACAAATTTTTTGTCGCAGGATGGGTTCTCACAGGAAAGAAAAAATAAAATTGCCCAGATTATTTTGTCAACAAAACATTCAAATCCTCCTAACGGTCTTTTGGGGCAGATACTCTGTGATGCGGATATTTCACACATCGGCAAAAAAGGATTCAATATCAAATCCCAGCTTTTGAGGGAGGAATGGGAAAAAGTTCTCGGAAAAAAATTTTCCGATTTCGGATGGTATAAGACTTCTATAGAATTTGTTTCCGGATATAAATTCATGACTGAATACGCCAAAAAAAATTTTGAAGAACAAAGGAAAATAAATCTTGAAAAGCTTCAGAAGAAACTCAGAAAAACTCTAAGCAGAGAAACAAATCCGGCTGAAGGGAAAGAGGAATCTGCACGGCATTCTGAAAATGATAAGGGGGAAATTTTTAAGGGAGAACCGAAGGAAAAACGGGATAAGCAGGTCGAGCGCGGAATCGAAACTATGTTCAGGAATACTCTGAGAACGCATGTGGAATTCAGCGGAATGGCAGACAATAAAGCCAATATCATGATCAGCGTAAATACACTTCTGCTTACGGCTATAATTGCGGTTCTTGCCAGAAAATTAGATTCGAATCCGCATTTAATAATCCCAACAATAATAATTACATGCGTTAGCTTAATTACATTAATATTTGGCGTTCTTGTAACCCGCCCCAAGATCACCTCGGGCACATTTACAGTCGAAGATATTAAACAAAGAAGAGCTAATCTTCTTTTCTTCGGGAATTTTTATAAAATGGATCTGGAAAACTTTCATTGGGGAATGAATGAATTGATGAAAGATAAAGAATACCTGTACGGGAGCATGATAAAGGATTTTTATTTCCTGGGTCAGGTTCTCGGTCAAAAATATAAATATCTTAGAATCTGTTATAATTTTTTTATGTACGGATTAATTATATCTATTTTAGCTTTTGCACTTGCAGTTATTTTTTACCCCGGTCCCACCGAAATTGGACCATTAATCGAATAAGAATTTAACGGAAAAACAATTTCCCTGATGAAGAATTTATTTTTAGTACGGCATGCAAAATCGAGCTGGAAATATAAAGAACTTTCCGATTTGGAGAGACCATTGAGCGGCAGGGGCAGAAGAGATGCTCCCTTTATGGGAAAATTATTGCACCGGCAAAAAATTACTCCCGATGTTCTTCTGACAAGCCCGGCTGTCAGAGCAGTATCAACGGCAAAATATTTTTGCGATGAAATGAATATCTCCTTTGAAGAAGTAAAAATCCTGCCGGGATTATACATGCCCGATCCGGATGAAATTTTAAACATTATCGGCGGACTTGATAGCGCAATTAATACGGCGATGATTTTTTCGCATAATCCGGGAATAACCGGTTTTTACAACCGGCTTGCCGATGAATATATAGAGAATATTCCAACATGCGGAATAGCGGCGGTTGAATTTGATGAAGATTCATGGGAGGATTTAAAAGATAAAACCGGCCGCTTACTCTTTTTCGAATTCCCAAAAAAATATTTTTCAAAATAAAAAGGCTGGCATCGGCAAAATAATACTTATACAAAATTTTATATGTCAAAATATCCGTTATTTAACAGGGAATTAAGCTGGTTATCATTCAATCACAGGGTACTTCAGGAAGCCGGAGATTCGTCGGTTCCTCTTTACGACAGAATAAAATTTCTGGCTATATTTTCTTCAAATCTCGACGAATTTTTCCGGGTGCGCGTTGCGTCATTAAGAAGTCTGCTTGCGCTTAAACGCGGTACGCAAAAGAAATTAAGTTCCGATATTGTATACCGCAAAGGGCCGGAGCTGCTGTTAAGGCGGATTTATAAGAAAGTCAACAACCTGCAGGAAGAATTCGGAAATATTTTCAGGAACGAGATTATTCCTGAATTAAATAAAAATGATATTTATTTAATAAATGAAAACGGACTGCTGGGACCGCATGAATCTTTTGTAACCCAGTATTTCAGGGAGGAAGTAGCGCCTAACCTTCAGCCGCTTTTCCTTACCAAAAAAAATAAGCCAATCTTCCTAAAGAATAAAGCAATTTACCTGGCGGTAAAATTACAGAATGATGGGAAAAACGGGAAAGAGAAAAAATCGGTTCAGCATGCAATACTGGAAGTTCCATCCGATATTCTGCCGCGCTTTATTGTTCTGCCGGAAGCAGACGGGAAAAAATATATTATTTTCTTAGATGATTTGATCCGTGTCTGCCTGCCGGAAGTTTTTCCAGGTTATCAAATAATTCAGGCATATTCTGTTAAATTAACAAGGGATGCCGAGTTATACATTGATGATGAATTTACCGGCAATCTGCTTGAGAAGATTAAAAAATCTCTAACTAAAAGACAAAATGGTTTTCCGTGCCGGTTTTTATATGATTCCAAAATTCCTAAAAGTTTTTTGCAGATCTTAAAGACTACTTTCGGCTTATCAAACGAAGACCTTATCCCCGGAGCTAAGTATCATAATTTTAATGACTTCTTCACCTTCCCGAATCTTGGTCCCGAGAAGTTAAGCTATGATCTGCTGCTCCCGGTTAAGTCGGCAGAATTCCGGGAGGGTATTTCAATCTTTGATACCATAAATAAAAAAGATGTTATGCTTAATTTTCCTTATCACTCATATGATCACGTAATTAGTTTTTTGGAAGAATCCTCCAGAGATGAAAATGTAAAATCGATAAAAATTACTTTATACAGAACCGCAAATAATTCTAAGGTTATTAAAGCATTAATTAATGCAGCAAAAAACGGAAAAAATGTAACCGCATTTGTTGAAGTAAAAGCAAGATTTGATGAAGAATTAAACTTGCAGAATGCGGATGAACTTGAAAAAGCAGGTGTAAAAGTCCTTTACAGCTTTCCCGGGCTGAAAGTTCACTCAAAAATCTGTCTCGTTAATAGATTGGAAAACGGCATGAAAAAATATTATGCCTACGTCGCTACTGGGAATTTCAATGAGAAAACGGCAAGGGTATATTCCGATATAGGAATATTCACAGCAAACGATCTGCTTACTTTGGAATTAAGAAAAATATTTTATTTTCTTTCAAAAAAAAGCGAGAAAGAGACTTATGAAAGACTCTTTGTTTCTCCTTTTAATCTCCGTGAAAAAGTTAATGAATTAATTGAAAGAGAAATAGAGAATGCTAAAGAGGGAAAAGAAGCGTGGATGATCTTAAAGGTGAACAGCCTTGAAGATAAAAAAATGATAAAGAAAATATACGAAGCTTCTGCCTGCGGAGTTAAGATTTCAATTATTGTAAGGGGGATATGCTGCCTGATACCCGGGATAAAAAAATTAAGCAGCAATATAAAAGTAATAAGCATTGTCGACCGTTTCCTTGAGCACTCAAGAGTATTTATTTTCTGCAGCAGCGGAGACAATAAATACTTTATTTCTTCTGCGGACCTGATGACGCGCAATTTAAACCGCCGCATTGAACTCTGTTTTCCCGTCCATGATTTAAACATTCAGAGTGATTTGAGAAGAATAATAAATATTCAGCTTAATGATAATATTAAAGCGCGGAAAATAAGCAAATCACAAAAGAATAAGTATATTAAGATACATTCGGAACCTGTGCGTTCGCAGTATGCTATCTACGATTATTATAAAAATAAAAAAGAAGCTCACGAGGAAATTAAAACCATTCTGATTCAGACTTAAATAAATCTGCCGCTCATCTTTTCAATTATAAACCATCTAAGAGCTGCGAAATAATTTAGTTTTTTACTTCATAAATTATCAAGCATTCCAAATGAAATTATAATCATGTAAATTAAGACACTAATTAGCATGAAAAAAGAATTCATAATATACTTCTGGTTGTTCTTCAGCTTCACTTCTTTTATAAACCCGCAAAGCCATTCATCTGCTAATAAAACGAATGTAATACCGGGCGAACATTATAAAGCCGGTCTTCTTCATAAACTCTTTTTTGGAGAACACTGGAGAGACCTCTGGACAATTCCGCTGGAAGCTGAGATTCTGGATCTCGATAAATTTGAAGGAGGAATCAGACCATTTAAAAAGGGAGGCGGCCTGCAGACAAAATCGCTCCGCTTTAAGGGCAAGGACGGCAGAGAATGGAAGTTCCGCTCAATTGATAAAGACCCCTCAAAAGTTCTTCCGGAAGAGCTGCGGGAATCGCTCGTTGCCGATGTTCTTAAAGACCAGATCAGTTCTGCAAATCCGCTTGCGCCTATTATCGTAGTTCCGATGCTGAATGCCGTTGGAGTGCTTCAAGCTGTACCGAAAATTGTAATTCTTCCGGACGATGAGAAGCTTGGAGAATTCAGGGAAAACTTCGGCGGCCTTCTTGGAATGATCGAAATTCACCCGGAGGCAGATAAGGATAAAAACGATCCCGATTTTGAAGGGGCCGAAAAAATCTTAAACACTTTTAATTTACTGCACCGCCTGGAAGAAAAAAGAGATGAAAAAGTAGAATCAAAAGAATTTTTAAAAGCAAGACTGATGGATATTTTTTTCGGCGACTGGGACAGGCATACGGATCAATGGAGGTGGGCAAAATATAGATATAACAGCTCTGAATTCTGGTACCCGATCCCTAGGGACAGGGATCAGGCTTTTTCCAAATTCGACGGAATATTTCCAGCGATAGCAGCCTACTATACACCTCAGTTAGTAAACTTTGACGATGATTTTCCACAAATTGAGGATCTTACATGGAACGGCAGATTCTTAGACAGGCGGTTTTTATCGGAAATAACAAGAAAGGAGTGGGATTCAATTACTACTTTTGTTAAAAATAAACTTACGGATAGTTTAATCGAATCTTCCGTAAAACATCTGCCTGGAGAACATTATAAGTCGGCCGGATTAGAAATTGAGTATAACCTGAAAAGCAGAAGGGATAAGCTGAAAGAAGCATCAGATGAATATTACCGGCTTATAAATGATGTAGTCGATATTTATGGAACCAACAAAAAAGAATACGCCGAAATAAAAAGGCTCAATAACTTACATACTGAAGTAAATATTTTCAGAAGAGATAAGGATACGAATAAAAAAGAAGGTCCTCTTTACAGCAAGATATTTGATAACGATTTAACCGGCGAAATAAGAATTCATCTTCTGGACGATGATGATAAAGCTGAAGTAACCGGTGAAGCGGACTGCGGTCCGATGATCAGAATTATTTCGGGAGACGGAGAAGATGAGCTGATAGACAGCTCGGTTGTTAATGGATATCTTTTATCATTCTTACCAATTTATGACGCTGAAGAAAAAACCGGTTTTTACGACAGCGGCAGGAAAACAAAATTTTATCCCGGTCCAGGCAGTTTTATCGATACTGAAGAAATACCCGAACCAAAAGATGACCTTGAACTTTATGAACCTAAATTAAGAGACAGAGGACACGACTGGATAATAAACCCGGTAATTAATTATAACAGCGACGACGGATTGATTTTCGGAGGAGGCCCTATCCTTGTAAGCTATAATTTCAGAACGATTCCTTATGAATACTGGATGACTCTTACAGCAGCGTATGCTACTATTCCACGAAGCTACCGAATAAATTACGAAGGAATTTTTTATTCATTAATAAAAGGCGCCGGTATCGGATTGAATTTTTTAAAATCGGAATTAAACTTAACTAAGTACTACGGATATGGAAATGAAACAGCTTTAGACAAAAATCTTGAAGATAACTACTTCTACAGGTTAAACCAGGAAGTGCTGAATATTAATCCTTCAATTAAGTTTGAGCTGTTTCCAAATAATTTTTTAAATCTGGGAATCTCATACAATTCTTCAACGACGAAACTTTCAAATATCTTTCTCATAAAAAACTTCCCGGATTCAGCTTACGGCATCGGAACAATTCATTCAGCTTCATTTAACTGCTCCTACACTCTAGATTCAAGAGATAATCCGAATAACTCCGGATCAGGTTACTTCTTAAATCTTGAGGGATTATTTTATCCTGAATTTCTCGATCTTAAAGAGAATTTTACAGAAGCATCATTCGATATCAGAAGCTATTTTTCGGCTGACATTCTGACATCTGCAACTTTAGCTTTAAGAGCGGGGGGAGCAAAAATAATCGGCAATTTTCCTTTTTATAAAGCGGTGTTCCTAGGAGGGAAAGAAAATCTCAGGGGTTATACAAGGGAAAGATTTTCAGGGAATGCCGGTTTATTTACTCAAGCTGAATTAAGAATTTTCATAAGTCCTCTGAATATAATCATACCCGGGAAATTTGGCGTGCATTTTTTCGGAGAGACCGGAAGAGTTTATACTGAAAACGATAATTCAAAAAAATGGCATCCGTCATACGGCGGAGGTTTATGGATGTCTTTCCTCAAACGGGACATAAATCTTTCCTTTTCCATTGCATCATCGCCGGAATCCACTTTGTTTTATTTCGGAACAAGGCTGGATTTCTGATCAAAAGGATTGAGAAACTCTTCCGATAGTCAGCTCGAATATTAGATTATTTTCAGTTACTAGGCTAATTCTTGAGTAAGATTATTTAAGATGGTACTTAGTCAACGCAGCATCCCCTTTTCCGCCTTCATCGCTGATAACAATTTCCGAATCGATAAAAGTAATTCCTTCCGGCTGCCTGTGAAATTTCCGGCTTAGTTTTACCGCATCAAGAAGTTCTCCATTCGGCGAAAGCTCAATGATGCATTTTTCATTTGAGGATAAAATGAAAAAAGATCCGGATACGGGATTTCTCTCTATTGCCGATGGAGCAAATTTCTTTATATCGAACCTATTCTTTAATTCTTCCAGCGAAATCAGGAAACGTGGTTTATCATTTAATTTTCTGCTGCCAATGTCAAATGAATACACTGCTTTGTATTCTTTATTGCCTTCACCGGGATACTCTTTACAGGCCAGCAGAAGCGTGTATGTTAACGGGTCAAAACATAAACCTTCTACATCATTTTTCACCGACAACGGAGTGCTGATTTTAGTATACCTCGAATATGCATCATCTTTTTGTTCATAAAACAGATATAGTTCGCCTTTTGAATTTACCAAAAATATTTTTTTACCTGCAACGGCAATTCCCTCGAAATCACTGTAGACGCTTCTTTCCCCTATCCTGAATTTTTTTATAATTTTTCCGGAAGCGGGATCAACCTGGAAGATATCTCCTTTTTCATCAGAATGTGCAAATAATTTTCCGCTGCCGGAAACAGCTAATCCGGAAATCTCCGTTAACTCGCTGGTTAATTTAATCTGCTCAGCGTTTCCGGAAGAAAAATCGTAAGATGAGAGAGTCGGGCCTGCTGAGTTCGTTTGAAATACGGAAATGATTGAAATTAAAATAAATGTGCTGAAAAAATTCATTTTACATTCCTGAGTTCAATTGTTTACTTTGATTTTTAATAAAATTTATGAAATACTATTTCTCCACGCCGATCCTCTTCAATAGATCCCTATAACGGGGATCACCGGATAATTTTTTCCATTCGGGATGACTCTTCAGAAAAATAACTCCCCCCACCTTTTCCGCAAGAGCTTTTTCGAGGTGACAATACATTTTATCTCTTTCGTTTAATCCTCTATAGATTATTGCATAATCCAGATTTAAAGAAATATCGGGATTATTTATTGAAAGTTCATTCAAAGTATGAATGCATTCCACCGCTTTTTCTCTATTCCCGGAAACAGCATAAGCAAAGCCGAGCGGTGCCAGTGCTTTCGGATCCTCGCCATACTTGTCCCGCAGGTCTTCAAATATTTCGATGGCTTTATCGTAATTTCCTTTAAATGAATTCAAGACACCGCAGTTCCACTTAGCTCCTCTGAAGTTTTGATCAAGTTCAAGTGTTCTAGTTACTTGATCGAGGGCATCATCGTATCTTCCCGCATAAAAATATACTTCCGACATTACATTATTAATTATCAGCGAAAGCGGATCGAGCGTCCGCGCAGTTTCAATTTCAGCAATTGCTTCATTCATCCGCCCTATGGCCATCATATAATACGCATAACTGTGATGTACAAATGCCGATCCTGGATTCAGCCTTACGGCATTCTGAAAAGCATCATAAGCACCGTTCAAATCCCAGTCATAAAATAATTTTACCAGTGCCATAGAAGTATAGACTTCAGCAAGATTCGGATCTAACTGTAATGCTTTATCTAAATACCATTTTGCTTTGGGATAGCTTATTTTTGAAGGCAGAAAACCGTATGCACCCAGAAAAATATAGCAGTTTGCCAGGGATGAATAAGGCAATACGAAACCGGGATCTTTAGCTATTGCCTCCCCGAAATATTTTATTGCTGTATGAACATCGCCGGACGTCCATTTATTCCAGTAAAATAAACCTTTGAGAAAAAGGTTGTAAGCATCAAGATCTTTTGTATAAGATTTTACAAGAGTTTCTTCCGGCACAGGTAATACGAGGTCATCCCTTAATTTTTCGGCAATTGTTTTGGAAATTTCATCCTGTATGGAAAAAATATCTTCAAGTTTTCTGTCATACACTTCGGACCACTGATGGTAACCGTCGGCAGTATTAATTAATTGTGCGGAAATTCTGACTCTATCCTTAAATTTCCTTACGCTCCCCTCAAGAACAGAATTAACATTCAACTGGTGTCCTATGTTCCTGATATCTTCATTTCTTGCTTTAAACATAAAAGTTGAAGTCCGTGAAGTAACTTTGAGTCCCTTCACTTTAGTTAAAGCATTAATAATCTCTTCGGTTATTCCGTCACTGAAATATTCATTCTCCGGATCGGGGCTCATATTAACAAAAGGAAGAACAGCTATACTTTTCCGGACTGCAGCACCGGCTTTCTGTTCTATCTCTTCCAATTTAGGAACAGAAATACCTTCTGCAGTTACCGCAAAAAGTTCCACAGGCTTAATAATATTTTTCAATTCAATGCTGCCGAAGGAACGTGCAGGCAATTCCGGCTGGTTTTTAATTTCATCATATACTTTATCGGAAATCAATATTCCTCCGGGAGAAGAAAGGGATTCGATTCTTGATGCAATGTTAACCCCGTCGCCGTAAACTCCTTCATCTTCATATACTATATCGCCGATGTGAATTCCGACTCTCAGCGGTACTTTCGGTTCTTTCTGCAGTTCGCGCTGTATTTCAAC
>Ga0105106_10003526_pt1 | contig 11171 bp, 11 predicted proteins | sample PPLLaktember2015_5_FD_79109 | JGI IMG/M metagenome (GOLD analysis project Ga0105106, IMG submission 79109) | Freshwater sediment microbial communities from Prairie Pothole Lake near Jamestown, North Dakota, USA - PPLs Lake P8 Core (1) Depth... | ecosystem: Environmental > Aquatic > Freshwater >... | reverse complement strand
TTCCTGATGAATTTATAAGAACCATGAGAGTTGCTGATTGGAAGAAGAATATACCGCAGATAAACGACCGGATGGCTGTCTTTATCCTTCAATAAGTGTTTTTCCTCAAAAATCGATCCTGTTAGTTTTCACCAATAATACTAACACGATAAACGATGATTGTTCTTGGTGGAATTTTTTTTCCATCACCAACCAGACCATAAGCAAGAAAGGGTGGTAAAATGAACTCTGCTTTACCACCGGGTTTTAAAAGCCTCAACCCCTCATTCAGCCCTGGTTCAATATCAGTCTTTCCAAGAATGACCTCTTTCGGGCCAAGGTCAGATGAAGAATAACAGACTGTTCCGTCAAGCAAGGAACATTCATAATTCAGTACTATTCTGTCGAAATCCTTCAGGTATCTTCCAGTACCTTCATTTTCAACCAAATACCATAGTCCTGTCTCCGATTCTTTCATCGGAAGATTCTTTCTTTCAATATAATTTTCAATGATCTCCCTGTCTTTCTGGACGAGATATCTGTTAAGATCGGCCATTTCATCTTTCCCTGGCTTAACTGGAGCGACGCCGGGAACCTTATCACTCCGGCATGAAACGAAAGAAAATAAAAAGATCAGTGATACTGTTATTCCTGTTCTCATATCTTAAACCCGGACTTCAATAGTTCCGCATTGTCTTCCAGCACTTTCAGAAAATAGTTTACAGTATTGTCAAGGGAATCATAGTATTCTCCGCCTGAAGCATTACGATGACCTCCCCCTGAGAAATATTTCGATGCGAATTCATTAACCGGAAAATTCCCTTTTGAACGAAAGGAGAGCTTAACGAAATTCTCCTTCTCTATAAAAAGCACAGCAAAATTAATCCCTTTAATCGATAAAGGAAGATTTACAAATCCTTCAGTATCCCCCTTCACATGGTTAAATTCCAGAAGGTCCTTTTTTGTCAGGCAGATATAGGCAGTATTATAACCTTCCAAAACAGTCATTCTCTGATACAGGGAGAATCCAAGAAGTTTCATCCTTGCAGCGGAGAAGTTGTTATATACAACATCAATTATTCTTTCTTTTTCAATCCCTGATTCGATCAGGTCAGCTGCAATCCTGAAAGTCCTGCCCGTATAAGCACCATGTTCAAAGTTCCCGGTATCGGTAATTATCCCGACATATATGGCTTCAGAGTAGGATTTGCCGGTAAAGGGTGCCCCGTTTAATATAGTTATGATTTCATGAACCAGTTCCGATGTGGAACACATTGTTGGATCAGAAATAAGAAGTTTGGCCATATTATGAGGTCCGAGGTGATGATCAATTATGATCCTTACCGCAGATGATTCCATAACATATTTTTCAGCTTCTCCAAGACGGTTAGGCTGATTGAAATCAACCATTATTATCAGGTCGGCTGATTCAATCAGACAGATGCATTTCTTCCTGCTCCTGGTAAATACCTTAATTTTACTGCTCCCATCCATCCATCTGAGAAACTCCTGAAGGTTATTAGGGCACATCATGTCTACTTTTTTCCCTTTACTGGTAAGATACTGGAAAAGGGCCAGCTGAGAACCTATGGCATCACCGTCAGGATTGATATGACTTATGATTAATATTCTGTCAGATGAATCCAGATGTTCCGATAATTCTTTTGTATATTTGGACAGGTCAATCACTTTTATTGCTATTAAATCAAGTTGTTAAAGATAAAAAATAATCCTTTAGACCGTAACTGATTAAGGAATATCACAAAAACAGAAATATGAACGGAGATTTCACATTTTCAATTATAAAACCCAATGCCACAAGGACTGGCAAGACCGGGCCGATTTTATCAATGATAAATGAGGGAGGATTTATTCTTTCGGCTATAAAAATGGTGAGTATGACAATCCATCAGGCTCAATCGTTTTATGAGGTACATACCGGAAAACCATTTTTTGAGGAGCTTATTGAGTTTATGACAAGCGGTCCGGTGGTGGTGATGATACTTAAACATGAAAATGCAGTTGAAGAATTTCGAAAGCTTATCGGGGCAACCGATCCAAATAAAGCAGAACAGGGCACCATCAGGAAAACCTTTGCCGTTTCGTTGAAAATGAATGCCATACATGGTTCCGACAGCGATGAAAACGCTGCACGTGAAGCTAATTTTTTCTTTTCAGAAATTGAGAGATACTGAAAGAACCCGCCACATCTTCAGGGCTCTCATACCTGACACCCTTCCATCTTAAACTTATGCTGCATTGCAGAAAGATTAATATTGTTAGATTTGCTGAATTTTTAATCATTCTATGAGATCTGATTTAACCGGAGATTTTGCTGAAAAGAAAACCCTGGAAAAATATTCCTCGACTTTTACGCTTTCGGATATGGAGATATTTATATTTCCACAGCTTTTTTACCCCCTCGTCCTTGCTAATATAATGTCACCTATAATATGGAAATGGCGCGATGATCCATGGTTCAGGGAAATTGAAAAGAAGAGCTTTACATACAAGGCAAACAGGATAAAACAATACATTATCCAGAACTATAATTTTAATCTCGATCTTTCCACATGGGGACTTACTACAAAGGCCCGGGAAATAAACAGGTTCAGTGATTTTTTCGACATGGAGATTTTAAGGCAGTCAAATGCGCTATTTGGATATGAGGGCGACAAATACTATTTTGATATTGATATCCGGAAACATTTTGGACTGGACAAATACACCACCGATGTAATTCCTTACTGGAAGACCGAAACTGTAGAAGCCATGACAGCTTTCAGATATAAGGAGAATTTTTCAACCGGTGCCGGTGAATGTGTTTCCCTTTCAGCTCTTTACGCCGCCGCGATGTTTGTTATCGGCCGGATTTCCCTCGACAAGATATTCCTGATTGCTACTCCTCTCCATTCTCAGAACTTTATTACAGAGAAAGATGGCCTTATTACCAATAACAGAAGAATTGTTACGAGGAACATGTGGTATAACGGCACATCCCTGTCAGAAAAAGCAAGAAGGGCCCTTGAAAATGAACGTGTTACTATTGTTTCCCATATATCAGGTTTTATACACACTATTTATGAGGAAGCAACAATAAGCAAAGATGCATACAAACTCTTCTCGGCTAGACTTAAGGAATTCCTGACCGCTGAACTCTCAGACGTTATTTTCGTAAACTTTCTGCGCTTCAAATCAAAATACAAAACCTTGTTCCAATACCGTTGCGAATGTTCGGGCAAACAAAGATTTATAAGCCTTGAAAAAATGTTCGAATATGAGCATACCAGTAAATATAGTGTATCGTGCGACACAAGGGATCTGCTTGTTAATGAGATAGAAGGAGATGAATTCCATCTCAGCCCCCTCCCGGGCAAAATCATGCTGAATGAAATTGAGCACATTATAAGGCATGGAAAGGGGAAAAAACTGGATGAGTTCAGGGAGGAATTTAAAAATTCAGCCGGTGAAATTTTCAGTGACGTAATTGATGAAATGTTCCTTGACCTCCATGATTTCACTTTTACCGATCCTAAAATTCCTGCTGACAATAAGAAATTTACCAGCACTTCTATCCCGGTTTTCTCTGCAGAAGATTCCCGGGAAGAAATAATTGAAATCATTTCAGGTCTTGCCGAGAAATCTGAAACTGCATTGCTGACACTTTATGTCTACAGGCAAATGGATAAGATCAGCTGGCTCCCGTTTGTCAAAGCTGCAATTGAAAGAAATCCTGTTTGTTTTACGGATCTGAATGGCAAATCGGTCATGGAAGTATTTAAAATCCTTGGGGCTTTGCCTGATGAATCAATTTATGATGGAAGGCGTCTGGCTCTGCCTGACGAAGTATGGAATTTTAAAAGAGGAGACGGTATTGAGAAAGCCCTTTTACTGGCTGATTTCATAGTGCAAAAGGAAACCGGTACCCCTGTACTTATTGAAATTGCAGAGCAAAATGTAAAATTAAGGTATAAAGATGAAGATTTTTTATTCACATCATCAAAACTGCTCACCAAATCAATATTGATCTCGGGTTCTGATTACTCGATCAGGGATCTATCTTAAAACTATATCTTTAATTACCTCTTTACCCGCCTTTTCATTAAGTCTCTCCCGAAGTGCTTCCTTGAGCATCATCAGCTCATTCCTCGCTACAGAGGAGTTAAGCTGAACATAAAGTATCTGATCCCTGATATATACTTTTGAAGTTCTTGTGGAAATGGCCTTCCCCACAATTTCATCCCACGAATTGATGAGATTCACCTCCGTCAGTTTGCCTTCGAGATTCATTTCCCTGACATAGTCTTTTATAGCTTCAGCAAGGGATATTGTTTTACTGCGTCTCATGCTTCTTTGCTGCCGTTTTGAATTATCTCATCAATGCCCGATTCTCCAATCCTGAAAAGCTTGTAATCAGTATCAAGATCATTCAGAATTTCATGAAGCCTCTCCTGATGTGTGTCAGTTATAAAAATCTGCCCGAAGCGATGATTGCCTACCAGCCTGATGATCTGAGCGACCCGTTCAGCATCAAACTTATCAAAAATATCATCAAGCAGCAGGATGGGTGCATAGCCGGCTTTGCTTTTTATATATTCGAATTTGGCCAGCTTGAGGGCGACCAGGTATGATTTCTGCTGACCCTGCGACCCGAGTGATCGTACCGGATAGCCATCCATCTCAAAAAGCAGGTCATCCTTGTGAATTCCTGCTGTGGTATACTCGAGCGATCTGTCTTTTGACAGGCTTTTTTTAAGCAGATCACCAAAGACGCCATCGTTGAGGTGAGAAAAGTATTTAAGCCTGACATTTTCTTTTTGGTTTGTTACCAATGAGTAGTACTCCCTGAAAACAGGAATCAGTTCATCAATAAGCCTTTCTCTTTCAGCCCAGGCAAACATGCCATATCTGACAAGCTGGGAATCCCATACTGAAAGCATTTCTTCGTCAAAATTATTCAAGGAGGCGAAATCCCTCAGTAGCCTGTTCCTCTGCTGCAATGCCTTGTTGTAGTTCAGGACCGATTCAAGGTATTCAGAATTATACTGACTTATAATTTTATTCATGAACTTTCTTCTTTCATCGCTTCCTTCGCTTATAATAGCATTGTCTGCCGGCGAGATCATTACCACAGGGTACCTACCGACATGATCAGAAAGCCTTTCATATTCCTTGCCGTTCCGTTTCAGAACCTTTTGCCTGTGCTTATGGAATGAACAAAAAATATTATCCTCCTCTCCACCCTTGACAAATAATCCCTGAATTATGAAAAAGTCCTCTTCATGCCTAATACTAACACTGTCAATATTATTAAAGAAGCTTTTTGTCAGTGACAGATAATGAACAGCATCGAGGATGTTGGTTTTGCCGACACCATTGTTGCCAACGATGCAGTTGATCCTGGGTGAAAATTCAAGGTCGGCCTGGCTGTAGTTTTTGAAATTTGTGAGAGAAAGTCTTTTAAGGTGCATATGGGGGTTCAATGGTTCAAGGTTCAAGGTTCAAGGTTCAAGGTTCAAGGTTCAAGGTTCAAGGTTCAAGGGTCAAGGTTCAAGGGTTCAAGGGTCAGTGGTTGGAATTTGTGCTTAAGGATTATAGGTTATTTAGTTTGCACAAAGTTAAAAAAAAGAAACAGCCAGCGAAGCACTTATTTTAAATATTTGAATATAAATGTATTACATCAACCAATCTTTATTTCCTTTTTTTTATCTTATTGTTTCAGAATTATTTTAAAAGCACTACTTTTGCGAAGTTAATTTTTCAAGTGTTTTAAGCATAAACTGTTATGGCAAAGACTAAGAAAGAAGATAATCCGCAGGGTATAAAGAACGTAGAGCAGACATTGACCAATACTGAACAATTTCTGGAAGAGAACTATAAACCACTTTTGATTGTTCTGGGTGTTTTGGTTGTCCTGGTAGGATTATTCTGGCTGGGGAAAATGTACATAGGTAAAAAGAATGATGAAGCCCAGTCTCAGATGTACCAGGCTCAGAAATATCTTGAACTGGATTCAATCAGCCTTGCATTGAATGGTGATGGCAATTACCTTGGATTTCTTGATATAGCAAAAGAGTATAAATTTACCAGTGCCGGCAATCTTGCGAAATACGGAGCCGGAATATGCTATCTCCATCTTGGGAACTATGAGGAAGCAATTGATTTCCTTAAAAAATATTCTAAGAAAGATAAAGTTATAGGTTCAATAGCTATAGGTGCAACAGGCGATGCATATGTTGAGCTGGGGGATGTTGAGAAAGGGATTTCTCAGTATCTTGAAGCAGCCAGATTTGCCGAAAATTCATTTAACACTCCATTATTTCTGATGAAGGCAGCCGAGCTTTATGAAATGAACGGTAAATACTCAGATGCCCTAAAACTGTATCAGCAGATAAAAGATGAATATCCCGGTAGCACCGAAGGTTCATCCATTGAAAAATATATCGCAAGGGCAAAACTCCTGTCTAAATAAATGAGCACTTCCGATCTGTCAGAATATGATGCCGCATCAGTTCCTGATGCCGGAAAAATGAGGTTTGGTATAGTAGTCTCTGACTGGAACCGGGAAGTCACGCATGCCTTGCTTGAAGGAAGTATAAATACACTTAAAAAGCACGGTGCCAAAGAAAGCCATATCGTTATAAGGCATGTACCTGGTAGTTTTGAGCTTACTCTTGGGGCACAGTTTCTTGCAGAATATGACGACCTGGATGCTGTTATTTGCCTGGGTTGCGTAATTCAGGGTGAGACACCGCATTTTAACTACATCTGTCAGAGTGTTACCCAGGGAATCACCCAGCTAAATCTCGAATACAATATCCCGTTTATTTTTGGTGTACTGACAACACTTAATCCTGAACAGGCACTTGAAAGGGCTGGCGGTAAGCTTGGGAACAAGGGCGATGAAGCAGCTGTGACGGCAATAAAGATGGCGGCTCTGCAGCGTGAGATGGAATAAACAGCCGGGTAACCTACCTCTGACACAAAGACCGGTATGGACAATAACCACATTTATTGAGATTTTTTGTCATTCTGAAAGGTTCTGCCGGATCGAAGATTAACGATATCACTTCCCGTAGACCTCCTAAAAATGCCTCTCTTACTGTCCGATAATCATTCAGAATAAAATCACTGTTTTTTTCTTCCTTAATTCTAAGAGTATCTGTGAATTTATCGGCAGATAATTCCTTCACTTTATAGATTGATGGCCTGACAATGGACATTTCATTGCCAGCTAACCAGGCTTCACAATATAGCAGTGTCTGTAACCACCCATCCAGCTCTTTTTTCCGGTCGTCGGCGAAAAGATCACTTATCGAATTAATTCTTTCTGTTGTTTCTCCTGTCTTGTAATCCACAATTCTTGTGGTGTCTGAAAGTCGGTCTATCCTGTCAACTTTACCTCCAGTCCTGATTATTCTGTTTTCTCCGTTGCCTTCAAACGAAAGCCTGAAATGAAATGATTCTTCAAGTCCGGTTACAGTAAAAGGGGCAAGGGCTTTATCAGACTGCAAAATTTTCATGAAATATACAAGCAGAATATCCCGGATTATAATATCATTACCACTCATGGTCCTGTTCATATCTGAGTTATAATGCTCATTTATTGCACGATCGATAATATTCAAAAGCCCGATTTCATCTTTGACCAGCGAATCAATTAAAACGGCAGACACCTCGCTGTGAATCAACCCTTCATAGATCTTTTTCATAATCATGTGAAGTATCTGCCCAAAAACTGCGTGATCAATTTCAGCTGACATTATCTCAGGTTCTTTCAGTCTGTTTACATACCTGTAGTAAAATCTCATCCGGCAATTCAACCAGGTGTTAATTGCAGTAGGTGATAATAAGGCTTTGCTTTCAGGATCAATATAGAGAGAATGCAGCCTTTTTATATGGTTCTCATTTTTTATGACCTCAGATCCTATTGATACCGGAGTCCTTATATCAAAGCTTATGTTCAAAACTTCAGGTTTAATGATCTGTTCGTATTTCATCTGGGTAAGAAATCTGCTGATCTCTCCTGTCCTGAGGCCATTTGAATCCGAGTTGTAAATAAAGGTTATATTTTCAGCCCTGTGAAGCAACCGGTAAAAATGATACGCATAAACTGACTCTTTATGATTGTTTACCGGCAGCCCGAAAGCCTGCCTGATACTGAACGGGATAAATGATGGTCCTGAAGTAACTGAAGGCAGAATTCCTTCATTTACCGAAAGCATTATAATGTTCCTGAAATCGAGAGCCCTGGTTTCAAGAAAACCCATAATCTGAATTCCTGACAGTGGTTCGCCTGAAAATGGAACTGATTGGTTCTTAAGGATTTTATCCAGGAACCTCATATAGGTCTCATTTTTAAAACTGACATCCGACGTGCTAATGATTGTTTCAAGCCTGTTAACTGAAAGAAGCACAGAATAGATAAACTCGTTTACCAGTTTTTTCTGGGTAAGCTGATCCTTCACAGTACCATCTTCATTTACATCACTTACAGGCACCACTGACAGGATATCCCTCAGGTATTGTGAAAGCTGGCCGGGATTATCTGCTTTCCTGAATATAGTCTTGAGAATTCCGGACCTGCAAAGAAATGAGGATGGAATCCGGATAAGATTTCTTCTGACGATCTCATCAATTATTATTTTCCCGTCTTCAGTTACATTATTCTCAACAAGCTGATGCTTAAGGATCTCAAATACATCATGATATCCGAAGTATACCTCGTCATTCTGCATTTTCGAGTTTCGCTGCAGGTTAAGAAGATGCTTTACAAGGCTATATACACCGGTCATCTTCAGCGGATATCCCATTGTAATATTTATTTCATCAGTATTCCCTGGAAGACTGGTAAGAAGAGGAACAATCAGACTTTCATCGGCAAGAATGATAACGGTATGATGTGCATCATCCTTTGATAAGTGAGGTATCCGATCAATGATATCAGGGACAAGCTTTACCTGGGCAATATCTGATGTAGTCTCAATTATATCCCTTACAACATCCTTATTGTCGGTCGATAGTAGCGTATCATAATGCCAGTCGCCCGGCATATCATTCCCGAATATTTCCAGATTACTGATCATAAAATACCCGGCAGAATTCTGTTTTCCTTTCTTTAGATAAGTGTTGTCATAATCCCAATAGAATTTTGCAATGCCCTCTTTATGAAGCCGGGTCATAACTGCAAGTTCACATTTATTCAAGGCATTAAATCCGATAAAATGCACTTTCGTCCATTTTAATTCAGGATGCATTTCACTCCTGAAATTTTCAGCCACATCTCTGAAAATCATCCCTTCATAGGCCAGATTGCGTGATCTTAGAGAAGCTTTAAAGCCGGAATATAAATCTGTCAGGATTGACCAGACCGAAATAAACCCGGCTTTTTCAGACGATTTTTTTTCAGGTTCAAAATGATACCAGAACCTTTTAATAATTTCAGCCTGCTCTTTATCGATATCCCCGAACTGAAAATCGATATTCTTAAAATCCTGAATATTACGAAACAGAACGGAAGCATCGGCCATATATTTGTCGACATCATCAAAATCATTGATCAGCATATCGCCCCAGAAATAGAACTCATCAAAACTCTCAGCCGATTTATTCAGTCCGCGGTAAATCCTGTAAAGTTCAAAAAGGAGTATTTCATTATCTGCAACAATATGATCAGAGAATGATCCGAAAAAGTCATTAATGGTAAGGATCGAAGGTGTCCAGGAAGGTTTTTTAAGGTGAGAAGCATAATATTTCAGGAAATAGAGCCCGGCTCTCCTGCTTGGAAACACAAGACAATGGTTCCTTATTTCGTCACCACTCTCTTCGTACAGAAGCTTCGCTATTCTTTCAAGAAAATACACCATCTTGTCCGTTATGCCGTTATGCCGTTATGCCATTACGCCGTTGTACCGTTTCCCCTGCCATGTATCAAGTTCTTCGAGCTTTTTTTCAATTAAACCGATAATCTGATCTGATCTCTTTTTACCCCATACCTCTCTTGCAAGGAACCGCGGAGGGGCTTCCCCTGTAAATCTTTCAACGACCAGGCCCGGATTAAGCTTTTCAAGAAAACTGATTATAAAACTGAGATAATCGTCCCAGCTGAAAATTTCGAAATCAGACGGATTTCTTTTAAACTCCTCCTCCATCCGAGTCCCTTTTATGATCTGAAGCTGATGAAATTTTACACTTATAAGTGGTAATCCTGAAATTATATCCGCCTCCCTAAGCATTTCCTCACGGGTTTCACCGGGGAGTCCGAATATAAAATGGGCTGAGACATTAAGTCCGTGCGAACTTGCCGATTCAATTGCATCAACTGCCTCCTTAAAAGAGTGCCCCCTGTTTATCCTAAGCAGAGTCTTGTCATAGCATGATTCTATTCCCAATTCCAACAAAAGAATGCATCGTTTTGACAGTTCTTTCAGAAAATCCAGGATCTCATCATTTAAACAATCAGGCCGGGTACCAATCACCAATCCCCGTATATCTTTATGATTCAGAGCCTCATAGTACAATTCAGATAACCGGTCAATTGGAGCATATGTATTTGAATAGGCCTGAAAATAAGCAAGATATGACCCGACTTTTCTATATCTTTTTTTATGAAATTTAATGCCTTCATCAATTTGTGTTGTAACTGATTTTTCAGGCAGGCAATAAGATGGGTTAAAAGCTTTATTATTGCAATAAGTACAACCGCCCGTTCCCTTTGTTCCGTCACGGTTAGGACAGGTAAAACCTGCATCTACCGATACTTTTTGCATTCTCGAACCATAAAGCCTGCGAAAATAATCAGGGAATGCATTGAACCGGCGTTCATTTCCCCATGGGAACAAACCTGATATGTCTTTTTCTGCACCCATTCAGATAGTTACAATTTTATCAGCATCAACATACCACAAAAAAGCCTCAGTTTGTTCATAACCCATTTCAATGAGCAAGTTCCTGTAATGTCTGACCTGGAAAAGGTATCGGGGATTTTCCTCACCGAATTTAAAATCGATGATTGTTGCTTTTCCGTTCTTCAGAATTACTCTGTCAGGTCTCTTTGAATCAGAGTCGGGCATAAGAATTGATACTTCATTTAAAACTTCGTTACCTTTTTCAAACCACTCCCTGATTACCGGCTGATTTATAAGCTTTACAATCTTTTCACGGATCTGTGACTCCACAGATTCAGGAATCTT
>Ga0105106_10003523_pt1 | contig 11174 bp, 8 predicted proteins | sample PPLLaktember2015_5_FD_79109 | JGI IMG/M metagenome (GOLD analysis project Ga0105106, IMG submission 79109) | Freshwater sediment microbial communities from Prairie Pothole Lake near Jamestown, North Dakota, USA - PPLs Lake P8 Core (1) Depth... | ecosystem: Environmental > Aquatic > Freshwater >... | reverse complement strand
GTGCGGCCGAGCTCGGCCGCCACCACGCGCGCGCCGGCGACGGTCGCGATGTCTTGCAGCATGGCTTTGCGCCGATCGCCGAAGCCCGGCGCTTTAACCGCGCAGCTCTTGAGCACGCCGCGAATGTGGTTCACCACCAGCGTCGCCAGCGCTTCGCCTTCCACCTCCTCCGCGATCACGAGGAGCGGCTTGCCATCCTGCGACACGAGCTCGAGCACCGGCAGCAGGTCCCGCACGCTGGCGATCTTGCCGTCGTAGACCAGCACGCAGGCGTCTTCCAGCACGACGCGCTGCTTCTCCGGGTCGGTGATGAAATACGGCGAGAGATACCCCCGGTCGAACTGCAGGCCTTCGACCACTTCGACTTCGCTCGCGAGGCCCGAGCCTTCCTCGACGGTGATGACGCCGTCTTTGCCGACTTTTTCCATGGCGCGCCCGACGATCTCGCCGATCGCGGCGTCGTTGTTGGCGGAAATCGCGGCGACGTGCTCGATGTCCTTGGGCGTCGCGCACGGCCGCGATTGTTGCTTCAAATGCTCGACGGCGGCGGTCACGGCTTGCTCGATGCCGCGTTTGAGATCCATGGGGTTCATGCCCGCGACCACGAACTTCATGCCTTCGCTCAGTATCGAGTGCGCGAGCACGGTCGCGGTGGTGGTGCCGTCGCCGGCTTCGTCGGACGTCTTGGACGCGACTTCACGCACGAGCTGCGCCCCCATGTTCTCGAACGGATCCTCGAGCGTGATCGATTTCGCGACCAGCACGCCGGAATTGACGACGCTGGGGCCGCCGAACTTTTTCTCGATGACGACGGTGCGCCCGCGCGGCCCGAGCGTCAGCCTGACGGCATTCGCGAGGATGGTCGCACCGGCGACGATCTTGTCGCGGCCCTGCTCGCTGAAAATGATCTGCGTCGATGCCATCGTGGTCTCCGGAAAACGCGCTCATGCTCACGCGAGACCAGTATGGTCGAGCCGATAGCGAGCAGGTTGATCCAGATCAAGTGCTTCGCGGCTGCGCGGCCGGCGCTTTACCGGCAGAGCGCCGGCACGCTCGCCACCTTCGCGTCGACTTCGTCGGCAAGCTTCCGAAGCGAGTCGGCGACATGCACGCCGTAGGGAACGGTCGCCGGATCGAGCGCGCGCAACGCTTCCGGCAGTCGCTCGAGCTCGCCCGCCGTCCGCTTGCGGATGACGCCGAGGCTTTCGGCGGGCGCACTCCGGCGCCCCTGCTCCATGACCGGCACGAGCAAGGGCTCCCCGCCTTGCGCGTCCGCTTCGAGCGCGATCACGTCGTTCAGCATGCGGCCGTCGCGCCCGTAGCGGCGAAACACCTGCTTGCGTCCCGGCCACGTCGCCTTGCCGGCGGAGCGCTTGCGCCGCGGCCGCCCCGCGTACTCCTGCAGCTTGTAGACGGCGTCCAGCGTAGGCGCGTCGGCGGAGGTGACGAGGCTCGTGCCGACGCCGAAGCCGTCGATCGGCGCTCCCGCTCGCAGGAGCTCGGCGATACGGTATTCGTCGAGGTTGCCGCTGGCGAAAATGCGGATGGCGGACAACCCTGCGGCGTCGAAGATCGAGCGCACGCTTTTCGCAAGCGCCCCGAGATCGCCGCTGTCGAGGCGCACGCTGCCGATTTCGATCTTGCGCGAGGCGAGGCTCCGCGCAAGATCGACGATCCGGCGCGCGGCGCGCTCGGTGTCGTAGGTATCGATGAGGAGCGTGGCGCCGTCCGGGTAGACGTCGGTGAAGTGCGCGAACGCGTCTATTTCGTCGGCGTGCGCCTGCACGAACGAATGCGCCATGGTGCCGTAGAGCGGGATGCCGAACGCGGGCCCGGCAAGCACCGTGGCCGTTCCGGCAAAACCGGCGACGTAGGCCGCGCGCGCCGCGAGGAGACCCGCTTCGGCGCCATGCGCGCGCCGCAGCCCGAAATCCACGAGCAATTTGTCCGGCGCGACGAGCACGCTGCGCGCCGCTTTGCTCGCAACCATCGATTCGAACTGGATCAGGTTGATCAACCGCGTCTCGACGAGCTGCGCCTCGGGAAGCGGCGCGACCACGCGCAGCACGGGCTCGTCGGCGAAGAACACGCGCCCTTCGGGCATCGCGTAGACGTCGCCCGTGAACCGCAGTTGCCCGAGATAATCCGCGAATTCGGGTCCGAAGCGCTTGTCCGCACGGACCCACGAGAGCTCTTCATCGGAGAAGCGCAGGCGCTCCAGGTACGAAAGCGCCTGCTCGAGCCCTGCGGCGACGAGGAAATTCCGCACCGCCGGCAGCCGCCGCACGAAAAGCTCGAACACCGCCGTCTCGTGCATGCCGTGCACCTGGTAGGCGCGCAGCATGGTGAGCTGATAGAGGTCGGTCAGGAGTGGCGAGGTGCAAAGGTTCATGGAACTGGATCCGATTCGGGCACGAGCCGCGCACCCGCAGCACGCATGTCAGCCAGCGCTTTTTCGCCGTCGCCGGGGTGCACGTCTACCGCGCGCACGGCCTCTGTGAGGACCATCACTTCGAACCCCTCCCGCAGCGCGTCGCGCACCGTCGCGAGCACGCAATAATCGGTAGCAAGTCCGCCGACCACCACGCGCCTGACGCCTTCCGCCTCGAGCGTTTGCGCAAGGCCGGTGCCGTCGAATGCCGAATAGGCGTCCGCCTCCGCGCTTCGGGCCTTGTCGACGATGTGAGTGTCGCCCGTCAGTCGCAATCCCGGTGCGAACTGCGCTCCTGGCGATCCGGCGACGCAGTGACTCGGCCACGGTCCACCCTGCTCGCGGAACGAGCAGTGGTTCGGCGGGTGCCAGTCGCGGCTCGCGTAGACCGGCATGCCGGTCTCTTGGGCACGCGCGAGCGCCCGGTTGAGCGCCGGCACGACCGCGTCGCCGTCGGGCACCGCGAGCGCGCCCCCCGGCAGGAAATCGCATTGCACGTCGACGATCAGGAGCGCGTCGCCCCGACCGCCGGGGAGCGCGCGTGGCGCCGATTCCGGTTGCGTACCCGTCATGGTCGAATAGTAGGGGTCTCCCCCCGCCGGTGTCTTGATGCATATCAACTCCGCCCGCCCGGGGCGCGTTACGCTGCACGAATGAAGCCGCCCTCGACGGACGTTACGGTCGCCGCCAAAGTCGCGCACTTGCGCCGCCCGGAGAGCTACGCCGGAGAAGCCACGCTCGCCGTCGAGGTCGTCGAGACGCATATGTCGTGGGTGTTTCTGACCGAGCGCTACGCCTACAAGCTCAAGAAACCGGTCCGCAACGGCTTTCGCGATCTCACCACCCTGGAAGCCCGCCGCTTCAACTGCGACGAAGAGGTGCGGCTCAACCGGCGCCTCGCGCCCGACGTGTACCTCGGGGTCGTCGCGCTCCGGTCACAGCGCGGCGTGCTCGTGCTCGACGGACCCGGCGTTGCCGTGGAATGGGTCGTGAAAATGCGGCGCCTGCCGCGGCGTCTCATGCTCGACGCCGCGATCCGCGAGCGGCGCATCGCCGAGGGCGACGTGGCGCGCTTCGTGGCCGTCCTCGCCGCTTTCTATCGCTCGGCCGAACGCACGCCCTTGCCCGCCCAAGGCTATTGTGCGCGCATCGAGCGCTCCATTCACGATAATCGCGCGGCGCTGTCGAAGGCGCAGTACGCGCTCGAGATCGAGCTCGTCCGCGAAGTGAGCGGCGCCCAGCTCTCGTTCCTCGAGCGCAATGCCCTGGCCGTCGGGGAGCGCGCATGCACGCTCGTGGACGGCCACGGCGACCTGCGTCCCGAGCACGTCTGCCTCGAGGACCCGCCGGTGTTCATAGACTGCCTCGAGTTCGACCGCGGCCTGCGCATCGTCGATCCCGCGGACGAGCTCTCCTATCTCGCGATGGAATGCCTGTTTCTCGGCGACCGCGCGCTGGCAGGGCACATCCTCGACACCTACCGCGCCGTGACGGGGGACGCGGTGGGCGAAGCGCTGGTGCGCTTCTACCAGGCGTGCCGCGCCGTCACGCGCGCGAGACTCGCTGCGTCGCATCTCGACGATGCCCAGCCGAAGGGCGGCCGGCCGAAATGGAGTGCCCAGGCGCGCGCTTACCTCGAGCTCGCCCACGATCTCCTCGTCAATCCTGCAGGAGCTCCACCAGAGAGCCGCCCTCGTGCATGCGTTTGACCGCTTCGGCGAAAAGCCCGACGCAGCTGACGATTTCCAGCGCGCGCCGCGCGCCGGCCTCCAACCGGAACGCGGGGACGCTGTCGGTCACCACGAGCCTCTCCAGCGCTGGATTCGCGAGCAGCGCCGCGGCGTTGCCGGTGAAAAGACCGTGCGTCGCCGCGGCATACACCGTGCTCGCGCCGTGCGCGCGGCATGCCGCGACCGCACGCCCTATCGTGCCGCCGCTCGCGATGAGATCGTCCACGATGATGGCGCTGCGGCCGGCAACGTCGCCCACCAGCGCCTCGCCCGACACCACGCCTTCGCTGCGGCGCTTCTCCATGAACGCCCGCCCCACGGGGCGGCCGATGCGCCGCTCCAGCGATTCGGCGAAAGCGTCGGCGCGCTTCACGCCGCCCACGTCCGGCGAGACCACCGCGATGGGCGCCTCGCGCGCGATCGGTGCGAAGCGCTCCACGAAGAGCTTCCTCGCCTCGAGGTGCACGGCCTCGATCCTGAATGCGTTCTCGTAGGCCGCAAGGTTGTGAACATCGAGCGTCACCACGCGGTCGACGCCGACCGCTTCGAGCAGGCACGCGACGTAGCGTGAGGACAGCGGATCGCGCGGTTTGCTGCGGCGGTCCTTGCGCGCGTAGCAGAGATAAGGCATCACGGCCGTGACGCGCGCGGCCGCCGCGTCCTTGAGCGCCCCCAGGAAAAAAAGGAGGCGCACCAGCTTGTCGTTGACGCTGCGGCCCTCTTCGCCGTACAGCGACTGCACCACGTAAACGTCGCGGCCGCGCACGCTCTCCAGCGGCCGCGCCTTGTGCTCCCCGTCCTCGAAATCGCGCTCCTCGTGCGCCGCGAGCGGCCGCGACAGCGCGGCCGCGATGCCCTCGCCCAGCGCGCGGCTTTCGCTGAGCGCAAAGAGCCTGAGGTCCACCGGCGCGCCCCGGGCCGCTACGCCGCTTACTTCGCCTTGCCCCGGGTCGCCCGGCGCCGTCCGGCCTCCTGACGCGTGAGCAGCACCGGCACCGGGGATTCGCGCAGCACCCGCTCGGCGTCGCTGCCCAGCAGCAGGCGGTTCAGTCCGCGGCGCCCGTGCGTCCCCATGACGATGACGTCGCACTTCGAGCGCTTCGCATCGGCGAGGATGACATCGGACACGGTGCGCCCGCGGCTTTCGACCTGCGCGGTCTCGGCGCTTGCGCCGCCTTTCTTCGCGGCCGCTGCGGCTCCCCGCAGCACTGTCTTTCCTTCGGCGCGCAGCGAGTCGAGGATGTAGCCGAGGTCGGCGGCGCCCGTGGGCTCCATCATCATCGGCGCCACGATCATGTCGTCCACGACGTGCAGTATGCGCAACTGCGCTTTCTGGTCCTTGGCGAGGCCCACGGCCTGCGTGAGACCGCGCATCGAAGCGTCGCTGCCATCCACGGGAACGAGTATTCGGCGGTACATGTGGCTCTCCTTTCGTTATCGGGGGACACGCTGATCCTAGCCCCCAGACGCGGGATTATATTGATACAGATCAACAGACGGGCGCCGCCCCTCCCTAGACTTCAGTCATGGAGCCCGCTGCCCCCGTCCCGAGGGAGCCCGTATTCGTCGCCCGCGGGCTCGTCAAGACTTACCGCATGGGGGAAATCGAAGTGCACGCGCTGCGCGGTATCGATCTCGACATCTACCGCGGCGAGTTCGTGGTGCTGCTGGGGCCTTCGGGCAGCGGCAAATCGACGCTCCTCAACATCCTCGGCGGACTCGACCGCCCCACCAGCGGAACGGCGCGCTGGCGCGAGCACGATCTCGCGGTGGCCGACGACGCGGCGCTCACGCGCTACCGCCGCGAGCACGTCGGCTTCGTGTTCCAGTTCTACAACCTCATTCCGAGCCTGACCGCGCGCGAGAACGTCGCGCTCGTGACCGAAATGGCGGGCGACGCGATGCCGCCGGCGGAAGCGCTCGAGCGCGTGGGGCTCGGCGACCGGCTCGACCACTTTCCTTCGCAGCTCTCGGGCGGCGAGCAGCAGCGCATCGCGATCGCGCGCGCGATCGCGAAGCGGCCCGACGTGCTCCTGTGCGACGAGCCGACGGGTGCGCTCGACTACGAAACCGGCAAGCTCGTCCTGGAAGCGATCGCGCGCATCAACCGCGACCTCGGCACGACCGCCGTCGTCATCACGCACAATGCATCGATCGCCCGCATCGCCGACCGCGTCATGCGTCTCGCGGACGGCCGGATCGCCTCGGTCGAAACCAACGCCTCCCGGCTGACGCCTTCGGAGATCGCCTGGTGAAAATGCTCGATCGCAAGCTCGTGCGCGACCTGTGGGCGGTGAAGACGCAAGTCATCACCATCGCGCTGGTCGTGGCGAGCGGCATCGGCGGATTCATCGCGTCGCTCTCCACCTACGATTCGCTGAAGACCCTCCAGGCGCGCTATTACGAGAGCGGCCGATTCGCCGACGTGTTCGTGCAGTTGAAGCGCGCGCCGCTGGCGACCGAGCAGCGCCTTGTGGAAATCCCCGGTGTGGGCGAAGCCGAGACCACGCTCGTCTTCGATGTGCTCGTGGACCTGCCCGAAGTCGTCGAGCCTGTCATCGGCCGCATGATCGCGCTTCCCGACGGGCGCGAGCCGCGCATGAACCGCCTTACGCTGACCGCCGGACGCTGGATCCACGATCCGGCGTCGAACGAGGTGCTGGTGAACGAAGCGTTCGCAAAAGCGCGCAGGCTGGGGCCGGGCGACTCGTTCGTGGCGCTCCTGAACGGCAAGCGCGAAGCGCTGAGCGTCGCCGGCGTCGTGCTCTCGCCCGAATATATATTCGCAGGACGCAGCGGGTTCGCCGACGAGCAGAGCTTCGGCGTCTTCTGGATGGGACGCGAGCGCCTGGCGGGTGCTTTCGACATGAAAGGCGCTTACAACCGCGTCAGCGTGCGGCTCGCCCACGGCGCGTCGGAGGAAGGGGTGATCGACGCGCTGGACCGGATGCTGGAGACCTATGGCTCGCGCGGCGCGCACGGGCGCGACGAGCAGTTCTCGCACCGCGCGCTGACACAGGAGATCAACGAGCAGAAAGTCTTCGGCACCGTGCTGCCCAGCATATTCCTCGCGGTCGCCGTGTTCCTGCTGAACGTCGTGCTCACGCGGCAGATCGCGACGCAGCGCGGCCAGATCGCCGCGCTCAAGGCGCTGGGCTGTCCCGACTTCCGGATCGCGGCGCACTACCTGAAGTTCGTGCTCGTCATCGTGCTGCTCGGAATCGCGATCGGAATCGGCATCGGCGCCTGGCTGGGCCGCATGATGACGCAGCTCTACGCGGGTCTTTTCCGTTTTCCTTCGCCGGACTACACCCTGCAGGCCTGGATCGTGTGGACGGCGGCCGGCGCCGCGCTCGCCGCTGCGGTCGCCGGCGCGCTGAACGCGCTGCGCGCGGTGGCGAGGCTCGCCCCGGCGGAAGCGATGCGTCCGCCCTCGCCCCCCGTCTTTCGCGCGACCCTGCTGGAACGGATGGGCCTGGGCCACGTCTACTCGCCGCGCGTGCGCATGGTGCTGCGCGACATGGAGCGGCGGCCGCTGCGCGTGATGCTGACGACCGTGGGCATCGCCTGCGCCGTGGCGATACTGATCTCGGGCACGTGGTGGCGCGACGCGATCGATTACCTGCTCGACGTGGATTTCAGGCTGCGCGAAAAGCAGCACGTCATCGTCGCGCTGGTGGAGCCGGCGTCCTCGGCCGTGATCTACGATCTCGCGCGGCTCCCGGGCGTGCTGCGGGTGGAAGCGGGGCGCGACACCGAAGTGCGGCTCCGCAACGGCCATCTCAATTATCGCGCGACGCTTTCGGGCGTAACGGGCGGGACCGAGATGAGGCGCGTCATGGGTCCCGCGCAACGCGACGTGAGCGTGCCCGAAAGCGGGCTCGTCCTGAACGCGCGGCTCGCGAAGCGCCTGGGCGTGCGGCCCGGCGAGACGGTAATGATCGAGCTCCTCGAAGGCGAGCGCACCCGGACATCGCTGCGCGTTGCCGGCGTCGTCGACGAGCTCGCGGAAATGCGCGCCTACATGAACGCCGATGCACTCGGCCGCCTGCTCGGCCAGGGCGATGCGCTGTCATATGCGCGGGTGCGGCTCGATCTGTCGCAGCGCGATGCCTTCCTGAAGCAGGTCAAGGAGACGCCTCGCATCGCCGCGGCGCTGGAGCTCGCGCCGCTCATCCGCAACGTGCGCGAGACCTCGGGGCGGTTCATTCTCGTCTTTACCGGCATACTCAGCGTTTTCGCCGGGATCATCGCGGTCGGCGTCGTCTACAACAACGCGCGCATCGCGCTCGCCGAGCGCTTGTGGGAGCTTGCGACGCTGCGCGTGCTGGGCTTCACGCGGGGCGAAGTTTCGGGGCTCCTCCTGGCCGAGCTCGCGATCGAGCTCGCGATAGCGTTGCCGCTGGGCTGGACGCTGGGTTACTGGCTTTCCGCCGGCATCGTGGAGCTCATACACGCCGAGACGTTCCGGATCCCCATGGTGATACAGCCGCGCACCTACGCTTACGCGACGCTCGTGATCCTGGGCGCGGCGGTCGTGAGCGCCTTCGTCGTGCGCAGGCGCATCGACACGATGGATCTCACCGGCGTGCTCAAGACACGGGACTGAAGTGAAACGCACACTGCTCGTCATCGCGGGAATGGTGGCCGCCGTTGCGGCGCTCACCTGGGCGTTCATGCCGCGGCCCTTCCCCGTCGAAACGGTCGAGATCGCCCGCGGCCGCTTCGAGCAGGCGATCGAGGACGACGGCAAGACGCGCGTGCGCGAGCGCTACGTCGTGTCGGCGCCGATCGCGGGCCGGCTGGAGCGCATCACGCACAAAGCCGGGGACAGCGTGCGCCGCGGCCAGGTGCTCGCGGTGCTTTTCCCCATGGTGCCAGCGCTCCTCGATGCGCGTACCGAAGCGGAGCTCCGCGAGCGCGTGGGCGCGGCCGAGGCCGGGCTCGCACGCGCCGCCACGACCGTCGAGCGCGCCCGCGCGATGCTCGTCAAATCGCGCGCGGACCTCGAGCGCACGCGCAAGCTCGCGAGCCGCGATTTCGTATCCGCAGCGCAGGTCGAGCGCGACGAGCTGACGGTTTCCGTGAACGCGCGCGAGCTGGAGGCGGTGCAGTTCGAGCGCCATGCGAGCGAGCATCAGCTCGAGCTCGCGCGCGCCGCCCTCGTCCGCTCGCAGCGCGGGTGGCAAAGCGGGCGCGGCGAGCGGCTGGAGATCCGCTCGCCGGTCGACGGCGTGGTCTTTCGCGTGCTCCAGGAAAGCGAGGCGCCGGTCGCGCACGGCGCGGGGCTGATCGAGCTCGGCGATGCGGCACGGCTCGAAGTCGTCGTCGACGTCCTGAGCTCGGACGCGGTGCAGGTGCTGCCCGGTGCGCTCGTGCGGCTGCATCACTACGGCGACGGGCGGGTACTGGAAGGCCGCGTGCGGCGCGTCGAGCCTTCGGCGTTCACCAAAGTCTCCGCCCTCGGCGTCGAAGAGCAGCGCGTGAACGTCGTCATCGACATCGTGTCCTCGCCGGAGCAATGGCAGGCGCTCGGCGACGGCTATCGCGTCGACGCCAGGATCGTCGTCTTCAGCCGCGACGATGCGGTGATGGTTCCCGTCGGCGCGATCTTCAGACACGGAGAAGGCTGGGCGGTATTCGTCGTTCGCGAAAGCCACGCCCGGCTACAGCCGCTGGATGCGCCGAGGCGCAGCAGCACGCACGCCCTGGTCGAGAAAGGCCTCGAGCCCGGGGACCGCGTCGTGCTCTACCCCGCCGAGCGGGTGCGCGACGGCACGCGGGTAAAGCTGCTCAGCCGTTCCGCGCCGTGAAGCGACGCGAAACGCATCGACGCCGGACGCAATCGCCGATAAAGTGAAAACCAGAACAAGGGGAGAGCCATGACCGACGCCGAAATGATCAAACATCTGTGGACGCACAAGACGCAGGACCATCCGGTCTTTTCCGACGAGGAGCTCATGATCGAGCGCGGCGAGGGCGTCCACATCTGGACCCGCGGCGGGAAGAAGCTCATCGACGGGTTCGCCGGGCTCGCGGTGGTGCACGTGGGTCACGGACGCGCGGAGATCGCGGACGCGATCCGCGAGCAGGCTGCAAAGCTTGCGTACTATCCGACGACGCGCCAGTTCTCGAACCGCCCGGCGGCGGAGCTCGCGGCGAAGCTCGCGACGCTCGCCCCCGGCGATCTCGATTACACGCTCTACGCGGTGAGCGGCGCCGAGGCCAACGAGCGCTCGACACAGATCGCGCGCCACTACTGGCTCCAGGTCGGGCGTCCGCGGAAATACAAGATCATTGCGCTGCAAGGCGGCTATCACGGCGCCACGATCGGCACGTTCGGCTTCGGCGGCAGCGCCGACCAGAGGAAGCCGTACGAGCCCTATCAATGGAGCGGCTTCACGAAAGTCGCCGTTCCGTACCCGTTCCGGGACAGGGGTACCGGCACCGACGAAGACCTGGTGCGCCGCTGCGCGGACGCGCTCTCCGATGCCATACGTGACGCCGACCCTGAAACCGTTGCCGCCGTGATCGTGGAGCCCGTGCTCGGCGCCGGCGGCTGCATCATCCCGCCGCTCGGCTGGCTTGCCCGGGTGCGCGATATCTGCGACGACCTGGAAGTGCTCATGATCGCGGACGAGGTGATCACGGGATTCGGGCGGACCGGCAGGTGGTTCGGCGTGCAGCACGAAGACGTCGTCCCGGACCTGATGTCGGTCGCGAAAGGCATCACCTCGGGTTACCTGCCGCTCTCGGCCTCGATCGCCCGCGCAAAGGTCGCGGACGCCTTCGACGAGAAACGCACCGAAGAGAACGTTCACCCCGGCACGTATGCGGGGCATCCGGTATCGTGCGCGGCGGCCCTCGCCAATCTGGCGATCATCGAGCGCGAGAATCTCGTGGAAAACGCGGCGCTCATGGGCGAGCGCCTGCACGCGACGCTCGAGAAGCTCGTCGGCGATCTGCCGATCGTGGGTGAAGTGCGTTCCCGCGGCCTGATGGTGGCGGTCGAG
>Ga0105106_10003522_pt1 | contig 11177 bp, 8 predicted proteins | sample PPLLaktember2015_5_FD_79109 | JGI IMG/M metagenome (GOLD analysis project Ga0105106, IMG submission 79109) | Freshwater sediment microbial communities from Prairie Pothole Lake near Jamestown, North Dakota, USA - PPLs Lake P8 Core (1) Depth... | ecosystem: Environmental > Aquatic > Freshwater >... | reverse complement strand
GTTCCAGGATACATTCCTGAAAGTGATCCAGTCAGTGAAGTGCGGCAAGTACTACGATAACGGCAAATTCATTTCATGGGTGATGCGAATTGCCCATAACCTGATCATCGATCATTTTCGCAGAGTCAAACAGCTTAATACAGTTTCGAACGACGATTATGAATCAGATCTATTCAACTCAAGAAAACTTGCGGAAGCAAATGTTGAGGATCAGATGATTAAAAGACAGATCCAGAAAGATATAAGAAAACTTATAAGCGAGCTGCCTGACGACCAGAGGGAAGTGGTTATCCTCCGGCATTATTCAGGACTCAGCTTCAAGGAAATTGCTGATATCACGGATGTCAGCATTAACACGGCCCTTGGCAGAATGAGATACGCCCTCATAAATATGAGGAAAATGATGGAAGAGAAAAAAATCAGCCTGACATTTAATTAATATCAGACAATTTTTTTTGCCATAGGCCGTTTTTATAGAAATATAAAATAAACCAGGCCTATGGCACAAACTTCTACTCCTTTTCTTTCATATCACGAAATTCAGGTTGAAAATATTGACATTTACGAAGATGCGTTCGATTTATACCAGGAATTCAGTGATGTGTTTAGCCTTCTGGACCAGTTAAAACCTGTTCCAAAGAAAAGACTGACTAAACGTCTTATTGAGCGGGTCAGGCAGATGAACTGAAGCAAATCAGCAAGCACAGGTACCAACCTGTGCTTTTTTTATTCCCTTAATTATTGTTATATCAATATGATATCAATATGATATCAAAATAATATCACTTTAATATAAAAATTATATCAATATGATATCATTATGATATAATTTTATTATATTTGAAGTACAAACTAAAATCATATTGCAATGAGACAAGAATTTACCGTTAAGCCGATTTCGGGTTACCTGGTGGTATTATTCGAGCTGTTGCTCGCGGGAGGAGTAATACTCGCATTTGCCAATGAGATAATCTGGTTAGGTGTTTTGCTTCTGGTGCTTATAACTTTTCTGGCTATCGGATTTACCGTTGTCAATCCAAACGGTTCATGCGTCATGGTACTGTTCGGAGCCTACATGGGAACAATAAGGGAGAACGGATTTTTCTGGGTCAATCCTTTCTACATGAAAAGGCACATCTCGCTGAGGGCAAGAAATTTCGACAGTGAGCCCATCAAAGTTAATGACAAGCTCGGCAACCCGATCAAAATCGGATTTGTGCTTGTTTGGAAAGTTTCCGAAACCTACAAGGCGGTTTTCGAGGTCGATGATTACCAGCACTTCGTCCTTGTGCAGAGCGATGCTGCCCTCAGGAAACTTGCAGGTTTGTATCCTTACGACAATCTTGAGGACCATGAGGCTGTTATGACCCTCCGAAGCGGAGGTGAAGAAGTGAATGATGAACTTGAAAAGGAAATAAGGGAGCGACTGACGATTGCCGGGATACAGGTCATTGAAGCAAGGATAAATTACATTGCATACGCGGAAGAGATTGCTAACGCTATGCTCAGGAGGCAGCAGGCAACCGCCGTGGTCGCAGCAAGGTTCAAGATTGTTGAAGGCGCCGTTTCGATGGTGCAGATGGCACTCGAACAGCTTTCCGACAAGAAGATCGTTGATCTCGATGAAGAAAAGAAAGCTGCAATGGTCAGCAACCTCATGGTCGTGCTCTGCAGTGACAAGGATGCCTCACCTGTGGTAAACGCCGGAACTTTACACAATTAGTATGAGCGATAAGAAATCAATTATTGTCAGGATCGATCCGCGGAAGCTCAAAGCCATTGAGAAATGGGCTGCCGACGAGCTTCGAAGTACAAATGCACAAATCGAATACCTCCTGGATCAGGCTCTGCGCAAAGCTGGCAGATATAAAGGCAATAGGGAAGAAGCAATTAACGAGGAGTAATGAACAGATTATAAATCATTTAACCACGGAATCACACAGAGGTTGTCACTGAGTTGCATTGTTTAATTTTCCGATAAATGAACTCCGTGATTAACTCCGAGGAACCCCGTGAAGCTCTGTGGTTAAATGAATATGAAAATTTTAAATTTTTTAACTTCCTGCCGGCAGGCAGGATTTCAGTGGTTTTTATTGATTTATGAAATAAATGGAATGGCAGGCAGCAATACCTGCCGTTTCTGTTCTAAGCCTGCTGCTCCCCAGATGCACCGGAATGAAGCCATTCCTTGCTGCAAACTCCACCTCTTCCGCAGTGAAGTCACCTTCAGGCCCGATAAGGATCAGCACATTCATTCCCTTCTCATAAACCTCGCTGATCTTTTTTCTCTCATATTCCGGACTGCAGTGAGCAATCATTTTAACACCGGCATTATCAAACCCTGTAAGCTCGCGAAAGGCCACCGGCTCATTCAAAACAGGCCTGTATGCCTTTAGCGACTGCTTCATCGCAGAAACGATTATATTGTTAATGCGCTCCTTCTTTATTACCTGCTTTTCAGTGTTTCTGCAGATCAGGGGTGTGATCTCATCAATGCCAAGCTCAACGCTCTTTTCAACAAACCATTCAAACCTATCCTGATTCTTTATTGGTGATAATGCAACATGAAGCCTGTACCCCCTTTTTTCAAATTCCCTCGTTACTCCCGTAATTTTCACTTCACAGGCCGACGAATCAGGGTAGGTTATCAGACCTTCAAAAAGATTACCGGTGCCATCGACGATCTTCAGCCTGTCACCTCTCGTCATCCTCAGCACTCTGATGACATGACGCGATTCAGCTTCATCCAGCACACATGAGTCACCTTTTATATCAGGTATATAGAAAATCTGCATATTCTTATCTTAGAAGCAGTTGGAAGTATGCACGAACTTCGCTGGCGCGGATTTTTAATCCGTGCCCGTTTTGACCCAGCGCCCAGTGCCCAGCGCCCAGCGCCTTTTTTACCTCACCAATCCGTCATATTCACTCGGTTCAGTATCAGCTTCACCAGCCATCCTTCTCAGGAATCGGGAAAGCCTGTCCTCTACGGCGATCATGTAAGTGTATGGTTTTCTTACGGATGAATCGGGATGCCTTCTATCCTTTTCCTTAATTGAGCTTATCAGTTTATTGAATTCAATATTTCCTGCCTGAGCCATCATCACCTCTTTGAAATAGGAGAAATAGTACCAGGTTGAGTTATCTGCCTTAAGGTAGATGTCGATCATATCGCCCGACCTTCTTCTTTGAATATCAATAAAGCCATCGACGTAAACATTTACCGGCTGGCTGCCGATCAATCCGATACCGATTCTGCCGGAGGAGCGGAATGAGGATGATGCCTCGTTCCAGAAAAGGCTGACATCATTCAGAAGAAGCTCGTAGGTGAATTCACGGGGAAGGTTCCTCGTCATACCGAATATTTCAGTCTCTTCCTTTAACCGGTCAGCCGCACTTACACCAAGGAGATCCTTCATTCCTCTTGAATAAAAATCGGAATTCAGGTTAACAGGTTTAAGAGTCGGCATCATTCTGAATTCGTCGCTCATGATTTTAAGGGCTTCCGGAGAGAAGAAGAAATCGAGGCCGATTATCGCCTTTAGAGTGACTTTCCCTGAATCGGTTTCATGTGTATAATTACCTGCCCCGCCCAGTTGTACCAGATCAAAGCTGGTTCCGAAATTGACCCTGCCCTCTCCCGACACGGTGCACTGGTTCCTGTCGAGCGCCACCAGGTTGCCGTTAATTAACGGATCGGCTATCTTTTCCGGAGAGGAAATCTGATATTTTCCGCCTGCCTTGTTATACCAGAGGACCCCGCTGGCGCTTACAAGTCCGATATCTGTCCACGATTTCTGCTGTGAAAGGAAGGCTGGGTAGATATGAATTGAATCGAGGTTCATGAATGATCCTGAATATACAATATTGTCATTCACATCCCTCGGCTTTTCACTCAGGGTAATCATCACGTTTTTGGGATCGATGAATGATTTGAATTTCACCGGATAGCTTTCAATCATTTCGCAATCGTGCATGATACCTGCGGAACCTGTGAACAACAGATTCTTTGAATTTGAATAAAGGTTTACATCGCCGGAAAAGGTAAATGCAGAACTAAGCATGAATTTCTGCTCCGGTGGAATAAAACCCTTTGCGCTGGTGGCCATCGTATCAACGGTCACCTCGGGGAAGCTGATCTGCCTGATTTCATTTACATCATCAACATAATCGTATACGGCGCTTCCGGAATACCTTTTCACCGATTCGATATCGATATTTGCGGAATGGAGGAGGTGAAGCCTGTTTACGGCTAAATAAGCATTCTGAAGCCTGTCAATCTTTGCCCTCCTTCCGATTTTTATTTTGCCGTTTTCGGGCTGAATAAGGGCATCGGCAATATGAATATAGCTGATATTTTCTGCTTCAATGAATTCCTCGGTCACATTATATATGGCATTCAGTGAGTTAAAAGAAATGGTATCACGAAGGCTGTTAACTGCAAAGAATGTGGGTTTGGCCAGGTCGTTGAAATCGAGGCGGAGCAACCGGTCGGGAGCGATCATTCCTGAGGCTGTCTTCCCCTTTTGTTCCATTGAAAGTATTTTGGTCTCCTGGTTGTACTCAAAATCCGTCATGGTGCAGATATACTGGATCTCGGGGAATTTAACCACCGAAGAATCAGTATTCAGGTGGAACCTGGTAACTCTGCTTGCGAAATTTATATCAGTGGCTGCATTTTCCGCAATGAATGCGTACCCGCTTGTTGACGGTGATTTGAAATTAAAGTCAGCCGTGTCGGCCCTGATGGCATTAGCTGAAAAGGAAAATAGATTTGAGTTGATCCTCGAGTCAGCCATATTTATTATACCGGTTCCCTTAAGACCTCCGGTTTTAAGGTTCAGGCTCCCGTCGAGGGTTGTGCCGTTTGTGAATATATTAAAGCTTTTTCCTTCAGCATTGAGGGCAATCCATTCATCTTTTTCCGGCAGCCATCTTATTTCGACATCCCTGCTGTTAAGCTCAGGGAATAGTCCTGAACCGTCATTCTGAATATCGAATGTCTCAGCCCTGGTCACCATTGAATCGGGATAGAACTTAAATTCGTTCGATTTTGTTGTCGATGACAGGTGCTTCATCGTGCCACTCCCGATCAATCCCTTGTTGCTCATGTTGATCTGGTCGAAAAATCTGCCCCTGCCATCGTAAATCTCGATCCCGTCTTCAGGAATAGTCATCTGGAAGCCAAGGGAATTGTTCTCCTGTACTGTGAGATACTGACGCATTGGCTTCAGTATGTTTCCTCCATAGAATTCCCCCGATAGTTTCAAGTCATCATTTGAATAATGATCAATATTCTCAAAGCTGAAAGGATGGATCCGGAAATAGAAATTTTCTTTTTTGTATATATCCTCAAGGCCTGCTATCCTGTCATAAAATATATATGATGAGGTAGTTGCATTAACGATCGGGTATTGGGCAAGACTTTTCAGTCCCGATTTGTTATTCGGATCATCAATGTAGATTTCGGCTGTGGCAAGCTGTATCAGGCTGTTGATATCCCTGATAACAGGATTTCCGAATTCATCCTTTTTGTCAGTTTCCACCGCAACCCTTATCGAATCGATTTTCTGGAGTCTTATTTTGAAAGTATCATAGCTGAACTGAAAATTGCGGCCGAAAAATGTAAAAAGTCCTGCCTGGACGACCCCGTCAAATTTGAATTCCTTGTTTTTCCCCATAACGATCTGGTGCCTGGCAGGGAAGATGGCAACTCTTTGGGAATCGCTTATAAAGACGCTTTTAACGCCGTTAATTGTAAGCCCGAAATCGTCGAGGTTAAGTACCGCATTATCGACAGGGGCTTTTGTTTCACTGTAAATGGAAACTACGTCGTAATCCTTCTTCCTGGTGTATGAATCGATATAGTCCTTTGTTTTCTGCTTAATTGTGACTTCCTCGTTTGTCCGGTCATAAAAGACGAATCCCCTGTTTGCCATATCAATGCAGAGGGCTGCAACTGCCTCTTTTGACTTTCCGAGCCATTTTGCGAATTCGCTTACCGGGAATGTCTCGGAGTAATACCATTCACTGAATTTTATAAGCCGGGAGAGAGGATGGTCATTATCAAGTCCCATGAGTCTGATGAAATCGTCGGCATTGAAAAAAGTGGAGGATTCAAACAGCGCCTGGCCCATTGCAGCACCCTTGGGACGGGAGATAATCACATCTGATTCGCCCATAACCCAGGAGAGGTTCTCAAAATACATGTCAACATTGTGATAGGTATTGAAATACGGACTCGGGGAAACCGGATTATTAGTCCGGTAAAGGCTGACCTGCCTGTTTCCTGCATTGAATGAAAATCCAAGGTTTGTATGGTAAATTGAGTCTTTGCCAAGGTAAATGGTGGCAGTAGTTTCCATGCTGTTTAGTCCGGATGCTGAAAAGATAAAATCCTTGGAGGTTATCCTTATAAAGAGGGAGTCATTCCTGTAGAGGCTTATTCTGGCAGGAAATACGTTTTCCCCTTTTCCCTTTACATTTGCTCCTTCAAAAGCCAGTCCACCCTCATAGTCGATCCCCTTGTACATATCCCTGATCTTAAACTGGCGGGTGTATGTTTCAAACCTGGGATACCCTGCTTTCTCTTTGCTGGGTATTGTAGCGGCCTGATCAGTCAGTATCCCGTAAACGGGCTCCCTGAAATATGTTTTGTGCATCAGCCTAGCTGAATCGCATGAGAATGTGTTTTTTGTTATATCAATTTTATAATCAGAGATCTCGGCATAAACATCCGCCCTGTCATAACCGGCCTTTTCCCACGACACAATTCCTTTGGTCCCCCAGAACTGCTGAAGGTCAGGATAATAAATGCCATAGGCGTTGTATATTTCCGTGCTGTCCCTCTGGGAGTAACATGTGAGGGTTATGTTTTCAAGGTTTATTTGAAAGGCAGTATCATGAACAAACTTGAGGTCCGCATCCTTGACTTTCCATTTGACTGAACCGGTATTGATCAGGAGATTCTCCCGGATAAGCAGGCTTGTACTCTCAATATACCTTACAATTGTTTCATTTCTGAACCGGGGATTGAACAGCAGTTCGGATAATCCGGTGAGCCAGTAACTTAGGAAAGCATCATTCCTCTGATATTCACAAAAATCATTCAGGGTTTTGAGGAACTGGCTGAACTGTGGAATTGCCCGCATATTTCTTCCGGTAAGGGTTGACGAAAGATCCAGGATCATCGTCATGTTTTCCCTGCTGAAGCCGGCGCTGTCCCATTTTGATACAAAGTTGTTAAGAACTGTGACATGTTCCGCAGAAAGTTCCGGACCCATGAAGGTCAGAAGTTCATCCCTGAATTTTGAGGGATCGCCGCTGAATGCCGGTTTAGCCTGTGACCAGGCCCGACTGGCTGACAGCAGCAACAGAATAAAAATCAGTATGATGAACTTTCTGATCATACAGGGTTATAAATCAAACGGCTTCAACAATGGCAATAAAATCTTCCTTCTTAAGAGAGGCTCCGCCTATAAGTCCGCCGTCGACATCGGGTTTAGAGAATATTTCGACTGCATTTGACGGCTTGCAGCTCCCCCCATAAAGTATTGTAAGATCTTCAGCAATTTCTTTGCCATACTTTCCGCTTACAAGTCCGCGGATGTATTTATGCATCTCCTGGGCCTGATCGGGCGTTGCGGTAAGACCTGTTCCGATAGCCCATACGGGTTCATATGCAATCACGATATTTTTGAAATCAACGGGCGATAGTGAAAACAATCCCTCTGCAAGCTGCTTACTGACAACCTCGAAGTGTTTTTCCGATTCTCTTTCCTTTTGAACTTCCCCGCAGCAGAAAATAACCTTCAGACCTGAGGCAACTGCCAGCAATGTCTTTTTATTGAGCAGCTTATCTTCCTCATGATAATAGCTTCTTCTTTCAGAGTGACCAGTAATGACATACTGTGCACCAGTGCTTTTGATCATTGACGCCGATACCTCACCGGTGTATGCTCCTGAGGTTTCGGAAGCGCAATTCTGTGCTCCCAGGTGGACACTGCCGTTTTTAAGGATCTCCGATGCACCAGCAAGGTGGATAAAGGGTGTGCAGAGTATCACTTCAGCCTTTGAAGCCTTCGACTTGAAATAAGTGTCAATTGCTTCTGCAAGTTTAAGGCCTTCAGCCAGATCCATGTTCATTTTCCAGTTTCCGGCTACAATTTTCTTTCTCATAGATTTAATGTTTATAAAGTATTACTATTTATGACTATCGATAATCAGTAACAACCCCCTTTCCCGTTTCCCCCAAGGGGGAAAGGCCTGGCCAGATACCCCTTCCCCTTTGGGGGAAGGTCGGGAAGGGGGTAAAAACTCCAAAAAGAAATCCTAATAATGTCATGATTACGGTATGTCAAATTACTATTAATTATCTCAAAGCAATGTACAAAGATCAGCTTTCAGCCCGTCCTTTACTTCCTGAAAAAAATGAACTTATCAACAATAAAACCACGATTGCCGATAACATCAGTGAGTAAACTATGAGGACAGGTCTTTTATTATTCATACTCTTTACCTGATCAGCTGTCATTTCGTTTGTGAACTGCTCCCCGGGAGGAATTGTTGACCACGACCATTTTCCGAGAATTGTCCCGCCCTTAAGGAGCATGTAACCCGGATTAGCCCTCACGATTGTTTTCAGGGTAGTTTCATCTGCGGTGCAAATGGTCAGCCCCTTGCTGTATCCCTTAACCTCATCGGTTCCGGAAGCTGTGACAACATAGAAACTGATCCCTTTCGCAACACACCATTCTCCCAGAGTGAATCCCCTTTCAATATTCTTCTGATCAGCCTTGTTTAATTTTGTTGAAATCATCAGGACAGTATATCCGGGATCGTCAAGGAGATGGTCAGTAAGGTCTTCTCCTTCTATGGTTGTAATGCTGAAATCGTGGATGGGCGGCTGATATCCTTTCTTTACAAGTCTGGATTTCTGATCGATGAATTTCCATGTTGAATCATCAGCCGGGTAGTTTTCAAGGGTGAATTCCTTCTGGACATCCTCCTTTTCATAAATGAATGTAGTAAGGTATTCATCGGCAGGCTTGCCTTCAGGAATCGTCATTCCTTCCCTGATGTTTATTCCGGTTTTATAGGGAAGAAAGTCAAACAGCTGCAAATACCTCATATTCAACAGGGAAAAGACAACAAAAAGAGTTATCACGGTAATGATTACAGTCCATTCCCTTTTTACGGTACTGATCTGCCTGATGCTTTTTCTGCCTGAGAAGAGTATCACAACCATGATCATCAGGACAACATTTTTCCAGAATGTCTGCCAGTTAGTTAGATGTATGGCATCGCCGAAGCAGCCGCAATCCGACACCGGGTTTGTAATTGCCAGGAAAAGGGTAAGCGGGGTAAAGATGAGCATCAGAATAAGGACACCCCATAATCCCGTTTTCCGGCGGTATCCGCTGAGCAGGGCGAATCCTGAAATAAACTCGGCGGTGAAAAGGAATATGGCAAGAACAAGGGCAAACGGCTTGAGAAATTCAAGGTTAAAAGCCTGGAAATAATCACTGAATTTGTAGGCAGAGCCCAGCGGATCGACAGCCTTGACTATTCCGCTGAAAATAAAAACAATGCCAACGATTACTCTGCTGATAAGTCTCAGTATCTTCATTTCAGATAAGGTTTCTTTCGGATATTATTCTGAGGATAAGGTCTGATATGGTTGCTGGCGGCTGCATCTTTCCGCCGGTGTCGCTGCAGTTGACTACCGAAAGGGTTTCATCCGACTGAGCTACCCTGAGATAGATATCCCGTACCTTCTTCTGAAAGACAAGACTCACCTCATGAATATCCTGCGTTCCCCCGAGATATGTACGGTCATGGCCTGATCTGCCGGAATTCAGCTTTTTTTCAGTGAAGGAGACAGGCACATCGAGGAAAATGTTCAGGCCGGGTTTTGGGATACCGAAGTGTTCAAATTCAAGGTCAAGTATCCATTTCATTAGCTTGTCCTGTTCATTTGTGACATCAAGTTTTGCGCACTGGTAGGCAATATTTGAGTAGGTGTACCTGTCGAGAAGTACAATTTTGCCTTTACCGAGCCATTCCCAGATTAATTCAGAGGCATCCTTGCGGTCGCCGGCGTAAAGCATTGCAACAAGATACGGATCGACCTCATTGAGGGAGCCGAATTCCCCCCTGAGGAACCTGGCAATCAACTCTCCGAAATATGGTGCATCGGTTCTGGGGAAATGAAGAAACTCACAACTATAGCCTTTTCCGGTAAAAAAATCGCTTAGCAGCTTAATCTGTGTTGATTTTCCCGATCCGTCGACACCTTCAATTACAATAAGCTTCATACTGGTTTAATATCTTCAGCTGCAAAAATAGCATTGGATCATCAAAGATTAAAACTAATGGATGGTTTAATTTATTATAGCTTCAAATCCTTAGTTTTTCCCTTTGTGTTCCTTTGTGTTGTACTTTGTGTCCTTTGTGGTTAATTAAAAACCATTTAACCACGAAGCACACTAAGGTATTCACAAAGGACTCGAAGGACTCTTATAATACCTCAAGAAATCGGCGACTGTAGGGGGCAAGGGGCAAAAAAATAACTAATTTAGTCGTTTTAATAACTGAAGATGGCTTTCAAACCCAGGTATATCAATGTGAGGGGCAATCTTATTGATCTTTCAGTTCCCAAAGTGATGGGAATAATCAATGTTACTCCCGATTCATTTTTCAAGGGAAGCAGGGTTGTTCTGGAGGAAGAAATCATTAAGACAGCAGCCCGCATGATAGAGGAGGGCACTGACATCATTGATGTCGGAGGTTACTCCTCCCGACCAGGGGCCGATGAGATCACACAGGAGGAGGAGAGGACACGGGTAATTGCAGCCATTAGGGCTATCAGCCGCGAATTTCCTGAAGCGGTTATCTCAATTGATACTTTCAGAAGCGGAATTGCTGCTGAGGCTGTTCTTGAGTACGGGGCCGGTATGATAAATGATATTTCGGGAGGAGAGGCGGATGCCGGAATGTTCAATGTTGTCAGTAAATTACAGGTTCCATACATTATGATGCATATGCAGGGAGTGCCCGGGACCATGCAGGAAAATCCCGTTTATGACGATGTTGTTACAGATATCCTGCGATGGTTCGGCGAAAGGATAGTCACTCTTCAGTCAATGGGTGTAAATGACATAATACTTGATCCGGGT
>Ga0105106_10003519_pt1 | contig 11181 bp, 10 predicted proteins | sample PPLLaktember2015_5_FD_79109 | JGI IMG/M metagenome (GOLD analysis project Ga0105106, IMG submission 79109) | Freshwater sediment microbial communities from Prairie Pothole Lake near Jamestown, North Dakota, USA - PPLs Lake P8 Core (1) Depth... | ecosystem: Environmental > Aquatic > Freshwater >... | reverse complement strand
TCCCCTCCAACTCACACATACTCACCCCCTTTCTCCCCTCTTCCGGTACCTGGTTCAAAGGTCCCCATTTGCGGGGACCATTTTTATAATCCATTATCCTCTGATTTGTCATTTTTAATTATCTTTATTAAAATCAAAAATTCAATTCCGGTTAACAAGGCTTTATGAATAATGCGAAAAATTTGGTTTATTAGTTTTTCCCTAAGTAAAAAGTCATAACCATCCGCAAAATATGGAGAGAGAAACAACAAGTTCAGGTGATGCCGTCGGAACATTCCTTTTTTACAATGAGTATTGCCAGATTATCGAAGTTATGGAAGCTGCCGGTATCCTGGCTGATCTGTCCCTGACGGGGAAAAAGGGTTTTACCGGAGCCGGCGGAAGTGAGTACCCTGTGCCTTCGCTGGAACAACTCAAGGTAATATTTAAGGAAAACAATGAAACAGTTGAAAGGAAAATGGAGCAGGGCTTTACCCAGCTTCAGCTTACGCCTGTCGGTATGCCTTTATTGCAAATGATCGAAATTGTGAAGAATACAATTGTCAGGCATGCTGCAGCCGGAAATATCCTTAGAACGAAGAAGGAACCCGATCAGGAAGACCAGCCTGTACGTGTAAATTCGGGTAAACCTTTCTGGATCTGGGAAAAAGTGAGTTTTGCAATGGATACGGGTGATATAGTATATTTTCCCAGGGCCTACACCGAATGTGATCTTCATGGATTCACTAAGGAAGAAGCCTCTCACAACGACAGGATATGTGCGGTGCCGGGCTGGAGCATAGGGCTCATTGAACCAATAGCTGTAATGCCCCGGGAGAAACAGTCCGTGATATTGGGAGAAAGACGGCAGCTCGAAGAATATTCAATGCCCGAGAAATATCTTGAAACATTGAAGGGGCAGGAATACTTCGGAGAGACCGGATGGACGCTTGAAGATTTCTTTACCCACTTTCTGGTCCGGCTCGAAACAACCGGCCAGGTCAGTCACGACCGCGACGACAACAACGCGTTGTGGCTTCTTGGCTCCTACATGCCGTATTCGGGTGCCTACCTGAGGCAGCTTGTAATTGTCGGATACTGGGCACGGACCACCGGCAGGATTGAGATCAGCGCACACCGGTCACGGAACAGGCTGAAAGGATGGGTCGCCCGATCAATTGTGAGGCTTGGCAGCTGATTTGAAATCCTTTGAACCGTGGTATCTACGGCGAATTACTTCTTACACTTGAACGCTATGATCAGAAAACTATTTACTCTCCTGTTTGCTTTTGCCTCAATCACAGGCAGCTATTCCCAGACCATTTTGTTTGATGCCGGTTGGCGGTTCCACAGGGGTGGAATGCAGGCAGCACACGATCCGCAATTCGACGATGCCGGATGGGGCAGGCTCGACCTGCCGCATGACTGGAGCATTGAGGACCTTCCCGGAACAGGCTCTCCATTCGATCGCAACGCCGTAAGCCAGGTAAGCGGAGGCTATACATCCGGAGGTACAGGCTGGTACAGGAAATCATTTTCATTGCCTGTTGAATCGGAAAACAAGCAGGTAATCCTTCAATTCGACGGGGTCTATATGAACGCCGATGTATGGCTAAACGGAGAGCATCTCGGTACTCATCCGTATGGTTATACGAGCTTCTGGTTCGATATTACCGGTAAAATCAAACACGGGGAACAAAACGTGGTCGCGGTCCAGGTAAAGAATGAAGGCCTGAACAGCCGGTGGTATTCAGGATCAGGAATATACAGGCATGTCTGGCTCAGGGTAACTGAACAGGTCCATGTTGCACAATGGGGGGTTCAGATAAATACCCGGGACATAGCATCACCATCAGAAATAAATATCTCCACAAGCATCAGGAACGACAGTCCTCTTTCTTCAGCTGCCAAGCTTGTCACAATAATATTTGATCCGGCCGGTTCCGAAGTAGAGCGAATTGAAACCGCGAATACTATTGAACCGGGGAAGGAATTCAAGTTTAATCAGGATGCGGTTGTACCCAATCCACAGTTGTGGTCGGTTGATAATCCTGCTCTCTATAAGGCAGTGTCAGAAGCATATGCCAGCGAAAAACTGGTTGATCGCATTGAAACCAGCTTCGGTATCAGAAGTATCAGGTTCAGCGCAGAGGAGGGATTCCTTCTGAATGGTATTCCTTTAAAGATGAAAGGCGGATGCGTGCACCACGACAATGGACCGCTTGGGTCGAGAGCTTACGACAGGGCGGAGGAAAGACGTGTAGAGCTGCTTAAGGCAAGCGGCTTCAATGCCGTCCGCTGTTCACATAATCCCCCCTCTCCTGCATTTCTCGATGCATGCGACCGCATTGGAATGCTCGTAATTAACGAAGCCTTTGACATGTGGCGCATTGCAAACAACCCATATGACTACCATTTGTATTTTGACGGGAACTGGCAGAGTGATATCGAAAGCTTTGTTAAGCGCGATATCAACCATCCTTCAGTTATATTATGGAGTATCGGGAATGAAATCCGCGGTATGGAAAGCCCCGAAGTGATCGAGGTTGAAAAAATGCTTGCAGCGAAGGTCCGTTCTCTCGATCCTTCGCGTAAGGTTACTGCAGCTGTAAATAATCTCAGGCCGGAGAAGGATCCTTTCTTCAGCAACCTGGACGTCTGCGGTTACAATTATGCAGCATCAGGCGATCATGGAAAAGAAAATATTTACGCTCTGGATCACAAACGTGTTCCTGACCGTGTCATGTTTGGATCCGAATCATACCCACTTGCAGCATTCAGTGCGTGGATGATGGTCATGGACAATGCATTTGTCACCGGTGATTTTGTCTGGACAGCCATAGACTACATAGGGGAAGCAAGCATTGGATGGAACGGGTACTGGCAGGAAGATTTTTACCCCTGGAACCTTGCTTATTGCGGAGATATTGATATATGCGGGTGGAAAAGGCCTCAGTCATATTACCGCGATGTATTATGGAACCAAAATCAGCTGTCTGTTTTTGTGACCCCGCCCTCTCCAACCTTCCCGTTAAATCCAAAAAAACAACCCTGGAGCAGATGGGAATGGCATGATGTGGCTGCCGACTGGAACTGGCCGGGAATGGAAGGCAGAAGCCTGAAAGTCAGCGTATATTCCTCATGCACGCATGCTGAACTGTTTCTTGATAACAAATCACTTGGGAAAAAGGAGACCGGAAAGGAAACTCAATTCATTGCCGAATGGGAAGTGCAGTATGCCCCAGGAGAGTTGAAGGCCGTGGGCTACAACGGTAAAAAGAAGGTGGCAACAAGCATTTTACAAACCCCGGGTAAAGTGAGCGGGATTAAAATGTCACCCGACAGGACAGAGATTGTCGCCAACGGGCAGGATCTGAGCTATGTCACTGTTGAGCTGACTGATCGGGACGGGATAAGAGATCAGAAGGCTGATGATCTCATAAGGTTCAGGATTGAGGGGGAAGGAACGATTGCCGGCGCAGGTAATGCCAATCCGGTGAGTACTGAGAGCTACTCTTTACCGCAGCGCAAAGCCTGGCAGGGAAGGTGCCTTGTGATCGTGAAATCAACCGGTAAGCCGGGGACAATCCGGTTGTCGGCTATTGTAGACGGTTTGCCGGAAAACAGCGTCAATATTATTTCAAGATAAATCAATTTTTAGGGATTATCCATTGTGTTACTCCTTTTAACCTTTAGATTCCTTCGTGGCTAAAGAATTTAATTTGGCCTTGTTTTTGGTTTTTCTGAACAATATCCCGAAAACAGTTGTTAACGATTCTGACACCTTTTAACATATCCCGGATCTGTAACCAGGGAGGATAAGCATCATGATGGATGCGGTATAGATCCTTTCGCCGGTTAAACCATTTTTAAATTAATTAAAAACATAAAGCTATGGCAACTGTAAGCACTTATTTAAACTTTGCAAGAAATACCGAGGAGGCTTTCAACTTCTACAAATCTGTTTTCGGGACTGAATTTTCGGGTCCAATTTTCCGGTTCAGTGAAATCCCTCCGGAAGCTGGTGCACCTTTGGTACCTGAGGAGGATAAAAACCTTGTCATGCATATTGCACTTCCGATCCTGGGCGGACATACGATCATGGGAACCGATGCACCGGAATCGATGGGTTTCAGGGTCAGTTACGGCAACAATGTTTATATCTCCCTTCACCCCGATACCAGGGAAGAAACCAAACGTCTTTTCGACGCACTTTCGAAGGGTGGAAAAATTGAGCAGGAATTGCAGGACATGTTCTGGGGAGACTACTACGGCAGCTGCAGCGACAAGTTTGGAGTTCACTGGATGTTCAACTGTGACAAGAAAGCTTAATAGCTAAAAGTAAATTAATCTTTTTGTTTAACAAACTGAAATCAGACAACCATGAATAATATCATTTATCCCTGTCTCTGGTTCAACGGGAACGCAAGGCAGGCAGCAGATCTTTACTGTTCCGTATTTAAATACACGAAAGTTACTGCCGACAGCCCGATGGTCGTAACCTTCGAATCAGCCGGCCAGAAATTCATGTGTCTGAACGGAGGTCCCGGCTTTGCAATCAACCCGTCAATCTCATTCTTTGTGGTGTGCGAAACTGAAAAAGAGGTGGATGACGCCTGGAATAAGTTTCTTGATGGAGGTTCGGTACTGATGCCCCTCGACAAATACTGGTGGAGCGACAAATACGGATGGTTGCAGGATAAGTTTGGAGTAAGCTGGCAGTTATCGCTGGGTAAAATGGAAGATGTCGGCCAGAAGTTCTCTCCCCTTTTGATGTTCACCGGTAAAATGGCAGGAAAAGCAGAAGAAGCAATCGGATTTTATACTTCAGTTTTTGATAACTCTGGAATAATTGGAATTGCACGCTATGAAAAAGGCGAGCCGGATGTGGAAGGAACAGTGAAACATGGCCAGTTCAACCTGGGAAAGAATGTCTTTATGGCATTGGACAGTTCACTTCCCCACCAGTTCGGCTTTAATGAAGCAATCTCACTGGTTGTCGAATGCAAGGACCAGGAAGAGATCGATTATTACTGGAACAGGCTCACCCAGGGCGGAGAAGAGAGCCAATGCGGCTGGCTGAAAGATAAATACGGGGTTTCGTGGCAAATAATACCTTCGATACTGGAAGTACTTATGAGTGACCCCTCCCGGTCGGAAAGGGTTGTGAAAGCTTTTCTCCGGATGAAGAAATTTGACATTGAAGCTCTTGTCAATGCCTGAGAATCAGGTTAGCATATCCCCCTGCATATTGATAATACCGGTAACAGGACCAACTTCTGGATTTCGGGAAATGTAATATCTTTGATACTCCCAATTACCAGGCGCTATAGTATCAGCTTTGTAAACAGGGGCGAGATATTACTATTCAATGGAAATCATTATTATCGGCATACTGATCCTTGTAAACGGATTTTTTGCATTGTCCGAAATTGCTCTCGTTTCATGCAAAAAGTCGAGACTGGAACAATTAAAAAACAAAGGGAGCGCAGGAGCGAAAACCGCGCTAAAGCTGCTGAAGGACTCGGAGAATTTCCTGTCAGCAATCCAGGTTGGAATAACATTGATCGGTATTGTGACTGGCGTCTATGGCGGTATCAATATTGCAGAGGATATCACCCCTTTTTTCGGGCAATTTGATCTTACAAGAAATTACGCTGAGGAGATCTCGCTGTTCATTACAATAGTCGGAATTACCTACTTCTCAATACTTATTGGGGAACTCGTACCGAAAACGGTAGCCCTGAGCAATCCTGAAAAGGTAGCGTCACGGATCGCACCGGTCATCTACTATTTCAGCATTATCTTTTATCCGGTTGTCAAGTTCCTTTCATTTTCCACTTCACTTATCAACAAACTTCTGGGAATCAGGAAACAATCTGAAAAGTATACCGAGAGCGAGCTCAGGTATCTGCTTAAGAGCGCATCGATGCAGGGAGTGATTGAATTGGACCAGAACCAGCTTCACGAGAAGGTATTTTACTTTTCCGACAAGAAGGCCAAGCACATAATGACCCACAGGATGGAGGTCGACTGGGTTGACATGAACCAGCCCTACAGGAAAATAAAGGAAGATATTCTCAAATCGCATCACAGCCGGCTCGTATGCTCAAAAGGAAACCTCGATGATTTTCAGGGAATACTGAATGTCAAGGACTTCCTTGCATCTGATCTGACTTCACCTGATTTTTCACTTTCAAAGATATTGCTTCAGCCTCTTATTGTGCCTGAAAGCTCTGATGTTCACAGGGTCTTGAAACAGTTCAAGGAGAACAAGATCCATTTTTGTATTGTCGTGAATGAGTTTGGGACCCTGGAAGGGATCATTACACCCCACGATATCCTGACAAACCTGATCGGTGATATTCCTCAGGAGGGTGAGCCCTATGAACCGGATATATTTATTCGGGACGATAAATCGGTACTTGTAAGCGGCGATGCACCCGCCGAGGTTCTTGACGGGATCTTCGACAACTACATCACCGACCTCGAAAACATCGATTATTCAACAGTGGCGGGGTTTGTTCTGAACAATATCGATAAGCTGCCCCAGATCGGGGATAAGTTCACATTCAATGACTATATAATTGAGATAGTTGATATTGACGGGAACAGGATTGATAAGATACTGATCAGGAAAAAATAAGACGTTCAAAAGCTACTTCCCTGTCCCACAAAGTATATTGCGGTTGATATGGTGCCGGGCCCTGTCAGCAATGGAATGCCCAATGGGGAAACTGAAAAGTAATATGTATTATAATACGTATTATAATGGCTCTATATCATATTATAGCGCACATTCCCTTGTTAAGATAATCTTCTTAACACTGCCTTACTCTGTAAGTTCTAAAAGTTTCTGATAACTATCATCGAAACTTCGCAATTCCCTCCAAGCACCTCTCCCCAACCCCTCCCCCGAGGTGGGAGGGGCTTAAAAACCAATTGTTTATCTTCCTTTTGAGAATCCTAGGTAGCTTTGGGCTAGGTCCCCCTCTCACAACTGGGAGAGGGGGATAAAGGGGGTGAGGTGCAAACGCGTATTAATTTATATATGCGCGATTATAATACATATTTAATTTTCGAATCACCGGTTGTCTGGATCTGAATCATTGTAGTTTTTATAATCAATTACTTTATTTTATCCGCCACATTCGTTGCATTACCTGTTGTCCAACCGGGCCAGCACAAATCCCGGATTTTGGACCGGTGATTAATAATATTCTGTTATTCACAGGGAATGGAATAGTTTTTGCGGTTAGAATTCACACCTGACCGCCAGTCAAAATGAAAAAAATAAATACCCTTCTATTGATCACCCTGTCGTTCCTGACAGGTTGTTTTCCAGATAATCGGGATTATGATTTTGAATATGAGACCATTATCAGCGAAACACCCGCAAACCTTGAAAAACTGAATACAATATATGACGATTACAATTCTGATCTCCCATATCCTGCGGCAAGATGTGATATTTACTTTTCATCGAACAGGCACAACGCAGGAGACGATTTTGATATAATCTGCAGATCGATTGATATGTCCTATCATAAAAAGGATGATATCCTGAACTTCTCTTTCCCGTTGAATGATACTTATTCCTCGTACCAGAACAAATTACTCCCATTCGTGAATACCGAAAATGATGAATACGGACCATACACTAATGGTGGAATGGATGGATGGGATTATTTCTTTTACGCAAATGATGAAGCCGGTGACTTTAATATAAAATTTGTTTATACCGCCCGGCTCGATTGGGGAACCTATAACGGGCAGGAACGGTTGTTTGGTCCGGAAGATGCATCCCTGGCAAATTCTGATCATGATGACCTGTACCCGACGATTAACCAGGACAATTCCAGGTTAATATTCTGCAGTAACCGGGAAAATGACCAGTTTGACATTTACAGCATAGAATTAAATGCTGAGGAGCTTCTCCATGATTATTTAACAGGCACGGGCCCTGTCCCGACTCTTAAAGAATCAGTACTTTCGGGCAGTTCAAATGATAAATGTCCCTCGGTAAACGGAAATTTTATTGTCTTCGCATCCGACAGGGATGGAGGATACGGCGGTTACGATCTTTACTATTCGATATTCACTGGCAACCAGTGGAGCACCCCGGTCAATTTCGGTGAAAAAATCAACTCTGCGAATGATGAATACAGGCCGGTAACATTCACATTCATCAATTATGATCTGATGATCTTCTCATCAAACAGGCCTGGCGGGAAGGGAGGTTATGATCTTTACTGCGTGAAAATCGGGGACTTAATCGGGAATTAGAGAGCAAGACATTAAAAGGAAACTCCCTGCGCCCGGGTGACAGGTCCCATTTTCAATCGAATGACGTGTAAATGTCGGGTAAAGTACCTTCCAAATATTTTAACAATAGTTTTTTCAGTTGTACTATTGTTAAAAAATTCAAAATCATGAAACAACCAGAATTAGGGAAAAAAATTTCCGGATTAAGGAAGGAGAAAGGACTTACGCAGGAGGAGCTTGTAGACAAGTGTAATATAAGCGTACGTACGCTTCAGCGGATCGAAGCTGGAGAAGTTACCCCACGAAGCTTTACAGTAAAAACTATCCTTGCTGCCCTTGATTATGATCTGAGCAAAATAACAGATCTTGATGATAATAATAAACGGAATTTCAGTGAATGGTTAACTGATATCTTTCTTATTGATATTAATCCTGATAAGCCGGCAGATTATCTGATCAGACAACTTAATATAGCCTGGGTAGCCGGATTGATCTATTTCATCCTGGGATTCCTGGAGGGAGCGGCGGAATATTTCAGATTCAGGGAAGAGCAGATGATTTTCAGCATTTCCTTTTACGTAAGCATGAAGATCTCTGTCCTGATTGCATACTTCTTCTTTCAGCGTGGTTTCATCATTACCGGTCATCTGTTCAGGAACTACCTGCTCAAGATAATCTCTTACGTTCTAATCTTTGGTATGTTCCTGGTCATAAGCTATGATATTGCATCAGTATTTTATGAATCAATCGAACGTGAATTCATCCTTGGAGCCGAGGCTCTGGCATTCGGCGGGATAGGGATTATATATGGTGTTTCACTGATTAAGCTTCAAAAATCATTTGGACAACTGCCTGTTATTGCAGGCATATTTGAAATTTCTGCGGCTTGTTTTTTCCTTACTGTTATCCTGGCTTTTGTTGGCGAAATCATTTTAATTCCTGCCGAATTGCTCGAGATAGTCGTTTTATATAAAGCTGTAGAAATAATAAAAACAAAACAACCAGAAAAAGAGAGCAATACTTAACTTTAAAGAAAAACGATGAACATACTGAGGCTGGATAATGAACTACCACTTGCAACCAGTGACTGGGGGTGGAAATATCATCATTTGGGAATCCCAACAAAGAAGAGAATGCCGGGTGAGACTTACCTTCCAAAATTTAAATTCCATGTATCCGGATTTAAAACCAGCCCGTTTGGAATTGAATGGATGAGATTCGAAAAGGATAGCCCGGTAAGCAAAATAATCCAATTGGTTCCCCATATTGCATTTGAAGTGAGGAATATTGACTATGAACTTGCAAACCATGATTTTAATGTGATCTCTGAACCTGAATCAAATACTGAAGGTATAAGGGTTGCAATGATTGAACATAATGGCGCCCCGATCGAGCTAATCGAATTTGAGGTAAACAAATAAGTGATCCCGGGGATTTGCAGGGATTAATAATCATTGGGATAAAGGACAATCCTTCACAGGCAATCCGGATCAGACTTTCCTGTAAAATCTTAATTTTGTCAATTAATTAATTCCCCCGCAATGATTACGACAAAAGGACAAGTAATTGACATTAACGGAAAGACAGAGTGGCTGCTTTTTCACAGGCTTTCAAAAAAAGTCAACCCTGTTGACTTTTTGTCGCTTACTGACAGTATTATACAATTTCCCAATTTCCTGTTTACGTTATCCTTTCTGGTAGTGATTTTCATTGATATTGATTTAAAGTATAAGTTCATTATACCATCAAGTCTTTATTTTTTCGGTCAGATAATTGTAAATCTTCATTTGGGCGTCTTCATAATCAGGCTGCTAAATATCCCGTTACTGGTTTTCCAGAAGTTCAGTTTTTTTATAATATCCGGAGCATTTATTACCGGCTATTTCTTTCTTGGCTGGTGGGACCTTATGATTATACCCTCCTACTTCCTGGCAGTTTATATTTCAGTGCTGATTCTGACTTCAAACGATAAAAGATACTACCTCTCCCGCTGGAACAAGAGCATTGGAAATTTTGAGATCTTTAAAAACAATGCCTTCCTGCTTGCATATAAATACTATGCAACTCAAAATAAGGTAACCTATAATACCTCTCCTACAGAAGAGGAAGTTGAAAATCAGGACTGGCTGAAGCCATATAATTTTATGCGCGCCCACTGGGGAGAGATTGAAAATCATTTTAGCAAAAAGGCAAAAATTTATTGGCGGGTTTATTTAAATCTTGACAAGTAAAACGATGATTAAAGAGGATTACAAAATCAGAAATGCAAAGCCCGGCGAATTTGAGGAAATCGGGAAACTGATGGTCCATGTATTTTCCAGTGTTGAGGGATTTCCAAAAGAATCTGAACAGCCGGATTATTATAAAATCCTTGCCAATGTCGGGGAGCTGACAAATAAACCGGAAACTGAACTTTTAGTAGCAGTATCTTCCGATGGTAAGATAGCAGGATGTGTTGTCTATTTTGGTGATATGCAATATTATGGATCAGGCGGAACAGCTACCAGGGAACGAAATGCCGCCGGGTTCAGATTATTGGCTGTGGATCCATGGGCAAGAGGTCGGGGTATTGGTAAACTTTTAACAATTGAATGCATCAGAAAAGCTAAGGATAAGAAGTTATTTCAGGTGATTATTCACACTACAATGGCGATGCAAACCGCATGGAAAATGTATGAAAATCTGGGCTTTAGAAGATCAGAAGATCTGGATTTTATGCAGGGAGAACTTCCTGTCTTTGGATTCAGGTTACCACTTTAGCCAAATCTTTTAAAAGAGAGAACATCAGTTATGCACGGGAGAGGCGGTCCATACCCTTTCTGATTTTTCCAATGCCTCATTTAAATTTCCTTTGAACATTTTCAGAATTACATTGGTTATTTAAAATAGTGTCGGCGTCAATATTCTTAACCAATAAATATTATTGCTATGAACCTG
>Ga0105106_10003517_pt1 | contig 11184 bp, 10 predicted proteins | sample PPLLaktember2015_5_FD_79109 | JGI IMG/M metagenome (GOLD analysis project Ga0105106, IMG submission 79109) | Freshwater sediment microbial communities from Prairie Pothole Lake near Jamestown, North Dakota, USA - PPLs Lake P8 Core (1) Depth... | ecosystem: Environmental > Aquatic > Freshwater >... | reverse complement strand
TTCATGCCGAACACCGGCCCGAGCGAGGGCTCGCGCAGGCAGATCATCGCCCTCCTGCCGATGTGATTGAGTGCGTCGCCGAGGCCGACCGTGGTGGTGGTCTTGCCCTCGCCGGCGGGCGTCGGGCTGATCGCGGTGACCAGGATCAGCTTGCCGTCTTCGCGGTCGTTCAGCGACGCCAGGTAATCGAGCGAGATCTTGGCCTTGTAGTGCCCATAGGGCTCGACGTGTTCCTCGGCGATCCCCAGCTTGTCGAGCGCGACGCGCGCAATGCGCTGCATCTTCGCCGCCTGGGCGATCTGGATGTTCGAAGGCACGGTCGGGCTCAGAAGTCGGTGTGCATGGCGCCGACCGGGATGTCGCCCGGATGAAACGGCGTCACCTGGTACACGTAGTAGTTCAGCCAGTTCGCGAAGAGCAGGCTGGCGTGGCCGCGCCAGCGCACCAGCGGCGGCTTCGACGGGTCGTCGCCGGGGTAGTAGTTCCTCGGGACGTCGATCGAAAGCCCCTTGGCCACGTCGCGTTCGTATTCGGCCTTCAGCGTGAGCGGGTCGTATTCGGAATGACCGGTCACGAAGAAGTGCCGGCCGTCCCTCGAGCCGACGATGTAGACGCCCGACTCGTCCGACTCGGCCAGGATCTCGACCTCGCTCACGCGGTCGATGTCTTCGCGCCGCACCTCGGTGTGCCGCGAGTGCGGCGCGAAGAAGGTGTCGTCGAATCCGCGCAGCAGCCGGTCGGTGGGCGCCAGCGTGCGATGCTCGAACACGCCGAACATCTTGCGCGGCAGCGGGTACTTCGGGATCCCGTAGCGGTGGTACAGCGCCGCCTGCGCTCCCCAGCAGATGTTGAAGGTGGACGACACCGCGGTCTCGGCCCAGTCGATGACCGCGGCGATCTCGGGCCAGTAGTCCACCTCCTCGAACTCCATCTGCTCGACCGGCGCGCCGGTGATGATCAGCCCGTCGAACTTCTCGTCGCGGACCCGGTCGAACGTCGTGTAGTGCTTGAGCAGGTGATCGGCGTCGGTGTTCTTCGACGCGTGGCTGGCCGTGTGCAGCAGCGTCACGTCGACCTGCAGCGCCGAGTTGCCCAGCAGCCGCAGCAGCTGGGTCTCGGTGGCGACCTTGGTCGGCATCAGGTTGAGGATGGCGACGCGCATCGGACGGATGTCCTGGTGCGCGGCCCGCTCCTCGCCCATCACGAACACGTTCTCGCTCTCGAGCGTCGTTCGCGCCGGCAGCGTCGAAGGGATCTTGACTGGCATGATCGCCCGAACGTGTCGCGATGGGGAGGTGTCGTCGTCCGGCCTGGAGCCGTGTCAGGCCCTGAGCGCCTGGTCGAGGTCCCACAGGATGTCGTCGATGTCCTCGATGCCGATGCTCAGCCGGACGAAGTCCGGCCTCACGCCGGCCGTGGTCTGCTCGTCGGCAGTCAGCTGGCTGTGCGTGGTGGTCGCCGGATGGATCGCCAGGCTCTTGGCGTCGCCCACGTTGGCCAGGTGGCTGAACAATTGCAGGCTCTCGATGAACTTCTTGCCGGCCTCGACGCCGCCCTTGATGCCGAAGCCCATGATCGCACCGCAACCCTTCGGCAGGTACTTCTTCGCGCGCTCGTAGTCGGGGTGGCTCTTCAGCCCCGGGAACATCACCCAGCCCACCTTCGGGTGCTTCTCGAGGAATTCGGCGACCGCCTGCCCGTTCTGCGTGTGGCGTTCCATCCGCAGGCTCAGCGTCTCGACGCCCTGGATCGTCTGCCAGCTGTTGAACGGCGATGCGCACGCGCCGATGTCGCGCAGCACGTGCACGCGCGCCTTGATCGCGAACGGCGGCAGCCCCATGCCGACCAGGCTGGCGTAGACCAGGCCGTGGTACGAGGGATCGGGGGTGGTGAAGTTCGCGAAGCGTCCGCTGGTCCAGTCGAAGTTTCCGCCATCGACGATCATTCCGCCGATGCTGGTGCCGTGGCCGCCGATGAACTTGGTGGTGCTGTGGACGACGACGTTCGCGCCCCACTCGATCGGCCGGAACAGGTATGGCGTCGCGAAGGTGTTGTCGATCATCAGCACGATGTTGTTCTTCTTCGCGATCGCCGACACTTCCTCGAACGGAAACACCGCGATGTCGGGGTTGCCCAGCGTCTCGCCGTAGAGGATCTTCGTGTTCGGCCGGATCGCGCGCTCGAAATTCTTCGGGTCGGTCGGGTCGACGAAGGTGACCTCGATGCCGAGGTTGCGCAGCGTGTGGTTGAACTGGTTGTAGGTGCCGCCGTACAGGCGGCTGCTGCTGACGATGTGGTCGCCGGTGTTGCACAGCGTGAAGATCGCCTGCGCCTGCGCCGCGTGGCCCGAACTGGCCGCCAGGCCGGCCACGCCGCCCTCGAGCACCGCGATGCGCTGCTCGAGCACGTCGGTCGTCGGATTCATCAGCCGCGTGTAGATGTTGCCCAGCTCCTTCAGGGCGAACAGGTTGGCTGCGTGCTCGGTGTCGCGGAACTGGTAGCTGGTGGTCTGATACAGGGGCACGGCGCGGCTGCCCGTCGTCGGGTCTGACTTCTGGCCGGCGTGCAGCTGCTGCGTGGCAAAGCCGAACTTGCGTGCTTCGGTGGTCATCTGACGCTCCCCCTGTTGAAGGTGTGGTTCGTGAACGAATCAGCCAGCGTGCATCTTACGCATTCCGGCGGCAGTCTTGGAGGGGGCCAGGGATTGTTCACGCTTCGATCGCGGCGTGCGCAGGCCCCAGCCATCGCGCGGTCGGACCGATGCCTCCGAAGGCGAACACGTGGACGGACAGCGGATCGAGCGACGGAGCCGCCAGCCGTGCCTCGGCGAGGTCCCGGATCACGTCGCCCGGCTCGTGGGTCGCCGCCAGCCGTGCCAGCGCGCCGAGCCTGCCGCGCAACGCCCGCAGCGAATGACCGACGCCGCATTGCACGCCCAGCTTCAGCAACTTGGTCAGCGTGGTCGGACCGGCGACGCCGGCGCGCACCGGCACCGCGACGCCGCGCGCCCGCAGATCCCCGACCCAACGTGCGATGAGCGCGCCGTCGAAGCAGAACTGCGAAACGACGAAGACGCGCAGGCCGCTTTGCCGCGCATAGTCGAGCTTGAGATCCAGCTCCGCGCGCAACGCCGGCGCCGCGATCCGCGGATGGCCCTCCGGGTAGCCGGCGACCCCGACCTCCGCGAGGCCGCTGGCCTGCAGGAGCCCGGTGCGCATCAGCGCGTAGCCGGAGCGGTACGGGCCCGCCGGCTCGGGCAGGTCGCCGCCGATCACCAGGACCGACTCTGCGCCGTTGCGGCGAAGCTGCGCCAGCAGTTCGCGGGCAGCCGATTCGCTGGCGATCCGGCGCGCCACGACGTGCGGAACCGGCACCAGCCCCAGTTCGCGCGCGCGCGCCGTCGCCGCAACCAGCTGGCCGGGGCCGACGTTGGGTGTCCACGGAATGAAGACCTGCCTGCCCGCGCCGACTTCGCGGACCGTCGACGCGGCGTCGTGCAGGTCCCTGGCGGAGACTTCGATCGACGCGTCGGCCAGCAGTTCGCGCACCGCCGGATGGGCCGCCGGCGCCGCTGACGGGGAATCCAGCATGGCGGTCAGTAGCTGCGGCGCCGGGAGATGCCGAACGCTTCGTCCCAGAACCACAGGCCGCCGTGGCGCCGCAGCACCTCGCGGGTCACTTCCAGGTAGCCGCCGGAAGCAAGCGCCCGCTCGAGGCGCGTGTCCTCGATCTGCCCGACGTAGACCGCGGCATTCCAGGCCGCCAGCAGCGTCGACGTGCCGATCGAGCCCTCGATCTCCGCCGGCAGCGTGTGCATCGCGTGGCGGAACAGCGCGCGCTCCTGCGGGTTCGCGTTGAAGTTGAACGATCGCGCCGCCGGCCCGAGCTCCTCCCTGACCGCCTTGAGGATCTGGTGCCTGTCGTGGACGAACGGATTCTCGCCGGGCCAGACACCCTGCAGGATCTCCTGGCCCGGGTCGCCGCCGTGCGACTGCACGACCAGCAGCCGCCCGTCCGGCCCGAGCGCTTTCGCCAGCGGGGCCAGCACGCGCGAGGCCTTGAACTCGATCGGTGCGCGCAGCCGGTACGGCTGCGAGGCGATTACCAGGTCGTAGTCTGCCCGCGTCGCGCCCCGCCGCGGGATCACCGAGTTCAGCAGGAAGCGGTGGTCCTCGCGATAGATCACCAGCACCGCCGGCCGTTCGTAGCCGAGCGCGCCGGTCGCCTTGTTGACGGCCGTGCCCCAGTTCTCCGCGAGCAGCGGCTGCAGGCCGGTGATCTGCTTCTCGAACTCGCGCGCCGTGGTACCGGTCAGCGCGACCTCGTGCCAGTTCAGCGTCGTGGCGGCCGTCACCGACTGCGGGTTGAGCCACGGCGCCTCGCGGTAGTACAGGTTGGTGATGACCAGCACCGTCGACGGGTGCTCGAAGAACCGGTCCGGGGTCTTCTCGAGGGTCAGGCGCACGTCCTCGAGGCTGATCTCCTTGGCGACGACGTAGAACGGCAGCGTCGGGTAGCGCAGGTGCATCGAGCGCATCACCCGGGTCAGCACGGTACCGTCGCCGACGCCGGCATCGAACACGCGGATCGCCGGCGGCTTCGGATGGATGTTCTGCAGTTCCCGCTCGACCCGCTCCGCGACCGCCCACTTCTCGGTGCAGGTGTTCACGAACATCAGGTACTTCTGCCGGTTGTCGTAGAAGCGGAAGCTGCTCCTCGCGTCGATGGCCGCGCCCTGCGCCGCCGCTGTGCCGGGCCGCTCGCTGCGTTCCACCAGCCTTGCGCTCGACGTCGCCATATCGGACCTCCCCCTTCCCGCCGCTTGCCGGCCAGACGATTCAAGCAATGCCGCCATGGGGTGTCAACCCACTTCGATCCCATGGCGATGTTGGGCAGGATGGGTGGGGCAAACCCCAAGCCGTGGGCGTATCGGCGCGAATTTCAGGCGAGAATGGGCGCCGGAACGGGCCGAAACCAGGAGGCAGGACGCGGATGACCCGGATCGACCCGTGCATCCCGGACGCCGGGTGCGAAAGCCTGCGGCTGCAGGTGCGCGAGTTCCTCGCCGAAACGCTGCGCGGCTATCCGGCCCTCGCGCGCGCCCGCCAATGGTCCGCCGCCGATCCCGCGTTCAGCCGCAGGCTCGGCGAGCGCGGCTGGATCGGCATGACCTGGCCGCGCCGGTACGGCGGCCATGAGCGATCGCAACTCGAGCGCTACGTCGTGCTCGAGGAGTTGCTCGCCGCTGGCGCGCCGGTCGCCGCACACTGGACCGCGGACCGGCAGAGCGGGCCGATGCTGATCCGCTGCGCGCCCGACACGCTCGCCCCGAAAATCGTGCCCGGCATCGCACGCGGCGAAGTCTATTTCTGCATCGGCCTGAGCGAATCCGACACCGGCTCGGACCTGGCGTCGGTACGCACCCGCGCGACCAGGATCGACGGCGGCTGGGTGCTCGAAGGCGCCAAGCTCTGGACGACCGGCGCGCACCGCGCGCACTACATGATCGCGCTGGCGCGCACCGGACCGCAGGGCGAGTCCCGCCACGCCGGCCTTTCGCAGTTCCTGGTCGACCTTGACACGCCCGGCGTGACCGTGCGGCCGATCCGCAACCAGGCGGGCGAGCACGATTTCAACGAGGTGGCCTTCGACGGAGTCGAGGTGCCGGACGAGTGCCTGGTCGGCAGCCCGGGCGAAGGCTGGGCGCAGGTGAGCGCCGAACTCGGATTCGAACGCAGCGGGCCCGAGCGATACCTGAGCGGCATGCAGCTGATGCTCGAGATGATCGACTCGGCATCGGCGCAGGACGCGCGCGCGCGCGTCGCGCTCGGCCGCCTGGTCGCGCACTACGCGACGCTTCGCCAGATGTCGTTGGGCGTCGCCGGGCTGCTGGCGCGCGGCGAGGAACCCGGCCTGTCAGCGGCAATCGTCAAGGATCTGGGCGCGACGCTGGAGCAGTCGCTGCCCGACGTCGCGCACGACCTGTTCGGCCGCTCGATGCCGGCAGGCTCGGCACTGGCCGAAGTGGCGGACTACATCACACGCGCCGCGCCTTCGTTCTCGCTGCGCGGCGGCACGCGCGAGATCCTGCGGAACATCGTCGCGCGCGGACTCGGGCTGCGATGACGACCAGCCCTGGCACGGCACCGGCGCCCGGCGCGCAGGCCGATTCCGGCAGCACCGTGACATCGATGATCGAGTCGAGCGCCGAGCGCCTGTTCGGCGGCAATGTCGACGCCGCGATGCACGCGGCGGTCGCGGGCGGCGAGTGGCCGGCGCGCTTGTGGACGCTCGCCGTCGACAGCGGATTCGCCTGCGCGCTGGCGCGCGACGAACATGGCGGCACCGGCGCTAACTGGGCAGACGCCTGGCCGATCCTTCGCGCCCTCGGCTACTGGCAGGTCCCCCTGCCGCTGGCCGAGACCATGATCGCCACGATGCTGCTGTCGATGGCGGGCGTCGCGCCGCCCGAGGGCGCAATCACGCTGGTCGAGGAGGCCGGTGCCGGCGGGCTGGCGCTCGACGGTCCGGCGCAGCAACCCGCGCTGCGCGGGCGCGCCAGCCGCGTGTCGTGGGCACGGCACTGCCGCTGGGCACTGGTGTCGATGCGCGCGCCCCACGCCGGCACGCTGCTGCTGGTCGATCTGCAGCAGGGCGGCTCGGTGCGGACTGCCGCGGGTGCGAATCTCGCCGACGAGCCGAGCGACGAAGTCGCCTTCGACGGCGCGCGCTGCAGCGCGCGCGTCGACAACCCGCTGCCCGGGCTCGACGAGCCGCTCCGGCACCTGGGGGCGCTGACGCGCAGCGCGATGATCGCGGGCGCGCTCGACTCGACGCTCGCGCAGTCGGTCGGCTACGCGAACCAGCGCATCCAGTTCGGTCGTCCGATCGGACGGTTCCAGGCGATCCAGCACGCACTCGCGGTGCTGGCCGCCGAGGCTGCGGCCGCGCGGATGGCGGCGATCGTCGCGGCCGGCTCGGCGCCGTCGATCGCGACGGGCGACGGCGCGAGCGCCGCTTTCGACATCGCGGTGGCCAAGTTGCGATGCAGCGAGGCGGCTACCCGCGCCGCCCCGATCGCGCACCAGGTCCACGGCGCAATCGGCTTCACCCGCGAGCACCCGTTGCACCGCGCCACCTGCCGTCTCTGGGCATGGCGCGCCGAGTACGGCAGCGACACGCAGTGGGCCGAACGGCTGGGCAGCGCAGCGATCAGCGCGGGCCCCGAAGGCTTCTGGCCTGCGGTGACCCAACGGGGATTCGACGGCGCCTGAGCCCGCGCCGCCGCCGTCAGTAGCCGGGCTCGCGCTGGTACTCGTGCCGCGCGGTGTTCACGTGCGAGCGCCTGAACTCGACCGGGCGGTCGTTCAGCGTGAATGCGACGCGGCGGATCAGCAGCAGCGGGCTCCCCGCCGGCACTTCGAGCAGCTGTGCGATGTCCTCGGGCGCGCCGACCGCGCGCACGGTCTCGGCGGTGCGCACCACCGACAGCCCGAAGCCGTGCTGGTACAAGTGGTAGATCGTGTTGGTGCGCTCCTGCAGCCGCAGCGGCGTGAGCCCCGCGAACAGCTCGGCAGGCACCGTGATGTCGTCGACGATCACCGGCTTGCCGTCCAGCCGCAGCGCGTTGCGGTAGGCGAACACTGGTGCGCGCGCCGGCAGCTGCAGCCGCTCGGCGGTCTCGTCGTCAGCGCGCGCCTTGCGGAAGTTCACCAGTTCGACGTCCGGGTACACCTTCACGCCGTCGTGCCGGATGACGTTGAAGAACAGGAACAGCATCCGGTCGCGGCTGTGCGTCGCGACGAAGGTGCCCCGCCCCTGCTGGCGCACCAGCACGTTCTCGGCGACCAGTTCGTCGATCCCCTTGCGCAGCGTGCCGATCGAGATGCCGAAGCGCTCGGCGAGCCTCGGCTCGGCGGGAATCGCCTCGCCGGGCTTCCATTCGCCGGCGGCCAGCGCAGCCAGCATCCTGCGCTTGACCTCCTTGAAGATCGGCCCGCCCGAGGCCGAGCTGATGAAGTCCTGTCTGTCCACGTGCGGATTCGCCCCTGCCGTCCCGGATGGGCCGGCGCGCATGCCGCCATTCTGACAGCACTGCGGCTTGCAGTGTAAGTGATCTGAATCATCTAGTTGACCCGGCCAGCGCCGTCGTTTACGATCGCCGGGCAGTCGGTCGAGTGCCAGCTCGACGATCCCAGCGAACCATCCGAAGGAGCGATGAATGATTCACGTCGTATTGCACGACGCCAAAGACACCGTCGGGGTGGCGGTCGTCGAAGGCATCAAGGCCGGCACGCAGCTCAATGCGTGGATCATGGACGAGGACAAGACGATCTCGGTCGAGGCCACCCAGGACATCCCGATCGGCCACAAGGTCGCGCTGAAGGACATGGCCGTCGGCGACACCGTCTACAAGTACGGCATCGACATCGGCAAGGTGGTCGCGTCGATCAGGGCCGGCGAGCACGCCCACGTGCACAACATCAAGACCAAGCGCTGGTGAGCAGCCGTCGCGTCGTCATCCAACCGAAAGAGACTGTCAAATGCCAGTGATCGACAAGAACACCACCTTCCGGGGCTATCGCCGCGAGAACGGTCGCGTCGGCGTGCGCAACCACGTCATCATCCTGCCGCTGGACGACCTGTCCAACGCCGCCGCCGAGGCGGTCGCCGCGGCGATCAAGGGAACGATGGCGATCCCGCACCCGTACGGCCGGCTGCAGTTCGGACCCGACCTCGACCTGCACTTCCGCACGCTGATCGGCACCGGCTCGAACCCGAACGTGGCCGCGGTGGTCGTCATCGGCATCGAGGACGAGTGGACCAGGAAGGTCGTCGATGGCATCGCGAAGACCGGCAAGCCGGTGGTCGGCTTCGGCATCGAGGGCCACGGCGATCACGAGACGATCAAGCGCGCGTCGATGGCCGCCAAGCAGTTCGTCCAGCACGCCACCGCGCTGCACCGGGCCGAGTGCCCGATCAAGGACCTGTGGGTGTCGACCAAGTGCGGCGAGTCCGACACTACGTCGGGCTGCGGCTCCAATCCGACCGTCGGCAACGCGTTCGACAAGCTGCATCCGCTCGGCACCACGCTGGTGTTCGGCGAGACCTCCGAGATCACCGGCGGCGAAGACCTCGTCGCGGCGCGTTGCGCCAACGACCAGGTGCGCGAGCGCTTCATGTTCATGTTCAACCGCTACCAGGACATGATCAACCGCTGGCGCACCAGCGATCTCTTCGAGTCGCAGCCGACCAAGGGCAACATCGCCGGCGGCCTGACGACGATCGAGGAGAAGGCGCTCGGCAACATCCAGAAGATCGGCAGGAAATGCACCGTCGACGGCGTGATCGACAAGGCCGAGGAACCCACCCACCCGGGTCTGTGGTTCATGGACTCGTCGTCGGCGGCCGCCGAGATGGTGACGCTGTGCGCCGCTTCGGGCTACGTCGTGCACTTCTTCCCGACCGGCCAGGGCAACGTGATCGGCAACCCGATCCTGCCGGTCATCAAGCTGTGCGCGAACCCGCGCACCGTGCGGCTGATGAGCGAGCACGTCGACGTCGACTGCTCGAGCCTGCTGCAGCGCGAGATGACGCTGGACCAGGCCGGCGACAAGCTGCTCGAGGCGATGCTCGCCACGTCCAACGGCCGCTGGACCTCGGCCGAGGCGCTGGGGCACCGCGAGTTCGTGCTGACGCGGATCCACGAATCGGCATGACGGCAGCGACGCGCGGCGCGAACCCGCGCCGCGTCCTCGCGCAGCGCGTCGATCGGAGGCGCGGGACGTGACGCGGATCGTCATCAGCGAGTTCATGGACCTGCCCGCGGTCGAATCGCTGCGCGGCTCGTTCGAGGTCGACTACGCGCCGGGCCTGGTCGACGACCGCGCCGGATTGCTCGCGCGGGTCGGCGGAGCCGATGCGCTGATCGTTCGCAACCGCACCCGCGTCGACCGTGAAGTGCTGGCCGCCGCGCCGCGCCTGCGCGCGATCGGACGGCTCGGCGTCGGCATGGACAACATCGACGTCGCGGCCTGCGACGCCGCGAAGGTCGCGGTCTTCCCGGCGACCGGCGCAAACAGCCTGCCGGTGGCCGAGTACGTGCTCGCCACCGCGATGGTGCTGTTGCGCGGCGCCTACCTGTCGAGCGCCGAGGTCGCCGCGGGCCGCTGGCCGCGCGCGCGGATGTCGCAAGGGCGCGAGACCGCCGGCAAGACGCTGGGCCTGGTGGGCTTCGGCGGCATCGGCCAGCTGACCGCGAAGCTCGCTCAAGGCCTCGGCATGCGGGTGCTGGCCAGCGATCCGGTGCTGCCCGCCGATTCTGCGGTCTGGGCCGACACCGGCGTCGGCCGAAGCGAGCTCGACGCGCTGGTCGGCGAGGTCGACGTGCTGAGCCTGCACGTGCCGCTGACCGACTCGACACGCGGCCTGATCGATGAGGCGCGGCTCGCGCGGATGAAGCCCGACGCGGTGCTGATCAACACCGCACGCGGCGGTGTCGTCGACGAGGCCGCGCTCGCCGCGGCGTTGCGCGCGGGCAGGCTGGGCGGCGCCGCGCTCGACGTGTTCGAGGACGAACCGCTGGCGGCCGGCTCGGTGCTCGCCGAGCTCCCGAACCTGATCCTCACGCCGCACATCGGCGGCGTCACCCGGGAATCGAACGAGCGCGTCAGCGCCCTGATCGCCGCGCGGATCGACGCGTTCTTCAAAGCCCGGTGCGTCTAGGAGTCTGTCGGAGTTGAATCGCTGCGGAGCACAAATGCCCCGACTGTCCGTCGAACGATTGAACGCACTCGCCGCGGCTGCGCTACAGCGCGCCGGCGCCACGCCCGAGTCGGCGCGCATCACCGCCGCCGCGCTGGTCGCGGCCGAGGCACAGGGGCTGGGCTCGCACGGGCTGGCGCGCGTGGCGCAATACGCGGGTCACCTGCGCCGCGGCCGCGTCAACGGCAATGCCCGGCCAAGCGTAGTCCGCGGCAAGGCGGCGGCCTGCCTGATCGATGCCGACGAGGGACTGGCGTTCCCCGCCTGTGCGCTGGCGGTCGGCGAAGCGATCGAGCGCGCACGCGCGGCCGGCGCCGCGTTCGCAGGCGTCACCCGCAGCCACCACTTCGGCGCCGCCGCCTGGCATCTCGGGCCGGTCGCGGCGGCCGGCATGGTCGGCCTCGCCTTCGGCAACTCGCC
>Ga0105106_10003516_pt1 | contig 11189 bp, 9 predicted proteins | sample PPLLaktember2015_5_FD_79109 | JGI IMG/M metagenome (GOLD analysis project Ga0105106, IMG submission 79109) | Freshwater sediment microbial communities from Prairie Pothole Lake near Jamestown, North Dakota, USA - PPLs Lake P8 Core (1) Depth... | ecosystem: Environmental > Aquatic > Freshwater >... | reverse complement strand
GGCGGCCTCGAGCACGGCCAGGTTGACGAAGTTCTCGGACGCGATGAGCTCGAGTCCCTCTTCCTGGCGTTTGATTTCCTGGCGGATGGCGGCGGCAATCTCGGGGTCGCGCTGGGCGAGGTGGCGCATCAAGGTTTCCTCTTGGGGTCCATGGCGGAGATCTTGTCCACACGACGCTGGTGACGGCCGCCGGCGAACTCGGTGTCGAGAAAGGCCGAGACGATACGCCGCGCCTGATCGGGCGGAGTCAGGCGTTCGCCGATGGCCAGCACGTTGGCGTCGTTGTGCTCGCGGCTCAGCTGGGCCGACTGTTCGTCGACGACCGACGCCGCGCGGATGCCCGGCACCTTGTTGGCCGCGATGGCCATGCCGATGCCCGAGCCACAGAAGAGGATGCCGCGGTCGAACCGGCCGGAGGCCACTTCCTGGGCGACCGTGGCGGCATAGTCGGGGTAGTCGACCGAGTCGTGATTGTCGGTACCGAAGTCGGTGTACGGAACGCCGCGCTCGTCGAGGAACCGCTTGATCTCGTTCTTCAGGACGACTCCCGCGTGGTCCGCGCCGATCGCGATGCGCATGCGTCAAGTGTAGGCCGGGGGGGCGAAGGGCGGCAAGCGAGGTGCGCTACGCGACCTGCCGCTTCATCAACCGCGCGAACAGACCTTCCTGGCTCATCAACACCTCGAACGTCCCCTGCTGGACGACGCGGCCGGCCTCGATGACGTAGATGCGGTCGGCCTGCCGAATCGTGGACATCCGGTGGGCGATCAGGATCCGCGTCACCTTCAGCCGATTGAGGCTCTCCGTGACGACGGCCTGCGACTTGTTGTCGAGGGCGCTCGTGGCTTCGTCGAGGATTATGATGGCGGGCCGGCGCAGGAGCACCCGCGCGATCAGCAGCCGCTGACGCTGGCCGCCCGAGAGGTTCGTCCCGCCTTCCGACACGAAGGTGTGCAGCCCCATGGGCATCTGCCGGATCTCGTCCTCGATGCCAGCGGCGCGGGCGGCTTCCCAAGCCTCATCGTGCGTCGCGGTCGAACCGCTCGCGATGTTGTCGAAGATCGACCCGGCCAGAATCCTGTTCTCCTGCGAGACGACGCCCAATTGCTGGCGGACCGCCAGGATGTCCAGGCCCTTGAGATCGTGGCGGTCGAAGTAGATGGCGCCGGACAACGGCGTCTCGAACCGGAGCAGCAGATTCACGATCGTGGACTTGCCGCTGCCCGATGGGCCCACAAGGGCGATGCACTCCCCGGGCTCGGCGGCGATCGAGACGTCGTCGAGCGTCAGGGGCCCATCGTCACGGTAGCGAAACGTCGCGTGCTCGATCCGAATGCGCCCCGTGAGACGGCCCGGGGGGTTCTTCTGCGCCTGGAGCTCCGGCTCGGTATCGAGAATCGGCTTCAGGCGCGACCACATCGCCGACACGCCGAGCAGCAGCTGCGCGCTGTCCCCGAGCGTCGTCACTCCCGCGAGGAACGTGCCGAAGGCCACGCTGAACGCCACGAACGTGCCCACGGAGAGCGTGGGCCGGTCGCTGAAGACATCGGCGCCGGCCATCCAGAAGAGGGTCGCGGTGGCCAGGGGGGCAATCACCACGCCGACGAGCCTGACGCGATCGTTCAGGATCCGCAGGCGCTGCATGACGTGCATTTTCGCGCCATAGGCACGGCCCCACTGCGCGAACGCGCGCATCTCGGCGCCAGCCGTCCGGAGCTTCGGCACCGCACCGATGAGCTGAATGACCAGCCCGCGCAACTGGCCCTCCCGATCGTGGAGCTGCACCAGGAAACGCCGCATCATCACGCTCGACGTGGCATTGACGATGAGCGCGACCGCGGCGATGCCGACGGCGGCCACGGTGAGCGACGGGCTGTACCAGTAGAGGAGACCGATGTTCAGCACGGACGCCACCGCGCCAATCAAGGTACCGAGCGTCGTGATGTTGAGCGTGTTGCGAATCTGGGTGACGGCGCCAACGCGGCTCTCGAGATCGCCCGCGGTGAAAGCACGGAAGAACCGAGGGCTCTGATCGAGCAGTCGATCCCACACGCCCAGCTGGAGCCGGGCCGACGAGCTGGCCGCCAGCCGCAGGAGCGCCAGGGCGCGAGCCAGATCGAAGAGCAGCGCGCCGGTCGTGGCGGCGAGGAGGGCGGCGCCCAGGTCGAGCAGGGTGCGCCGGTCGGCGTCCGGGATCGCGACCTCGAACAGGATCTTCGTCGCCTGCGGTGTGACCATCCCGAGCAGCACGACCGCAATGCCGGCGAGCACGGCCATCACGAACTCCCGGCCGGTGCCCGACAACGCCCATCTCGCGACGGCCAGCGCCGACATCGCGCCCGTGATGGGCGGGTGCAGGGCGAACGCCTGGGGCGCCAGCCCGGCGGCAAGCGCGGCGTCCACGTCGCGCGGCGGACCGCTGGCGACCAGGGCGCGGTAGGTGACGCCCCGGAACCACGGCCGGCGGACCGGCACGAGGCCGACGGGCTCGCCGTCCGCAGCGCGGGTCGCGAGGAACGGCTCGCCGCCGCGGCGCCACCACGCGCCCTTCAGCAGGATCTTGCGTGCGCGCGCGCCGGAGGCGTCGAGGATCGCCTCCAGTCCTGGCGCGGTACCGCCGCTGGAGGCGGGCACGCGAATCTCGATGCCGCAATGCGCGCCAACCTGCTTCAGCACCGAGACGAGCGGCGCATCCGCGATGCTCGGCGCCGCCTCGCTCGCACCGCGCGCGCCGATTCGCGTGAGTCCCGCGAGCGTCTCCGCGGTCACGACCTCGTTCAAGCGCTGGCGTTCGTCGAACCGTTTCCGCGCGCGCTCGTCCCGCGCGCGCTCGACGACGTCGGACCCACGCAGGAAAAGGTCTTGCGCGGCGGCGAGCAGCCGCGCGACCTCACCCGGCGTCGCGAGCGCCGAAGGCTCCTCCAATCGTGCGAGACCGGCCTCGTCAAGATTGGTTGAGAGGGCCGTCAGCCATGCGCGCAGAACCGCCGTGGCGTCCGTGTCGCCAGCCGCCAACGCGGTGACGGCGGCCTCCATGTGAGCCGGCACCAGTGTGGCGGGCTCGACCGCGACGGCGATCAGCGGCCTCGCCACCGTGCCGGGTTGCCAGAGAATCGCGCCGCCGGCCTCGATGCTGAAGCAGTAGCGGCGCGCACCGCCGCCCGACGCATCGGCCCCGCGGAAGACTGCCAGGGTGCCGTCGGAGACGAACCAGGCGTGCTCGCCCTCGAGCACCAACGGCTCGTTGCCTTCGAGCCGGCGGGCGCCACCGGCGGGCGGAAAGGGGTTACGCACTGGGCCCGGCCTCTATGCCGGCATCCCCCGCGTTCACGAGCGAGGCGTACGCGCCGCCGGCCGACATCATCGCGGCGTGCGTGCCGCGTTGCACGATCTTGCCGCGGTCGAGGACGATGATCTCGTCCGCATCGCGGATCGTGCTCAGCCGATGCGCGATGATGAAGCAGGAGCAGCCGCGCCGACGCAGGTTCACGTCGATGCGCTGCTCCGTTTCCGGATCCAGGGCGCTGGTCGCTTCATCGAGAATCAGGAACGACGGGTCGGTGCACAGCGCGCGCGCGATCTCGAGCCGCTGCCGCTGCCCCCCGCTCAAGTTCGACGCGCCCTCGGCCAGCAGGCTGTCGTAGCCGTCCGGCAGCGCCACCAGATCGTCGTGAATCGCCGCGTCCCGACACGCCTGCACGATCTGATCGTCCGGCACCGTCGGATCCCACAACGTCAGGTTGTCGCGCACGCTCGCTTTGAAGAGCAGGATGTCCTGATCGACCATCGCGAGCGAGTTGGCCATGACGGGCCCGGGAATCGACGCCCTCGGCTCGCCATCGAAGAGGATCTCGCCCTCCTGTGGTTGGTACAGGCCCGCCACGAGCCTGGCCACGGTCGATTTGCCCGATCCGCTGCCGCCCACGAATGCGATGCGCTGTCCGGGCCGGAGCGTGAGCGACAAGCCGTCGATGAGCGGCGGCTGCAGCGGGTTGTACCCGAACTTCACGTTCCGGAGCTCGACCTCGCCCCGGAGTCGCACCGGCGCCGCCGGGTCGGCGTTGAGCGGAGCGGCCTTGGCCTGCGGGTTGCCCAGCACGTCGTCCAGCCGGATGATGTCGCCCTCGAGTTCCTGCAACGTGGCGCCGAGGCCCAGGAGGTTGTGCACCGGCTGCAGGAAGCTGGCGACGAGGCTCTGAAACGCGACCAGCATGCCGATCGTGAGCAGGCCGTCCATCACCCGCAGGCCGCCGATGACGAGGATCAGCAGCGACATCAGTGCCGACACCAGCCGCGGCAGCAGGCTCAGGATCAGGCTGGCTTCGATGAGCGTCTGCTGCGAGTTCACGTAACGTGCGTAGTGGCCGGCCACCCGGCCGAACAGTTCCGATTCGAGTGCCGAGGCCTTGATCGTGCGGATCGCCTGCAATCCCGCGACGGCCACGCCCGAGAGCTTGCCCCCTTCCTGGGCGAGGCGCCGATTGGCGTCCACGCGCGTGCGCGACATCCACCGCAGAATCAGGAAATCGGCCGTGGCCAGCACGACGGCGATCGACGTGAGCACGCGATCGAACTGCCACATCACGCTCGCGTAGAACACGAGCATCAGCAGATCGACGACGGTGGAGGCGAGCGGCCCCGACAACTGGTCGGCGACGCGGTCGTTCAGCGCGATGCGTCCCGCGATCTCGCCACTGAATCGCTGCGCGTAGAAATCGGCCGGCAACCGCAGCAGATGCCACACGAACCGGCTCGCCGTCGTCACGGCGAGTTTGAGCTGCAGCCGGCGCAGGAGGCGTTGTTGAATCGCGGTCAGGGCGGCACGCAGGAACGCCGCCAGCAGCACGCCAATGATGATCGGGCGGACCCAGTCCTCGAGGCGTTGCACGAGCACCTGATCGACGAAGACCTGCAGAAACGCCGGCACCGCCAGTCCCGGGATCACGAGCAGGAGCGCCGTGAGCCCGCAGAGCAGGAAGGTCCCGGTCGACGATCGCAATCGCGACCACAGGCCGCTCGCCACACTCGGGCGCCGGCCTCCACGTTCGAACGCCGGCCCTGGCGTCATCTTCAGGACGACGCCCGTGAACGCCTCGTCGAACTCCTCGAGTGAGACCGTGCGCGGTCCAGTGGCGGGATCGTTCAGGAACACGCGGCCTCGCGCATGGCCCTCGACCACGACGAAGTGATTGAAGTTCCAGAAGACGACGTAGGGGTACTCGAGGGCGCCGAGTTCGTGGAGGTCCTTCTTGTAGCCCTTCGCGTCCAGCCCGTAGTTGCGGGCCGCCTGCACGACGCTCGACGCCTTGCTGCCGTCGCGCGACACGCCGCAGGCCCGCCGGAGTTCCGGCAGCGGGACGATGCGGCCGAAGTGCCCCAGGATGATGCCGAGACAGGCCGCTCCGCATTCCACGATCTCCATCTGCAGGAGCGTGGGCGTGCGCACCCGGCCCGGGCGCAGGCCGTGTCCCGACGCGGGCGTCACCGGGCTCCCGTGAGCTCCCTCAGGAAGGGGAGCACATAGGTGATCGGCGCGCGCTGTTCGACGACCACGCGGACGTCACCGGTCAGTCCCGCGGTGACCGCCGATGGCGGTCCGTTCGACGAAGACCACTTGTAGCCGCTGGCCGTTTCGGGATCCACATCCAGCGCGGCCGTGACTTCGATGCGCGCCGCGCCGGCGAGGAGCGCTTGCGCGAGGTCGGCATTGCCCACCATCGCCCGCGCCCCCTCGGTCGTCACGGCCATGTCCGACACGGCCAGGACGACGCCCGTGATGCCGCCGTAGCGCTGGCGCTCCACCGTGTCTGGTGTCACGAGCACGCGCATGCCGGGGCGGATCTTCTTGCCATCGCCCACCAGGAAGTACGCGACATTGACGAGCGTCGTGCCCGCGTCGTCGACTTCGAGCCGCGCGATCCGCGCGCCGGCGGTCACGATCTGGCCGTCGTCGGCGAGCAATTCGACGATCCGGCCGGCACGGGCGGCCACGATCTGACTGTTCTTCTCGATCTGGACTTCGTTGATCGCGATGGCCGATCGCAACCGCTGGATCTCCGCGCGCCGCATCGACGCGGCTTCGAGGTTGTCGCGCGAAAGGCTCATCTCCAGCGCCTCGGCCTGTGCGAGCTGGATATCGAGCTCCTTGAGTCGCGCCGCCGCCTCGGTGATACGGCTGGCGTTCTCGAGCGCGGCGCGCTCGGCGTCCAGCAGCTCCGGCGCGAGCGCGGCGATCAGGCCTGCGTCGCGCAACTTCCGCAGGCTCTGGAGGCGCTGGTCGAGCAGGGGCGCCAGGGCCTGCGCGTCGGCGAGCGCCTTGCGCAGGTTGTCGGCCTGCGATCGCACGTACGTCCCCGTGATGCCCGTCTGTCGTTGCTGGCGCGAGGTCTGGTCGCCCTGCAGGCGCGTCTGCGCGCGGTCCTGGGTCTCCAGCTCGGTGAGCAGGGACCGGTCCTCGTCGAGGCGGCGGCGCAGCTCGAACTGGTCGACGTAGGCCAGCACGTCCCCCTGCGCCACACGATCGCCGGCCCGCACGCGCAGCCGCTCGACGCGTCCCGCGCCCAGGGTCTGCACGTCGAGCACGCCACGAGGGCGCAGCAGGACGCCCCGGCCGCTCACCGTTGTGGGAATCCGTCCCGTGAAACCCCAGACCAGCGTCAGGATCGTGAGGATACCGAGCACGACCAGCGGCAGCCAGTCGCGCGGCGTGACGATCTGAATCGCCTCGTCCAGCCTGTCGGGAGACGACAGTCGCTCGAGTGCCTTGGGACGGAAGATGGGCGAGGGCGCTGCGGTCACGGCGGTCTAGGCGCCCCTCAGTTTGCGCTGCAGGAAGTCGAAGCGCGCTCCGGCGATCGCGAGAGCGTCGAGCGTGGCCGGATCCATCTCCTCGTCCGCGTCGGCCTGCTCGGATGTGGCGTCACCGTAGCCCAGGCGGCCAGTCGTCGTGCGCAGGCGGTCGGAGAGGAACACGGCCAGCGACCGATAGAACCTCGCCGCAAAGGCCACGTCGTCCTTCAGCCTGGCCGCGAGCATGGCGCGGGGGATCGCGAGCACGATGGATGGCTCGAGGCTCAGAACGGACGCGGACGGCGGGCGCGAGTCGACGAACGACATCTCGCCCACAATCTCGCCGCTGCGGAGCCGGGCGATGTCGGTTTCGGCGGTGCGCTGGGAGCGGACGGCGAACAGGCCGTCGACGATCACGAAAATGTCCTCCACGGCGCGGCCTTCCTGGATGAGCACCGTGCCCGCGGGGACCTCCATCCTGGCACCCACCGAAAGCATCCAGTCGAGGTCTGAGTCGTCGAGAATGCCGAGGAGGAACAGGGCTTTGCGCATCGTGGCCACCAGCGCACGGTGCGCGGCCGGCGGCGGGGACATACTAGCGCAATGCCACCGGCTCAGAGGGTGCAGATGAGTGACGCCTGTAGGAGTCTGCGTGTTCACCAGAAGCGCTGGAGCGACGACGCGGACGGATTCAATCTCGGACTCTCGCGCGCGATCCTGTCGCGGGCGGCCGCCGAGGCTGGCCTGAAGGTGTCAAACGTCGGCGGCTGGCACTCGGGGCCTGACTTGCTCACCTGGGCCGGTCCGGTCACGGAGGAGCTTCTCGAGCGGGTGCGGAGCGGGTGCGCCGAGGTCGGCGCGGAAGGACTACGCGTGCAGATGTGGGCCAACGTCATGCGCCCAGGCGACTACATGGTCGCGCATCGGCATGGCGACGCCGCGTGGTCGGGTGTCTACTACGTCGCGGCTGCAGAGACGGGCGATGGGGCCATTACCTTCGCCCGCGGTCAGGTGGTGGTGAAGATCGTGCCTGTCACCGGTCTGATGCTGCTCTTCCCGGGCGCCCTGCTGCACAGCGTCGAACCGGTCGTCGGCGACGGCACGCGGATCTCGGTGGCGTTCAATCTTTTCCGCGAGGCTGGAGGGCCCTGAAGCCCTCGGCAAACCACTCGGCCGGCGAGAAGGTTCCCCCCGCGACGGCTTCGAGGTCGCGATCGGCCAGTTGACCGTTGAAGACGGTGCGCAGGTCTTCGATCGTCACCGGACAGCCGGCTTCTGACGCTATGGCGCTGATTGCCTCGAGCGGCGCAGCGTGCTTCATCGCGTCGGCCACGCGTTCCTGGACGGCAGCGTCTCGCTTCATCACGGATAAGAATTGTTCGAGCGCGTCTGATTTCATGGCGCGCATCATCTCACGAATTCCACCATGGCACGATCCTCGCAGCCTCATCCAGCACGAGGGACGAGTGCGCCGGGCAGGGGCACTTGTGACCCTCTGGAGGGTCATACTGATGAGAGTGCGACCGATCGTGCTGATGTGCGCGTTGGCGGTGTTCATGCCGGGCGTCGCGCACGCCCAGGATTTCGGTGTGATGGAGTCCGCCGAGACTATCAACAAGGGCAATTTCAAGATCCGCGTCAACCCGATGTTTCTGTTCGGCAAGAACGTGGATGCGACCACCGGCGTGGCCGTCCTCGGCGGCTACGGTTTCACCGACCGGTTCGATCTCGAGGGCGGGCTGGCATTCTACGACGGCGTGACGTTCCTCGGCGCCAATGCCGAGTACTGGCTCGTGAAGGACGGTGACCTCGACTTTTCGGTTGCCGGCGGACTGCATCGGCGCACAGGTGACAACACGGCGGATGTCGTCGGCATCGATCTCACGTTCCTTGGCAGCAAGCACGTCGGGCCCAAGCTCGAGCTCTACGGCGCGCTCGATCTGGCGTTCGAGAAGATCAAGGACGGCGACCGCTTCAAGACGGTTCACCTCGTCCCGGGCCTCGAATACAAGGTCGGCGAGGATCTCGATCTTGTCGCCGAACTCGGCCTTGGCTTGAACGACCACGCGCGTCACTATTTTTCGATCGGACTCGCGTACTACTTCCGGTAGGGTGCCCACGGGGCGCGAGGCGCCGGCGACGCCTTCCGATCGCGATGCCGCCAGCGGGTGCTGCACGTCAGGTTTCCGGGCTGCCGATTCGGCGGGGGGAGCGTGAGCCGGTTTCCCGCGGCGCGACGCATCACAGGGAGGAGGCTCATGATGATTCGTCAGGCCACGGCAACCCTTGCCGTGCTTCTCTTGGCGGCGGCGCCCGCATATGCCCAGCAGGTCGGCCGCTCTGTCTCGTTTTCGCCCGTTCAGCTAGTCCAGCCGGAGAGGGTGGTTCGTCAGACCATCCGTCAGGCCGCGAAGTCGGTCCGGTTCGACGTCGCGCCGGGCGCCAACGCGACGCGGGCGGTCTCGGTGAAGACTCCGCGCGCGTCGGGTCTCAGCCGCACGAAGCGGGGACTGCTCGCCGCTGCGGCCGGCGTCGGCGGGTTCTTCGGTGGAGGCTTCCTCGGCGCAGCAATAGAGGGCAATCGCTGTGACTGCGACGACCCGGGGCTGCTTGGCTTTCTCATCGGCGCGCCGATTGGCGCGGCGCTGGCCGCCTCCCTGACATGGGTATGGACCCGGTAGGGCAACGTGTGCAGTGAGAAACGAAGTTCACGCCCGTGAAGGCTCGGGTGAGTGTCGGGAGAGGTTCGACCGCGATGCCAGGCGCCTCGCCAGCTCCGAGGTAGAGCGACAGATTGTCGATGTCTACGGTAAGGCCAAAGATGGGGTAGGGAACCCTCACTCCCTTCGCAGAGCGAAGGGAGCAAGGGCTCCAACTCACAATCCGAAACGGTACTACTCAGCTCTTGATTGGTTCTTGCGGCGGCGACGGCGAACCAAAGCGACGAGGATTGGCGCCGCGCCGCCAACCAGGAGCCAGGTGCCTGGCTCAGGCACGACGCCCGAGTCAAAGTCGACCTGGATGTCCATGCTGCTGAACCCGGGCACCGTACCGATGGTCGGCGTCTCTGTCAGCCACAGCACGTCGCCGCCGCCGCCCGCCGGAATGGCGAACGCGTCGATCTCGGTGCCACCTGCAAACGGACCGACAGAGGTGCTCGCGCCGGTCGTCACGTCGATGATGCGCAGCTCGCCAGACGCGCCGTAGGCCGCCCAGTAGAGGACGCCGTCGACCTCGTCATAGTCGAGGCCCTGCGCATAGTTCGCCGAGAACCCGGTCGAGCCGATTGCCGTCGTCGCGCCCGTCGCCTTGTCGATCTGGACAAACTCGTCGGTGCCGATGTCGACGCCGTAGAGCTCGCCGTTTACGAACGCGATGTCGATGATCAGCGCATAGCCGGCGGTGGTAGCGATGGTCGTCGGCGTGCCATTGTCGAGGTCGATGGTGTAGAGCGTCTGCGTGGCGCCGTCAGTCGCCGTGCCATACATCGTGCCCGTCGTGTTGTCGAACGAGAAGCCGGTCCACGTCTTGCCGCTGTTGCACGGCCCGATCAGCGTGGACGCCCCCGTCGCCGTATCGACGGCGTACAGCGCCTGCGTGTCGTTGTTGATCGCGTACAGCGTGGAGAAATCGCCAAAGGCAAAGTCGCCAGCGTACGCCGAGGTGACGTTACCGCCGACGCTGTTCCACGTGCCGGGGTTAGCGAGGTCGGGGATGTTGTACAGCACGTTGGTGAACAGGTCGAAGGCGAACGCCGGGTTGGCATTGATGACCGCACCCGTCGGCGCGGCGTCCGCGCCCGCGGCCTGAGGTGCGCGTCCGATCGACGTCGGCACCCCGTCGTCAGGCAGCTCGCCAGTGAAGGGCGGGATGTGGACGATGGGGATCACGCCCAGGTCGACTTCGCCGATCTCAAAGTTGAGCTCGCCGATGCCATTGTTGATGATGGTCAGCGTCTGCTGCGCCGTCTGCCCAAAGACCAGCGTCTCTTCCATGCTGGTGGGGCTCACGGCGGTGTCGGGCGCGTCCAGGACGAGCAGGAAGTCCTGCACCGTCGTCCCACCCGCGGCGATGGCGACCGAGACGGTTTGCGGCAGATAGTCTTCCAGCGTCGCGCTCACGTCGTAGGTGCCGCTGTCCAGCCAGTAGCTGTAGTAGCCGGTGGCCGGGTCGGTGGTCAGTGCCACGGTGGTGCCATCGCTGGCCTCGATTAGGATGTTGGCCTCGACCGGTCCGCCGGGGCGGTCGGTGGTGACGGTGCCTTCCAGGAAGCCAAAGCTGGCCGGAGGCGTCACGGTCATGATCACCGGCACGTCATAGCGCGGCAGATCGGTGGGGATCGGGTCGACGCGCAGCGTGGCATTGTACGTACCGGGCTGGAAGATGCCGGCCGCCGCGGT
>Ga0105106_10003514_pt1 | contig 11189 bp, 16 predicted proteins | sample PPLLaktember2015_5_FD_79109 | JGI IMG/M metagenome (GOLD analysis project Ga0105106, IMG submission 79109) | Freshwater sediment microbial communities from Prairie Pothole Lake near Jamestown, North Dakota, USA - PPLs Lake P8 Core (1) Depth... | ecosystem: Environmental > Aquatic > Freshwater >... | reverse complement strand
TGCGCATATAACGGAACAAGGAACAGAGCCGCTGGCCGATCGCGGTGACCAGGCTAGGTTTCCCGATTCCGTGGCGGGCGAACCTGCTCCTCGCCGGGCACTCCTGAGTGGTCTGCCGTAACACTGCACCGCGGCTCGCCACCGGCGATATCGAAATCGTTACGCCAGTGGAACGGCCTCAGGTCGTCGGCCGTCTGCTCGGCGCGGGTCGAGACACTGCGGATCTTCCAGCCGAATTCAGTCTGCCGGCCGATCTGCTCACGCCGCATCCACGCGCCGCACTCATCCTGACGCCAGATCGACGCATCGGCCTCGGGTGCCACCCGGCCGTGTTCCCATGCGGCCTCGATCAGTTCGGACCTTAGGCCCCGTCGCTCCGCGCCAAGGTCCTGCGTCGACAACGACACCAGTTGCTCCAGCTCCGCTCGTGTGAAGCGAGTCTCCGAATTACCTCTCAACGCTGTCTTGCGCCCGCCCAACAACGCCGCCTTCTCCGACAGGGGCGCAGGCTTAGCGGCGCCGGATCGGTCGGGCTCGGCAAGGGTCGATTTTCGTGCTGGCATATGGCACCTCCATTTGGTCGCATGCTCATCTTGATACGAATCCGTAGCGGCGCCTTTGACGAGGATCAACGTGATGTGAACAGAACCCGGATTGCCGGCGGCTCAGGCGGCCTTATCCGCGCACTTCGATGTTGTTCACCACATTGTCGACCGCGAACAGCGCCCAGGCGTCCCGCTCGGCCTGCCGTCGTTCCTCCTCGGTTCGAACATAGCCCTCGAGCACGACTGCCCCGCCGGCATACCCGATGCTGATCGGATGTCGATGAAGGTTCACGCGCGGTTCGTACTCGAGCGCCGCGCGAACCGTTCCGACGATCTTGTCCTTATCCACGGCTGCGCACCTTATGGGTTAGTGGATAACACCGCCGCCCGTCTGGGCCCGCTCGCGTCCGACCAGGCCCGCGAGCTCCCAGTCACCCGATTGCGTGTCGTGACGCAGGACGTAAATGCAGCTGTCGTCTGCGCTCACTTTGAAATAGCGATGATCGGGGGCCAACCAGCGGTCGAGGATTTGCATGATGACAAAGCGGCGTTCGCCGAGCGTGAATGCACGCGGCTCCTCCTCGCCACGATAGCCGGCATAGCATTCGACGACTATCTTCATTTGGGCAGATGTTGCGTCATGCGCGCTCGAGCGCCGGTAGCGCCGTCTTCAAACGCTGACCGGCGCCTGCGCCGCACCGGCGTGCTCCATCACCACCGTATCCGGGCTCGGAAAGCCGTTGAACTGCGTCGCATAAGCGGTGGTGTAAGCGCCGGCGTTCGGGATGTAGACGTAGTCGCCTTCCTGCAAATCTTCCGGCAGCAGCTTGTCGCGCGCGACCACGTCGGTCGAGTCGCAGGTCGGCCCCGCCACCGTGCACGGAATTTCGGCATCGTGCCGATCGGTCCTGATGTCGTACTCGAGCCCGCCGAGCGCCTCCATCATGCCGTGGTACACCCCGGTGTCGAGGTATATCCATCGGGTCCCCCGCCGTACTGCCGTTCCCGTAACGCGCGTCACCAGCCATGCGCAGTCGCTCACGAGAAAACGCCCCGGCTCGGCCATCACGCGCATGGTGACGGGCAGGTGGGCAAGCGCGTGTTTCACCGTAGCTCCGATCCTCTCGATTGTGGGAATGGGCTTGCGATGCTGTACCGGAAAGCCCCCGCCGATGTTGAGCAGGCGTGGCTTGAGCTCGCACGCGAGCATCATGTCGAACACGAGCCTCGCGTTTTCTATGCCGATGTGCCAGTTGTCGAGATTGCGGCACTGCGATCCGACGTGAAATGCGACACCCGCCACGTCGGCCTTCAGCTCGCACGCCGTCCGCAGGATATCTTCCACTTCGAGCATGGTCGCGCCGAACTTCCCGGTGAGCGGCCAGTCGCTGCCGATGTTCTGCGTTTCGATGCGCAGGCACAGGTGCGCGTCGCGCTTGATGCCCGCCACTTTCCGCAGTTCTTCGACGCTGTCGACGACGTACCAGATCACCCCCGCCCGCGCGGCGGCAGCGACGTGCTCGCGCGGCTTGATCGGGTTGTTGAAATGAACTTCGTGCGCCGATACGCCCAGCGCGAGCAGGGTCTCGAGCTCGGCGAGAGAGGCCACCTCAAAGCGGACGGCCTCCTCGAGCATGACCTTAAGAACGGCGGGATCCGGGTTTGCCTTGACGGCATAGTGCAGCGCCACGCTGGGCATGGCTGCGCGGAAGCGGCGCGCTTTGCTGCGTATCACCTCCGGATCGAGCAGCAGCAGCGGCGTTCTGTGATGGTTGCGTCTGACCGCTTCGCGCACGACGGCGAAAGGAAGTGGAACTTCCGCTTCGCGGTCGTAATTGTCGCTCAGTCTCACTGCCATGATGATCACTCCTGGTTGCGTTCGGCGGCGGGAACGATCGCGGAGCGACCTGCCCGCGCCACGATGACTTTGTCGATACGATTTCCATCCATGTCCACGACCTCGAAGCGGTAGTCGCTCCAACTGAACGCGTCGCTGGCGCGCGGTATGCGGCCGAGCTGCGTGATCACGAAACCGGCGAGCGTGTGATAGGTTTCTTCCTCTTCGCCCGGCAGAGATCCGCGCAGATCGAGAATATCTCTGAACCTTTGGAGCGTCATGCTGGCATCCATCAGCCAGGATCCGTCCTCGCGCCGGATGAAATCCCGCTCGCCCTCCTCGCCAGCCACCGCGATGTCGCCGGCCAGCGCTTCCGTGACGTCGTGGAGAGTGACCAGGCCCTGAACGTCGCCGAATTCGTTCACGACGAGCGCGGCGGTCTCGCGGTGCTTCCTGAAGAGCTCCACCAGGGTCATCACAGTGATCGTCTCCGGGACGTAAAGTGGTGCGACGAGATGCGCCTCGATATTGAGTCCTTTTCCGGCGACTGCATCTGAAAGCAGATGCTTCATGAATACCAGCCCTTGCACGTGATCGAGGCCGCCGCGGCAAACCGGAAGCCGGGAATGATCGCTCTCGACGGCCCGGCCCAGGTTTTCTTCGTTCGCCTGGTCAAGGTCCAGAAAAACGATGTCTGACCGGGGTGTCATGATGCCTTCCACTCTCAGCTCGTCCAAGCGAAATACCCTCGAGACGAGCTTGCGCTCATGCGCTTCGAAGACACCGGCCCTCGTTCCATGATCCATCAGGATATGTATTTCCTCCTCGGTGACCGGCGGCTCGGCCGACGGCCGCATCCCGATGAGATTCAACACGGCTCCTGACGTAAGGCTCAGCAGCCGCACGACGGGATAGGCGGCCATCGTCAGCCAGCTCATCGGTCTCGCAATGACGCTCGCGATCCGCTCTGGATTGAGCAGTGCCAGACGTTTTGGAACGAGCTCGCCGATGATGAGTGAAGCCGCGGTGATACCCGTTATCACGACTGCGGTCGCGAGAAGCGGCGCATGATCGGTTGTCAGCGGCCAATTCGAAAGCCACGCCGAAAGCGGCTGCGCGATCGTCGCCTCGCCAAAGGCGCCGCTCGTGATGGCGATGACGGTGATCCCGACCTGTATGGTCGACAGGAAGTTGGCTGGATTGTTGCTGAGCGCCAGCGCAGCGGCCGCCCCGCGCCGTCCTTCGTCCGCCCACTGCTGCAGCCGCGGCTTGCGCGAGGAGACCAGCGCGAGTTCCGACATTGCGAATGCGCCGTTCAATACGATCAGAAGGAGTAAGGCGACGATCTCCATAGCGGACGCGCCTTACGCATGCGCGGCGTTTGGTCCCGGGTCACTTCCGGCTCCGCAGGCGGCGGCAGCTCGCCGGGCGGCGTCGGGATCTCCGGTATCGCGCCAGGCATCGGCTCCGAGGGCAGCGGCGGCACTTCGGGGGGGACCTCCGCCGGAAGCTCCGATGGCGGCGGCGCAATTTCGGGCTCGGCGCCGTGGTGCGTCGGGGGCATGCGGTTCAACCTTCGCGCTCCTCATTGCGCCGCCCGCGACGACTCTTCAGCCAAGGGTCCGCTTCGCCGGGGCTTTCAGGCCAGTCCTGCAGCGGGTCCTCGACCGACTCCGCGTCGCGCGCCAGCGCTTCAGGCTCGCGCTCATCCGCGACGCCGTAGAGCGCGCGGCTCGTCGCGTTGAGATCCTCCTGCGCTTCGGGCAGACGGGGCGGTTTCTTACTCGGTACGGACTTTCGGCGTTTCATCGGATCGCTCCTGCGCTGCCACGAAAATTGGAGTGTAGGCGCCGTATCCGTCCGTGTGTTGACCGAGATCAACGCATCGTTACGCGGTTGGTGAATGATGTCGATCATGGCGGTTTTTTTTCTCTTCGAATCCGCGCACTGGTCCTGGAACCCGCACGGGGAAAGCCGCTGCACTTCGAGGCAGGTCAGTTCACGTGGGAGCTGCTCGTTCTGGTCCCTTCCGGCGCCCGCCGTACGTAACCCTGCCGCGTGGAGCGTGCTGACGGTTTCGAGGAGTCCCTGATCGCCCCAGTCGAGCACGTGATTGTTTGCCAGCACGCAGCAATCGACCCGCGCCACGGCAAGGCACGCGACGTTTAAAGGATCCATGCGATAGTTGATCCCCTTCGGCGCCCAATTCTGGCTGCGCGTAACCGCGGTCTCCAGGTTGACGATGCGCGCTCCGGGCTGCGCCTGCTCCAGCACCCGAAGCGCGTCGCCCCAGAGGTATGCAGGCTCCACGGCGCGGGGAATCGGCCCGTTCGCGGCTTCGGCTAGGTGCACGTAGTCGAGGGCACTGCGGGCGTATTGCTCGTGTATGCCCGGATGAGCGGGATGGGCCAGAATCTGATCTATGCCTCGGCCCGTCATCACGTCGCCGCAGACGAAAAGCTTCATCCCGACCCGCGCGAACAAACGTCGCACGCGGCAGTGCCGCTATAACGGCAGGCTCAGACCGACACCGGTTTGCGCTGCGCGGCCTCACGCCAGCGCTCGCGCGTGGTGATCGTGGCGAGGGCGGTGATGTCCTCCGCGAGGACCTTCATCAGATCGTCGGCCGCCACGATGCCCAGAAGATTGCCTCGCGAGCTGAGGACGGGAAGCCGGCGCACGCCTTTGAAACGCATGACTTCGAGCGTCTCGCGGATGCCGTCGCTCTCGCGCGCGATCACCAGCCCCCGCCCCATCACCTCGCCGACATTGACGTCGCGCGGATCGAGATCCATCGCCATGATCTCGACCACCAGATCGCGGTCGGTGATGATCCCCACCGGATGTTGCGCGCCGTCGCGCGCTTCGGCGACGATGAGACTGCCGACGTGGTGATCTCGCATGAGCCTTGCGGCATCGGCTACGCTCGTCTCGCGTGTGGTGACGACCACCTCGCGATTGCAGATTTCTCCGACTGTTGCCATCTCACGTTCTCCTCAGGGTGATCCTGCATGCACGCCCTGCATCGATCGCAGGGTGTCTGAAACTACGCCGGCGCGCATGCGAGGGCCGCGGCGCTCCAGTCCTGCGCATAACCCGGTGCGTAGCGTTGAGTCTCGATGTACGCGGGGAGGTCGGGCGGCCCGGGGCCGGGTCGCGAGACCGTGCGCGTATGCAACCTCGGCGACGCTGCGTGCGACTGCTGCCGCGACTTCGCGTAGTCTTGCCGACGATGGGAAGATGCGGCCGGCTGTCAGGTCGTCGGCGCTAACCTGCGCCGCGAGCGCCTCCGCCGCCGCGACGAACATATCTTCCGTTACGTGGCGAGCCCCGCACGCAATGACGCCGAGGCCGACGCCGGGAAAGATGAAGGCGTTGTTCGCCTGGCCCGTTGCGCGCGGGCGGCCCATTACGCTTACAGGCGCGAATGGGCTGCCGGTCGCGAAAACGGCGCGCCCGTCGGTGTACCGATAGGCCTCTTCAGCCGTGCATTCCGCGTTGCGCGTCGGATTTGAAAGCGCGTAGATCACCGGGCCCTCGTTGTAACGCGCCATGGCTTCGAGTACCGGCCGGGTGAAGAGCGCACCCTGTCCGGTCGCGCCGATCAGGGTCGTTGGGCGCAATGCTTCGATCATCTCGCGCAGATCCGAAAGGAAGGGAACAGACTGCGCGTACGGGCGCTTGTGTTCTGTGAGATCAGTGCGGCTGCTCACCACAAGACCCCTGGAATCGGCGAACCAGCAGCGCTGTCGCGCTTCGCCTTCCCCGAGCCCGGCCTTCATCATCGCCGCGATCACGCGCGCACCGATGCCGATGTTCGCGCCGCCGGCACCGACAAAAAGAATGCGTTCCTCCGGCAATCGGCGGCCCGTGATGTGCTGTGCCGCGAGCAGGCCCGCCAAAGCCATCGCGCCGGTGCCCTGAATGTCGTCATTGAATGTGAATGCGCAGGCACGCCCGCGGTACTGCTCGAGCAGGCGGAATCCAGTTCAGGCACGCTTCGCCGACCGTCGGCGTATACATGATCGGCATGAGTTCCTCGAGGTGCTCTACCAGCGTGCGATAGAACAGCGTCTCATTCTCGTCCTGAATTGCGGCGAGATGCATATACTTCCCGAGAGCCGAGGATTTGCCGCGCACCTGATCCAGCACTCGCCTGACCTGCACGTCGATTCCCTCAACGCGCGGCGGCAACAGCCCCGTCACAGCGAAGCGCTTGCGTTCATCGGTCGTGTACGCGGTGCCCCGGTTCAGCAGCGCGTCGCGCAGCAGTTCCTTCCCCCATTTCATCGCTGAATACCTCAGCACCAAACGATCGCCCAGGATAATCCCGATCCCTGCCGTGCAAGCTGATTCAGATCAAGCAGCGCGCACGCGACGCCGCTGCTTGACCTGCGTCAACACGGGGAAATAGAGCCGCTTCAGAATAGCAAGCATGCGGTCCTGGCAATTGCTCCGACCGCTGTCGTTCTTTTCAATACGAGGTGAGCCATGGCTACGCAGGAAAAACATGAGGTTGCGGTGAAATCTGGTAGGGCAATCGAAAAAGCACCGGCGCGAATGGTAAGTCCGTTCGAGGATTTGGAGCGTTTCTTCGACCCGCTTGCACCCCGTAGCTGGCTGCGTTCGATGCGCTGGCCTCGCGCGCTGGCGCCGGAAATGGGGGAGATCGAGCTCTGGACGCCCCGGATCGACGTGATCGACCGCGACGACGAGGTGGTGGTCAAAGCGGAGATGCCGGGCGTGAAGAAAGAAGACATCCACGTTTCGCTGACGGGCAACCTGATGACGATCAAGGGCGAAACGAAGCGCGAGCAGAAAGAAGAAAAAGGCGACTATTACCGCTGCGAAATATCGCGCGGCACGTTCAGCCGGATGGTGACCTTGCCTGCGGACGTTGACGACGCCAAGGCGAAGGCCGAGCTGCACGACGGCATGCTCGAGATCACGCTGCCGAAGCTGGAGCAGGCGAAAAAACGGGATATCAAGATCCAGTAGTCATGGCGGCCATACACGGGCGCGACAAGGCAATATCCGCCTTTCGTGCCCGTGCCAAGGAGACATGTATGACACCACGCGACCGTAAGCCTACTGCCGAGGCTCAAGACGACTTGGCTCTCGACAAGGAGCTGGCCCATGAAGACATCCAGCAAGGGTCGAAGCTATCGATCCCGAAACAGGAACAGCTCAAGCGCGCGGTTCAGCAGCACCCACAGCGCGATCTTCCGCGGGTCGAGAGTATTGAGGCGCCGGAAACACCGCCGCGCATCTGAGCCCCCCAGGCATCCTCTTCCCTGGCTTCTTCCGGCAGGAGCCGCAGCGCACTGAATGAGGAGTCACCGCCATGAAGCACCCTGTCGACGTCGAAACGCGCGTGAGCGCCGAGCTTTCCCGCTTCATCGAAAGCCTGGTAAACGATCCCGACCGCGAAGAGCCGCCGACGTTGAACGACGTGCGGACCGCGCTTCAGGCAGCCGGGATGGAAGAGGCCGAGGCGGCGGAGATGCATCCGCAGGAGCGCGAATCCGCTCTGATCGAAGTCGACGATCTCATTGACGAATATGGCGACGACATGCTGGCGGTGAACTTCATCGTTGCCAGGGCGAGCGAAGGATTGTCGAGAACGATCGAAGCGGCGGCGAACGATCCGGTGCTGCCTGATGAGCCTACGCTCGGCGCTGTGCGCGACGCGATGCTCGAGGGCTTGACGGCTCGTCTCGTCGGCGACGGCGTGATCGAGCCGGACGAAGATCAGACTCTGCTTCCCGAAATCGAGGCTCTCATCGAACGCTATGGCAGCGACGCAGTCGCCGAGACCTTCATACGCTTCGAGTAATCAGCCTTGCGGCGCCAACTCCCTGGAGGAGCGCCAGGCGCGCGGCTCGCCGCGCCGAGCGGTTGTCCGATACAAGTCGACGTACCTTCGGGCGCTCCGGTCCCAGCTGAAATCCTGCAGCATGCCATTGCGCTGCAGGCGCCCCCACGCGATCTTGTTGCGCCACAGGGCGGCAGCGCGTTGCAAAGCTTCGAGAAGCACGCGCGGCTCGGCTTCATCGAAAACAAAGCCGGTTGCGCTGCCGTTCATGAGACGATCGACTTTCGCCATCAGGTGCTTGCCGTGACGCCGAGCTGCAACCAGCGTGGCGCCTCGCAGGCGCGACGCGAATGTCCGGGGAGAAAGATGGGCGAGGATGCGCGCATCGCTCACAACGACCCGATCGATCGTCTTGTGCAGAGCATTTTTCACGAGCACGCGTTTGAAGCCTTCGACGTCGGGTAATTCAGGCATCTATCTCAGCGTCCTCTATCTCGTGAGACCGGCCCGCTCGGATCGGATGCGCCCGTAAACGGCGGCCTATGTTGCCGCAAGCTCACGGCGCCGTCGAACGAGACCGGCTTCGATCCTGGCGAACACCAGGCTCTTTCGGTTGTAACGATTCAGATCGATCGAGAGACGTCTTGCGAGTCTTTCGACGACCGGCAGCGGATCAGGATCCGCTTTGGCCCAGAATGGGCGCAGCTCGCGCAGGAAGATGTTCATGGTGACGGGTCCTACCCCGTAAAACGCGAGCAGCCTTTCCTCAAGATCATGCGGGTCGCGCGCCCGCTCATGCAGACGGCGCAGCCGCCCACTGTAGTCGGCACTCAGCATCTCGCAATCGCGGAGAACCTGCGTCGATTTGCGGCCATCGTAGCGGACATAACCGCCCTCGCGCATCACCGGATAGACCAGGAAATCCCAACCGGCATCCAGGATTTTGGTCGGATTGGTCAAACCGTGGCGAATGAAACTCCGATAGGTGTTCTTCGCCGTGGTTTCGGAGATTCGTGCACCGAACAGCAGGCTGGCCAGGAACCAGCGGAAATATGCAGCATCGCTGCGCCTGGCCAGATCGATACCGAGTTCTTCAGAATAGAGCCGGCTGCGCTCCAATGCACGCCGCGTCGTGTCCGCGGGCCGCACGCTCCGCGGATAGACCGATCGAGGCTGAGCGATTACTTGGGTGACCATCTACGAACCCAATAACAATTCTGCGCCTGCGGAAAGGAACACGCATTGGGGTACGTGCAGCGACATTCAGAAGACCGGCAGCCCGCGGCTAACCCTTTATGCAGATGAGCGGCTCCACGCGCGCGACCTTGCGCGCCAGCCCCGCTGCGTCGGCTGCATCGACGACGGCCGACACATCCTTGTAGGCATCGGGCGCTTCTTCCGCAACGCCCCGCATCGAAGGGCTCTTGATGACGATGCCACGCGTAGCAAGCTCGTCTACGACCTTGCGACCGCTCCAGGTCTTCATCGCCTGATGGCGGCTCATCGCACGGCCGGCGCCGTGGCATGCCGAGCCGAACGCGAGGGCTTCCGATTCCTGCGTGCCCGCGAGTATGTAGGATCCGGTACCCATCGACCCGCCGATCAGCACCGGCTGTCCGGCGTCGCGAAGCGCCTCTGGAATGTCGGGATGTCCCGGACCGAACGCGCGCGTCGCGCCCTTGCGATGCACGTAGAGGCTGCGCGTGCCGCCATCGACGCGATGCTCTTCCACCTTGCAGGTGTTGTGGGATACGTCGTAGAGCAGCGGCATACGCGCCTCGGGCAGAACCTCTGCAAAGACCGCCCGCACCAGATGCGTGAGGATTTGCCGATTAGCGAGCGCACAGTTGATTGCCGCGCGCATCGCGCCAAGATACTCCTCCCCCAGGTCCGAGTTGATCGGCACGCACGCGAGCTCGCGATCGGGAAGCGTGATGCCGAACTGGCCTGCCGCGATCGCCATCCGCTTCAGGAACTCGGTCCCGATCTGGTGTCCGAGGCCGCGCGAGCCGCAGTGGATCATGACCACCACGTCGCCGAGCGCGAGGCCAAACACGTCCGCGATCTTCTGGTCGAAGACTGCGGTCACTTCCTGCACCTCCAGATAGTGGTTGCCGCTGCCGAGCGTGCCCATCTCGTCGCGCTGGCGCTTCTTTGCATGCGCCGAGACGTTGCCGGGTTTAGCGTGCTTCATCTGGCCGTGCTCTTCCACCCGCTCGAGGTCTTCCAGCACGCCCCATCCGCGCTTCACGGCCCACTGCGCTCCGCCCGCCAGCATCTCGTCCATTTCGTGCTCGTTGAGACGAATGGCGCCGGTGCTCCCCACGCCCGCCGGGATGCGCGCGTAAAGCGCGTTCGCAAGCTGCCCCTGCACTCCTACGATGTCGCCGCGCTTAATACCCGTGTGCAGGCAGCGCACACCGCAGGAGATGTCGAAACCGACACCGCCCGCCGACACGATACCGCCTTCATTGGGATCGAATGCCGCGACGCCACCGATCGGGAATCCGTAGCCCCAGTGTGCGTCAGGCATGGCGTACGAAGCGCGTACTATGCCGGGAAGTGTCGCGACATTGACCGCCTGCTCGTATACCTTATGGTCCATGTCGCGCATGAGCCGCTCGCTCGCGTAGATCACCGCGGGCACGCGCATCGCGCCCTGCCGAGGGATTTCCCACTCGTAATCGGAGTGGCGTTTGAGGAGATTCAGATCCATGGTGCGCGGTGCCGAACCCATGCACTCCGATGTGCGCCGCGTGCTCGCAATGTTGTCGCGCCGCCCACCGGGGGTCGAAGGCCGCGCCAAGCGCTATGCGCTGGAAGGCAGCTTATGCACAACCTGGCGAAAGTGTTCCCAGTCGAGCGCGGGCCAGATCTCCGAGTGCGCGTGCCTGTAGCTTCGGATCAGGGCCGATACACGCATCGCGGTCTCGAGGTCAGGCGCGCTGAAGACATCGACGTAGTCGTATGGCCCGAGCACCGCGTAGTTGGC
>Ga0105106_10003513_pt1 | contig 11190 bp, 13 predicted proteins | sample PPLLaktember2015_5_FD_79109 | JGI IMG/M metagenome (GOLD analysis project Ga0105106, IMG submission 79109) | Freshwater sediment microbial communities from Prairie Pothole Lake near Jamestown, North Dakota, USA - PPLs Lake P8 Core (1) Depth... | ecosystem: Environmental > Aquatic > Freshwater >... | reverse complement strand
GTCGATTTGGGGGGCTGCCATGGTTCCGTCAGGCCGTGATGCGCTCGAAGTGGAAGGTCGAAAGATCGGTACGGTGCGAAGCATGCTCGATCGTGATCGCGCAGACGCTACCCACGGCGTCGACTTCTACGAGCGTGTCATCGTCGACATTGCGCGTCTCCGCTGTCGGCGACGGCCGCAACTCGATCCAGAGTGTATCGGTGTCGAGAAAGTACCGGACGTTCATGAAGCTACGCATTCACGGTCACTTGAAATGTCGTGACCAAAGGCTGGCCAGTCCACGTCAATGGAAACTCCTCGACATAGAGCTTGGTGGCTTCGCGGAGACTGGCAAGAGCTTCCTCTACCGACTCGCCTTGGGACGTTGTGCCGGTCTCGGGATTCAGCGCCGTGTAACCGCCCGACGGGGCGGGAATGAGGACGGCAGTGAGTAGCATCGTTACCCAACCTGTCGAGGCTACGAGCGATTCACGCGCGATCTGGCCAGCACTTCTAACTGGAAATTGGTCGACTTTCGCTCGCTTCCGCCATCGACGAGTGCGACGTAGTACAGACGGTCACCCTGGGGGACATGTTCGATCATTCGGATTGTCAAGTACGACCGCTGCAACGAGTTGCTGCGTGCTGCCTATCGACTAGGCCGAGCGGCGCACTGCAGCCTTTGCAGTGCGTCCGCTCGAGCGTGTTGTTGGACGTCGTGCCGACTGTCCGGCCTTGAGGACGAGCCGCAGAGCCTCGTTGACCGCCGCAGAAGTCGGGAATGCCTTCGCCACGTCCGGCTCGAGAACAACAACGTTTGAACCCTCGTTCGTCAGCCGTTTCGCGTACTTACCCCGAACGCCCTTGGAAAAGTCATATTCGGTACGCAGGTCACTAACTACGGGAGCCTTAGCTTTCATATCGTTTGCGCTCAGCGGCGCCGGCAAGTCTTGCAGTTATGATCCGTAGAGTGTTGCCCCGTTCCGAATGCGCCACCACTACGAGGCGCCCCATTGTCGAAACGCCCATCGTGACAAAGCGACGCTCCGCGACGGAGTGATCCGGATCCGGGATCGTGACCGACAGTGTGTCGAAGAAGACACTCGCCGCCTCGTCGAACGAGACACGATGCTTTCGAAGATTCGCCTCGGCCTTCCCACGATCCCATTCGAAACGCATACATCGAATTCCTTGCGCCGAATACGGCGAGGTCTAATGCGATGCAGGCAACCGCCCCGCAATCTCCGCCACCAGCCGCCGCGCCAACGCAATCTCCCCCGTCCGTGGCAGCGGTTGTCCACCCGCGTCGTCGAGAATGCGGAGGTCGATTTCGGGGGGCGCCATGGTCTTGTCAGGCGGCGACACGCTCGAAGTCGAATGTCGATAGGTCGGCACGCTGTGATGCGTGCTCGATCGTTATCGCGCAGATGCGCCCCGCGGCGTCCACTTCCACGAGTGTGTCATCGTCGACATCGCGCGTCTCGACCGTAGGAGTCGGCCGCAGCTCGATCCAGAGTGTATCGGTGTCGAGAAAGTACCGGACCTTCATGGCTTCGCTCGCCGGTCAACGAACGCATTATGGACTGTCTGGCCATCGGCGAGCAGCACGACGCGGAGCATCCGGTGCTCGGCTTCCCTGATCGGTGCCCAGCACCGAATACGGCCATCCGGCTGGCGAACGATGCGCCGTGGATTGCGGATCACGTGTTCGATCCACTCCTCGCGAATCCAACGTCGATCGGAACGCATTCTGACGAAAGCGAAATAGGGCGTGCACTTCACTATCCCAGTTTGGGGTCGCGCTCCGTCGCGTGCCGATCATCCGTATGGATGACTACCGACCTGTTGCCGACAATCTCGACGCAATCTCCGCCACCAGCCGCCGCGCCAGCGCAAGCTTCCCCATCCGCGGCAGCGGATGCGCACCATGTGCATCGATCAGCGTCACCTCGTTGTCGTCCGCGCCGAGCGCGTCCTGCGCACGATTGGCCACGATCAGCGGCAACTTCTTGCGTTTGCGCTTCTCCTCTGCGTGCGCGACGACTTCGTGGCTCTCGGCGGCGAAGCCGACACAATACGGGGGTTTCGGCAGTGCCGCGACGGTCGCCAGAATGTCGACCGTCGGCTCGAGCGCGATCGAGAGCGGCGCACCGCTCTTCTTGATCTTTCTCTCGGAGACCTTCGCCGGCGTGTAGTCGGCCACCGCCGCGACGGCAACGAAAACGTCAGTTGAACCCACGCGCGCGAGCACCGCATCGGCCATCTCGCGGGCACTCTCCACATCGATACGCGTCGTGCCGGCGGGAGTCGCAAGCGACGTGGGACCCGCCACGAGCGTCACGATCGCGCCCGCTTCCGCCGCAGCCTGCGCGACCGCGAAGCCCATCTTCCCCGAGCTGGAGTTGGTAATGCCGCGCACGGGATCGATCGGCTCGAACGTCGGTCCCGCGGTGACCAGCACCCGCTTGCCGGCGAGCAGCTTCGGCTGCCGCGCCGCGACGAGCGCGGCGAAGATCTCCTCGGGCTCGAGCATGCGCCCATCACCCGTCTCGTTGCAGGCGAGCTCGCCGCTGCCGGGGCCGAGGATCGCGACGCCGTCGGCGCGCAGTTGCGCGACGTTGCGCTGCGTGGCGGGGTTGCGCCACATCTCGACATTCATCGCCGGCGCGACGAGCAGCGGGCAGTCGCGCGCGAGGCAGAGCGTCGAGAGGATGTCGTCGGCGTGACCGTGCGCGAGCTTGGCGAGAAAGTCCGCCGACGCGGGCGCGACGACGATCGCGGTGGCGCCGCGCGAGACGCCGATGTGGCCCATCGCGTTGTCGGCGCCCGTGGCCCACAGGTCCGTGAGCACCGCGCGACCGGACAGCGCCTGGAACGTGGTAGCGGTGACGAAGTGCTGGGCCGCGGCCGTCATCACCACATCGACGTCGGCGCCGTCCTTGACCAGCAGGCGCGTCAACTCGGCGGTCTTGTACGCGGCGATGCCGCCGGTGACGCCGAGGACGTAGCGCAGACGTTGGGCGGGCGGGACGTCGTTCATCGTGATCGTCCATGCGGCCGAGCGAGGCCGGGGATCGGCCGAGTTTACACTGGGCCGCATCGACTTTCCCTCGCACGACGACCTGCGTCGCGACGGCGCAGGCCGGGCGGCAGTCGTCACCAAATGCGCACGAGCGAACCCGTGTCACTACGCGAAGCAAGCCACGCGGAACGGCCGCACCGCCGGCTCGCGGCACTCGGTCCCGCGGCCCTCACCGATGCCGAGCTGCTGGCCGTCGTGCTGGGCTCCGGACTGCGCGGGATATCCGCCCTCGAGGCCGCGCGCACGGCGCTGGACGGCCATGGCGGGCTTGCGGGGCTCGTGCTCGGCGACAAGCCCTCCGGAACTCGCGGGCTGGGGCCAGCCAGGCGCGCGCGGCTGCGCGCCAGCGTCGAGCTCGCGCTGCGTGCCGCACGCGACGCGCTCGCTCGTGGCAACGCGCTCACCTCGCCCGCGGCCGTCCGCGACTACCTGCGCCTGGCACTCGCGGCGCGCGAAAGCGAGGCGTTCGTGGGACTGTTCCTCGACAGCCAGCACCGCCTGCTCGTCGCCGACGAGCTGTTCCGCGGCACGCTCGCGCAGACCAGCGTCTACCCGCGCGAGGTCGTCAAGGCCGCGCTCGCCTGCAACGCGGCGGCGGTGATCTTCGCCCACAACCACCCCTCGGGGGTCGCCGAGCCGTCGCGCGCCGACGAGCTCCTGACCGCGTCGCTCAAGTCCGCGCTGGCGCTGATCGACGTGCGCGTGCTCGACCACTTCGTCGTGGCCGGGCCGCAGGTCGTGTCCTTTGCCGAACGAGGATTGCTCTAGCGAGTCCCGTCATTCAACCAAATTGCCACGTTGGATCAACGGGTTGCGGCGCGCGCCACGCCCGAGCGCGCGCGTGCGCGCGGATCGCCCGGGCAATTGCCCGGGTCGCGGAAAGCCGCTATAATTCAACGCTTTTCCGCAACAATCCCTATTCACAGGAGCGAGCCATGGCTCGAGTCTGCCCGATCACCGGCAAGCGCCCCGTCGTGGGCAATCGCGTTTCGCACGCGAACAACAAGACCAAGCGGCGCTTCATGCCGAACCTCCAGAACCGCCGCTTCTGGGTCGAGAGCGAGAACCGCTGGATTTCGCTGCGCCTCACCAACGCGGCGCTGCGCACGATCGACAAGAACGGCATCGACGCCGTGCTCGCCGACCTGCGCGCGCAGGGTCAGCACCTCTGACACGCACTGACGGAGACACCAACCCATGCGCGAGAAGATCAAGCTCGAGTCGTCGGCCGGCACCGGCCACTTCTACACGACGAACAAGAACAAGAAGACCACGCCGGACAAGCTGGTGATGAAGAAGTACGACCCGGTGGCCCGCAAGCACGTCGATTACAAGGAAACCAAGCTCAAGTAGCTTGCGCTTACTGCGGGGCTTCGCCCTGCGACGACGTCAACAAGAAGGCCCGCCTGTGCGCGGGCCTTTTTGACTTCTGGAGAACGACGCTGGATCCCCGCGTTCGCGGGAACCCGGCGTCTCAAACGTTCACGCGTAGCGCTTGAGCTGGAACGAGAACCGCGCGAGCGCCTCGATGCCCGAGCCCTCGGCGCGCCTGCACCAATCCTGCAAACGCACGAGCAGCTGGTCCGACGACTCTGTCGAGCGCGACCACAGCCCCGAGAGCTCCTCGCGCATCGCATAAACCTTGGCGAGCGGCGAGCTCGCGGCGAGCATCGCGGACAGGCGCGCGCGCTCGGGCGCGGGAAGCGCCGCGGGTTCCGTGGCGAGCCAGCGACGCAGGCGCGACACGCTGGGAATCTCGAGCGGCTTGATCTCGCCGCGTTGCGCCCGCTCGCGGAGCTTCGCGAGCTCCGCGCCCAGCAGCGCCTTCAGCTCGTGCCCGTAGCTCGTCGCCACTTCGTAGCGATGCGTGATCACCGCGTGCAGCGTGCCGAGGTCGGGGGCGGGCTTCGCGTTCGCCAGCTGGAGCTTCGGCGCGACCTTGCGCACCGTCGCGAGGCGCAGCAAGGCGAGGATGCGGATGTACGCCCAGCCCAGGTCGAACTCCCACCAGCGCGACGAGAACTTGGCCGACGAGCCGTACGCGTGATGGTTGTTGTGCAGCTCCTCGCCGCCGACCAGGATGCCCCAGGGGACGAGGTTGGTCGACGTATCGGCCGAGGCGAAATTGCGGTAGCCCCAGTAGTGGCCGATGCCGTTGATCACGCCGGCGGCCCAGATCGGGATCCACATCATCTGCACCGCCCAGATCGTCAGGCCGAGCGGCCCGAACAGCGCGAGATTCACGACGAGCATCAGCCCGACGCCCTCCCACGAGAAGCGGGTGTAGACATTGCGCTCGAGCCAGTCGTCGGGCGTGCCGCGCCCGTACTTCTCCAGCGTCTCGAGGTTCTTCGATTCCGCCCGGTAGAGCTCCGCGCCTTGCCACATCACCTTGTTGATGCCGCGCGTCTGCGGGCTGTGCGGGTCTTCCTCGGTCTCGACCTTGGCGTGGTGCTTGCGGTGGATCGCCACCCATTCCTTGGTGACCATGCCGGTCGTGAGCCACAGCCAGAAGCGGAAGAAGTGGGAGACAACCGGGTGCAGGTCGAGCGCGCGGTGCGCCTGGGCGCGGTGCAGGAAGATCGTGACCGAGGCGATGGTGACGTGGGTGAGCGCGAGCGCCACCACGACGTAGCCCCACCAGGGCAAGTTGATCAGCCCATGCGACAGCAGTGCAATAAGATCGTAACTCATTGATTGATAGAAGTTCTTCAGGGGATGGGCTGCGGGGTCGCACCCATCCGGGCAGCGGCCGGTGCCGCATTGTACGCGAGGGGTGCCCGGGTCCCGGTGATTTGGATCAGACCGGTGCCGGGCGGGGATCGGCGGGCATGCCCACGATCCGCACCTCGCGCTGCGGGAACGGCACGCCGATGCCGTTCTGCTGGAACGCCTTCCACAGGGCGAGGTTGAGGTCGCTCCGCAGGTTGAGCTGGCCGTTCTCAGGATCGCGGATCCACACGCCCAGTTCGAGGTCGATGCCGCTCTCGGCGAAGCGCAGCACGAAGGCCGCGGGCGCCCGGGCATCGGCGGTCTCGACCCGGGGATTGGCACGGGCGACCTGGATCAGGAGCGCCAGCGCCCCTTCGAGGTCGGTCCCGTAGGCGACCTGGATCTGGATCGCGACCCGCGCGTCCCGCGCCGACAGCGAGTGGTTGAGCACCGTGGTCGTGACCATCGTCTCGTTGGGCACGATTGCCTCGACGCTGTCGAGGCTGCGCACGACCACGTAGCGCGACGTGACCTTGGTGACTGCCCCGTAGCGGTCGCCGACGGTGACGAGGTCGCCCAGCCGGATCGAGCGGTCGAGCAGGATCACGAAGCCGGCGATGTAGTTCGACGCGAGCTTCTGCAGGCCGAGGCCGATGCCCACGCCGAGTGCCCCGCCGAACACCGACAGCACGGTGAGGTCGAGGCCGATCGACTGCAGCGCGGTCAGCACGCCGATGATGACCAGCACGGCCTTGATGAATTTCGACGCCAGCGCCTTGTGCGACAGGTCGAGGTCGGTCTTCATGAGCCGCGACTCGATCAGACCCGCGAACCACAGCGTGGCGGCGATGGTGAACAGCACGGCGACGATGCCCTTGAGTAGCGCGAGCAGCGTGAACCTGGAGGCGCCGAGCGGCAGCGTGACTGACTCCAGCTCCTCTGCGAGCTGCGGCGTCACGCCGAGGACGTGCAGCGCCACCAGCGCCCACACGACGAGGCTCACCGTGCGCTCGGAGGACTTGAGCCACTGCGCGTTGGGGACCAGGCGCCGCAGCATGTAGACGAGGATGCGGATCGCGGCGAGCGCCAGCGCCAGCACGACCCCGGCATTGAAGAACAGCGGCGTGCCGTAGGTGCGCCAGATTGCGCGCCCGAAGTAGAGCAGCAGCAGCGCGACCACCGGCATCACGATGCGGAACGCGCCCTTGGCGAGCCCCGAGGGCACGACCCCTTCGCGCTTGCGGGCGGCGATCGCCCGGTCGACCGCCCAGCCGGCGGCGAAGCACAGGACCACGAGCGCGAGCTCGACCCATCCGGACGGGGTCGACAGCGCTTTCTCGACGCGTTCGAAGCTGATCGGGGCGAGCACGCGCGGAGTCTACCCGAACGCGGCGGGCATCATGGCAGCCATTGCCAATTGTCGTAGTGCCCGCGAAACCGGGAGCGACGACGTTGCGGGATGTCGCTAATCGCGCTCGACGACCGCGGCGAAGAACCCGTCGCAGCCGTGCGTGTCGGGCGCGAGCTTCAGCATCGGCCCGGTGTCGAGGGGAATCTTCGCCCGCCCGAGCTCCTTCGCGGCGTCGACCGTGTGAAAGTCCGGATGCGCGGCGAGGAACGCCTCGACGATGCGCTCGTTCTCCTCGGGGAGCAGGCTGCACGTCGCGTAGACCAGCCGCCCGGTCGGCTTCACGAGCTTCGCGGCCGCCTCGAGGATCGAGGCCTGCTTCGCGGTCAGCTCGGCCAGCGCCGCCTCGTTGTGACGCCACTTCAGGTCCGGATTGCGCCGCAGCGTGCCTGTGCCGGTGCAGGGCGCGTCGACCAGCACGCGATCGGCCTTGCCGGCGAGCCGCTTCACGCGCGAGTCGCGCTCGTGGGCGATTTCCTCCGGCTGCACGTTCGACAGTCCCGAGCGGGCGAGGCGCGGCTTGAGATTGGCGAGGCGCTTCGCGTCGACGTCGAGCGCGTAGAGGCGCCCCTGCGAGCGCATCAGCGCTCCGAGTGCGAGCGTCTTGCCACCCGCGCCGGCGCAGAAGTCGACGACGAGGTCGGTGCGCTTAGGCGCCACCAGGTAGGCGACGAGCTGGCTGCCCTCGTCCTGGACCTCGAGACGCCCGTCGGCGAGCCACGGATGGCGCGCGAGCATTGGCCGCCCGGCGATGCGCAGGCCGTGCGGCGCATAGGGTGTCGGCGCCACGCGGAAGGACTCGGCGGTCAGTGCCGCGAGCGCTTCGTCGCGCGAAGTCTTGAGCACGTTCGCGCGCAGGTCGAACGGCGCGGGCACGACGAGCGCCTTGGCGAGGGCGTCGCGGCGCGCCTCGCCGTAGGCGGTGCCGAGGCGTTCCCAAAGCCAGTCGGGCAGGTCGGCCGCGACCGCGGGCGCAAGCGGTGTGGCGAGCCGACCCTTGAACCCGGCGAGCCACTCGCGCTCGGCTTCGCGCGTGACGGACTCGAGCTCGCGCACCGAGTGGCCGAGATCGCGAACCAGCACGGCCAGTGCCAGCTTGCGCGGCTCGCTCGTCTGCGCGAGCGCGCCGAGCGAGCGCATCCGGCGCAGGAAGGCGAACACGCCCTCGGCGACAAGTGCGCGGTCCTGCTGCCCCATCGCCTTGTGCTCGTTGAAATAGGCGCGCAGCACCACGTCGGCGGGGGCGGCGAACGCGCGCACGCGCTCGATCGCGGCGGCAAGTCCCGCGACGTGGTGTGGCCTCAGGGTCATTGCGTTGCCGTCGTGCCCGGTTCGTCGATGTGGATCGCGTCGAGCAGGGCGATCAGCGTACCCCGGGTGGCGTGCTCGGTGCGGATCTTCACCGGGAGGTAGTTGAGCGCCGGCGCAAGCCAGAAGTAGGCCTCGGTCCTGCCGTCCTCGCTCGTGCGGTGCCAGACCTCGGCCTCGACCGGGCCGTGCGTCCACTCGATCGTCTCGGTGCGCACGCGCGTCACCGTGACGCGATTGACGCGCCGCGTGGTCGCGATGGCGAAGCTGTGGCTTTCGGCCGTAGGCGGCTTGAAGTAGAACTGCCAGAGCAGCGTCAGCGGATCGAAGGTCGGCAACTCGATCGGCGAGGTCTTGCCTTCGTGCAGCGTCGCGATGCCGGTCTCCCAGTCGAACGACGCGCGCTCGGTGCCGCGCTTGTTGAACTTGTCGACGACGAGCTCGAGCGGCTGCAGGCCGTCGCCATTGATGACGCCGCGGCTCTCCACTCGTCCCTGGCCACGCACGAACAATGCGGCGAGACCGTGCGCCTCCGCGATCGTGAACACGCGGTACGTTCCGGCATTGTGCTCGAAGCGGTAGGTCGCGCTGCCGACGTGGAAGGCCTGGGTGCCGAAGAACACCTTGTAGGCGAGGTCGACGCGCGGCGGCAGGGTCTTTGCCGGGATGGCCGGCGCCTCCGGCGCGGCGACCTCTTCCGCGAGCACCGGCGGAGGCGCGGGTTCCGCCGTGGGAGCGGAGTCGCCGTCCGCTGCAGGTTCACCGGTCGCGACGGCTTCGCCTTCCACCGCAGGTTGCGCGACTTCGGGTTCCGTGGGTGCTTCGATCGGCGCTGGCGCGGTCGGCGGCGCGCTGCGCGGCGGCCTGGGTCGTGCCTTCGGCGGCGGCGGCCGTGGCGCGGCGGCCGCAGGAACAGGCGGTGGCGGCAGTTCCTTGACGGACACCGTGAGCGGCGTGGTGTCGCGTGTCGCGGGGAGAGAATTTGGCGCGAGGCTCACCGCAGCGTGGATCGCGACCGACATTGCGAGCGCCAGCAGCAGGCCGCGCCGCGCGCGCCACCAGGGCGACCGCGCCTCGCCGACGGCGGAAAGCCCGTTGGGCAGCGTCGCGGCGTCGGCGGAGACCGAAGACATCCTTGTTATATGGGGTCGGGCGGCGGGCACAACAAGGCGCCGACCGTCGCCACTGCATCCTGCACCGAGACGTGCCCTGCGTCGAGCACGAGCCGGCCCGCGCAGAACCAGCGCACGGCGGCCGGCAGCACGCGGTGCTCCTGTTCGAGGACCCGGGCGGCGAGGGTGGCCTCGTCGTCGCCGGGCAGCACCGGCACCGCGGCCTGCACGACGATCGGACCGACGTCGACCGCCGGCGTCACGAAGTGCACGGTGCAGCCGTGCACCTTCACGCCGTCGGCCAGCGCCCGGCGATGCGTGTGGAGCCCCGGGTATGCGGGCAGGAGTGACGGGTGGATGTTGAGCAGCCGCCCCTCATAGCGCGCGACGAACGTGTCGGTAAGGACCCGCATGAAGCCCGCCAGCACGACGAGGTCGGGTTCGCCGCGGTCGACGACGCGTGCGAGCTCGGCGTCGAAGGCCTCGCGCGAGGCGAAGTCGCTGTGCTCGACCACGGCGGTCGCGATGCCGCGCTGGCGTGCGATCTCGAGCCCGGCCGCGTGCGGCCGGTTGCTCACCACGTGCGTCACCGCACCCGCGAATCCGGGCTGCAGCGATGCGTCGGCGAGCGCCGCCAGGTTGCTGCCGCGGCCGGAAACGAGCACCGTGATGCGTCGCAGGCTCACTGGACTACCCTCCGCGCTGACGCGCTTCGGGGTGGATTCGCCCTCGGGGCGGCCCTTCAGGCTCATCGCATTGGAGCGTGTCGCCCGTGTTGCGGAGCAACGGGTTGCGTGTGCGATCGTCAGGCGACGACGGTCGCCGCCGCGCCGGCCTCGCGCGGCGCGATCGTGCCGATGCGATGCACGGTCTCGCCCGCGGCAGCGAGCAGCAGGCAGGCGCGGTCGGCGTGTTCCGGCGCGACGATCACGACCATGCCGATGCCGCAGTTGAACACGCGGTGCATCTCGTCCTCGGCGACGCCGCCCTGGGCCTGCAGCCACGAGAAGACCGCGGGCCGCGGCCAGCGCGACTTGTCGAGCCGCGCCTGCACGCCTTCCGGCAGCACGCGGGGCACGTTTTCGGTGAGCCCGCCGCCGGTGATGTGCGCCATGCCCTTGACCGGCAGGTCGCGCATCAGCGCGAGCAGCGGCTTCACGTAGATGCGCGTTGGCGTGAGCAACGCTTCGCCGAGAGTCGTCGCGCCGGCGGCGTCGGCATAGGGCGCCCCGAGATCCGCGCCGGAACGCTCGACGATGCGCCGGATCAGCGAATAGCCATTGCTGTGCGGGCCGCTCGAGGCGAGGCCGAGCACCACGTCGCCCGGACCTATGCCCTGCCCGTCGATCACTGCGCTCTTCTCGACGACGCCGACCGCGAACCCGGCGAGGTCGTACTCGCCCTCGGGATACATGCCCGGCATCTCGGCGGTCTCGCCGCCGATCAGCGCGCAACCGGCCTGCTCGCAGCCGGCGGCGATGCCACGGATCACCTGCGCGGCGACGTCGACGTCGAGCTTCCCGCACGCGAAGTAGTCGAGGAAGAACAGCGGCTCGGCGCCCTGCACCAGGATGTCGTTGACGCTCATC
>Ga0105106_10003509_pt1 | contig 11198 bp, 6 predicted proteins | sample PPLLaktember2015_5_FD_79109 | JGI IMG/M metagenome (GOLD analysis project Ga0105106, IMG submission 79109) | Freshwater sediment microbial communities from Prairie Pothole Lake near Jamestown, North Dakota, USA - PPLs Lake P8 Core (1) Depth... | ecosystem: Environmental > Aquatic > Freshwater >... | reverse complement strand
TCCTTTGTCAATGAATGATGACAAACTTGCCAGTCGCCGTTGTCCCCTTATCGAGGTCCTCAACGACGTAGAAATAGACACCTGCCGCTATTCTCTGGCTGTTGCGTGAAATCTGGAACCACTCATGCGAGTAGACGTTGGCCGAATGGTCGATCTCTCCGATAAGCTGACCGCTGTACGAGAAGACCCGGATTTTCGCCCGCTTTGGCAGTCCGTAGAACCCGATCTTGTCGTTGATATCGCCTTCCCTCGTCGATCCGCCGAAGTTGCTGCTAATGATCAGCGGATTCGGGGCAACGTACAGTTTGCCTCCAAGCTGGCTCACGGCACCCTTCTGTGTCGCGTGATAGATCATGTTCGTCATCCCGCTCTTTCCGCCCAGCGAATCGACAGAAACAACGCAGTAGTAGTAATTCTCGCTGAGGATGCTGGCGCCGTCGCGGTAGACGTACTCATTGGGATAGTCAGGGTCCGCGTTGAAGTACTTTGAGTCTCTGACCCGGACGCTGTCGAGCACAGACCAGGGGCCCAGTCCGTCAGGCGATTTCAGCACCAGATAGTGTTTCAGGCCGGCGCGTATGCGTCCGGTCGCCACAGCAGCTTGCGCCGCAGGAAGGTTCCTGAAGTCCTCCACCTGCGGCCCCCATATGACTCTGTTCTTTGTGTCGACACCATCCAGCACTTCGGCGAGAGGGGCCGGATACGGGATATAGCTGGTGCGGTACGACCCGCTGGCCGCCGTGCTTTCCGGCTTGAACTGAATACCATCATACTTTGTCAGCGGCCTGCCGGTGTACATTTGAATTGCCCGGTCGGCGGCATCGCGGAGGGAGATGACCTTTGACGTATCGGCCGATGAAATCCCCTTGCCTGCCGACACGTACCAGGGCAGCTCGTGTGTCTGCAAATACTTGCTCCCCATCGTGGTGATTCCCGAGATGGCGGAGAGCCCTGGATACGTCAGCTCATCGTACCAGCTTGGAACAGGGTTGAAGAAACCGACTGTCGAGGAGTTGGATCCTCCGCCATCTCTCCAGACACTGTCTGCTGCTGCGCCCGGACCGTACCCCACAGCGTGCGCGATCGCAAACTTGATGTGTTCGCCTTTCTTGAAGATGTACGGACCGAATGACATATAGTGGAAAAACGCACCGGTGTATCCGCTGGCGGATGATGCACGCGGCTTCATGCGTCCGTGCCAATACTGGCGGAACGCGGCGTTGGCTGCCTCGTCCACCATTGCACCCGGGAAGGGGGCGAAAGCGTACGGGGCATAGGCCTTCGACCAGTTGGCGGAGTCACCAGTTGCGGAAACACTCACATTCACGCAGTTGATTGCCTGGGGATTGTGCACGTTGATATCCAGTCCCCGCTCGATGGTCCTGCTCATTTCCTGGTTGCGGTTGCTGTTGGTTTCTGTGGCGTAGGGTTGTTTGAACTTTCCATTGGCATCCCAAACGCGGGCGCTGTCACCGACGACATACGTCGTCTGACTTTTTGGCTGGAGATGTTCGTAGTCATAATGGAGCGGCAACACGCCGATGGCCTGCGGGGAGTTCAGGGCCCCGCGGTTACCCCGTGTCGACCAATCGGCGAAGTATGATGTCCCTGCGCTGTTTGACAGATCCTCAGGGAAACCGTCCCGGGGATGCACATAGGTCATTATGCGGGAGTAGTTGTACCGTGCGTACTCCTCCCTGCTGCGGCTGGTGGTAGACGATTCGTTCCACACGCCGTACTTCCTCATGAGTCCGAACGCCGACGGGGAAAACGCGTTCTGCGACATGACGAAGCCGTCAGTGTAATCCATTGCATCGTTGTTGACGATGTCGTACTCGTAAATGATGAATGCGTCGTATCCCGGATAGCTCCAAGCGCGGCTCGTTTGTGTGACTTCAATATTCATCGGCGGTGTGGTCCGGTACTTCGCAACAATGACCTCCTCCGCTTCATCCGGATTCCAGGCGGGGTTGAGTGAGCCATCGGCACGGATCGGATAGTTCTCCGTGCGCGTGATTTCTCCGGGGAGAACGTACACCCCGGCTATTGCGGTGGCATTGCCCGAGCCGTCAGTTATGCCGCCGCATGCCCGGAACTCGTAGGTGTCGCCCACTTTGGCTCTCAGGACGAGCCCGGATCCCTGGCCGTTATGCTGGCCGAAATAAAGCTTCCCGTCGAGGGTCACCCTTGAATTGGGCGGCCACTCCAAGGCGGAGGTCTGCTCGCCGATACCGACGGTGGAGGAGTTCGACCCTTCGAGGGCCCTTCCCAGTTCGCCGGTATTGTAGATCGTTTGGCGGAGCATGCTGCGCGTGTGCGTCTCGAACGCGCGCTGCTGTTGCGAGAGAGCCGCAGAGGCGATCAGGACTGCTGCGAGACTGATATGTGCGATTCGTTTCATCGTGAGATTCCTGCGATGCGTGTTCGTGGGTTAGAAATCGATGGCGATGCCAAAATAGTATGACCGTGGCGCATTCTCATATAGCAGGAACTCATGGTTCACGCCGTAGGCGCTGCCAATATTCTGGTCATCCCAATAGAGCACACCGTGCTCCGGGTCATCCCACGCGAAGTTTTCGTAGTTCGCCAGGTTTGCGTTCTGATCTACCTTGTTCGCGGTGTTGAAGAGATAATTGTAGTTGTAGATCCTGTCGTTGAAAAGATTGAACACTTCCATGTAGACCGTCGCTGTGGTGCCGAAGAACTTAGGGATCTGCTTGGAGATTCTCAGATTCGTGTTCCACTCCGACGGAGTACGGCGGCCATTCACGTCGTTGGCATTGCTGCTCGGCGTGTACGGGCGGCCGCTACGGATGAACGAATTTACCGATGCGGTCATCCTCTCCAGGGGGTAGATGCCGAACACTACCGGACCGAACTCTTCCGGTGACATATATGCCAAATTGATGATGAGATTGTGCGTTCGGTCGAAATTCAGGAGGACATCCTTGATGGGCACTTTGGTCACAGCGTCAGTCGACACCGTGCCTGTGAGGTCTTTGGTGATTGCCACCGGGGCATTGGATGCGGATGCGCTCTTCCCGGTGGCAACGCTGAACTGGTAGTTGATCGAGCCCGTGAAGGCACCCCGCCGTTTCGCCAGGGCGATCCGAAATCCGCGCACGTCGGCATAATCCCTGTTGAAATAGGAGAAATAGCTCGTCCCGGTTGACAGGTTCGTGAATACCGCCTGCTCGATCAGGTCTTTGATATCCTTGTAGTAACCGCTCACATCCAGGGTGAGCCCTTCGGTGATCCCCTGCATTACGCCGACATCGTAGCTGTTGGTTACCTGCGGATGGAGGCGCGGGTTGCCGAGGCTGTACACCGTGGCGGCCGTCGGAGGAGGCGGGTATTTCTCGGTCGACCCGATCACGTACTGGAACGAAGGACGTTGCATGAACGAGCCGTAGTTCAGATGAAACACTGTCGATGTGGACACCGGGAATGACACGCCGACGCGCGGCTGAAGACGGCCGATCGGCTTGCTCTTTTCTCTGGGAGCGCTGGCGGCGTCAAACTGGAGTGTCGGGTTCCCAGCCTCGTCGCGCAGGACGAACGGGTCAAACTGGTCGATATAGAACTCGTTGTTCGAGTGCCAGAGATCCCAGCGCAACCCGACGTTGGCAATCATCCCCTCAAACTCCATCTTGTCTTGTATGTACGCCCCCAGCTCCATGGGGTAGGCAGTGAACTGCTTCTGGGTGATGCTGCCCTTGGAGGCGATGTTGCCGATGTTGTTCACATCCAGGGAGTACAGGCTCCCCTGCAGTCCGCCATTGATCAGGTGCGAGCGGGTAACCTGACTCGTGAAGTTGGCATCCAACGAGAGGGTCGTGGTCTTCTCGTTCGTGAAGTTGCTCAGGTTGTTGGCAAGGTAGAAAAACGTTTTGCCGGTCATAGCCTGATAGTACATGAAGTTCATCGTGCGGGTGATGATCGCCGTGCCGGTCTCCATGTTCCGCACCTGGTCGGTAATGGTATCGTACCAGGGCGATGTCCCGATCTGGTTGTTGGTACGCAGCGCGTTGAGCTTGACCTCGTAGAAGCTCTGCTGGCTCAGCATCTTGGTGAATCGCGCGCCGAGCTGGAGATTGGTGTTCTTCCGGTAGGAAATGCCCAGGATCCGGTCCCAGACCCACTGGTAGAATCCCGTGCCCGAGCCGAGAATATTCCTCCCCTCATACTGGTAGCCTGAGCTCAATCGCAGGGCGCTACTCGCACCCATGTCAAACACAACGTTGCCCATCACTTGCATCTTCTTGTCGGGCTCTTCCGTGGGGACGAGTGAATTCGTGATCTCCGACCGCCCCGCGAGAAACATCGTCACCCCATCCTCCAGCGGCCCGCCAAGGGCTCCCTCAACGGAGTAGTCGATCTGATTCTTCCAGTATTTCTTGTTCATATCCTTCTGGGTTGCCAGGCCATACATCGTCTGCGCCACCTGGATAGCCACGGCTGTGTCGCCTCCGAAGTCGGAGTAGGTCCACCCCATAATGGACTGGTTTCCGGTCGAGGCGTCGCCGGTGAACCACCAGGCGGGATCGGCAAGCTTCTGCATATACGGGTTTGCGCTCTGGTCGTATACGCTTGCACCGAAATACTTCAGGCCGGGGGCCCGGATGCGCGATTCAAGACGTCCCCGCCATTTGTCAGCCTTTCCCTCCTTCATGCTGATGTTCACTATGCCCGATTGCGCATTTCCGTATTGCGCACCGAAGCCGCTCGTGACTACCTCCACTTCTTCCACGGCGCTCATGATCGGCCGGAAGGCGGCGCTGGCATCGAGGGGATTCACGATCCCCATTCCCTGCAGAGTATAGTACTCCTCGTTCTCTCGGCCCCCGCGGAAGTGTCCGTCTGTGATGTCGGCCGCCAGACCGATCACGTCGTTCACATCGCGCATGCCGGCAAGCCCGGCAACGTCATCCGAGCGGAGGATGACACTGGTGGATGTTTTCTCGCGCTCCACATCCGGCCGCACAGCCTGTATGATGACCGCATCCTGCTCGATTGCGGTCGCCCTCAACTGGAAATCGACGGTCGTCGTACGCCCCGAGTTCACAATCGTGCCCCGTTCAATCACCCGCTGGTAGCCAACCATCGAGGCCTGGACATCATAGCGCCCCACGGGGATGTTCAGGATGAAGTACGAGCCTTCGATGTCGGTCGTACCACCCAGCTTTGTGCCGATGACTGAAACGTTTGCGCCCACCAGGGGTTCTCCGGATTGCTGATCCTTGAGCACGCCGGATATCTTCCCGGGTGTCTGTGCTGATGCAGCAGATATGGCCAGCACAATGACGACAAGGGAGCACAGGGCGATGCCGCACATGGAGAGTCCTTTTTTCATTTGAGCTCCTTGGCACATAGGACTGATTGCTCTTGCGTTATGGTCCGCGTCTACAGAGGATGCGGGAATGTCACTTCTTCTTTGACGCATAGGTCAATTTCACGTTGATCATGCTCAAGTCCTGGACATTCTCCAACACACTGGGGTCTTCGACATTTTCGAATGTGCAGTTGCGCACGGAGATGTTCGTCGCAGGAGAACGTTCGTATGCTTTGATCCAGATGCCGAACTTGCTCTTGTTACAAGTGACGTCCTGAACATCGATATTCCGCACAACCGGTGTGAACGCTCCGGAGTCCCCCTCTTCATAATAGAAATCGACCTTGATGACGGCTTCGGCGACCTGCCCGACCTGCACTTTGCGCATGAAGATGTTCTCCAGCACACCTCCACGCAAGGCGTTAGTCTTGATGCGCAAGGCACGGTCCAGGCGCGGACTGTCCATGGTACACCGTTCCGCAAACACGTTGCGCACCCCGCCGCTGATCTCGCTGCCAATCACCACGCCGCCATGGCCTTCGATCATGCGGCAATCGCGGATGACCACGTTCTGTGTCGGCACGTTGACACGCCTGCCATCAGCATTCCGGCCCGACTTGATCGCAATACAATCGTCACCGGTATTGAACGTGCAATTATCTATCAGGACATCTGTGCATGATTCAGGGTCGCAGCCGTCATTGTTCGGCCCAAGTCCCTCCACGGTCACGCCGACGATCGAGACATTGCGGGAGAGCACGGGATGAAGGAACCACATGGGAGAGTCCTTGAATGTCACCCCCTGCACCAGGACATTCTTGCACCGGTAAACCTGGAAGAAATTCGGCCGGAGATAGGCCCCTTCTCCCATGAGTCGTTCGCTCACCGGCACATTTTTGTCAGCCATGTCGAGGAGTCTCTTCCGGGCCGATTTCTGGTTCTCCCCCGCGCGCTTCCCGTCACGGTCGGTGTTCCCCTTCCAGAACCACCAGTTCTCCGGGCTCCCCTGCCCGTCCAAAATTCCGTCGCCGGTGACGGCTATATTCTCTTGTTCCAAGGCGTAGATGAGGGCCGAGTAGTTCATGCACTCCACGCCCTCCCACCGTGTGTAGACCAGCGGGAGGTATTTCCGGGGGTCCGTGCTGAAACGAAGCACGGCTCCTTTCAGCAGGTGAAGATTCACATGGCTTTTGAGGTGGATGGCACCTGTGAGGTACACGCCTGAAGGTATCACCACCCGGCCGCCCCCGGCTTCATGGCAGGCATCGATGGCACGTGCAAACGCCCCCGTGCAGTCGGTGCTGCCATCTCCCACGGCATTGTAGTCGCCCACAAGGAAGTCAATACCTCGAAATGAGGGTGGTACGATCCGTTTTAAGATCTCAGGCAACTGATCCCAGCCGCTAGTGGTCGCGGAGGTTAGGTGAGTGCTGGAGGGCGAAGCGCTGGCGTGCTGAACGCAAGAGTGCTGAGCGCTAGACCGCTGAGCCCCAGAGGGCTGAGCGATTGAGGCCTGGAAAAAGGTAACGAAGAACAGCAGAACGTAGCGAAGCTTCATGGTCTAGAATGCCTGTGGAAGTTCTTGGATGAGTGATGAAGAAGAACGGGACGTGATGAATCCGTGTCGCGGATGCTGGTGACCAGAGCCAGGACCGTGCTTTATTGGTGGCTATATGAGGGCGGGAGTACTGAGAGACCTCCCTGTAAGCGTGTCCTTTAGCGATTACTTTGCGGTTACCCGAAGATATTGAAAACTTTTAGGCTTGTCAAGGACTTTTCCTCCCGGGCCCGAATGGTGTGCTCCTTAATTTCATTCCGGATCCAGATGGCAGGGGTCACTGTGTTTACCGGACGGGATTCCATCCATCCGAACCTGCAAGCACAGTATGTGGGGTGATCTTCTCTGCTTCTTCCTTGCTCAACTGGCGCGCCCAGGGCACACGGGTCGACGGACTGGCTCCCGGACCGTAGTTCTTGTACTCCAAATATCGAGCGGTCGATTCGGCTTCGAGCTTGCTCCAGTTGTGCCATCCCTCGGGCAGGATATGCTTGCCCAGCTCGCATCGAATGAACGCTGTATATGCATACAGCCGCCACGGACGGCCAAGGTAGACTTTCGTAGTCTCCGAGTCGGCGATAAGTTTACAGTCCAGAAAAACAAAACCAAACTTCTGGGTGCGTGGTGTTGATGCGGCGGTGACGTATGAGTTTTTCTTGCACAGGATTGAACAACGTTCGAATACCGCAGTGCTCGGGCCGAAGATGAAATCCGTTGTCCCTTCGATATAGCAATCAACAAAGTACTGCCTGCAGTATTCCCCCGCACCCAGAAGCGTATCCTGGTTGCCGATGAACCGGCAGTTCCGGAAAACGCACCGGTCCCCTTCCACGTGCATCGCCACCGCCTGTCCGACACGCCCTGCGGAATTGACGAACGTGACATTCTCTACGGTGATATCAGGTCCTGAAATGCGGCACGTATGCGATGTGAACGTGCCCAGTGTCCGTCCGCTGGCGTCGAGCTTGCCAGAGTAGTCGTCGTATGTCACAATCGTGCTGTCGACAGACTCGCCGATCAGGGTGATGCGCCGTTTCCAGGAAGGGATCACCAACTTCTCTTTGTACACACCCTTTTTCACAAAAATTGTGTAGTCACGTTCGGCATAGTCGCGGCAGGCCATCACGGCGTCCTGGATGGTCACGAAATTGCCGCTGCTGTCCCTTGCCACAACAAAATCGTACGTGGGCGAGGCAGCTCCGCTGGAAGCGATCACGGATGTCAGCCAAAGAAGCCCAATCACTTGAAGGGCTCTCTGAATACAGGACTCCCCTTTCTTTGTTTCAGCGAGGAGACTGTAGTTGATTGTCTCAGTCACGAAACCCTCTTCTCCTCATTTCAGACATGAAACCCTTAATGATCCTTTGTCGGGCGGAGTGTCCGGACACGGAACCAGTCCACGCCGGCATATCCTGTGGCGGCGGAGAGTTCAGGAGCCGCATTGAAGAGTCCCACCTTTGCACCCACCCATACCCCTTCTCTGGCAACGAAAACGCTCCCCAACCGTACGAACTCGCGTCCGTCCAGGCTGTAGGCGAAGGTGCAAAGCACTTTAGGGATGATTTCCTCCCGGTTCTCCGGTTTCACCTCGACGCGAAATGTTACGCCCGTGCCCCGGACATCAACCGAATCAACGACTTGCTCATGGCTTCCCTTGTCGGCCCGCAGACAGACGCTCTGTAGTAGGCGCAATCCCTTCTTCGTCTTTTGGATGCCGATGTAGGAATAATCCAATCCAAAAACGATCAGTCCGGCAATCTCACCGGGACTCTTGGCGCGGAACTCAAACTGGCTCGTGGCGCTGAAGGCAGGAGCAGGCATCTTTTGCAGCAGAAGAGCGGGGACATTCCAGAGATTCCGGGTTGATGCTGTAAACGGCTGCGAGTTCAATCGCATCTGTCCCCCGAGTAGCGAAAACCAGTTGGTGTCTGGGTTTCCGTTCCATTGCCATTGCAGTCCGGTAACGGGGGTATCGAATTCATCGGATGCCTGCGGCTCGCCGCGCGCGCCCGGGTTGTCTGCTTTCGGCTTTCTGAACGACTTCACCGGCTCCCCGATGCCGTTCTTGTCATGGTCGAGTCCGATCACGGGCCAGTCGTCTACCCAGCGCATTGGCTGGAGATGAACAATCCGGCCATATGCGTAGCGGTCCTGAAAATGCAGGAACCAGTCCTCGCCGCCGGGTGTATCAACCCAGGCGCCCTGATGCGGACCGTTGACGTTTGTGCTCCCCTGCTCCAGGACTTTCCGGTCTTCATACGGGCCGAAGATATTCCTGGATCTCAAAACCGTTTGCCACCCCGGTTTCACTCCGCCTGCGGGTGCAAATATATAGTAGTAGCCGTTCCGCTTGTAGAGCTTCGGTCCTTCAATTGTAGGATGGTTGGCGTGGCCGACGAAGACGACAATGCCATCATCCAGGACGGCCGTCCCCTCCGGATCCATCTTGTTGATGGCCAAGATGCTCTTGATGCCGACCCTGCTGTTTGCCCAAGCATGGACGAGATACGCAGTGCCGTCGTCGTCCCAGAACGGACAGGGATCTATCCAGCCTGTCACCTTCCGAATGAGTCTCAGCGGCTCCCACGGTCCGGCGGGTTTTTTTGATTTAGTCATGAATACACCGCGGTCGGGATCTCCGAAGTAGATGTAAAACTCGCCGTTGTGGTACCGCATTGCGGGTGCCCAGACTCCCATGCCGTGCTGGGGTGCGTTGAAATCGCCGGAAGGGTACTGCTGGAGTGCATGACCGATGATGCGCCAGTTCACAAGATCGCGCGAATGGAGTACCGGCAGTCCCGGGAAGTGCGCAAAGCTGGAAGAGGTGAGGTAGTAATCATCACCAACGCGGATCGCATCGGGATCGGAATAATCGGCGTAGAGCACCGGGTTCGAATAGGTACCGTCTCCGTTGTCGGCCACCCATACCAGACTATCCTGTGGCGTGGGGTCAGGCGGTTCGCCGGCAGCACCGCATACAGCAATGGCGGCCGCGATGACTGTGGCCGCCATGGAATGAAGGATAAGCTGGTGCATAGTGCTGCACAAATCCGTTATTTTTGCAGAACCATCTTGAGTGTTCGCGTGAAATTCCCGGCGTCGATCTTGTAGAAGTAGACACCCGAAGGCATGCCGGCGGCGTTCCATGAAACGTTATGCGCACCGGCTCCCCGGAAACCGTTCACAAGCGTCGCGACTTCGAGTCCGAGCAGGTTGTACACCGCGAGTCTCACATTGCCGGCCCGAGGCAATTGATATCTGATGCCAGTGGTCGGGTTGAACGGGTTCGGATAGTTCTGCCCGAGTGAATATGTCGTTGGGATGTAGCGGGGCATAGGATCATCCACGGCGGTGGCCGAGGTTGTCGTTCCCATGATTACAGCAAGTTGCGTATAAACGTACTTAGAGTTTGAAGAGGCGCCGGTGTACCACGGATAAATCCGAAAACGGAAAGTCTGCCCGTTTGACGCAGTCATCTTGACTGCAAAGGCATACCGGATGGGACCTACTTCGGTTCCGTGAGGTAGGGCAACCGCGCTATCGGTATTCAGCAGTGTTTTCGTTCCGAAGGTTGGATCCGTCGAGCAATAGAGATTTGCTTTCATCCCTCGCGTCCCACCGCCGGCCGAATAGAAGGTGATGGAGTCCGAAGTGAACGAATTCCCGGCTTTCGGTGTAACAGCGAGTTGGATGTACCGGTCAGCGACCTCGGTCGTCTCCGGACCCCAGAATACGGTGCTACCCGGCCACCAACGCATGTTCGTGCCGAGTGGGCCGGCATTGGTCCCCGAATAGCTGCGGACATAGAAATTCGAGCCCGAGATCGTGTCCGCCGTCAGCTCGCCGACGATGGTGGACGGCCTCATACTGTCAGGCGCAACAAGGTTCCATGTAACTGATGCGGGCTGCTGACCAAACGTCAGCCCGGAAAACGCACTCACGAGAATTGCGAGAGCGAAGAATTGACGTAGTGATGGGGAGTTCATAGGTGCTCCTTGCGTATGGGAAAAAAACAGTAGGATCCGGATTTCTTCTTCATCGTTGACTTTACCGTTGACTTCGATACCGCCATGAAGGCATAAACAGGGAATTCCGATGTCAATGGTATAGCCGAGGGGGATAACACATTATAAAGGATAGCGGGGAAAATGTCAAGACAACCAAAAACTCTTGAGTCCTTATTTCAAAACCAGCAATCGTTTTGCTTCTGTGAACGTACCCGCATGAATGCGATAGAAGTAGACGCCGGTTGAAAGACCGGATGCGTTGAACGTGACCTTGTGAATTCCGGCATCTCTTCTCTCATCG
>Ga0105106_10003508_pt1 | contig 11198 bp, 11 predicted proteins | sample PPLLaktember2015_5_FD_79109 | JGI IMG/M metagenome (GOLD analysis project Ga0105106, IMG submission 79109) | Freshwater sediment microbial communities from Prairie Pothole Lake near Jamestown, North Dakota, USA - PPLs Lake P8 Core (1) Depth... | ecosystem: Environmental > Aquatic > Freshwater >... | reverse complement strand
TGCGGGGAGATGTCAATTCTATCCGGATTGGCGACAAGGTGAATATTCAGGATGGTTCGGTGCTGCATTGCCTATATCAGCGGAGTGTCATTGAGATAGGGAACAACGTATCCATCGGGCACAATGTGGTGATTCACGGTGCCAGGATCATGGACAATGCTTTGATCGGGATTGGGGCAATCATCCTCGACGGTGCCGTGATCGGGGAGAATTCCATCATTGCGGCAGGATCGGTGATCTTACCTGATACAAGGACCGAACCCGGCGGCATTTATGCGGGAGTTCCGGCCCGGCGGGTGAAGGATATAAATGCGCAACAGACATCCGAGATGGTAAACCGGATCGCTGAGGATTATGTGATGTATGCATCGTGGTATACCTCACCCCCTGCCCCCTCTCCCAAAGGGAGAGGGGGCAGGGGTGAGGTCAGTTCCACAGGTTAACTTTCTCCAGTACAATATTCTCCTCGAAGAACAACCTGGAAATGGCCTGGAAATAATCTGTAAAGTCCGATACCAGGAATCGGTGTAAGGGTTTGGATTGCTTGCTCAATTGGTCACCTTCGATCAGAAGGTTTCGCAGGTGGTTGGCAACAATGCGTGAGGAATCAATCACATCCACCTCGAAGTTAAAGAACCTGCTGATCTGGTTCTTGATAATGGGGTAATGGGTGCAACCCAGGATCAGGGCATCGATCTGGCTTAGTTCAGGCCTGGACAGGTAGCTTCGGATGATGGCGTTGCTGATGTCATCGAAAATAAATCCCTCCTCGATCATAGGCACCAACATGGGGGTGGCCAATGAAGAGACCGTAATGTGCGGATTCCTGCTGATGATCTTGGTCACATAGGTCCCGCTGTTGATGGTCCCTTTGGTCCCGATGACACCTATGCGTTTATAGGATGAATCAAGGGCCACGTATTCCGTCACCGGGTCGATCACATCCACAACCAGGGCCTTGTTCCCGGTTTCTTTGAGTATCGCCTCATGGGCATTGGCTGATGCCGTATTGCAGGCAATTACAATTACCTTGCATTGCTGCTCCAGCAGGAACCGAGTGATCCGTGTAGAGTATGCGATCACGGTCTCTCTTGATTTGTCGCCGTAGGGCAGATGGGCCGTATCACCAAAATAGATCAGATTTTCACCGGGTAATACCTGCCTGATGGCATTGGCAACGGTTAATCCTCCGACCCCTGAGTCGAACACCCCGATAGGCCTGTCAGAATTGTCTTGCATATTGTGAGGTTGAATATTGCAGCCCAAAAGTAGTCAGAAATTCGGCATAAAGAAAAAGACCCGGCAAGTTTTTGAGATTAGCCAGGTCTTTCCGTAAAGGATCAGGGAATATAATCTCTTACTTCAAACCAAGTTTTGCCTTGACAAGGGCGAGGATGTCCTGTGATTCGGGGGAGGTATATACCAGTGCACCTCCGGCAACATCAAATACATAGGTGAATCCGTTTTCGGCGGCTACATCATTTACTGCCTTAATCGCCTTGTCCTGGATGGGCTTGAAAAGTTCCGAACGCTGGCTTGCCATATCCTGTTCAGCCTGTTGCTGAAAGTTCTGGATCCGCTGTTGAAGCGACTGTAATTCTTCTTCCTTGGTCTTGATGATCAGGGCGCTTGTTGTTGCTTCATTGGTGAGTCTGCTGTATTCTTCGTACTTTTTGTTGAAATCAACCTGCAGCTCTTCCAATGTTGTCTGCATCTGTTTTGCCGATCTTTCCAATTGCTTCTGCGCACTGTCACTTTCCGGCATTGCAGCGAATACCAGGCGACTGTCGATATGACCCAGTTTCAGAGTAGTCTGTCCAAATGTATTTCCATTTATTATTAATATACCTGCAAATATCAGAACAGAAATGATTCTTTTCATAGATTATTATTTATAAACTGCACAAAAGTAAACATTTAATTTTTATATCCTAATTTCTGAAGTACTTCGTCGCTGATGTCATACCTGGGGTTGGAATATATCATCGATGCGCCGCTTGAGGTATCGAAGATCACCGCATACCCGTTTTCTGTGGCAAGGTCCTTAACGGCCTTATAGATGTCATCCTGGATAGGCTGGATAAGTTCCTGGCGTTTTTTAAACAAGGCTCCGTCCTGCCCGAAGTAGGTTTTCTGCAATTCCTTGACTTCTTTCTCCTTGTTTACAATAGCATCCTCTCGTTGTTTGCGAAGGTCCTCTGATAACAGGACCCGTTCAGCCTGGTAGTCTTTATACATCTTGTCAATTTCGGAATACTTTCCTTCAATTTCCTTCTGCCAGTCCTCGGACAGTTTATCAAGTTGCTGCTGGGCTGATTTATAATTGGGAATATTGTTCAGAATATATTCAGTATCCACCAATGCATATTTCTGGGCCGTAGCCATTCCCACTGAAAGCAGCAACCCAGCCAGGATGATCAATGTTCGTTTCATAAAATTTGTATTAAAATGTTGATTCTTGAAATACTTTATACTCATACATCAAAATCGATACCAAAATTATCTGAACATGCTCAGAACTGCTGTCCCATGGTAAAGTGGAATTCACCGCCATGATAACCCCTTTTCAGCTCGTCAGTCGGTACGCTGCCTGCGGGGAGGTCGAACCCGAACCCATAATCAATGCCCAGCATTCCAAACATTGGGAGGAATGCCCTGAGGCCTACTCCTGCAGAACGTTTGATCAGGAACGGATTGAATTCCTCAAATTTCTGCCAGCAGTTCCCGCCTTCAAGGAATACCAGGCCGAAAATGGTGGCTGACGGATTTAACGAGAACGGATATCTCAATTCCAGCGTGTACTTTACGTATACGTTACCATTGTCGATCCGTACGTTCTGGCCGTTCCGCATAACGGTTGTCTGGGGTGTCAGCGTACCGTCGGCATATCCCCTGAGGGCTACAATATCAGTACCGTAAAGGTTGTATCCCATCATGCCGCTTCCGCCCACATTGAACTTCTCAAATGGAGATACTCCGATATCCTTATTGTAAAACCCGAGATAGCCGAACTCCGATTTGGCTGAGAGCACCAGGTTACCCATCAGGCTTGCATACCAGGCTGCGTTAAAAGTCCATTTGTGGTATTCGATGAATTTGAATTTTCTGGAGTTTTCCCGGCTTTCCACTTCCGTAGCGGCGTACTGATCCACTTCATTTTCGGAAAGGTAAGAATACTGATCGGAAATATCATCGCGAATGGCCAGCTTTTGTGCATCGGGCAAGGTCCAGAAATTATCCTTCATAAACACGGAATACGGGGGGGTCAGTTTGAGAGAAAGGGTGAAGGCGGATCCCCGGCGCGGATAGATCATCTGATCCTGTGAACTCCGTGAAAGGGATATCTGTGCGTTAATTATATTGGCAACACCGTCATTGATGACAAAATTGCTGCCCCAGTTGTTCAGGAAATACTTCTGCAACCCGAGTTCGGTGTACAGCACAAAATAGTCATCAGGCCAGGTAAGCCTGCGACCCAGTCCGATTGATGCTCCAAGAACCTTAAAGTAGTCATTTTTATTCATGTTACGGGTGTTCCGGAAACTTTTGGTGATCGTATAATAGAAGGAGGTGGAAAAACTGTTTGGTTTTTTACCTCCGAACCAGGGTTCCACGAATGAAATGTTATACGCCTGGTAATACCGGCCGTTTGATTGGGCCCGGATGGAAAGGGTCTGTCCGTCTCCGGTGGGTATGGGTCTCCAGGCTTTCGTATCCAGGAGTTTACGGGCCGAAAAATTTGAGAACCTCAGTCCGATGGTACCCACAAAACCATATCCTCCCCAGCCGCCGGAAACCTCGAGTTGGTCATTGGAACGTTCTTCAAGCTGATATTCGATGTCCACGGTACCATCCGAAATGTTGGGCAATGGGTTCGGCGTGATATTCTCAGGATTAAAATGCCCCAGGGCGGCAAGCTCACGTACGGAACGGACAATATTGGTCTTGCTGAACAGGTCCCCCGGGATGGTCCTGACCTCCCTACGGATGACGTGTTCGTTTGTCTTTGTGTTCCCCTTGATAATGACACGGTTAATTGAGGCCTGGTTGCCCTCCATGATCCTCATTTCAAGATCAATGGAATCACCTTCAATATTGACTTCGATCGGGTCAATGGAAAAGAAAAGGTATCCCTCATCCATATATTGGGAGGTAACCGCGTCATCATCCGTTGTCAACCGCTTTTCAATATTCGTCTGGTCGTAAATGTCTCCCTTCTTCATACCCAGCAAACGGTCCAAGGATGAGGAAGGGTACTTCGTATTCCCGACCCAGGTAATATTCCGGATGTAATACTGCTGCCCTTCCTCAACGGTTATGGCAAGCCCGATCCGTTTGTCATTCACATGGGTAAGCTTCTCATCCAGGATCCGGGCATCCCGGTATCCGTTTTTGTTATAAAATTCGATGAGTTTTTTCTTATCCTCTGTGTACTGGTCGTCAATGTATTTTGATGCCCTGAAGAAGTTGATCGTTTTTTGTTTGGTCTTTTTCAATGTCTTTCGGAGGCGTTCGTCCTTATAAGCTTCGTTGCCAATAAAATCAATATCCTGAATGCGGACCCGACTGCCCTTGTTTACTGTCAGGTCAAGAAACACCCGGTTTCCCGGTGCAGTATCCGCTTTGACGACCATCTCGACGGCGCAATTGAAGAATCCTTTATCCTTGAAGTGCTTCTTGATGATCGTTTCGGTATTGTTCAGTACATTTTCCGTGATCTGGTTGCCGGGTTTGAGCTTGATCTTTTCATTCACGTCCTTGGTGTCATTCTTGTTAAGTCCGTGGATTCGGATCCTGGAAAGCCGCGACCTCTCGGTAAGCTGGATGTCGAGGGAGATAGTCCCGCTCTCTATCTTCGTTGCAATGATCTTCACGTCGGAGAACAGGCCAAGATCCCAGAATTTATCAATTACCTGGCTGATCCTCTCACCTGGGATCGTGATCTGTTCCCCAACGGTGAGGCCTGAAATATTGACCAGATAGCTGCTCTGAAGGAATTTAACACCAGATACGGTAACTTCAGCAATGGTATATTCGCGGGGTCGTTCATAGTCCAGGTAACCTGAAACCAGGGTATCGGGGGTCTGTCCGCTCAGCTTCAGGGTGAGAAAGAAAAGAAAAAGAACAACTGGGGTATGTTTCATCCGTAATTAGCTGTTTACATTGATACTACTCTTGATCTGGTCCGCTGTATTTCCGAATCGCCTTTCCCTGCACTGGTAGCTCAGAATTGCCTCGTACAAGTGTTCCCTCCTGAAATCGGGCCACAACGTCGGGGTGAAATATAGCTCCGTGTACGCAATCTGCCAGAGCAGAAAATTACTGATCCTGTATTCACCGCTGGTTCTGATCAACAATTCGGGATCGGGAATGCCCGACGTATCGAGATATTTCTCAAAGACGCCCTGATCAATGTTTTCCGTATTCACTTTTTCAGCCTGGATGTCAGCTATCAGCCGTTTAACAGCCCGGATGATTTCCCAACGTGCTCCATAGCTTAACGCCAGGATAAGTTTTAAACCGGTATTGCCTGCCGTTAGTTCAAGCGCTTTCTTCAGCTGTTCCTGAACACCCGGGGGCAGTGCTTCCGTGTTGCCAATTGCCTGCAACCGGACATTGTTGTCGATCAAAGTTTTGGTTTCCGAGTTGATCGTAGATACCAGCAGGGACATTAAAGCATCGATCTCCATTTTGGGCCTTTTCCAATTCTCCGTTGAGAAGGCATACAGGGTAAGGTACCCGATGCCCAACTCTGCTGCTGCTTCAACGGTATCCCTGACTGCCGCAATGGCATTCTTGTGCCCGAAGATCCGCTGGTTACCCCTTTTCTGGGCCCAACGCCCGTTGCCGTCCATAATAATGGCAATATGACATGGGAGTTTATCGATCTTAATTCTTTCTTTCAGGGCCGTAGTCATTTCATTACTTATAAGCCGGACAATCAACGGTAAAATTAAAAAACTTATAGGTAATAATAATACCCAGGAAAGAGTACCAATCATTATTGTGGATCACCGATCTTACCCCTGACGGATTTTCCAGTCCATCGACCCGGTCATTGAAAGTTTTACGGAATGACCATTCGGCACCGGCAGTCACGCGTTTAGCCAGGTTGACTTTTACGCCGAACCCAAAAGGCAGGCTCACCAGGTTATCGGATGCCCGGTCAGTGCTGAGTATCAGGGCGCCCGCGATACCAGTGCTCAGATAGGGAGTATATGCCCAGCCGGCAATACCGGTTGTAAAGGGCATAAAATTATACTCCACCTGCAGGGCTAGATCCAGGAGGGATGTATGAAAGGTGGCGGGACTCAGGGGCCTGTCGGGGTGAAGCAATTCGGGAAAATCCAGGTCACTCCCGGAAAACCGGCCGTAAGTGCCGCTGGCCCGGATAGCAAACCGGGTATTCAGGTTATAACGGTATAGCAAACCCAGTGAGGGCGTTGGACGGTAGAAATGCCGGTTGGGATTGATATCTCCCATATAGTATGCCGCTCCTGCAAACACACCGACCTGTGCGGCACGTTGTGAAAAGGCCACACCGCTACCGGCCAGCAGGAATACTGTTAGAAAATACAGCAGGTATCTGTTCATCCGACAGGGTATATAGGAAATAAACGCAAAGTAATAGAATTTTAGCGCTTGTAGTCATAATAATTCTTAAAAAAACAGAAAAAACCAGAAGTTGAAAGGGAGGGTAAAACGATCAGAACTTCGCCCGTCTCCATTCCCTGTCCATGAATATAGGAAGGCCTTTTCGTGAGGTCGGTATCCGGTAACTGAGATTCAGAGTAGATATCCAGTAAATATCCGCATGATTGGAAAAGGGAGATTTAAATCCATCGAGAAAATCGGAGAGGGTTTGCCTGTAACCTACCTCATAGCCCAGCATCCATTTATCACTGATGATGTACTTGATTCCCAAACCGATCGGAAAGGTGGCCGTAATTCCCATGTTGTCCTTGTACTGGTCTCCCGGTCTTTCTTCAACAGTGAGGTCAGGCCAGAACATGGTACCCCCGAATCCGGCAAAGACATAAGCTCCCAAGGATGAATAGTTGTTGATCATGCCACGCCTGTTGAACATGGCGGCTGACCGCAACCGGCGATTTTCGGGGAGGAAGTAGAATTCATAATTTGCAGTCAGTTCAACAAGTTGGGTTACCGAGCTGAAACCGCGGTTCTCATTCCGGGACCCGGCAAAATCCTCCGTTTTGCTGAATCCGTATATCAGGGATGTCTTAACAGTACTTCTTGGATTGATGCGGTAGCGAAGCCCAAGGTACACGGAAGGCCTTGTCCCGCGGAATGTGAAATCCCTGACGAACAACAGGCTGGTTGCATCCCGGGCACCTCCCAGGTCGCTGTATACATTGGTGGTGCCGACACCCATAATGGCTTCAATTCTCTTAAGCTTCCATTGTTGGGCGGACCCGGAGAATGCAAGGAACAGGATCAGGATGACCGCGGGAAGCCGTTTTGCCATATCTTACCTTAGTGTTATAACAAAGTTAGTAAAATACGCATCACTTGGACAAGTTATTGTCCCAAAATGTAAAAATCGCTTGATGCCAGGGTGAACGGAAGATAAAACCCCTATGCTTCTTCCGAAACGAGATCCATATCAACCAGAATGCGCCCGCAATACTCGCAAACGATGATCTTCTTGCGGGACCGGATATCCAACTGGCGTTGCGGGGGGATCTGATTGAAGCACCCGCCACAGGCATCACGTTCGACAGAAACTACTGCCAGGCCGTTCCGGGCATTTTTCCGGATCTTTTTGTAAGCTGTCAATAGGCGTTCTTCAATGATCTGTTCATATTCCTGTCTTTTTTTCAACAGGTTTTCCTCCTCCTTTTGCGTATCCGATGTAATATCCTCAAGCTCGGATTTCTTCATCTGGAGGTCATTCTTCCTTTCTTCCAGGGTTTTCCTGGAATCTTCGATAAGCTCAGCCTTTTCTTTGGCCTGGACGCTGAATTCCTTAATCCGTTTTTCATTCAGTTCAATTTCAAGGGTCTGATATTCAATCTCTTTGGAAAGAGAATCAAATTCACGGTTATTCCTTACATTGTTCTGCTGTTCCTCGTATTTCTTGATCAGGCCTTTTGAATTCACGATGTCATTTTTCTTGCTTGTAACGGCAGATTCCAGGTTCTTTATTTCTTCCTGCAGTTTTTCGATCCGGGTCTCAAGACCGGCGATCTCATCCTCAAGGTCCTGCACCTCAAGCGGCAGTTCTCCTCTCAGTGTCCTGATCTTGTCGATTTCGGAATTGATCTTCTGCAATTTATACAATGCCCTGAGTTTTTCCTCAATGGTTAGTTCCGCTACTTCTACGGGTGCTTTTTTAACTTCTGCCATACTTATAAATAATTAACACAATTGGTATTGATTCTAGAAAAATGGATTGCAAAATTAGGTAATTTTTTCGTAAGAATTTCATAAAATAATTCAATTGTGAATTGTTCGCTTTCATAATGGCCAATGTCGGCGATCACAATCCGTTGGTCCGCTTCAAAGAACTGGTGATACTTCACATCCGCAGTCAGAAACACATCTGCACCTGCCGAAATGGCGCGGCTAACCAGGAAGGATCCGCTTCCACCGCAGACGGCCACTTTCCGTATAGGTCTGCCGAGGAGAGCACTGTGTCGGATCACGCCACATTTGAATGTTTTCTTGACTTTTCTGAAGAACTCCATTTCATCCACCGGTTTGTCCAGCCAGCCGATCATGCCCGATCCGGCCCAATTTCCGTAATTTTCAAGCTGGTATATATCATAGGCCACTTCTTCATAGGGATGAGAACCAAGCAGGGCATTCAGCACTTTTTGTCGTAAAACTGCCAGAAACACGGTCTCTATCCGTACTTCCTTTTCCAGGTGAAACTTCCCGATCTCCCCCACAAAGGGATTGGTGCCTTCTGAAGCCCTGAAACTGCCCATACCCTCGGCGTTAAAGCTGCACTGATCATATTTTCCGATATGGCCCGCTCCGGCTTCAAACAAGGCCATCCTGACCCGGTCAGCATGTTCCCTGGGAACAAATGTAATCAGCTTGCACAGGCTATGCTCCAGAGGCGAAAGGATCCCGGCCTGGCGCATACCAAGCTTCTGACAAATCCTGGAATTGACTCCTTCGGGGATATTGTCCATATTGGTATGGGCGCTGTACAGGGCAATGTTTTCCTTAATGGCCGCGATGAGGATGCGTTCGGTAGGGCCGGAACCAGTAATCCTTTTCAACGGATTAAAAATGACAGGATGGTGTGAGATGATCAGGTCGGCCCCTAGTTTGATGGATTCGCGAATGACAGCTTCCGTTACATCAATGCAGAGGAGGGCGGCATGGACATCCATGCCAGGGTCGCCGGTTACCAGGCCAGAATTGTCGTATTTCTCCTGCAGGCCTTGGGGAGCAAACGACTCAAATGCCGCTATGATATCAGCAAGTTTCATGGTCGACAATACAGGGTATTTCAGGTCTGGTAAAGGGTTAGCTATCAGAGAGATTCCCTGATTTCCAGGAGCAGGGCCCTGATGTCAGTCAGGGTTTTAATCACCTCGTAATTGTTGTTTGTATCTTCCCGGTTATCCTTGATTTTTTTCCTGGCACCCTGCAACGTGAGGCCTTTTTCCTTTACCAGGTGGTAGATGAGCCGGAAATTGTCAATATCCTGAACTGTAAAAAAACGATTGCCCTTTTTGTTTTTTTTTGGCTTGATAATGTCAAATTCCTTTTCCCAGAAGCGGATCAGGGAGGGATTTACATTAAACATAACAGCAACCTCGCCAATGGAGTAATAAAGTTTTTCAACTTTCTTCTCTTTGTAAGGCATATGGCATGATTAGTAAGATTGCCCTAATATAACGATATTATTTGATTTAATCAAATGATTGTCCCGGTCGCATGGACAGTTCGATCATCCGGTCATATTCGTCTGCCGTAAGATCGTTGAAGAAGTAGTTGATGGGATTTACCTTTTCATCGTTGCGGATCACCTCATAGTGCAGGTGCGGAGCCGTGGAAAGGCCTGTATTCCCTACAAAACCAATAACGTCACCGCGTTTTACCTTCTGGCCCTGCTTGACATTAAAGCCGTTCATGTGACCGTAAATGGTCTCAATGCCGAAGCCGTGATTAACATAGATGGCATTGCCATATCCGCGTTTGCTGTTTTCAACCTTTTTAACAACCCCATCGCCTGTAACATAGATCTCAGTGCCCGTTGGTGCTGTAAAGTCAATACCGTAGTGGAATTTTCGGATCTTGTAAATGGGATGTATCCGGTATCCCCAACCTGAGGCGGTCCTTTCCAGGTCCTTGTTGGCAATGGGCTGGATGGCGGGGATGCATGCCAGCATTTTTTCCTTGTTGACAGCCATCTTCACCAGATCATCATATGATTTTGACTGCACCACCACTTTACGGGTCAGGATATCCAACCGTTTGGCTGTATGTATGACCATCTCGGAATTACCCATCTTTTCCAAGTTCTTATACCGGTTCGATCCTCCGAAACCGGCTTCCCTTACGGAATAATTCAGGGGCTCTGCCTCGAATATGGTCCGGTAAATGTTGTCATCCCGCTGTTGCATATCACCCAATACCGATTCGATGTTGTCCAGCTGTTTGTTGAATATTTCAATGTTCAGGTTCATTTCACTGATCTGCCGCTTCAATCCTTTTTCCTTGGGGGAATCAAATACAACCGAATACAGCAGGTATCCAATGCTGGCATTGACCAGGAAAGCAAACGCGAAGGCCAGGCACTTCAATGCTTTCTGCCTGAAAGTTGATTCAACCTTGTAGTACTTCAGTGATTCAGGGTTGAACTTGTATTTTATCTTACCCATGAGAGTGAGAATTAATGATACGTAAGTACGTCTATTTCGATGCGAGTTTCAAAATCTCCAAATATTCATCACTTGTCAAACTGCTATCGAAATAGAACGCAGGATTCACCGGCTTACCCTCATACAGTACTTCATAGTGCAAATGCGGACCGGTTGACCTTCCAGATCTTCCTACTTTTCCTATCAATTGCCCGCGCTTGATTTTTTGCCCCAGGCTGACCAGGATCTGATCGAGATGGGCATACCGGGAACCAAAACCAAACGCATGATCGATAACAATTTCGTTTCCATAACCTGTACGTGAAATCTGCTGAAAGGTTACAGTCCCGTCGCCCG
>Ga0105106_10003506_pt1 | contig 11201 bp, 6 predicted proteins | sample PPLLaktember2015_5_FD_79109 | JGI IMG/M metagenome (GOLD analysis project Ga0105106, IMG submission 79109) | Freshwater sediment microbial communities from Prairie Pothole Lake near Jamestown, North Dakota, USA - PPLs Lake P8 Core (1) Depth... | ecosystem: Environmental > Aquatic > Freshwater >... | reverse complement strand
CGCGCTCGGCGATGCGCGCGATCGCAAGCGCGTTGCGGTGCGCGGGATCGGGGCCGGTGCGGATCTTGAGCGTGACCGGCACGTCGACGGCGGCGACGACCGCGTCGAGGATGCGTGCGACCAGCGCCTCGTCGGACAGCAGCGCGGAGCCCGCTGCGGCGTGGCAGACCTTCTTCGCCGGGCAGCCCATGTTGATGTCGATGATCTGCGCGCCGCGCGCGACGTTGTGGCGCGCAGCCTCGGCGAGCATCGCCGGCACCGCACCTGCGATCTGCACCGAGATCGGCGCCGGTTCACCCGCGTGATCGGTGCGGCGGCGCGTCTTCGGCGTGTCGACGAGGCGCGGATCGGACCCCACCATCTCCGACACCGCGTAGCCCGCGCCCAGCCGACGGCACAGCTGCCGGAACGGCCTGTCGGTCACGCCCGCCATCGGTGCGACGACGAGCCCGTTGGGCAATGCGTGGGATCCGATGCGCACGAGAGAAAAACGAAGCCGGTCTACCGCGAGGGGAGCGGATTATACCCACAGTTTCGCGCGCGCGTCGTCGCGCCGGATCAACGTCGCGACCAATGCACGAGCGCGCGCGCCGTGGGCGCGAAGTGAGCGCTCGTGTGCCCGTGCCGGGCACGATCAATGCATGCCGTGGAGCATCGCACGCGTGAACGCGCGCTTCGCCGGCGGCACGACGTCGAGCAGCGCCAGCGCGAACCCGCGCGACCAGCGTGCAAGCGGCTCGTCGTTGCCGAAGATGCGCACCAGTCCGTGCGTGAACGCGATGCCCGCGCCTCGGTCGAGCCGTCGCCGTGCCGCGTAGTCCGCAAGCATCGTGCCGCCGCCGATCGCATCGCGGGGCGCGCCGAGGATCTTCTGCGCGAGTTCCCAGGCATCGCGCAATCCGAGGTTGAAGCCCTGCCCGGCGACGGGGTGCAGTTGCTGCGCGGCGTTGCCGATCACCGCGGCACGCGCGGTCACGACGGGCCGCGCGCGCTCGAGCACCAGCGGAAAGGCGCGTCGCCCGACGGCGTGCGCGAATCCGGTGACGCGCGTCCCGAAGTGGCGCGCGAGGCCGTCGAGGAACGCTCGTTCGGGCAGCGCCAGCATCGCCTCGGCGATCTCGGGCGTCATCGTCCAGACGAGCCCGTGGTGGTCCCGCTCGGGCAGCAGCGCGACCGGGCCGTCAGGCGTGAAGCGCTCGTACGCCACGCCGCGACGCGGCGGATCGAGGAACACCTCGCCGACGAGCGCGACCTGCCCGTAGTCGTGCCGCTCGCGGACGATGCCATCGACCGCCGTGCCGGTGCCGTCGGCCACGACCGCGAGGCGCGCGCGGAGCGGCTCGCCCTGGTCGGCAAGGATCACTTCCGCGTGCGCCGGCGTGCCGCGGACGCGGGAGGCGCTCGTGCCGAAACGCACCGGCACCTCGGCGCGCGCGAGCGCCGCGTCGAGCGCGCGCTGCAGCGCGACGTACGAGACGACGTAGCCCAGCGCCGGCAACGACTGCAGCGCCGCCGTGAGCGTGGCCGCACCGAAGCCGCCGGCCTGCGAGACGTCGATCTCGACGATCGGCGTCACCGCGCCCGCGACGGACTCGAGCTCCGTCCACACGCCGAGGCGCTCGAGCGTCAGGCGCGAGCCCCACGAGAGCGCGAGCGAGCGGTCCTGCCGCAGCGTGACGCCGGGCGGGCGCCCGTCGATCGCCACGACGTCGAGATCGTTGCCGGCGAGCGCGAGCGCGAGCGTCGCGCCGACGGGTCCCGCACCGACGATCGCCACGTCGTGCATCGCGTCGTTCGATCCCCGGCCCGTGGCGCGTCCTACCGGACGCAGGCCGACTCGACCTCGGCGACGGTCTTCGGCGCCGCCGCGGTCAGGTTCTCGTGCCCGAGCGCGGTCACGACCACGTCGTCCTCGATGCGCACGCCGATGTCGTGGAACGCCGCGGGGATGTCGTCGGCGGCGCGGACGTACAGGCCCGGCTCGACGGTGAGCACCATGCCCGGCGCGAGCGTGACCGACTCGCCCTTCACCTGGTAGAGGCCGGCGTCGTGCACGTCCATGCCGAGCCAGTGACCCGCGCGATGCATGTAGAAGCGCTTGTAGCTGCCGCTCTCGAGCGCCGCGTCGAGCGGACCCTCGATGAGCCTGAGGTCGATCAGCCCCTGCGCGAGCACGCGCTCGGCCGCGCGGTGGTAGTCGTGGAACGGCGCGCCGGGCTTGACGGCCTCGAGACACGCGAGCTGCGCCGCCAGTACCAGCTCGTAGACGTCCCTTTGCGCCGCCGTGAACCTGCCGTTCACCGGGAACGTACGGGTGATGTCCGAGGCGTAACCCCGATACTCGCAGCCGGCGTCGATCAGGAGGAGCTCGCCGTCGGCCATGCGCCGGTCGTTGTCCCGGTAGTGCAGCACGCAGGCATTGGGGCCGGAGGCGACGATCGACGGATAGGCGACCGACTGCGCGCCGTGCCGCAGGAACTCGTGCACGAGCTCGGCCTCGACCTGGTACTCGTGCCATCCCGGGCGCGTGCGCTCCATCGCGCGGCGATGCGCGCCGCTCGAGATCGCGGCGGCGCGGCGCATCACCGCAACCTCGTGCTCGTCCTTGACGAGCCGCATGTGGTCGAGCGCGGCGCGGATGTCGACCACCTGCTCGGGAGCGGCCACGCCGGTGCGCACGCGCGCGCGCACCTCGTTCAGCACGTTGCTCACCTTGCGGTCCCAGGGCTCGAAGAGGCCGAGCGGCGTGAACAGCGCCGGGCGGTCGCTCGCGAGATCGGGAAGCCTGCCGTCGAGCTCGTCGATCGAGTAGGCCTCGTCGAAGCCGAACATCTCCTTCGCCGCCTCGGGGCCGTGGCGAAAGCCGTCCCAGATCTCGCGCTCCTCGTCCTTGTTGCGGCAGAACAGCACGTGCCGGTCGCCGTCGTCCGAGGCGATCACGGCCACCACCGCCTCCGGTTCCGTGAAGCCCGTGAGGTAGTAGAAGTAGCTGTCGTGCCGGTACGGGAAGTGCGAGTCGCGATTCCGCGCCACCTCCGGCGCCGTGGGCACAAGCGCAAGCCCGCCTCCCGCCTGTTCGCGCATCTTGCGCAGGATCGCGGCGCGGCGGTCGCGGTGGATCTGGTGGGCGTGTTTCATGCGGTCGGAACGGAGGGGGGCCGGAAGGACGCTACGCCGGAGGCTGCGGGTCGGCCCGGGACCGCGAGTATAGGGCCTTGCACCGGACACGAACGCTCGCGCACGCCGTACGGCACGGCGCGGAGCGACGCCTGCGCTACCATCGCCTCATGCGCGAAGGGTCCGCCACGCCGCACGCCGTCGTGCCATTGCCGGCGACCAAGCAGGCGCTGCGCGCGCGCATCCTCGCCGCGCGCGACGCGCTCGACCCCGTGCAGCGTGGCGCCGGCGCGCAGGGGATCGCCTCGCGCATCGCCGTGCTGCCCTCGTTCGACGGGGCGACCACGGTGCTCGCGACGCTCCCCTTCGGCAGCGAGTGGGACGTGCGGCCGCTGGCGCAGGCCGCACTGGACCGCGGCAAGTCGATCGTGGTGCCGCGGGTCGACGCGGCCACGCGCCGGCTCGTGCTCCACCGCGTCGTCGACCTCGACGCCGACGTCTCCCCCGGGTTCCGCGGCATACCGGAGCCCTTGCCGCGCACCCCGATCGTGCGGCCGGCCGACGTCGACTGCGTGCTGGTCCCCGGCGTCGCATTCGATCCTGCCGGGCGCCGCCTGGGCTACGGCGGCGGCTACTACGATCGCCTGCTGCCGCACCTGCGGCCCGGCGTGCCTCGCATCGCCGGCGCCTTCGACGTGCAAATCGTCGACGAGGTGCCGGTGGACGCGCACGACCTCGCGGTCGACCTCGTGGTCACCCCGACCCGGACGTTCGCCACGCGCCGCTGAACGATCGATTCCACATTGTGGAATACGTTTCCATGATGTGGTAATCTGCCCGGCCCCCTCGGGTGCGACGCAGGTGCGGCATCGCAGCAATACAGCGGGCACCTCGCTCACTACAATCAAACCCTGATCGCCCGGGAGACCCCTCGGGCGTGTTCTTTCGGAGGAGTCGCGAACATGGCCCCGCTCGACGCCACGCCGGACCACGACCCGATCGAGACCAACGAGTGGGTGGACGCGCTGAAGGGCGTGCTTGCCGCCTCGGGCCCCGACCGCGCCCACTACCTGATCGAGCGACTGATCGACGTCGCCCGAGAGGAGGGTGCCTACCTCCCCTTCTCCGCGAACACCGACTACATCAACACGATCCCGGTCGACCTGCAGCCGAAGATGCCGGGCGACTTCACGATCGAGGAGAAGATCCGCAACTACGCGCGCTGGAACGCGATGGCGATGGTGGTGCGCGCAAACCGGCACACCAACGTCGGCGGCCACATCGCGAGCTACGCGTCGGCCGCCGTGCTCTACGACGTCGGCTTCAACCACTTCTGGCACGTGCCCTCTGGCGAGCACGGCGGCGACCTGGTGTTCATCCAGGGGCACTCCGCACCGGGCATCTACGCCCGCGCGTTCATGCTGGGGCGGTTCACCGCCGAGCAACTGGACAACTACCGCCAGGAGGTCGACGGCAAGGGCATCTCGTCATACCCGCACCCGTGGCTGATGCCGGACTTCTGGCAGTTCCCGACGGTGTCGATGGGCCTCGGCCCGCTGATGGCAATCTACCAGGCGCGCTTCATGAAGTACCTGCAGGACCGCGGGCTCGTCAACACGGAGGGCCGCAAGGTCTGGGCGTTCATGGGCGACGGCGAGATGGACGAGCCCGAGTCGATGGGCGCGATCGGCATGGCCGGGCGCGAGCGGCTCGACAACCTGGTCTACGTGATCAACTGCAACCTGCAGCGGCTCGACGGGCCCGTGCGCGGCAACGGCAAGATCATCCAGGAACTCGAGAGCACGTTCCGCGGCGCCGGCTGGAACGTGATCAAGGTGATCTGGGGCACGCGCTGGGACACGCTCCTCGCCCGCGACAAGGCCGGCGTGCTGCGCAAGCGGATGATGGAGTGCGTCGACGGCGAGTACCAGACGTTCAAGGCCAAGGACGGTGCCTACGTCCGCAAGCACTTCTTCGGCAACTCCCAGGAGCTCCTCGACCTCGTCGCCGACTGGACCGACGACGACATCTGGGCGCTGAACCGCGGCGGCCACGACCCGTTCAAGGTCTACGCCGCCTACCAGGCCGCGTCCAACTCCGGCGGCCAGCCCACGGTGATCCTCGCCAAGACGATCAAGGGCTTCGGTATGGGGGCGGCCGGCGAGGCGCAGAACATCACCCACCAGCAGAAGAAGATGGACGTCGAGGCGATGCGCCACTATCGCGACCGCTTCGCGCTGCCGGTGCCGGACGACCAGCTGCCCGCGATCCCCTACCTCACGTTCCCCGAGGGCAGCCGGGAGCTCGAGTACATGCGCGAGCGGCGCAATGCGCTCGGCGGGTACCTGCCGCAGCGTCGGCAGCGCGTGGAGCCCCTGCCCGTGCCGCCGCTCGCGGCCTTCGAGCGGCTGCTGAAGAGCACGGAGGAGCGCGAGATCTCGACGACGATGGCCTTCGTGCAAACGCTGCAGATCCTGCTCCGGGACAAGGCGCTCGGCAAGCGCGTCGTCCCGATCGTCCCCGACGAGTCGCGCACGTTCGGCATGGAAGGCATGTTCCGCCAGCTCGGCATCTGGAACCAGCTGGGGCAGCTCTACACGCCCGAGGACGCCGACCAGCTCATGTTCTACAAGGAGACCAAGGACGGCCAGATCCTGCAGGAGGGCATCAACGAGGCCGGGGGCTTGTGCGACTGGATCGCCGCGGCGACGTCGTACTCGACGCACGGCGTGCAGATGATCCCCTTCTACATCTTCTACTCGATGTTCGGGTTCCAGCGCATCGGCGACCTCGCGTGGGCGGCCGGCGACATGCGCTCGCGCGGCTTCCTGCTCGGCGGCACCGCGGGGCGCACGACGCTGAACGGCGAAGGGCTGCAGCACGCGGACGGCCACTCGCAGATCATCGCCGCGACGATCCCCAACTGCGTGTCGTGGGATCCGACGTTCGCCTACGAGGTGGTGACGATCATCCAGGACGGGCTGCGCCGCATGGTCGCGGAGCAGGAGGACGTCTTCTACTACCTCACGCTGATGAACGAGAACTACCCTCACCCGGCGATGCCCGAGGGCAGCGCGGCGGACATCCTCAAGGGGATGTACCGGTTCCGCGAGGGGGCGAAGTCGAAGAAGGGCACGAGCGCCGCCGGGCCGTCCCAAGGCGCTCGTGGCGTCCCCTCGGGGGGCAGCGCAGCGGCGCAAGCCGCAAGCGTGGGGGCCCACCCGCTGCGCGTGCAGCTGCTCGGCTCCGGCACGATCTTCCGCGAGGTGATCGCCGCCGCGGACCTGCTGAAGAGCGACTGGGGCGTGGACGCCGACCTGTGGAGCTGTCCGAGCTTCATCGAGCTCGCGCGCGACTGCCGCGACACGACCCGCTGGAACCTGCTGCACCCGACCGAGAAGCCGCGCCGCTCGCACGTCGACGCCTGCCTTGCCGACACCGAGGGCCCGGTGATCGCCGCGACCGACTACATGCGCATGTACGCCGACAAGATCCGCCTCTGCGTGCCGCGGCGCTACCACGTGCTCGGCACCGACGGCTTCGGCCGCTCGGACACCCGCGAGAAGCTGCGCCACTTCTTCGAGGTCGACCGGCGTTTCGTCACCGTGGCCGCGCTGAAGGCGCTCGCCGACGAGGGCGCGGTGAAGCCCGCGCTCGTCGCGCAGGCGATCGCGAAGTACGGCATCGACCCGGCGAAGCCGGCGCCGTGGACCGTTTGAGGAACCCGCGATGAGCACGATCGAGGTCAAGGTTCCCGACATCGGCGACTTCCAGGACGTGCCGGTGATCGAAGTTTTCGTGAAGCCGGGCGACGTCGTGAAGCCCGAGGACCCGCTCGCCACGCTGGAGTCGGACAAGGCGACGATGGACGTCCCCGCGCCCACCGGCGGCACGGTGCGCGAGGTGCGCATCCAGGTCGGCGACCGGGTCAGCGAGGGCTCGGTGATGGTCGTGCTGGACGCTGCCGCCGTGGCCGCGGGCGCGGTCCGCGACGAGGGCCAGCCGCTGCGCGCCGCGCCGGGCTATGCCCCGCCGGCCGAGGCCGGCGAGCCGCGCGCCGAGAAGGGCCACGCGGACGCGCCGGGCGAGGGGGCGACCGCCACGCCGCCGGCCGGCGCGACCGTGGAGGTTCGCGTGCCCGACATCGGCGGCTTCAAGGACGTGCCGGTGATCGAGGTGTTCGTGAAGCCCGGCGACGTGGTCAAGCTCGACGACCCGCTGATGACGCTCGAGTCCGACAAGGCGACGATGGACGTGCCGAGCCCGCTCGCCGGGACGGTCGAGGGCGTGCGTGTCGCCGTCGGCGAGAAGGTGAGCGAAGGCTCGGTGATCGCGACGCTGATCCCGGCGGCCGCGGTCGGCGCAGCGGCACAGGCGTCGCCCGCCGTTGCCGCCCCGGCGCGCGCCGCCGCAGCGCCACCCGTGGCAGCGCCGGCGCCCCTCGTGGCCCCGGCGCCTGCGGCAGCTCCCGCTGCGAAGGACGCATCCGTCGCAGCCACGCCGTCGGCCGCCGCGCACGCCTCGCCGTCGGTGCGCAAGTTCGCGCGCGAGCTCGGCGTCGACCTCGCGAAAGTCAAGGGCACCGGGCCGAAGGGCCGCATCCTGCACCAGGACGTGCAGGCGTTCGTCAAGGGCGCGCTCGCCGCGCCCTCGGCCTCCGCCGCGGCGGCATCGGGCGCCATCGCCGGAGGCGGCACGCTCAACCTGCTGCCGTGGCCGCAGGTCGACTTCGCCAAGTGGGGCGAGGTCGAGGCAAAGCCGCTGTCGCGCATCAGGAAGATCTCCGGCGCGAACCTCGCCCGCAACTGGGTGATGATCCCGCACGTCACGCAGTTCGACGAGGCCGACATCACCGACCTCGAGGCGCTGCGCGTCGCGCTCAACAAGGAGAACGAGAAGTCGGGCGTCAAGCTGACGATGCTTGCGTTCCTGATCAAGGCGTCGGTGGCGGCGCTCCGCAAGTTCCCCGACTTCAACGCCTCCCTGGTGTCCACGCCCGACGGCGACAACCTGGTCTACAAGCAGTACTTCAACATCGGCTTCGCGGCGGACACGCCCAACGGCCTTGTCGTGCCAGTGATCAAGAACGCCGACCAGAAAGGCGTGCTGCAGATCGCGAAGGAGATGGGCGAGCTCTCGGCGAAGGCGCGCGAGGGCAAGCTCGGGCCGGCCGACATGCAAGGCGGCTGCTTCTCGATCAGCTCGCTCGGCGGCATCGGCGGCACCGCGTTCACGCCGATCATCAACGCGCCCGAGGTCGCGATCCTCGGCGTGTCGAAGAGCGCGACGAAGCCGGTGTGGGACGGCAAGGCCTTCGTGCCGAAGCTCGTGGTGCCGCTGTCGCTCTCGTACGACCACCGCGTCATCGATGGCGCGGCCGCCGCGCGGTTCACCGCCTATCTCGGCGCACTGCTCGCGGACATGCGCCGCGTGTTGCTCTGACCGACGGGAACGAAGCGATGGCCACGATTGAGGTGCAGGTCCCCGACATCGGCGACTTCAAGGACGTGCCGGTGATCGAGGTGCTGGTGAAACCCGGCGATACGGTGGGCATCGAGGATCCGCTTGTCACGCTGGAGTCGGACAAGGCCACGATGGACGTGCCCTCGCCCGCCGCGGGCAAGGTGGTCGAGGTGCACGTCAAGGTCGGCGACCGGGTCAGCCAGGGCGCGCGCGTGATCGTGCTGGAGGCTGCAGCCGCCGCCGGGAAGCCGGCTGCCCCCGCCGCGGCGTCGACGCCACCCGCGCCCGCCAAGCCCGCGGCGCCTGCGGGGCCCGCCCCCGCCACAGCGGCGACGTACGCGGGCAAGGCCGACGTCGAGTGCGAGATGCTCGTGCTGGGTGCAGGTCCCGGCGGCTACAGCGCCGCATTCCGCGCCGCCGACCTCGGCATGAAGACGGTGATCGTCGAGCGCTATGCAACGCTCGGTGGCGTGTGCCTCAACGTCGGCTGCATCCCGTCGAAGGCGCTGTTGCACGTCGCCGCGGTGATGGACGAGGCGCGCGCGATGGCCGAGCACGGCATCGCGTTCGGCGCACCGTCCGTCGACCTCGACAAGCTGCGCGCGTGGAAGTCGAAGGTCGTGGGCAAGCTGACCGGCGGCCTTGGCGGCATGGCGAAGACGCGGAAGGTCGAGGTGGTGCGCGGCATCGGCCAGTTTCTCGACCCGCATCACCTCGAGGTCGAGCTGACCGAGGGCCCGGGCCAGGCGAAGACGGGCGCGAAGAAAGTGGTGAAGTTCGCCCAGGCGATCATCGCCGCTGGCTCCCAGGTGGTGCGCCTGCCGTTCATCCCGGAGGACCCGCGCGTCATCGACTCGACGCGCGCGCTCGAGCTCGGCTCGGTGCCCAAGCGCATGCTGGTGATCGGCGGCGGCATCATCGGGCTCGAGATGGGCACGGTGTACTCGACGCTCGGCGCGCGACTCGACGTGGTCGAGATGCTCGACGGGCTGATGCCCGGCGCCGACCGCGACCTGGTGCGCGTCTGGGAGAAGATGAACAAGCACCGTTTCGACCGCATGATGACGTCGACGCGCACGACGATGGTCGTGGCGAAGCCCGACGCGCTGTGGGTCACATTCGAGGGCGCGAGCGCGCCGCCGGAGCCGCAGCCCTACGACGCCGTGCTGATGAGCGTCGGCCGCGCGCCGAACGGGAAGAAGATCGGCGCCGAGCGCGCCGGCGTGATCGTGGGCGAGCGGGGTTTCATCCCGGTCGACCGGCAGATGCGCACCAACGTGCCGCACGTCTTTGCGATCGGCGACGTCGTCGGCCAGCCGATGCTCGCGCACAAGGCCGTGCACGAGGGCCATGTCGCGGCGGAAGCCGCGGCCGGCCACAAGAGCTTCTTCGACGCGACGGTGATCCCGTCGGTCGCCTACACCGATCCCGAGATCGCCTGGGTGGGATTGACGGAGGACGAGGCAAAGGCGCAGGGCGTCAAGGTCGAGAAGGGGCTGTTCCCCTGGGCCGCGTCGGGACGCGCGATCGCCAACGGCCGCGACGAGGGCCACACCAAGCTGCTGTTCGACGCGACGACACACCGGATCGTCGGCGGCGGCATCGTCGGCACGCACGCCGGCGACCTGATCGGCGAGATCGCGCTGGCGATCGAAATGGGCGCCGATGCCGTGGACATCGGACGCACGATCCATCCGCACCCGACGCTTGGCGAGTCGATCGGCCTCGCGGCCGAGGTCGCGGAGGGCGTCTGCACCGACCTGCCGCCGGTGCGCAAGAAGTGACCGGAAGGTGCTGCGCGACGCTGCGGGCCAGCTAAGGCGCGGAGTCCCAGCGCAGGCCGGGGGGATCGGTGAACCACGGTGAAGCCGCCTGCGCGCGCTGCCGGCCGAGCAGGAAGAGCTCGCCCATCTTCACCGGATCGAACAGCTCGCTGCCCCACAGCTCGACGTCCTCGGGAATCGTGATCCAGTTGTAGCCCGCCTGCTCCCGCAGCGTGACGGCGTAGATGCGAAACAGGTCGCCGATGACCGCCGACTTGCTCGCCGTTTCGAACGTGCGCAAGCCGATGCCGCGCAGCGACCGCGGCGTCGCCCGGGGCGACGACAGGAGCTGGCCGTTGTGGATGATGTAGATCTCCTCGCGGCCCGCCCCGCGACCGACGCCGGCACGCGCGGCAGCGAAGCTGAAGACGCCACCACTGAAAAACACCCGGGCCCCGACGCCGCCGTCGACGTGCATCTCGTCGAAGCGCCGCCCCCCGGCCTCGACGTCGAAAAACACCGGGGGAAACGCGACCGGCACCGAGGCCGACGCCAGCATGATCTGCTGGAACAGGCGCGTGGCCTCCGGCCGTCCGCTGGCGGCGATCAGCCCCATGTTCCAGACCCAGAGGCGCTGCGAGTCGAGGTCTGTCGTGGCAATGTACAGTCGCCTTCCGCCGTTGTGCGCGGCCGCGACCCGGCGCAGGAGCTCGGCATCGACCTGACGCTCGATCATCGATTCCAGGGGCCCGGAATCCGCGAGCGATTCCCCGCGGAGGAGCTGCGGGACGATCGACAGCATCCGGAAGATGTTGGCCGACGACGTTCTCGTGTAGAACTCGGTCAGCGCGGCGTCGT
>Ga0105106_10003505_pt1 | contig 11204 bp, 11 predicted proteins | sample PPLLaktember2015_5_FD_79109 | JGI IMG/M metagenome (GOLD analysis project Ga0105106, IMG submission 79109) | Freshwater sediment microbial communities from Prairie Pothole Lake near Jamestown, North Dakota, USA - PPLs Lake P8 Core (1) Depth... | ecosystem: Environmental > Aquatic > Freshwater >... | reverse complement strand
TCCCGGTGGCCGAAGAGGCCGCCGTGACCGCCGTCGGCCGGGTGGCCTCCCAGCACCTGGCGGCCCGCGCCGCCGCCGAGACGGTCGCGCGGCGGAGCTACGGCAAGCTCGTCGCCCTCCTCGCGGCCCGCACCCGCGACGTCGCGGCGGCCGAGGACGCCCTCTCCGACGCCTTCGCCTCCGCCCTCGTCGACTGGCCGGCCCACGGCGTTCCCCGCGCGCCCGAGGCGTGGCTGCTGACGGTGGCTCGCCGAAAGCTGATCGACGCGGCGCGCCGGAGGAAGAGCGCCGCGGGTGCTGCCGACCCGCTCCGGCTGATCTCCGAGGAGCTCGAGGCCGCGGACGCCGGCGAAGGCAGACTCCCCGACGAGCGGCTCGCCCTGATGTTCGCCTGCGCCCACCCGGCGCTCGACCCCGCGGTCCGCGCGCCGCTCATCCTCCAGACCCTCCTCGGCTTCGACGCCGCCGCGATCGGCTCGGCCTTCCTCGTCTCGCCGGCCACCATGGGCCAGCGGCTCGTGCGTGCGAAGCGCAAGATCCGCGAGGCGGGCATTCCCTTCGAGGTGCCGGGGGGCGCGGAGCTCGCGCCGCGCCTCGCCGCCGTGCTCGAGGCCATCTACGCCGCCTTCGCGGAGGGCTGGTCGGACCCCGCCGGTACCGAAGCGCACAGCCGGAACCTCGCCGAGGAGGGGATCTGGCTCGGCCGCCTCGTCGCGTCGCTGCTGCCGGACGAGCCCGAGGCCCTCGGCCTGCTCTCGCTGATGCTCCACGCGGAGGCGCGCCGCGACGCGCGCCGGGACGCCCGGGGCGAGTACGTGCCCCTCGCCGAGCAGGATCCGGCGCGCTGGGACGGCGCGCTCGTCGACGAGGCGGAGGCGCTCCTCTCGCGCGCCAGCCGCCTCGCGGGCACCGGCCGCTATCAGCTCGAGGCCGCGGTGCAGTCGGCCCACGCGGTGCGGCGCCGCACCGGCCGCTCGGACTGGACGGCGATCGAGGGCCTCTACGACGCGCTCCTCGCACGGACCGGCTCGCCGGTGGTCGCGGTGAACCGCGCCGTCGCCCTGGCGGAGACCCGCGGCCCCGCCGCCGGCCTCGAGGCGCTGGATGCCCTCGCCGAGGACCGCCGCCTCGCGGAGTACCAGCCCTACTTCGCGGCGCGCGCCGGCCTGCTCGCGCGGGCCGGCAAGCACCCGGAAGCCGATCGCGCCTACGAGCGGGCGATCGGCCTCGAGAGCGATCCCGCGGTGCGGCGCTTCCTGGAGCGGCGCCGCGCGGCGCTTCGCGCCGGCCCCTCGGCATGATCCGGGCGAGGACGGTGCCGCCGGCGACGTGCGCCGGCTCGCGCCGCGAGGCGCCCGCGCCTCAGCGGCCCGGAGCGGGCGGCGGCGCAGGGCAGCTCGCGTCCGCCGCGCCGTCGTCGAAGCCGTCGCAGTCGAGGGAGAGGGCGTCGAAGGCGGCGAGCATCCGGCAGAAGCGGCAGCGCGCCGCGCGCTCGGCGCAGGCAGCGAGGGTGGGGACGTCCGCCGCCGCGCAGCCCGGGAACGCCGCGGCGAGGTCCGGCTGTCCGCCGCAGCGGCGCGCCGCGGCACCGGCGAGTGCCGCCCGCGCCTTCGCGTAGCCGCCTCCCGGGTCCTGCGCGAGGGGCTCGAGGAGCATCGGCGCCAGCGTCTCCCGGCTCGTCGCCGCCGGCTCGGAGCGGCCGGCGAGGGCCGCCTTCTTCAGGGCGAGGGCGCGGGCGAAGAGCCGCTTCTGGAGCGCCCCCGTGCGGGCGAGCACGTCCGCCTGGCAGCGGGCCCCGGCGGGGTCCGCGGCGGCGCCGATCAGCGCCACGTCGAGGTCGGGCCCGAAGAGGTCCGCGACGAGGGCCGCGCCCTCCTCGACCGCCGCATCGCGCGCCGCCGCGCTGGCGGAGAAGCCGAAGCGGGGCGGCGGAGCCTCGCAGGTGTCCGCCTCCCGCAGCGCCATCCGGCCGGCCGCGGACTCGATTCGTTGCGCCGCGTCGTTGGTGAGGCAGTGCTGGGCGGTGGCCGGGGTGCCGAGCCGATGGACGGCGCCCGCCGCCGCGTTTCGCAGGCAGGCGAGGCCGGCCGCGCCCTGGAGGCGCGCGAGACCGGCGCCGCCGCGGTTCTGGGTCACGACGCAACGGCGCGCCGCCGGATCGAGGCCGCAGCGCTCCGCTTCCTCCAGCCGCTGAACCGGGTTCGCGACCTCCGGGCAGTTGTCCTCCCCGTCGCGCCAGCCGTCGCCGTCGCGATCCCGGGGCTCGGGCCGGAACGCTGCGCGGTAGCGGATCCGGCCGCGGAGAGCAGGCTCGACGCCGTCGCAGCGCTGCAGGAAGTCGGCGGAGAAGCGGAACAGCTCGCCGCCCGGGGTGTACTCGGCCTCGAACACCTCGAAGCGCCCCGAAGCGACGCAGCCGCGGTTCCCTCCGTTCACGTAGATGCCCGGTGCGGCGCCGGAGATGCCGAAGTGGGTCGCACCGGTGTAGACGCCCGGGAGGAACGGGCCTCCGCCCGGCGCCGCGAGCTGCAGGAGCCAGTCCTCGCTCTCGGCGGCGTCGACGGACAGCGCGACCCCTCCGTCGTAGTAGGTGTCGAGGGAGAGGAGGGATCCCACGGCGTCTAAGTGCAGGCGCTCGCCTTGGCCCATGAACTCGCCGGGCTCGCTGTCGAGAAGCACGAAGGTGGCGTCGAGGTCCTCGTCGCAGGCGTCCCCGATGCGGTCCAGGTCCTCGTCGAGCTGATCGGGGTTCGCGAGCTCCGGGCAGTTGTCCCCGATGTCGATCTCGCCGTCGGAGTCGGCGTCGAAGACGTCGGGAACCGCTTCGGAGCTGTTGAAGCGCACGGCCCCGGCCAGCTTCTCGGGCCGGCCGTAGCAGTACGCCACGAAATCGAAGGCGACGCGCTCGAACTGGAACTCGAGGCCGGGTGCGAGCTCGTGCACCTGGAAGGCGCCGTCGAGGGAGCCGCAGGCGGTACCGTTCACGACGATGTCGAGGTACGGCGCGGTGAGATTCCGCAGCGAGGCGAAGGGATGGAAGCCGGGCTCGAGGGGCATGCCGTCGCGGACGGCGACCTGGACGGCCCACCTCGGCCAGAGCGCCGCGCTCTGGAATTCGAGGCGCGCGTCCCGGAGCGGCCCGCCCCCGGCCCCCTGGTAGTACGCCTGGAACGTTCCGTCGGCCTCTCCGAAGAGGCCGCCCTCCTCGCCGAGCACCTGGCCCGGGTCCCGCTGGATCAACAGGAAGGTGCTCGCCCGCGCCGCCATCGGGAGGAGACACAGCGCCACCCACAGCGCCCGCAGGCAGGAGCTCGTCCGCGAAGCCATCGCCGCCACCGTCCCCAGCGGGACGTTTCGGCAGCGGCGCCCCCCGTCTTGACGCCCGGGGAACGCTACGGCTTCCGCTCTCCTCCGGCGGCGACCTGCGTCTGCATCTCCGCGAACCCGGCGGCGGCCTGCTGCACGTCGTCCGGGAAGTCCGAGAGCTCCTGCACCTGGCGCACCTCGATCACCTCGTTCTCCGCCGCGGGGCAGCGCGAGGCCCACTCGATCGCCTCCTGCCTCGAGCCCACCTCGATCATCCAGTAGCCGCCCACTACCTCCTTCGCCTCGGCGAAGGGCCCGTCGGTCACGACGGGGCGCCCCTCGGAGAAGGAGACGCGCGCGCCCATCGACGGCGGATGGAGCCCTTCGAGGGCGAGCAGCACGCCGGCCTTCTGGAGCGCCTCGTTGTACTCCATCATCGCGGCCACCGCGTCGGCGTCGGGCACGGTGCCGGGCGCGGCCTGCTCGTAGCCCTTCGGGATCATGATCATCATGAAGCGCATCGGTTTCCTCCCTGGGCTACGGCTGCGAGCCGAAGTCGGGCGGCTCGAAGAGCGGCCGGACCTCGAGCTCGACGTCCACGCCGGCCTTGGCGTGGACTTCCACGGCGCGCTGCGCCATGCCGGCCATCACCGCCGCCTTGGGGGCCGCGCCGGCTTCGGAGTCCGGCGTGGCCTTGATCATCATCATGTATCGCATCGAGATTCCTCCTCGTGTCGTGGGGGTTGGAAGGGCGGCTCAGAGGTCGACGAGGAAGCAGCCCGCCTTCCGCGCCATGCGGCGGTACGCTGGGACGTGCTTCGTCGGGAGCGGAAGGACGAAACCGTCTACGTAGCGGGCCATGGAGTGCAGACCTCCTCCTGCCCTGGAGTCGAACGGGAGCGACGGATTTCGACACGTCCCCGGGGGAAGGGAGGGGGCCGCGAGGCCGTCGATCCCGCCACGCCCCGTTCGACTGGAGAGCAGGAGGACACCCATGGACTTCATGATCCTGTTCGTGGACCGGAAGGGCGCTCCCGCGGGCGAGCCCGCCGGGATGGCCGAGCTGGAGAAGCTCGCGGAGGAGCTCGCGAGCCGGGGGACGCTCCGCAGGGGCGCGCCGCTGGGCCCCGAGGCCGCCGGCGCGCGGGTCCAGGTGCGGGGCGGCCGGGCCTTCGTGAGCGACGGGCCCTTCGCCGAGGCCAAGGAGGTGATCGCCGGCTTCTGGATCGTCGAGGCCGCGGACCGGGAGGAGGCGGTCGCCCTCGCCCGCCGCGCCTACGAGCTCGGCGAGCCGCGGCCGGGCGCGCGCCACGGGCTCGTCGAGGTGCACCACGCGAAGGACCGGGAGGTCTGCGCCGACTCCGGGAAGGGAACGCCGTTCCTGCTGCTCTACCGCAACGAGCCCGGCCTCAGCGATCCCGACGGCTCGAAGATGCGGGAGATGATCGCCTTCGGCGAGGAAGCGAAGCGCGCGGGGCAGTTCCTCGAGGGCGCGCCCCTCGCGCAGGACCCGCCTTCGGCGCGGATCCTCGCACGCGGTGGAAGGACGCTGGTGCTGGACGGACCCTTCGCGGAGTCCAAGGAGGTGGTCGGCGGGTACGACCTGTTCCGCGTCGCGGGCCGCGCCGAGGCGATCGAGCTGGCGAAGCGCTGCCCCGCCGCGAAGTGGGGCCCGATCGAGGTCCGCGAGCTGGTCCAGCGAGGGCGCCCCTGACGGACCGCTCGGAGATCGAGGGCTTCTATCGCGACGAGTTCGGACGCGTCCTCGCCACGGTGATCCGTCTGGTCGGCGACCTCCACGTCGCCGAGGAGGCCGTCCAGGAGGCCTTCGCGGTCGCCCTCGAGCGCTGGCCCCGGGACGGGCGGCCGAGGAACCCGCGGGCCTGGGTCGTCTCGACGGCGCGCAACAAGGCGATCGACGTGCTGCGGCGCGCGGGCCGCTTCGACGCGATCCGGAAGGAGCTCGAGCACGACGCCGGCAGCGCCGGAGACCCCGGAGCGGAGGACGCCCTGGACGCCGCGATCCCCGACGAGCGCCTGCGGCTGATCTTCACCTGCTGCCATCCGGCGCTCGCCCTCGACGCCCAGGTGGCGCTCGCTCTCCGCACGCTCTGCGGCCTCACCACCGAGGAGATCGCGCGAGCCTTCCTGGTCGCCACGCCGACGCTCGCCCAGCGCCTGGTGCGGGCGAAGCGCAAGATCGCCGAGGCCGGCATCCCCTACGAGGTGCCGCCGCCGCAAGTCCTGCCCGAGCGCCTCGAGGCCGCGCTGGCGGTCGTGTACCTGGTGTTCAACGAGGGCTACTCGGCCAGCCGCGGCGACGCGCTGCTGCGGGCGGACCTCTCGCGCGAGGCGATCCGCCTCGGGCGCCTGCTCGTCGAGCTGATCCCCGGCGCACCCGAGGCGCGGGGGCTGCTCGCGCTGATGCTGCTCCACGACGCCCGCAGCGGGGCGCGCACGACGCCGTCCGGCGACCTCGTGCTGCTGGAGGAGCAGGACCACGGGCGCTGGGACCGCGCCCAGATCGAGGAGGGCCTGGCCTTCGCGGCGGTCGCCCTCGCCGCGGCGCCGGCCGGCCCCTATGCGCTCCAGGCCGCGATCGCCGCCGAGCACGCCCGGGCCCCGCGGGCCGACGCGACGGACTGGCGCGCGATCGCGCGCCACTACGACGCGCTGGTGCGGATCCGCCCGACGCCCGTCGTCGAGCTCAACCGCGCCGTCGCCGTGGCGATGGCGAACGGCCCGGCGGCGGGGCTCGCCCTCGTCGCCGACCTCGAGCGGCGCGGCGGGCTCGAGGGCTACTACCTGCTCTGGGCCACCGAGGCCGATCTGCTGCGCCGGCTGGGGCGCGGCGCCGAGGCGGCCCGCAGCTATCGGCGGGCCCTCGAAGGGGTCGGCACGGGGCCCGAGCGCCGCTACCTCGAGGGGCGCCTCGCCGAGGTGGAGCGGGGCTAGCGAGCGGGGCGACGCCGGGGCCGGGCGACGGCTACCTTCCGGGAGAGGGAGGTGCCATGAACCGCACGCTCGACGTCGCGACCTCGCTCGCGGCTACCCTGACCCGGCTGCCGTCGGGCCTCTCGGTGGGCACGCTCGGCAAGCGGCCGGCCCAGCCGCTCACGCTCTACGAGTTCGAGGGCTGCCCGTTCTGCCGCAAGGTGCGCGAGGCCCTCAGCATCCTCGACCTCGAGGCCGACGTGAAGCCGTGCCCCAAGGGCGGGTCGCGCTTCCGCGCCGAGGTCGTGCGTCTCGGCGGCAAGGCCCAGTTTCCCTACCTCGTCGACCCGAACACGGGCAAGGCCATGTACGAGTCCGACGAGATCGTCCGCTATCTCTTCGCCGAGTACGGCGACGGCCGCGTGCCCTGGACCCTCGCCGGCGGCGTGCTGACCACGGCCTCGGCGGCCCTCGCGGGTGCGTTCCGTCCGGGACGCGGGACCCACTACCGGAAGGCCCGCGCCCCGGAGCAGCCCCTCGAGCTCTGGAGCTTCGAGGCCTCTCCCTACTGCCGCATCGCTCGCGAGGCGCTCTGCAGCCTCGAGCTGCCCTATCGGCTGCACAACGTCGCGAAGGGGAGCCCGAGCCGGGACGCCTTCGTCGCGCGCTCGGGGCGCATGAGGGTGCCGTACCTCGCGGACCCGAACACGGGCTCCGAGATGTTCGAGTCGGCGGAGATCGTCGCCTACCTGGAGCGCACCTACGCCGAGGAGTGACGCGCGAGCAGCAGGCGCGCCGCGCTGCGCACGGCCTGCTTCGCCTGCTCCGCCGGCTGGCCGCGCAGCGCCAGCAGGACGAGCGCGGCGAACAGCACGTGGGAGAGCACGGCGGCGGCCTCGCGGAGCCGCGGGAGCTCGCCGGGGACGACGACCTCGAGGTAGCGGTCGAGGGGCGAGCCCGCGCGCTCGAAGGCGCTCCGGGCGGCGGGATCCCGGGAGGTCGCGGCCATGAGCAGGGCCTCGGTGAGGCCGGGGTTCTCGGCGCCGCGGTCGATCACGCGCTCGAGGGTGGCGGCGACCCGCGCGGCGACGCCCCGCCCCGCCGGCGGCCGGCGGCGCAGGTCCTCGGCGATCTCCGCGGTCCACTCCTCCATCACCTCGGCGAGCAGGTGGTCCTTCGAGGCGAAGTCGCGGTAGAGGGTGGCGCGGGCCACGCCGATCCGGTCGGCGACGGCGGCCATGGTGACGGCCGCGTAGCCTCCGCGGCGGGCCAGCTCCGCAGCGGCCTTGCGCGCGGGGCCGCGCCGAGCGGCCTGGTCCGGCGTGAGCCGGCGGGTGACGGTGAGGGTGGCGGGGGTGGTCACGGGAGTGGATTCTAGACTAGACTCGAGTCTCACGCTTCGACGATCCCCGGAGGCCCCGTGAAGTTCGCCCTCTTCTACGAGATCCCGGTGCCGCGCCCCTGGAACCCCGAGAGCGAGCACGTCGCCTTCAAGAACGTGCTCGAGCAGGCGGTGCTCGGCGATCGCATGGGCTTCCACGCGTTCTGGACGGTGGAGCACCACTTCCTCGAGGAGTTCTCCCACTGCTCGAACCCCGAGGTGTTGTACGGCGCGGTGGCCGCGCGCACCGAGCGCATGCGCATCGGCTACGGCGTGCGGCTCGCGCCGCGGCCCTACAACCACCCGGTGCGCTCGGCGGAGTCGGCGGCGGTGCTCGACCTGCTCTCCGACGGCCGCGTCGACTTCGGCACCGGACGCTCCTCGACGCGCCTCGAGCTCGAGGGCTTCGGGATCCACCCGTCGGAGACGCGCGACATGTGGCAGGAGGCCCTCGAGCACATCGTCGGCTGCTGGACGAACGAGCACCACGAGTTCGAGGGCAAGTACTGGTCGATGCCCCGGCGCCGGGTGCAGCCGAAGCCGCTCCAGGCGCCCCACCCGCCGATCTTCGGCGCCACCGGCAGCGACGACGGCCACCAGCTGATGGGCGAGCTCGGGCTCGGCGTTTGCTCCTTCAGCGTCGCCTCGCCGCCCGAGGACGTGAAGCGGCGCCTCGACATCTACCGCAAGGCGGTGCGGAGCTGCACGAAGCCCCTCGGCCGCTTCGTGAACAACCAGGCGGCGGCCTTCACGATGGTGAACTGCGCGCCGACCCCCGAGGAGTCCTACGAGGTGTCGCGGGAGTCCTACGTCTGGTACGTGAAGCGCTCGGTCGAGCTGATCACCACGGTCGCCACCTGGCTCGAGGAGATGAAGCGCGAGCTCGGCACCTACTCCTATCTCGAGGTCGCAAAGCAGGCGGTCAGCGCCGGCGCCCACCAGGCGCTCAACTTCGAGTGGCTGCGCGACTCGAAGTGCGTGCTCACCGGGAGCCCGGACCAGGTGATCGCCACCGCCAAGGAGTACGAGGCCGCCGGCGTCGACCTCCTGCTCTGCCTGGTGAACCCCTACAAGATCCCCCACGAGAAGGTCATGCAGACCATCGAGCTGATGGGCAAGCACGTCCTCCCGGAGTTCAGGTAGGCGCCCCGAAATCCGCGGGGCTGTGCTTCGCGATGGCTTCGAGCCACCACTTCGGGACGGCGGACATCAGGGTGGAGAGGTCCCAGTAGTCGCGCCACAGGCGGATCTTGCCGCCTCGGACCTCGTGGATGGTGACGAAGGGGTTGCGCACGACTTCGCCCGTGGCGAAGTGCCAGACCTCGGTGTGCTCGAACACCACCGAGTCGCCCTCGGCCACCATGCGGTGGAAGTGGTGCTCGAAGCGCTCGACGTGATCGAGCCCGATGCGCAGGCGGCGCACCACGTTCGCCGGCCCGTCGGCGCCGGGGTCGGGGGCGGGCACGTCCTCGTAGTGGCAGTCGTCGGCGAGGCAGGACGCGACGCCCTCCCAGTCCTTGGCGTAGAGCGCGAGCCAGAGGCGCTCTACGGCGCGCTTGTTCGCCGCGAGGTCTACCACTGGAGCTCCTCCGGCAGCCGCTCGGCGACGAGGGCCTCGTAGTAGGGGCGCAGCGCCGGCCAGTCGGGCCGCTCGTCGCTCTTCGAGTAGAGGTCGAAGGGGTTGAAGCGGCGCACCGCGGCGCGCTTCTCCTCGTCGCCCGGCGCGAGGAAGGCCGCGTAAGCGCCCTCCCGGTGCCAGGCGTAGAAGGAGTGGTAGCGCACGATGGCGAGGGCTGGCGCAGGCAGGTACGGACGCAGCACGTGGTAGAGGTACTCGTCGTGCCCGAAGGAGAGCAGCAGCCCGTCGAGCCCGCAACCCGCCTGGTAGATGCCGAGGGGCGTCCGGTAGGCGGCCACGCGGGTGTCCGGGTTGGCCTCGAACAGGTCCGCGTGGACGATGCGCGGGTCGTGGGCGCAGCCCACCGGGAAGGTGTCGCCCACCACCGCCCACTGGGGCTCGCCGAACAGGCAGAGCACCTTGCCGAGGTCGTGCACGAAGCCCGCGAGCACGAGCCAGCGCTCGGCGCCGGCCGCGCGCAGCGACTCGGCGGTCTGGAGCGCGTGGTCGAGCTGGCTGAGGCCCAGGTCCGGGTCCGACTCGTCCACCAGCTCGGCGAGGGCGTCGAAGGCCCGCCACACGCCCATCCGCAGGCGCCGCAGCGGCAGGTACTGCTCCCGCTTCCCCCGCACGAAGTCGACGGTCTGGTGCGCGTGGTTCAGCCGGTAGAGCTCGCGGACGCCGGGCGGCGCCGCGGCGTAGTCGCGGAAGGCGGCGGGGGGCTTCGCGCTCGGGCTCGCTTCCACGGCGGGAGACTCTACCAGAGGGCCGAGAGACTGGGGGCGCCTTCGTCTACACTCCCGCCCCATGCTCGACCCCCGCACCCTGAAGGAGCGCCGCGCGGAGATCCTCGAGAGCTGCCGCCGCCGGCGCGTGGTGGTGGACCTCGAGGGGGCGATCGCGCTCCAGGAGCGGCTGTCCGCGCTCCAGACCGAGCTCAACGAGGCCGGCCGCCGCCGCAACGCGCACCAGGAGGCGGGCAAGCGCACGCTCCCTCCCGACGAGCGCGAGGCCCACGGCGCGGCGCGGCGCCTGCTGAAGGAGGAGGTGGCGCGCCTCGAGGCCGAGGCCGAGGCCGCGCGCGCCGCCCTCGACGCGGCCGCCCGCGAGCTCCCGAACTTCGTGCACCCCGAGGTGCCCGACGGCGGCGAGGAAGACGCCCGGGAGCTGCGTGTCGTCGGCTCCCCGCGCGTCTTCGACTTCGCGCCCCGGGACCACCTCGCCGTGGCCGAGGGCCTCGCGGGCATCGACTTCGAGGGCGGCGCAAAGGTCGCGGGGCAGAAGTGGTACTACCTGAAGAACGACCTCGTGCTGCTCGAGCTCGCGCTCCAGCGCTACGCCCTCGACGTGCTCCTCGAGGACGGCTTCACCCCCTTCGTGACGCCCGACGTCGCGCGGCCCGAGATCGTCGACGCGCTCGGCTACAGCCCCCGGGGCGCCGAGACGCAGATCTACTCTCTCGCCAACGAAGAGCTCTGCCTGATCGGCACCGCCGAGATCCCCCTCGGCGGACTCCACTTCGACGAGATCCTCGAGGAGGAGACGCTGCCCCGGAAGTACGCGGGCATCTCCCACTGCTTCCGCACCGAGGCCGGCTCCCACGGGCGCGAGAGCAAGGGCCTCTACCGCGTGCACCAGTTCACGAAGGTCGAGATGTTCGCCTTCACACGGCCCGAGGACTCGGAGGCGATGCACGCGCACCTGCTCGCCCTCGAGGAGCGCATCTTCCAGGGCCTCGAGATCCCCTACCGCGTGCTGGACATCGCGGCCGGAGACCTGGGCGCGCCCGCGTACCGCAAGTTCGACGTCGAGGCCTGGATGCCCGGGCGCGGCGAGACCGGAGCCTTCGGCGAGGTGACCTCCGCGTCGAACTGCACCGACTTCCAGGCGCGGCGCCTGCGCGCGCGCTTCCGCCGCAAGGGCGGCAAGCGCGCCGAGCTGGTACACACGCTGAACGGCACGGCC
>Ga0105106_10003504_pt1 | contig 11208 bp, 8 predicted proteins | sample PPLLaktember2015_5_FD_79109 | JGI IMG/M metagenome (GOLD analysis project Ga0105106, IMG submission 79109) | Freshwater sediment microbial communities from Prairie Pothole Lake near Jamestown, North Dakota, USA - PPLs Lake P8 Core (1) Depth... | ecosystem: Environmental > Aquatic > Freshwater >... | reverse complement strand
CGGGCCGAAAAATAGCGTCCGAAGAACTCCTCGACCCGGGCCGTGGCGATCAGCAGGTCCTTGTTCTGCACCAGGGCGGTGCGCACCAGGTCGTTCAACACGGGGTCGTTGAACTGCTCCCACCAGGCCGTGTTGGCGAGGTCCCGGGCCTCTTGCTCCTCGAAGCGCCAGGAGGCGGGCGCATCGATGGCGGGCCGCTTGTAGTCCGGGCCCACCATGGCGCAGCCCGTCACCATGATCAAAACTACGCAGCACAGAAACCCCTTAGGCATGCTCCTCTTCCTTTCTCGCTTTCGGTTGCGGATCCTGAGGCGCGATCGCCGCACTGCCCTCTTTGGGCTTGCCCCGGTGGGTCAGTTTTTCGACAACGTAGAAGGTCATCGGGATCAGGAAAATGGCAACGAAGCTTGCCGCCAGCATGCCGCCGATGACCCCGGTGCCCATCACCTGCCGGGCGATGGCCCCCGAGCCGGAGGCGATCGCCAGCGGCACGCACCCCAGGATGAAGGCCAGGCTCGTCATCAGGATCGGCCGCAGCCGCAGCCGCGCCCCCTCCAATGCCGCGTCGGTGATGGATTTGCCCTTTTCATACTCCACCTTGGCGAACTCGACGATCAGGATCGCGTTCTTGGCCGCCAGCCCGATCAGCATGATCAGCCCGATCTGGGCGTAGAGGTTGAATTCCATGCCGCGCAGGTAAATCGCGGCAAAAGCGCCGAGCACGGCGACGGGGGTGCCCAAAAGGACGCTCAAGGGCAGCGACCAGCTCTCGTACTGGGCGGCCAGAATCAGGAAAACGAACACCAGCGACAGCGCGAAGATGACCGAGACCGGCACCCCCTCCATGGCCTTTTTCTCCTGGAAGCTCATGCCGAGGTAATCGTAGCCCATCTCGCTGGGCATGCTGTTGGCAAACACCTCCTCCAGCGCGCCCATGGCCTGGGCCGAACTGAACCCGGGAGTGGGGACGATGTTGATCTGGGCCGAGCGGTAGAGGTTGTAGCGCATGGTGAACTCCGGCCCGGAGCGTTGCTCGATGGAGGTCACGGCCGAGAGCGGCACGGTGTTGCCGGCGGCGTTGCGCACGTAAAACTGGCCCAACTGTTCGGCGTTGGTGCGGTACTCGCCTTCGGCCTGCACGTAGACCTGCCAGGTGCGGCCGAAGCGGTTGAAGTAGTTGACGAAGTAGCCGCCCATGAAGGCTTGCAGGGTCCCGTAAAGCTGGTCCAGGTCAACCCCCTGTTTCAGAGCTTTGTCGCGGTCGACATCCACGAAGATCTGCGGCACCGTAGGCAGGAAGGTGGTGGTCACACGCGCAATCTCCGGGCGCTTCTTGGCCTCCTCCATGAACTTCTGGGTGTTCTCCCACAGGAAGGTGATGTCCTGGCCGCTGCGGTCCTGCAGGATGAAGGTCACCCCGCCGGCGGTGCCGATGCCCGGGATCGCCGGCGGCGAGAAGGCGAAGGCGACGCCCTGGGAGATTCCGCCCAGGCGGCGGTTGAGGCTGGCCATAATGGCCTCGTATTTTTCCTCCGGAGCCTTGCGCTCATCCCAGGGCTTGAGGGTAATGAAGAAAAAACCGCTGTAGGTGTTCGAAACCCCGGAAAGCAGGCTGAAGCCCGTCACCGTGGTGCAGTATTCGACCCCGGGGGTCTCCATGATCAGCTTTTCAAGCTCACGGGTGGCGGCGTCCGTGCGCTGCAGGGAAGCGGCATTCGGCAGCTGGACCCCCGCATAGAGATAGCCCTGGTCCTCCTCCGGCAGGAACCCGCCGGGCACCCGCTTGCCGATCACACCGATGGCGGCGGTCATGACGGCCAGCAGCACCAGGCTGATGACCAGCTTGCGGATGAACCAACCGCAGAGTTTCACGTAGCCGTTGGTGGCCTTGCCGAACATGGTGTTGAACCCGCGGTAGAAGGCCCCCAGAGGGCCGCGGGCCTCTTTCTTGGGCTTCAGGATCAGGGACGCCAGCGCCGGACTGAGGGTCAGGGCGTTGAAGGCCGAGATGATCACCGAGATGGCGATCGTGACCGCAAACTGCTGGTAGAGCTTGCCCGTGATGCCGGGAATGAAAATGGTGGGCAGGAAAACGGCGGAAAGCACCAGGGCGATGGCCACCACCGGCCCCGAAACCTCCTCCATGGCTTTCAGCGTGGCCTCCTTGGGTGAGAGCCCGTGCTCGATGTGGTGCTCCACCGCCTCGACCACCACGATGGCGTCGTCCACCACGAGCCCGATGGCCAGCACCATGCCCATCAACGCAATCGTGTTGATGGAGAACCCCAGGATGGGGAACATGGCGAAGGTGCCGATCAGGGAGACCGGCACCGCCAGCGCCGGAATCAGGGTCGCGCGCCAGCCCTGCAGGAAGATGAACACCACGATGATCACCAGCACCAGGGCTTCCACCAGGGTGTGCAGAATCTCCTTGATGCCCTCGCGCACCGACTGGGTGGTGTCCAGCGCGATGGTGTATTCCAGATCCTCCGGGAAGCTTTGCTTGACCTCCTCCATGAGCCGGGTGACCCCGTCCACGGCCGCGATCGCGTTGGTCCCCGGGAGCTGGTAGAGGGCCAATACCGCCGCCGACTTGCCGTTCATCCGGCCGACCATGCTGTAGTTCTGGGAGCCCAGTTCGATGCGGCCCACGTCCTGGAGGCGCACCAGCGAGCCGTCCGGGTTGGCCCGCAGAACGATTTGGGCGAACTCCTCCGGTGTTTCCAGGCGCCCCTGGGCGCGGATGGCGTATGTGTAATCGATCCCCTCGGGTGCGGGTTCGGCCCCCACCTGCCCGGCCGGGTTGACGGTGTTCTGCTTCCGGATGGCGTCCACGATCTCCGGCACGGTGATGTTCAGGTTGGCGAGCTGGTCGGGCTTCACCCACAGCCGCATGGCGTACTGCCCGGCACCGAACACATTGACGTTCGCGATCCCCGGCACCCGCGTGAGCTGGTCGTTCAGGTTGATGTAGGCATAGTTGGCCAGAAAGGTGGCGTCGTAGGTGCCGTTGGGGGAGGAAAGGTTGACCACCATCAGCGGCGAGGACTGGGATTTCTTGACCGTCACGCCGTAGTCGCGCACTTCGGACGGCAGCTTCGAATCGGCCTGGGCCTTGCGCATCTGGGCCAGCACCTGGTCGATGTTGGGGTCGGTCTTGACGTCGAAGTTGACATACATTCTCAGCTCGCCGCTGTTGGCGTTAAGCGAGTACATGTAGTTCATGTTGTCCACCCCGCTCATCTCCTGCTCGATGGGGGTGGCCACCGACTGCTCCACGGTCTTGGCGTCGGCGCCGACATAAAAGGTGTTGATGAAAATTTCCGGCGGGACGATGTCCGGGTATTGCGCAATGGGCAGGCCCAACATGGCCACGATGCCCAAAATCACAAAAATGATGGAGATCACGATCGCCACGATCGGCCGGTTGACAAAGAATTTAGCCATCGAAGATCAGCCTTTCTTCTGGAATTGGGGTGTCGCGGTGTTCGTCTACGGTTTCGCCGAATAGGGAATGGGGTTTACCGTGACGCCTTCGCGCACCTTCTGAACACCTTCGACGACAACCCGCTCTCCGGGCTGAAGCCCTTCGGCAATGATCCAAAACGCCTCGTAACGTCCGCCGACCTTCACGCTGCGGATCCTCACGGTGTTGTCGGCATCCACCACCGCCACCCGGTAGAGCCCCTGAAGCTCGCTCACAGCGCGCTGGGGCACCATCAAGGCGCCCTCTTCCGTTTTCATGAGGGCCTTCACCTTGGCGTACTGTCCCGGCCGCAGGATATTTTCGGGGTTTGGAAAGAGGATGGCCACCCGGATGGTACCCGTCTGGGGGTCCACCTGCCGGTCGGCAAAACCAAGGGTGCCCTTGTGGGGCCAGACGGTGCCATCGGTCAACACCAGTTCGAACTGGGCCGACCCGGACGCCGCCGTGCGGGTCTTGGCGCCTTCCACAGCCTGCAGATATTGCCGCTCGCTGATGGGCACATAGACCTTGATGGGGTCCACCGTGGACACGGTGGTCAGCTCCAGCGCCTGGGGGGTGCCGACCAGGTCTCCTAGCTGGGCCTTGGCGAGGCCCGCGATGCCGTCAATCGGCGACTTGATTTTGGTGAAGCTCAGATCGAGCTCGGCCTTGCGGACCTCCGCGCGGGACGCCAGCACCTGGGCTTCCGCGGCCTGAACGCTCCCGATGGCGTCGTCCTTGTCCTTTTGGCTCACCGCCCTGGCCTCGGCCAGCGGCAAAATGCGGTTGAGGGTGGCCTGGGCGGTCCGCTGCACGGCCTCGTACCTGGCCAGAACGGCCTTGGCCACGTCCAGCGACGCCTGAAAAGGTCTCGGGTCGATCTCGAAGAGGAGCGTCCCCTTCTTGACGAAACTGCCTTCAGTGTAGTTCTGCTTGATCAGGTAGCCCTGCACCTGGGCGAGAATCGTAGCGTTCACCAGCCCGTCCATGCTGGCCACATACTCCTGGAAGACGGGAACGTCTTTTTGAATCACATCGGCCACCGCCACCTCCGGCGGGGGTGCCTGGGCCGCGTTGGCCTGCGCCTCGGTTTTTTTCTCCGCGGCGTATCCCACCCCGCCGAACACGGCCACGAACGCCATGAGAACCATAACCACAATATGCTTTCCCTTCACGTCGCCTCCTCTGACCTCTTCCCGAATGTGAGTGTTGACGGTTCCGCAAAAAGCCCAATTTCCGCGTTGCGCTGCATCTCGAAGTCGCTGCGGCGTTCATTAGTACGCCTCACGCCGCTGAGATTTGCACGCCGTAAATTGAACTTTTTTCGAAACCGTCTGGTTTTTGTCTTACCACTTCATCAGTGTTATCCCATTTCCGCCGCGCGGCGCAACGCCGGACCACGCGCCGTTCATGATCCCAGACATTCGTCGGCGGATACATTTGCCAGTATGGCCACCCGTTTCAAACGGCCGGGTATTTCAAGTTCAGCCATGACAATGGCCTGGCCGTTTTCGGTTAGGTCCTCGTTTTGTTTCATACCCATCCGATCGATGCGCATCTCCAGGTTTTTTGCCGTCAGGGCCGTGTCGGGGCCGGTTAGAAAGCTCGCCAACTTCCGCAGGAAGTCGCGGGGCGTTCCCGCCCCCGGTTCAAGCGCCATAAGCTGCTGATCGATCTCCGCCAGGAGCTGCTGCGCCTTTTCGTCCTCCGCAGGGGGTCGAGAGCCGCCGGCCAGCAAGCACTCCAGCCCACGGTCGCGGGTCTGCAGAATTTTAATTTTGAACGCCAGATTGCGGCGCTCCGCGGTCAGCTCCTCCCGGATGGCCTGATCCCGCGTGACCGCCTCGATGGCATGCATCGCGAGAACATTCAAGCCGCGGTGGACCAGCTCCCGCCGGATTTCGGCCTCCGTCGCCAGCGGGGCCACGACGCGGTGTTCGTAGAATTCAACAGCCCTCCGGGGCACGTCGCGCCGCAGGATTTCACCCTGGAGGGCCGTTCCGAAAACAGTCCGCTCCACTTTCCTGGCCGTCAGAAAGGCAACGGCGGTCTTCACGCCGCTTTGCTGGAAAAAGGATGTGAGTTCAACGCAGTTCTGCAGCAGGGTTTTAATTTCGCCGGGGGTGGCAAAAAGAGCGTGCATCAGCGGGTCCTTGTCCCAAAGCTCGCCTGAAAGGCTGAAAGGGCCGGGTATGGCCGATATCAGGCCTTCGATGTACCCCAGGGCGTTTTCAACGGGCGTCCGGAGCTGCTGCCGGTATCCCGCCACAGTTCGAATCGAAGGGTCGCTGTCCTGCACCATGCGCTCGATCAATTCGACCAGGGCCGCCTCACTTTGCCCCTGCACCCTTTTCTGCTCGCGGTATTGGGTCCACCGCTGCTTGATTCCCATGAAACCCACGCGCTGGCACTCCTCGTGCGAAATGGACGTCAGTCCCGTTTTATCGAACGGCCGGCGGCCTGCGACTCAATGGAATACCATTGAAATTGTGACCGCGACCACCTGAGCCCCCAGGCCCTGGCCCACTTTCGTGACCGCCGGCTCGGTCCCACGGATCATTTCAGGCCGACACCCTTGAGCGCCGTTTTGCAGCGGGCGCTGACCTTGGCGTCGTTCTTTGCGAGGCAGTCGAGCAGCCGGCCTTCACCCGGCTGAATGTCGGCGCAGTTGGCCCGCAGGTCGTCGCGGCATTCCTGGGCCACATACGACAGGGCACCGAGGGCCCGCTCCAGCTGTGCCGACGAGTCGAAAAGGGCGTACTCGCAGCGAGCGGAGAGCTTGTCCTGGTATGCGTAAAGGCAGGCCAGCAGCCGGCCGTCCCCCGGGGTGACATCTTTGCAGTAGGTGGAAAGCTCCGTCGCGCAGCCCTCCAGAAAGGTCGCCACGGCGCCCTGGGCCGCCGCCTTCAGGGGATCATCAGCCGCAAACGCCGGGGAAACCAGGACCGCCACCATCAGAACCATTGAAATCATCCGCATTTTCATAAGCATGCCTCCTTTTAAGTGAAATAAACCTTGGGTTTCCATCAAAATCAATCGTTTCCAGACCCACAGCGGCCGCGAAGGCCGTGAACTGGCGGGTGAAGAGGCGCTTCCCGTCGGCTGGAATTTCGTCCACGTCCCCGCTGTCCGCCTACTGATTTCCGACGTCGAGCCCTCGAACGCCCTCTGGCGCTTACAGCGACTGCCGGGCGCCGACAGCGCCCGCTGGATCCAGTTCGCCCCTGGCCTGTGCGATGGTGCCGATGCCCGTCGAGTGTGACACCCTGTCGAAGCGGATTTCAGGTGCTTCGGATGCCATCTCGACCACCAACAGAACGTTGCGGAACGTTTCTGAGCGCAGGTGGCGGCGCAACCCCTCCTCGCTCTCCCAGAGTTCATCGAGCATCAACGCGCGCGCGCCCTGGATTTCCTGGTAAAGGCGGCAGCTGATGCAGCCCTCCACGAGTCTGATCCGCTCGATCATCGACCCCAGAATGACAAGCGCCTCTTTGCGCTTCCTGGCGGGGATCAGCATACGGACGGTCGCATGAATGCGAATTCCCGGGTCGTTGGGTTCTTCTGCGACGGGCGGTAACCGCCTGGATTCGGTCAAGGGGTGAACCTCCGGCAAATGGGGTCACTAGATGCTGCAGCAGCGATCAACGGTTTATGCTGTGCGAAAACTGTTCCCAAGGACCGACGGCAGGCAATTTTTCCGACAACCTACTGTGATGATGTGATTTTATTTTGATTCAAGGGCATGGAAGCGCAGCCCGGAGGGATGCAAGGTGCCGAAATAGCGGCATGATGCCATTATTTCGGCATCATGCGGTGGGGTGTTTGATCCCCAACCGCTTCATCTTGGATTGCAGGGTGGTGCGCTTCATTCCCAGTATCTCGGCGGCCCCGCTGGGGCCCGTGATCCGCCAGGCGGTTTTATCCAGAACCGAACGGATGTGGCGGCGCTCGACCTCCTCCAGGGTGCCGGTGGGCAGCAGCTCGTCGGCTCTGAGATCGGGCGGGCGCACCTGCAGGATGCTGCCGCCGCCGTTGGTGATCATGGCGTGTTCGACGATGTTGCGAAGCTCCCGGGCGTTGCCCGGCCAGGGGTAGCGTTTGAGGGCCTCCATGCTTCGATGGGGAATACGGTCGACCAATTTGTTCAATTTTTTCTCGTTCTGCCTGACGAAGGCCCAGACCAGGGGGGGGATGTCCTCGGGGCGTTCGCGCAGGGGTGGCACGGCAATCGGGAAGACGCTCAGGCGGTAGTAAAGATCGCTGCGAAACCTCCCCGCGGCGACCTCCTGGGCCAGGTCGCGGTTGGTGGCCGCGATAATGCGGACGTTCACCTGAAGCGGTTTGGTGGACCCCAGGCGTTCGAACCGCCCCTCCTCCAGGACGCGCAGCAGCTTGGCCTGCAGCTCGAGGGGCAGCTCGCCGACCTCGTCCAGAAAAAGCGTGGATCGGTCGGCCACCTCGAAACGGCCGGCCATGCGGGTCAAGGCCCCGGTGTAAGCGCCCTTCTCGCGGCCGAAGAGTTCGCTTTCGATCAGGGTGGGCGGCAGGACCGCGCAGTTGATGGTGACCAGAGGGCGGCCTTTGCGTTGGCTCAGGCTGTGAATGGTGCGGGCCAGAAGCTCCTTGCCAGTGCCGGTTTCGCCCGACAGGAGCACGGTGGCATCGGTGCCGGCGACCTGCTCCACCTGGGCGAGCACACGCTTCAGGGCCGGGCTGCGGCCGACGATGCCCTCGTGCCCGTATTGGAGCATGATCTCATCGCGCAGGTAGAGGTTCTCCTGTTCCAACTGGTGCTTCAACCCCTGGATCTCCTCCAGCTGTTCCCGCAGCCGATTCTCCATCTCCTTGCGTGCGGTGATGTCCACCGACACCCCCATCATGCGCTGCGGCAGATTTGTTGTGTCCGGACAAGACCGCCCTCGCGAGACGATCCAGCGGCAACCGCCGCCGGGCCGCCGGGTGCGGTATTCGATGTTGATCATGGCGTCCTGCTCCAGGCACTGTCGTATGCTCTCCGCGACGATCCCGCGATCCTCCGGAATAATGATGGCCATAAAGCGCTCCAAATCCAACGCCTCGTCCGGGGCGACTCCCAGCAGCTCCCGCAGCTTGTCGGACGCCCAAATTTTCCCGGTGCCCGGATCCAAGGTCCAGAAACCGGCCTCCGCCGAGGCGGCCGCCAGGCTCAGGCGCTCCTCGCTCTCGCGCAGGGAATGCTCGGCATTCCGGCGCGCCAACGCATTCACGAGGACCTCGCCGAGCAGTTGCAGCCGCGGGATGAATTCCTCCGGCCAGACGCGCTCGTTTTGCACCGCATTGATGGAAATCACATAATCGATGGATTCGCCCAAGAGGATCGGTATGCTCAGGGTAGAGCGTATCCCCAATTGGTGCCAGAACTGTTTGCTCGCAGGGGGTGCCTCCGGCACGTCGTCCATCCGGGCAAACGCCACCACCTCGCCCTTTTCCACCAGCTTCCGGTATGCCCACGGGTTCTCCGCGCGGGGAATCTCCATCCCCTTGGGAACCCGGGGGGCGTGCGCCGAGGCGGCGACATGGGTGATCTGAAAGGCGGTCTTGCCAGGCAGCGTGCGCACCAGGGCGCAGCGGTCCACCTGGAAAAACGCCATCACCATTTCCAGGGCGTGTTCGATTTCGCGGTCGAGCCCCTCGGCGGGCAGGCTGACGAACCGGGCGGACAGGTCCGCAAGCAAGCGTTCAAACCGCAGCCGCTCGGAGAGGGACTCCTCAGCCTGCCGGCGCTGCGCGATCTCCAGTTCCAAACACCGGTTGGCCTCGGTCAGCCGCGCGTTCAGCTTTGACAGCGCAGCAGAGCGCTGTTCCGCTGCCTTTTTGGGGCGGTTTTGCAGGCGGTGAAAGCGGATATGATCCTTTACGCGCTGCAGCAGCTCCTCGGCCCGATACGGTTTGGTGATGGCACCAACTCCCCCGCAAGCAGAGCCGTTCATTTTTGCGTTCAGGTCGTGCACCCCGCAGTTGAAGATCACCGGAATGGCGCGCGTCGGCGAATCCTGCCTGAGGCAGCGGCACGTGTCCAGCCCGCCGAGGTCGGGGACCTGGGTGTCCAGCAGGATCAGGTCGGGCGGGTCCTCCTGGGCCAACTTAAGCGCCGCCCTGCCGTTCGGCGCGAAGCGGACTTCGTAGCCCCCGCGGGTCAACATGTCCTCCAGCGTCTGGCGTTGCGCGGGGTCTTCGTCGACAACAATCAGCCGACCGGCTAATTTTTTCGAAAGTGGGGTATCCATCGGTGGTATCTTCACGGGTTCCGGCGCGAGGGTGAGCTTCCGCCTGGGGATCGATCATCCGGAGCCGGGGCCAAACGATGATTTCGATCGTTTTGAACGGAAGAATTAAAGGTCGGCCGTCATCGTTAGCCTTTGATGAGCGCAGAGAAGAAACTGGTCTAAACCGAGGTGAGTATGCCATGAAGGCGATTGGGAGTCAATGACAGCGGCAACACAATCAGGTTGGGCGGTCCCGAATTCGGGTGCGATCAAGCGGCGGATTTCTCTTGCGAACAATATCGCAAACGTTGTTATATCCGGTCAAGGACCGTGGGTTACCATCCAGACAAGAGGTGCGGCGAATGGATAAAAACGAGATCATCGAAACCCTGCGTGCCAATCGTACGTTGCTGGAACAGTATCATGTCCGTTCGCTCTCGGTTTTCGGCTCCATCGTTCGAGGTGAAGCCGGGCCGGAAAGGGATGTAGATATCCTCGTCGAATTCGATCCCGGCGCGAAGGTCGGATTGTTCGCTTTTGCCAGGTTACAGCGGTGTTTGCAGGATCTCCTCGGCCGGCAGGTTGACCTGACAACCCAGAAGGCCCTTCACGAGGCACTTAAAAAGGACCTTTCCCAGGAGGAACTGCTCAAACTGCCGGTTTACATCGCGCATCGACCCCAGAAGGACCCCCGGGACCTGCGCGTCCTTGACCCGGCCTGCGGCTCAGGCCGCTTTTTGCTTTACGCATTCGACGAATACTGGGATGATCAAGCAGTGGCAGCGGCGTCCCGCCGCTGTTCCCGCATCGGGGCTTCAGAAATTCAGAGTCGAGACGACTCTGCCACTATTCATTTCTTCAATCAAGATGAACCCATTGCCAATCTTGCCGGGGATCTTCCCCATTGGCGTCAGGAAAGCGTCACCTATTTCGTCACCTTCCGTCTGTTCGATTCCCTGCCCCAGTCAAAACTCAAACAATGGCAGGAAGAAAAGGAAAGCTGGATCACAGCGCATCCGGAACCGCTGAACCGGGACGAAAAAAAGGAATTTTACCGGCTTTTTCCCGAACGAATTCAAACCTGGCTGGATGCCGGTCATGGTTCCTGCATCCTCTCTCGTCCGGACCTGAAAAAACTTGTTGCCGATGCGATGCTGCATTTCAACGGGGATCGTTATCATCTCGATGAATACGTTGTGATGCCGAATCATGTGCATGTTGTCGTCACGCCTGTCGCCGGCAATGAGTTGTCCTCTATTCTTCATTCCTGGAAATCCTACACTTCCCACAAAATCAACAATCTGCTCGGTCGCTCAGGAGAAAACTGGCAAAAGGAATCCTTCGACCACATCGTAAGAAGCGAATGTTCTTTGAACAAATTCCGTGAATATATAAAAAGGCATAGTGGCAGCGCATAGTGGCAGCGTGGCAGCGGCGTCCCGCCGCTGGAACTCGGTAAAATCAGCGGCGGGACGCCGCTGCCACTATGCTATAATT
>Ga0105106_10003503_pt1 | contig 11209 bp, 7 predicted proteins | sample PPLLaktember2015_5_FD_79109 | JGI IMG/M metagenome (GOLD analysis project Ga0105106, IMG submission 79109) | Freshwater sediment microbial communities from Prairie Pothole Lake near Jamestown, North Dakota, USA - PPLs Lake P8 Core (1) Depth... | ecosystem: Environmental > Aquatic > Freshwater >... | reverse complement strand
TCGGGCAGCGCTTCGTCCTTGAGCGCCGAGACGACGAGCGCCAAGGCTTCCGCGGCGACATGGCCCTCCGCGGGCCCGCCGTAGGAGCCGAGGATCGACCTGGCCGCAGCCAGGGCCGCGGTCGTCCGTCCGGCCCCGGCGAGCCGGCGGGCGAAGAGAAGGTACAGCGCGGGTGCCTCTTTCCTTTCCTCGTAGGACGAGGCGATCCCGATATGCGCGAGCGCGCGGCCCGCGGCCGGGTCGCCGATGTTGGCCAGGGCGAAGCGGGCGGCGCGGCGCAGAGGCTCATCGCTCCCTTCGGCCAGGAGGAGGAGTTTCTTCACGGCCTCCCGGCTGCGCATTTCGCCGAGGGCGTCGATGATCGCGATCCGGGCGGCCGGCGGGGCCGTATCGAGCGCCTTCAGGAGGACTCCGGCTGCTTGGACGCCCCCGATCGTCCGGAGCGCCGCGGCGGCCGGCCCGGCCAGGGCCTTGTCCCCGAGATACCCGGCCAGCGGGGCCACCGCCTCCGCCTTGCCGGCGAGCTGGATCTGGGTCAGGAGGAACGCGGCGACCTCTTTGTCCGGCCTCGCGGCCAGCGCCGCGAGCAGAGACCTGGTGAAGAGGAGGCGCTCGGCCTCCGCGCCCGCCCGGGTCACGTAGACGGCGAGGCCGTTAGCGGCGAACCGCGCTTTGGCATCGTTCCCCGCGCCGGCCGGAAGGATGCGGGCGAGAATCTCCGCGAGAGCGCCGGGACCGAGCTCGACGAGCTCGGCGCAGAGGGTGTCGCGCGCCGGGGCGTTGTCGGCGGGGAAGCGATCGAGAATGGACAAAACCTGCGACTTGATGTCTCCGGCGCCGGCCGGAGGGGCCTGCCCGGCCGCCGCGGGAGCGCATGCGGCGATGAGAACGAAGGCGACAACCGCGAGGGCGATGGTGGTGGTCCGGTCTTTCATGGAAGGTCTCCTCACGGCCTCTTTAGAGATGCCAGGGCGCCCGCATGGGCTGGCTGGCCAGGCGGTTGGCCGCCTCGTCGCCCGGGAAAAACTCGAGCGCCGGATCGAAACGGAGAGGGCGGCCGAGCTGAACGGCGATCTTGGCCAGGTTGACGAGCGTGCACGAGCGCTGGCCGTTCGATTCGTTCAGGGCGAAGCGGGCCCTCGTCCGGACGGCCTCGGAGAAATCCGTGACCTGGGGCGCCGGATCGGGCAGGGCCGCCAGCTTCTCCCGGAGGTTGGGGATGTCAGATTCGAAGCCCCGGTAGAGCTTGCCTTCCGGCCCCTCGAGGAAGGGCGCCGACTTGTCCCGGTTCTCGCCGTCGAGGATGATGACGCAGCCGTCGGCGTATTTCATCTCGATCCGGCGCCAGCTGCCGCAAGCGTCCGGGTGCTGCTGCGGGCAGTCGGCGGCGATCTCGACCGGGCTCGTGTCGTCCTTGTCGAGGATGTACTGGACCGGATCGAGGTAATGCATGCCCATGTCGCCAAGCCCGCCGCCATCGTAGTCCCAATAGCCCCGGAAGGTGCCGTGGACGCGGTGGGGATGGTAAGGCTTCCAGGGCGCCGGGCCGAGCCAGAAGTCGTAGTCGAGCTCGGGCGGAACGGGCTCGGGCGAGGCGTAGGTCAGGCCGCTCCAATAGAACTTCCAGTCGAATCCGGTCGTCGCGCTGACCGTCGCCTTGATCGGCCAGCCCAGGAGGCCGTTCCGGACGACCTTCTTGATCGGCCTGACGTCCGTCCCGAAGCCGTAGAACCGGTCCTGGAAGCGGAACCAGGTGTTGATCCGGAAGATCCGCCCGGTGCGCCGGACGGCGTCGGCGAGGGCCCGACCCTCGGCGATCGTCCGGGTCATGGGCTTTTCGCACCAGACGTCCTTGCCCGCCTCGGCCGCGGCGATCGAGATCAGGGCATGCCAGTGGGGCGGCGTCGCGATGTGGACGATGTCGATGTCAGGCCGGGCCAGGACCTCGCGGAAATCGGTGTAGCCGTCGACGCCGGGACCCGCGATCTCGAGGGCCGAGGCCAAATGGCCCCTGTCGACGTCGCAGACGGCGCGCAGGACCGAGCCCGGATAGCCGAGATGGCCCAGGCCCATCCCGCCGACGCCGATGACGGCCTTGGTCAGGGTGTCGCTCGGGGCGACATAGCCTTGGCCCCCGAGGACGCGACGAGGCACGATGGCGAACGAGGCGGCGGCCGCGGCCCCCGCTCTGAGAAAATGGCGGCGGGTGATCCTGGGCGTATAAGGCATGGGGCGATCCTCCCGGGCGGACATTTTCGGACATTATAGTACAATACCCGGAAGATTCCGTAACCGCGGCAGTCTAAAAATGTGCATGGCCGAGTTGCGCCCGCTCCACACGCGTCCTCCCCGCCGCGGGGGCGATCGCCCGGCCGGATTCCCAATCGGATGAGGAGGTCCCCGTGCGCACCTTCCTGACCAGCTCTGCTCGACCGGCCCGCGCCCTGCCGGTCCTCATCGTCCTCGGGATTGCCCTGGCCGCCCGGCCGGCCGGCGCCCAGGACCAGCCCCGCTATCACGATCACGCCGCGCTTACGAAAGCGCTGCAGGCGCTCGCCGGCCCGGCCCAAGCGACGGCCAAGCTCGAGTCCATCGGCAAGACGCGCGGCGGCCGCGACATCTGGGCCCTCACCATCGCCGGCGCGGGCGCCGTCCCGCCGGCCAAACGCCCGGCCCTGCTCGTTGCCGCCGGCTTCGAAGGGGGCTATCTCGCCGGGAGCGAGATCGCCCTGGCCGCGGCGGCCTCCCTGTTGAAGAGCGCCGGCTCGGACGCCGCGGTCAAGGACAGGCTGGCGGCGACGGCCATCTATATCGTACCCCGGGTCAATCCCGACGGGGCCGAGGGGTTCTTCGCCCCCGTCAAGACCGGCCGCCGGACGAACGCCGCGCCGCGTGACGACGATAACGACGGCCGTATCGACGAGGACGGCCCCGAGGACCTCAACGGCGACGGCCTGATCACCGTCATGAGGGTCAAGGCCCCGGACGGTGAGTACATGATCGACCCGGACGAGCCGCGCCTGATGAAGCGGGCCGAACCGAAGAAGGGGGAGTCCGGCGCCTTCAGGATCTTCACCGAAGGCATCGACAGCGACGGCGACGGCTTCATCAACGAGGACCCGCCGGGCGGCGTCGACATCAACCGCAACTTCGCCCACGAATATCCCTATAACCAGCCCGAGGCCGGCCCCCACATGGTCAGCGAGGCCGAATCCCGGGCCCTGATGGATTGGGTCATCGCGCACAGGAACATCGCCGCGATACTGACCCTCGGCGAGAGCGACAACCTGATCGTGCCGCCGACGAGCGCCGGGCGGCTCGGCCCGGCGCGCGAGCTCGACCTCGTCAGATTTGCGGAAGCCACCATGGCCGGGGCCCGGGCAGCGGGCTTCATCCAGACCGGCGGGGTCATGGGCCGGGGCGGCCGCTTCGGCATGGGCGAGTTCTCGATCGAGATGCTCATGAGCGGCGGGGGCCGGCAGGGCGCCCGTCAGCAGGCTCAGGAAGCCTCGCCCCGCAGGATGATGCCTGACCGCAGGGCGGCGACGACGGTCGCCGCGGCCGACTACGATTACTTCAAGGCCGCCTCCGACAAGTACATCGAGCTGACGGGCATCCGCCAGCCGCTCTGCGTCCGCGAACCGCAAGGCGCCTTTTTTCAATATGGCTACTTCCAGTTCGGCGTCCCGTCCTTTTCGACGCCGGGTTTCGGCCTGGCGACGGTCGAGCCGTCCCCCGGACCGCGCCGGATGGGGATGATGCCCCCGGGAGCGGGCGAGGGCGGCCAGACCGGCCAAACCGGGCGGCAGGCCTCGGGCGCCGGCGCGGCCGCGGTCACGGCCGTCTTCGCCTCGGGCGGACCCGAGGGCTTTATGATGCAGCAGATGGGCCCGGGCGGCGGCATGGGTCCGTATGGCCAGGGTCAGGCCGCAGCGGGGCCCGGCGCGGCCCAGACCGTCGCCCCCGGTATCGACAGGCAGGTCTTGAAGTGGATGGACGCCGAGAAGATCGACGGCTTCGTCGCCTGGGCCAAGGCGAAACACCCCGAGTTCGGCGAGGTCGAGATCGGCGGCTTCAAGCCCTATGCGGTCACGAACCCGCCGGCGGCCAAGCTCGCCGACCTGGGCGCCGCGCACGCCAAGTACGCGCTGTATTTGGTTTCCCTCTTCCCGCGTGTGAACGTGGCTTCTCTCGAGGCCGTCAATCACGGCGGCGGGATCTTCCGGATCAAGGCCGAGGTCGAGAACGCCGGCTTCTGGCCGACGGCTTTCGCCCATGGCCAGACGGCCCGGGCGGTCAAGCCGACCATGGTCCAGCTCTCGGTCGATCCGGGGGCGGTCCTCTCGGGCAGCGCCAAGACGAGCTTTATCCCGGCGCTCGCCGGCTCCGGGGGCCGGGCCAAGTACGAGTGGCTCATCAAGGGTACGACCGGCGAGGTCGTCGAGCTCCTGGTCCAATCCCAAAAAGGCGGGTCGGCGACGGCCCGGGTCACCTTGAAGTGATGAGGAGGACGACGATGAGAACACGCAAGATCCTGATGCTCGTCCTGGCCGCGGTCGCCGGCCTGGCCCTGACGGCCACCTTCGCCCCGGCCCAGAAGGCCTCGGACCCCGCCTTCAAGGTCAAGCTCGATTTCAACCGCTGGCACGACACCGGCGAGCTCTATGCCGATATGAAGCGGCTCCAGGCCGCCTTCCCCAAGTTCCTCAAGCTCGAGTCGATCGGCCAGAGCGCCCGCGGCCGCGACCTCATGCTCATGACCATCAATAACCCGGCGACGGGGCCGGAGATGGGCAAGGCGGCCATGTACATCGAAGCGAACATCCACGGCAACGAGATCCAGGGCGGGGAGGTCTGCCTCTATACGATCTGGTATCTCATGGAGAACTACGGCCGGATCGACGACGTCACGCGGCTCGTGGACGAACGCGTCTTCTACATCGTGCCGACGGTCAATCCCGACGGCCGGCAGTTCTTCATGGAGGGCCCCGGCGGGAACGCCCGGTCGGGGCACGTCCCGGTCGACGACGACAACGACGGCGCCTTCGACGAAGACCAACCAGAGGACATCAACGGCAACGGCATCGTCGAGCAGATCCGGATGCACGTCCCCGGACAGGGCAATTACCGCGTCAGCCGGGCCAATCCGCTCGTCCTCGAGCCGGTGCCGTTCGGCGAGACGGGCGACTGGATCATGCTCGGCCAGGAGGGCATCGACAACGACGGCGACGGCATGGTCAACGAAGACGGCCCGGGGAGCTACGACCAGAACAGGAATTGGGGAAGCGACTGGCAGCCGAACTACATCCAGAGCGGGGCCATGGACTATCCCTTCCAGCTGCCCGAGGCCAAAGCGGTCAACGACTTCCTCATGGCCCACCCCAACATCGCCGGCGTCCAGACCTACCACAACAGCGGCGGCATGATCCTCCGCGGGCCGGGCGCCGAATCGACCGGGGAATACCCAATGACCGACGTCCGGGCCTACGACGAGCTCGGGCGGAACGGCGAGCGCATCCTGCCCTTCTACCGGTATCTTATCATCTGGAGCGGCCTCTATACGGTGCACGGAGGGGTCATCGACTGGACCAACGACGGCTTGGGCATCCTGTCGTTCTCGAACGAGCTCTGGAACGGCGAGCAATATTTCACCAGCCCGTCGCTCAAGGAGGAGCAGTCCGATCCCGCGAGCCCCATCGCCCCGGGCCTGTCACGCTACTTCTTCGACAAATATCTCGAGTTCGGGGACGAGTTCGTCGAATGGAAGCCCTTCGACCACCCGCAGTTCGGCAAGGTCGAAATGGGCGGCGTTTGGCGGAAGTACCAGGGGCGCGTTCCGCCGCGGTTCATGAACGAGGAACTCTGCCACCGCAACATGGCCTTCTCTCTCTACCAGGCCGACGAGATGCCGCTCATCCGCATGGGCGAGACGTCGGTCGAGAAGATCGGCGGGGACGTCTATCGCGTGTTCGTCGACATCGCCAATCCCAAGGTCGTGCCCACGATCCTGGCCAAGGCGGCTCAGACGAACGTCGTCCGGCCGGACCTGCTGGTCACCGAGGGGCGAAACGTCGAGGTCGTCGCGGCGAGCTTCATCGACAACAAGACCCTGTACAAGGCCAACCCGTCGGTGACGCCGCTCATCGGCCAGAAGGACCTCAAGCGGATCCTCGTTCGCAACGGGCACCCCGGCAGGACAACCCGGACTGCGATGCTCCTCGTCAAGGGATCGGGAACGGTGACGGTGAGTTACGACAGCGTCAAGGGCGGAGCTGCGAGCGCGACGGTCACGCTGAAGTAGAGACCTATCTGTCGGGCAGGACGCTTAGCGTTCTGCCCCCTTGGTTTCAGAACAGCCCCGTGACCTTCCCCGTCGCGGGATCGATGTCGACGTCGAAGTACACCGGACGCGTCGGCAGGCCGGGCATGGTCCTCATGTCGCCGCAAAGCGGATAGAGGAACCCTGCTCCCGCGCTGGCCCGGATGTCGCGAACCGGGAGCCGGAAGCCTTTGGGCACGCCCTTCAAGGCCGGATCGTGGCTCAGGCTGAGGTGGGTCTTGGCCATGCAGATGGGCAGCTGATCGAAGCCGAGCCGGGTGTAGAGGGCGATCTTGGCCTCCGCCTCCGGCGTGTAGTCGACGCCGTCGGCGCCGTAGATCTGGGTCGCGATCGTCTCGATCTTCTTCTTGATGTCCCATTCGAGCGGGTAGAGGAACTTGAAGCTGGATGGCCTCTCGCAGGCGGCCATGACCGCCTTGGCCAAGGCGACGGCCCCGGCCCCCCCGTCGCTCCAATGGGTCGAGGCGACGGCGTCCTCGGCCCCGCCGGCCAGAGCGGCCTTGCGTATGAGGTCGATCTCGGCGTCGGTGTCCGAGGTGAAGCGGTTGACGGCAACGACGACGGGCACCCCGAAGCGCTTGGCGTTGTGGATGTGGGCGTGCAGGTTGGCCAGCCCTTTGGCCAGGAGATCGAGGTTCTCGTCGGTGTACTCGGTGGCCAGGGGCTTGCCGGCCACGACCTTGGGTCCGCCGCCGTGCATCTTCAGGGCCCGGACGGTGGCCACGATGACGACGCAGCTCGGGACGAGGCCGCTCGCCCGGCACTTGATGTTCATGAACTTTTCCATGCCGCAATCGGCCCCGAAGCCCGATTCCGTGACGACGTAGCCGTCCTCCCCGACGAGGCGGAGGGCGATCTGGTCGGCGATGACCGAGGAGTTACCGTGGGCGATGTTGGCAAACGGGCCGGCGTGGACGATGGCCGGGGTGTTCTCGACCGTCTGCATCAGGTTGGGCATGATCGCGTCCTTCATCAGAACGGTCAGGGCGCCGGCGACGCCGAGGTCGTCGGCCGTGATCGCCTCGCCGTCCTTGCTCGTGCCGACGACGATCCGGCCCAGCCGCTCGCGCATGTCGGCCAGGCCCGTGGTCAGGGCCAGGATGGCCATGATCTCGCTGGCCACGGTGATGTCGAAACCCGTCTCCCGGACCATGCCCTTCTCCTCCGGGCCCAAGCCGATCTTGACGGCGCGCAGGAAACGGTCGCTGATGTCGATGACCCGGTTCCAGGTGATCGAGGCTGGGTCGATGTCGAGACGGAACATCCGGCGCTTCTCCTCGGGCGTCAGGCTGGCGGGGTCGGTCTTCCGGATGCCGAGCTTCTCGAGGCGCCGGAGCATGATCGGCGCGAAGCGGCGTTCGCCCTTCTTGTTGGCCGGGCAGAAGGCGTTGAAGAGCTTCTCGTCGTCCTGGCTCGATTCGTGGAGGATGCGGACGTCGATGGCCGCGGCCAGGAGGTCGTGGGCCGCGGTGATCGCGTGGATGTCGCCGGTCAGGTGGAGGTTGAAGTCCTCCATGGGCACGATCTGGGAATAACCGCCGCCGGCGGCCCCGCCCTTGATGCCGAAGGTCGGCCCCATGCTGGGCTGGCGGACGACCGTGACGACCTTCCTGCCGAGGTGGGCGCCCAGGGCCTGGCTGACGCCGACCGTGGTCGTCGTCTTGCCCTCGCCGAGCGGAGTCGGCGTGATGGCCGTCACGTCGACGTAATGGCCCAGGGGGCGGTCTTTGAGCCGGTCGAGGACATCGAGGTGGATCTTGGCCTTGTGCTTGCCGTAGAGGTCGAGGTCGTCCTCGCCGAGGCCGAGCGAGGCGGCCACCTGGACGATGGGCAGAAGCTCGGTCGCTTGGGCGATGTCGATATCGCTCGGGACGGGGTTTTCGATCTTGACGGACATGGTGCGGGCCTCCCTTCACTCGAAGTGGGATTATCGTAAAGGGAAACAAGCTTAAAAACAAGTGCCCGCCGCCGCTCTGGAAGATCCTTCGGGACAGAGTGTGGAAAAATCCATGGGACACGATCCCTTTTCGGGAGAAAAGGGTCATGTCCCGGATTTTTCCATATCCCTCGGATCTCCCTGTGACCGCGTCAGCTTTCGCTCACGCGGTCACATGCTGATGGAGATTGACCGCCCCCCGTTCCCGAAGCGGGGATTGACGACGTTGCTCCGGGTCGAGCCGAACGAGAAATTGAACCCGGCCGAGAACGAGTAGTCGTATCCCGTGGCCAGCTGCCTTTGGCGGAGGAGGATCTCCTCGTAGGACGCCTCGCCGGCCGGCAGGGCCAGCTGGTCGCGGATCCGCGCGTAGCTCCCGTCGACCTCGAAGCTCAAACCCCGCAAGATGCGGAACTCCAGCTCCGCTTCGAGCTCGAGGCGGTTGAACCCGGCGTTGTGGAAGAAGTGCGAGCCCTCGAGCTCGACCGAAGCCTTGCCCCAGGGCCGGACGACCTCGTAGGCGACGCTCAGCGCTTCCTGGAGCAGGCTCTCGGCCGTCTTGAAGTAGACGGTCTCCTCGAGGTAGCGGACCCGGCTGAAGCCGAGGCGGTAGAGAATTCGGAGCTGGCGCTTGGTCGATTCGGAATAGGGGAAAACATCGTATTCCACGGCCGGGGCGGCGGTCAGGGTGAGCTTCAGGTTCGAGTAGGTGGAGGACTCGGCCTCGACGTAGCCTCCGACCGACCAATGTTCGCCGAGGCTCTTGACGACCAGCGCCGAGCTGCCGTAGCCATCGGTTGAGCTCTCGATGACGTTCCCGTCGCCGAAGTCGAACCAGGAGTCGCTCCAGTTCCCGTAGATAGAGGTCCGGACCTTGAGCTCCGGCGTCGTCCGGTTAGCCGAGACCGAGGCGTAGTACGAGCCGCTCTTGTATTGCGTCTCGCCCATGAGAAAGGCGTTGCCGCTGAGGCTGAAGACCCAGAAGTTCCATTTGTCGGCGACCGAGGTCGGCTTGGTTTGGTCGAGGAAGCGGACCGAAAGGTCTTTGGCCAGAGGGGTCTTCGCCGCATAGCGCAGCAGGCCGATCCTGATCTGGGCGGCGACGCCTTTGCGCGTGTCCTCCGGCTTCTCGTCCGGCGCGGGGGTATAGCCGAGCTTGTTGTCCAGGCCCTGGTACTCCTTGAGGCCCGTGAAGGCGATGTCGAACCCCGCCGCCGGCTGGGCCAGGGGGCTGACGGCCACCCGGACCTGGGCGGCGTCGAGGGCCGGGACGAACTCGACGAAGGTGATCTCGTTCCGGAGCGCCTCGACGTCGGCCCCGGGCCAGTCGAGGAAGACCCTGGGCAGGTCGGAAGGCCGGGTTCCGGGCTGCGGCGGCGGGACCTGAGCGGTCCCCGGAACGGCCGGGATCAGGGCGAAGGCCGCGGTCAGGACCGCGGCCGCGAGGGCGCGTGCAGTTCTGTGTCTCATCGGATCCCTCCCGGCGTCCTAATGGATGCTGATGCTCAAGCCGCCGCCGCCGGACGATCCGAAGCGGGGATTGATGACGTTGGTGAATATGGAACCGAACTGGAACTGGAAGCCGATCGCCGCAAAGTAGTTGCTGTTCATCGGCAGCTCCCGGAGGCGGAGGAGCTGCTCCTCGTAGGTCGGCTCCCTCCCGAGGAGCCAAAGCTGGTCGTGGATCCAGGAGTAGCCGCCGAGGACATAGACGCTGAGGCCCTTGTAAAGCCGGAGGTTGACGATGCTGAACGTATCCACGCGGTACTTGCCGATGTCGTGGAAGAAGTGCGAACCCTCGACGCTGAGGCTGACCGTGCCGAACTTCTCGCGCAGGTCCAGGGTCAGGCCCAGGGATCCCCGGAGGGTGGTTTCCCGGAGCTTGCCCAGCCACGTGGTCTCGTGGTAACGGGCGGCCTTCAAGCTCAGTCTATAGAGGGCCCTCAGCTGGCGCCGGGTCGATTGAGAATAGGGGAAGAAATTGTACTCGACGGCCGGGGCGACGCTCAGGCCGAGCTTGACGTTGCTATAGAGCGACGCGTCGGCCGTCACATAGGCGCCGGCCGACCAGTGCTCGCCCAGGCTCTTAACGAAGAGGCCGCTGGCCGCCCAGCTCGAGGTTTTGCCCGTGACTGTGGAGTCCTCGAACTCGTAGCGCTGTTTGGAGGTGTCGACGGACAGTCCCAGTCTCACTTTCGAGGCCGCCGTCACCCGGTTGGCCGAGAACGAGCCGTAGGCCATCCGGCTCATGTAGGTCTCCTCGCCGGAGAAGTAGCCCTGCCCGGACAGGCTGAAGACCCAGGAATCCCAGCGGTCGCGCGCCGGGCCCGTCGCTTGAGGACTCGTGTAGTCGACGGCGATGCGGCAGGCGATCGACGTCCGGCCGACGTAGCTCATGAGGCCGAGCTTGAGCGCTTTGACCAGGCCCTTCCGGGTCTCGTCGTCCGTGTCGGTCTTCGACGAGAAGTATTTCTGGATGTCGGTGAGGTCCCGGCAATCGTTCTGGCCCATGAAGCTCAGGGTGTATTCCCGGCCGCCTCCGCCCGTCTGCTGGGTGGTGATGAGGATGTGGACCTGGGCCTCGAGGCGGTCCCGAACGTAATTGACGAAGGTGATCTCGGTCTTGATGTAGTCGAGGTCGCAGCTGTCGCAGTCGAGGAAGACCCTGATCGCGGTCTTCTTCAGCTCGTCGATGTCCGGGGAAACGGTCTGGCCGGCAGCCGGGAGGCTCGCCGGGCCCAGGCCGAGGAGGGCGGCCAGAACGAGCGCGCCCGCGGCTCCGAGGCGTTTTCGCATGAACGGTCTCCTTCGCGGGGGCGGCGGGCCCGGGCGCTTCAGCTCAGCCGGCCCTCCATCAGGGGAGGGCAGACCCGTAAGTTCTATGCATATACGCCCGGACGTAAAGAAAGGTTACGCCCTAGAAGAAATAGTAG
>Ga0105106_10003502_pt1 | contig 11209 bp, 9 predicted proteins | sample PPLLaktember2015_5_FD_79109 | JGI IMG/M metagenome (GOLD analysis project Ga0105106, IMG submission 79109) | Freshwater sediment microbial communities from Prairie Pothole Lake near Jamestown, North Dakota, USA - PPLs Lake P8 Core (1) Depth... | ecosystem: Environmental > Aquatic > Freshwater >... | reverse complement strand
GCATACGCAAAGCGTGGACGCCCGAAGACGCCGCGCGCGAGCTCGTGCGCGGCCGCATGGAAGTGCTGGGGCCGGTGACGGCGCGCGCGCTGGCCGGCTCGCTGCGCCTCGGCGATACGAAGTCCGTCGATGCCGCACTGCTCGCGCTCGAAGTCGAAGGCCGCGCGATGCGCGGCTACTTCACGCCAGGTGCGAGCGAGCTCGAATGGTGCGACCGCCGGCTCCTCGCGCGCATCCATCGCTACACCATCAGCCGGCTCCGCGCGGAAATCGAGCCCGTCAACTCCGCCGATTTCATCCGCTTTCTCCTGCACTGGCAGCACGTCGCGCCCGAGCAGCAGGTGAGCGGCGTCGAAGGGCTCGCCGCGGTCGTCGAGCAGCTCGACGGCTACGAGCTCGCTGCGGCGGCGTGGGAGCACGACGTGCTGCCCGCGCGGGTGCGCGATTACACCTCCAGTTACATCGACATGCTGTGCCTGAGCGGGCGCGTCGCGTGGGGGCGCATGACGCCGATGGACGGCTCGGGCAAAGCGCCGCTCAAGAGCTCGCCGATAGCGCTCATGCCGCGCGAGCACGCGGCGCTGTGGCGCGTGGCGGCAGCGCCCGATCCCGCGCTCCTTACCTCTCCCGGCCGCGCGGTGTACGAAGCGCTGCGCAATCGCGGCGCGCTCTTTTTCCACGAGATCGTGGCGGCGACCGGACTCTTACGCACCCACGTCGAGCGCGCACTCGGCGAGCTTGCCGGCGTCGGTGTCGTCACTGCGGACAGCTTCAGCGGCCTGCGCGCGCTCCTCACGCCTTCCGAGAAGCGCAGGAGTCTCTCGGGCGGGCGTCCGGGCGGCAGGCGCTCGGCGTACGGCGTGGATACCGCGGGCCGCTGGGCGCTTCTGTCGACCGAGAGCGCGGCGACCGGCGAGGAGCGCACTGAGGCGATCGCGCGCCTGCTGCTGCGCCGTTACGGCATCGTTTTCCGCTCGCTCCTCGCGCGCGAATCGAGGCTGCCGACGTGGCGCGAGCTGGTGATGGTTTATCGCAGGCTGGAAGCGCGCGGCGAGATCCGCGGCGGTCGTTTCGTCGGCGGTTTCGGCGGGGAGCAGTTCGCGATGCCCGATGCAGTCGGCCGGCTGCGCGCGGTTCGCAAAATGGAAAAGAGCGGCGAGCTCGCGGTCGTGAGCGGCGCCGATCCCCTCAATCTCGTGGGCATACTCACGCCCGACGCGCGCGTCACCGCCATCGCGCAGAACCGCATCCTCTATCGCGACGGGGTCGCGATCGCGGCGTGGGAAGGCGGCGAAGTGCGGCGGCTCGCCGCGTCCGAAGTCGGCGACGAAACGCTGCGCTCGCTCCTCTCGCGACGCGCGAGCGTGAAAGCGCTCAAGCCGTATCTGCGCACGCCGACCGAGCGCGAGCGCCAGATGCTCGAGCGCAGGCGGACGACCGCAATCGAGGACGCGAAGCCCGCAGACGTGCATTGACGCGGCCGGCGCGGAAGTGCCGTACCATTGCGCAATGAATGCAGAGTGGTGCGCAGGCGGAGCGCCGGTCGTGAACGTGGCACAGGACGCGGCGCTGCGGTGATGCCCGGGAAATTCGCGCCCTATCTCTGGTATCCGATCGTCAGCGCTGCGGCCATCGCCGCGTTCATGGGCATGCTGGCGGCGGGGCAGCCCGTGGCGCTCGCGGCTTATATTCCGGTCATCGTCGTCGGGCTCACGATCGTGCTGCTCGAGTGGCGCTTTCCCGAGCACCTAGAGTGGCGCCCGCGCTGGAACGACATCCAGGCCGATGCGGCTTTCATGGCCTTCGTGCAGATCGCCATGCCGCAGGCGCTCGCCGCGGTCGCGGTCCTTGCGATCGCCGCATGGACGCACGAGCACAACCGCCTGCCGCTGTGGCCGCACGATTGGCCGCTCCTCGGGCAGGCGCTCGTCATGGTGCTTGGGATCGATCTGGTGCGCTATTGGCTGCATCGCGCGTGCCACCATTACCCCGCGTTGTGGCGGCTCCACGAAGTCCATCACTCTCCCGATATCCTCTACGTGCTGAACGTCGGGCGCTTTCACCCGCTGGAGAAAGTCCTGCACTTCTGCGTGGACAGCGCGCCTTTCATCGTGCTCGGCGTCGCGCCCGAAGTGATCGCGTGTTATTTCCTGCTCTACTCGGTCAACGGCCTTTTCCAGCACAGCAACGTGCGGCTGCGCTATGGCTGGTTGAACTACGTCGTCGGCAGCGCGGAGACGCACCGCTGGCACCATGCGCGCGATGCGAAGACCGCTTCGTGCAACTTCTCCAACACGACGATCGTCTGGGACCTCGTGTTCCGCACGTGGTACCTGCCCACGGACCGCAGCAGCAGGGACATCGGGATCATGGACCGCTCGTATCCCAAAGACTTCCGGGCGCAGATGCTGATGCCGTTCAGGCGCGCGGAGGGGCGCGGCAGGGCGGGTTTGCGCGAGATTGCAGCTGATCTGCTCGTCAGAGCGCACCTCATCGCGAGCCGGCTGATTCACGGCAGCCGCATCTCGAAGCTGCTCGACGATCCGATGAAGGCGCAGCGCGAAGTGCTCGATCGCATCGTGCGCGAGAATGCGGGCACGACGTTCGGGAAGCGCCACGCGTTCGATGCCATCCGCACAATCGAGGACTATCGCGATCGCGTGCCGGTCCAGGAATACGAAGCGCTGCGGCCGTACGTCGAAGCTGAAATGGAGCGCGGCGAGCAGGCGCTGACCGCGGAACCGCCGCAGTGGTATGCGCGCACCAGCGGGACGACCGGCAAGCCGAAGGACATTCCGCTCACGCCTTCCCACCTCGCCGCGTTGAAGCGCATACAGGAAGCGTCGGTCGCCTTTCAATACCGCACCTGTCCCGAAGGATTCGGCGGCGGCATCGTCGTCATCGTGAGCCCGCCGGAAGAGGGCACTGCGCCCAATGGAAAGCCGTACGGCTCGGCCTCTGGAATGGTGGCCGGCGGCACGCCGGCGCTTGTGCGCGACAAGTTCGTGCTGCCTGGCGCGGTGCTGGGCATCACCGACAGCCGGCTGAAATATCTCACCATACTCAGGCTCGCGCTCGCCCGCCGCGACGTGACGTACATCGGATCGGCTAACGCGACGACGATGCTCACGCTCGCGAAGCTTTTCCGCGAGCACGAGCGCGCGCTGCTCGACGACTTGCGCACAGGCTCGTTCTTCCGCGCGGCCGACCTGCCTCCCGAAGTGGCGGCGGCCATACGCACGCGGCTGAAAGCCGCGCCGGCGCGTGCGGCCGAGCTCGAGCAGACCCGCGCTCGCGGTGAACTGCGTCTCGCCGATCTCTGGCCCGAGCTGCGGCTCGTCGTCACCTGGACGTGCGCGAGCGCCGGCATCGCGGTGGACGCGCTGCGCCGCGAGCTCGCTCCGCGCACGCGCGTCCTGGAGCTCGGTTACGTCTCCAGCGAATTTCGCGGCACGATCACGCTCGGACGCCGCTCCGGCGGCGGGCTGCCGACGCTCGACGCGCACTTCTTCGAATTCGTCGAGCGCGAAAAGTGGGACAGCGGCGAGCCTGAGTTCCTCACGCTCGATCGCGTATGCAAAGGGGCCGAATACTACATCGTCGTCACCACGCCGTCGGGGCTGTACCGCTACTTCATCAACGACCTCGTGCGCGTCACCGGATTCCTGCGCCGCACGCCGCTGCTTAAGTTCGCGCAGAAAGGCAAAGGCGTCACCAACATCACAGGCGAGAAGCTGTACGAGGCCCAGGTGCTCGCCGCGGTGCGCGGCGTGATGAGCGAAGCCGGCAATGACGCGCGCTTCGTCATGACGCTCGCCGACGAGCAGGCGCGCTGCTATCGCCTCTACGTCGAGCCCGGACACGGCGCGGCGCCGCCTGCGGACGCGCTCGCATCTGCCGTCGACGCGAAGCTGCGCGAGCTGAACGTCGAATACGACGCGAAGCGCGACAGCGAACGCCTCGGCGCGCTCACGGCCGTCTGGCTCGCGGCCGGCACGGGTGAAGCGTACAAGCAGTTCTGCGTGAGCCAGGGCCAGCGCGAAGGGCAGTTCAAGATGGTCGCGATCGCCTACCGCAGAGATTTCCGCTTCGATCTCGACGCGCACGCGGCGTGAAGCTCGAGGCACTGCGCGCCCGCTCGCTCGCGATCCCGTTCAAGGCCGCGTTCAGGCACGCATCCGCCGAGCGCTCGGCCACGCAGACGCTGTGGGTCGAAGCGGTCGGCGCCGATGCGAACACAGGCTACGGAGAAGGCTGCCCGCGCGAGTACGTGACGGGCGAGAGCTTGGAGAGTGCTTTTGCTTTCGTCGCCCGGTTCGAGCGCGAATGGCTCACCGCCATACGCGACGTCGAGACGCTCCGCGGCTGGGTGGAGGCGCACGCGCCCGAAATCGATCGCAATCCCGCGGCGTGGTGCGCGGTCGAGCTTGCGCTTCTCGATCTGATCGGTCGCAGCGAGGCGAGATCGCTGGAATCGCTGCTCGGGCAACCCGAGCTTTCGGGACGCTTCCGATACACCGCAGTCGTCGGCGACAGCGACCCTGCACGGTTCGACGCGCAGTTGCAGCAATACCTCAAGGCGGGGTTCAGCGACTTCAAAGTGAAGCTCTCGGGAGATGCGGAGCGCGACACGTCCAAGGTGCGCGCGCTGGCGGAATCCGGAATCGCGCGGCAAAGCGCCCGCGCCGACGCGAACAACCTCTGGAGCGATGCGGACGCCGCGCTGCAGCCGTTGAGTGCTCTGCAATCGGGCTTTCATGCGCTCGAAGAGCCTTTGCGCGCAGCGGATTACGCCGGCATGGCGCGGCTCGCGGCGGCACTCGGGGTGCGCATCGTGCTGGACGAAAGCGTCTGCGGAGCGGGCGAGCTCGATCGGCTCCCTGCCGCCCCGGGCGTATGGATCGTCAATCTGAGGGTCTCCAAAATGGGCGGGCTCTTGCGCTCGCTCGCGCTCCTGCCCGCGCTGCGCTCGCGCGGCATCGGGCTCATCGTCGGCGCGCAGGTGGGCGAGACGAGCGTGCTGGCGCGCGCCGCATTGACGGTCGCTTCGTCGGGGCGCGATATGCTCATCGCCCAGGAAGGCGCTTTCGGCACCCATTTGCTTGCGCGCGACGTCGTCGAACGCCCGGTCATGTTCGGTGCGGGCGGTGTGCTCGATGCGGCCGATCTGCCGAAAGGGCCCGGTCTGGGGCTATCGGTGCGCGTGGATCCATCGGATATCGTCGAGCCGGTGTCGTAAGCTTGCAGCGTCAGAACAACATCGAAACGAGGAGTCGCGTCAGATGAAAGCTTTACGTGTGTTTATCGTGGGTGCGCTTGCGCTGTCGTGGACGGGGCCGCTTGCAGCACAGGCGCCCGCGTTTCCTTCGAAGCCTGTGCGCATCATCGTCGCTTTCCCGCCGGGCGGCGGAACAGACATCGTCGCGCGCATCGTCGCGGCCAAGCTTGCGGACGCGTGGGGTCAGCAGGCGATCGTCGATAATCGCGCCGGCGCCTCCGGCGTCATCGGAACTGAAATGGCGGCGCGGGCCGCGCCCGACGGTCACACGTGGCTCCTGGGGACGATGGGCAACCTCACGGTGAACCAGCACCTCTATACGAAAATGGCGGTCGATCCGCAGAAAGACCTCACCGCGCTTACGCAGGTCGTCGCAGTGCACTTCGTAATGGTGGCGCACCCGTCGCTTCCGGCGCGCAACGTGAAGGAGCTGATCGCGCTCGCGCGGCTGCGTCCCGGGCAGATCAACTACTCGTCGTCGGGACCCGGCGGCGCGCCGCACCTCGGCGGCGAGCTTCTCAAGAGCATGGCGGGTATCGACCTCCTGCACGTGCCGTACAAAGGCAGCGGGCCGAGCTTCAACGATCTCCTCGGCGGGCAGGTCACGCTCACTTTCGACAGCCTGCTCCAGTCGCTGCCGTACATCAAAGCGGGCCGCCTGAAAGCCCTCGCGGTGCTCGGCGAGAAGCGCTCGACCTTGCTTCCCGACACGCCGACCGTCGCCGAATCGGGTGTACCGGGCTACGCGCTTACCAACTGGTTCGGTCTGGTGGTGCCTGCGGGAACGCCGCGCGATCTCATTGCGCGCCTCTACGCCGACGTATCGAAAGTCCTGAAGCAGCCCGACGTGCGCGAGCGCATACACGGCATGGGCGCCGATGTCGTCGGCAGCACGCCCGAGCAGTTCGCCGCATTCATGCGCGCCGAGACGGCGAAATGGCTGAAAGTGGTGAAGCAGGCGAACATCCGCCTTCAGTGATGTCGAACCTGCTCGATCAGCGCGATCTTTTCGACGCGGCGCCGGCGCTGCCGGAAGGTTTCGTCTACGAACGCGAGTTCATCACGCGCGACGACGAAGCGTCATTGCTCGCCGCGATTAGCGGGTTACCGCTTGCCGAAGCGCAGTACAAGGAGTTCAAGGCGCGGCGCCGCACGGTGAGCTACGGCGGTCAGTACGATTTCAGCGCGGGCAGGCTCGAGCCTGCCCCGGAGATCCCTGAATTTCTGTTTCCGCTGCGGCAGAAAATCGCGCGATGGGTCGGTGTAGCCGCCGAAGAGTTCGTGCATGCGCTCGTCACCGAGTATGGTCCCGGCACGCCGCTCGGCTGGCATCGCGACGTTCCCGATTTCGAATTGATCGTGGGCGTCTCGCTGGGCGGTCACGCGCGCATGCGGCTCAGGTCTTATCGGCCCGGCGAAAGGCAGAAGCCCAAGGCTGCGATCGCGCTCGAGCTCGAGCCGCGCTCGGCTTACGTCATGCGCGGGCCCGCGCGGTGGGGCTGGCAGCATTGCATCTCCGAGACGAAGGCGCTGCGGCACTCGATCACCTTTCGCACGGCGGCAGCGCGGTAGCGTGCGCAAGCTCGCGCGCCGGTTCTACGATCGCGACACGATCGAAGTCGCGCAGGAGCTGCTCGGGAAATGCCTCGTGCACGCGAGCGGGGGCATCGAGCGCGTGGGCCGCATCGTCGAAGTCGAGGCCTATCTCGGACCCCACGATCTGGCTGCACATTCGGCGAAAGGCCTGACGCCGCGCACCAAACCGATGTTCGGGCCGCCCGGGCACGCGTACGTCTATCTCATCTATGGGATGTATCACTGCATGAACGTCGTCACGCAGCCCGATGGCGTCGCCTCCGCGGTGCTGCTGCGAGCGCTCGAGCCCGTGCGCAACATCGAGGGCCGCACGCAGGGACCGGGGCTCCTGTGCCGCGCCATGCAAATCGACAAGCGTCTCAACGGGCACGACCTCCTGAGCGACGATTTCCATATCGCGGACGACGGCTACCCGAAGAAGCTCTCGATCGTGAAGCGTCCCCGCATCGGCGTCGATTACGCCGGCCGCTGGGCCCGGCGGCTCCTGCGGTTCTATATCCGGGGCAATGCTTACGTGTCGCGGCGGTAGGCAGTCCCGGATTTTTACGGTATTGATATTGCTGGAAGCGGGACTCCAAGACGCGAAATGGGGTTTGCGGGGGATATATGAACCGCCTGGGTTACATCATCGTCGGCACGCTCGCGCTGCTGATCCTCGCCGTCCTCGGGGCGATGCATTACGCCGCGCGCTCGGTGGAGAGCTCGATCCGCGAGGCGCTGGGGCCGGAAGGCGAAGCGGCCTCGATCACCGTGCGCCTGAGGAGAATCGAGCTCGTGGACGTGCGCATCAAGGCGCCGAAAGGCTGGCCGGCGGACAGCGCATTGCGTGCGCGCCGAGTCGTGGTCACCCCGGACGTGCGCCACCTCTTGTCGGACCACATCGAGATCACGCGCATCGACATCGAGGAGGCGTATCTGTCCGCGGTGCGCCCGAAGGAAGGCGGCGGCCTGCGAGTGATGCCGAGTCTCGCCGAGCGCGCGAAGAAGAAAAAGGCGGATGGCGAGGAGAAGCGGGGCGCGACCGTGAGCACGGTTTCGCTCAGCAACTGCGTCATCGAAGTGTTCGATGCGAGTGTCGCCGGCAAGGCGCAGAAACTGCGTCTCGACAACGTCAAAGGCACCGTCAAGGACATCCGCGTGCCCGAGCTCGACACGCGCAGCCGGGTGGACCTGGACGGCGTCGTCAAAGGCCCCAACCGCAGCGGGTCGGTCGCCATAAAAGGCTGGGTCGAAGTCGCAGGAAAGAACGCCGAGCTCGCGACGCAGGTGAAGAGGGTCGAGCTCACGCTCTTCGAGCCCTATCTCATGAGCAAGGTGAAATCCGGCATCGACAGCGGAACGTTCAACCTGGACTTGAAGTCCACGGTGCGCAAGAACGTAGTCAACGCGAGCGGCACGCTCACGGTGAACGCGCTCAAGCTGAAGCCGAGCGAGACGCCGATCGGCGCGATCAGCGGCCTGCCGCGGCGCGTGGCGATCGGTGCGCTGGAGGACGACCAGGGACAGATCACCGTGCCATTCACGCTCGCCGGCGACCTCGACGATCCCACGTTCTCGCTCGCCGGCGACACCGCGCTGCAGACCGGCGTCGCGGTGGCCAAAGCTTTCGGCATGAGCTTCGAAGGCATTGCGCGAGCCTTCCTCATCATCGTCAACGGTCTCGGCGGCGCTTTCGGCGCGCTCGTTCCCGGCTGAGAGAAAAGCCCGGCTCCGGTCTCGACGCACTGTAACTTTCTTCCGCTCCCGACGTTTACCAGGGGCGTGGGCGAGAGCGCCTTGCTACAATCGCGACCTTATGAAAAAGCCATTCATCGCCGGCCGTGTCCTTTTTCTGCTGGCTGCGCTCTTCGCGATCACCGCGTGCGCGAGCGCGTCCGACAAGGTCCTCTACGACAAGCCGTCGAAGTACAACAACATCATCGTCACCGAAGACGCCGATGGACTGCGCGTGCTGCGCTTCGAAAGAGGCGGCGCCCGCCAGACGATCGCCAAACCGGGACAGCCCGAGTACCTCGGTTTCGCCTACACCAAAGTGGCTTTCGTGGGGCTCGCGCTCTCCGACGAGCCGCAGCGCATGCTCGTGGTCGGCGTGGGCGGCGGCACGATGCCGATGTTCCTGCACCACTACTATCCGAAAGCTGTGATCGACGCGGTCGACATCGATCCGGACGTGGTGCACGTCGCGAAGGAGTATTTCGGCTTGCGCGAGGACGAGCGGCTGAAAGCGCACGTCGACGACGGCCGCGCCTTCGTCGAGAGGACCCGCCAGCCGTATGACGTCATCTTTCTGGACGCTTTCGGCACGCGTAACGTGCCCACGCACCTCACCACTGTCGAATTCATGCGCGCGGTGCGCCGCGCCGTGAAGCCGGGCGGGGTGGTCGTGTGGAACATCTGGGGCCGGTCGGCGAACCCGCTGTTCGATTCGATGGTGCGCACGTACCAGGAAGTCTTCGACGAGCTCTATCTCCTCGACGTGCCCGGCACGACGAACAAGATCCTGCTCGGGCTGCCGCGCAAACAAACGCTCGATCGCGCCGGACTCGCCCGGCTCGCGCGCAAGGTGGGAGCCGAGCGCCGCTTCCAGTTCGATCTCGGCGACATCGACGAGCACCAATTTCACTTCCTGTCCGGCAAAGGACGCAGCGGCCGCGTGTTGCGCGACGCCAACGCCGCCCAGCCTGCCGCTGCGCGTTAGGCTGTCTGCGGCGGAGTGTGACGAATTGCATAATTGCCCTTCCCGGGGTTCGCTATGCTCGGCTTGTCTTCGTGAAAGGGTAACTAACATGTCTAAATCGATCGCGAACCTGCTCGACTCCGCCACCAGCCTCTGGACGCGGATGTTCGACCTCCTGACCGCACGCAACGAGCGCGCCGTGGCCGCGTGGGGATCTTCGCTCCAATACAAGCGCCGCTATACGAATCCGGACGACGCCAAGCGCTCACGCCAGGGCATCTAAGGGTGTAAGACCCGGCGGCTTTCCTCGCCGCCGTCCGCCGTTCCGCTTCGAATCTCCGGTCTGATCCGAGCACGCGCCGCCCGCGGCCACACGGTCGCGGCGCAGCGCCTTTTCTGCTACCGTGTTCGACGCCGCACCTGACGGCGTCTCGACGGGGCGCTCAGCCTGCCAGGTGCGGCTCTCGATAACGTTTTCTATCCGGAGCTCACATGGACCGCAGATCTTTTCTGAAAACCGGCGCCGCGCTGCCCGCTGCCGCTGCCATAGCGGGCGTGCCCCGCGTGGCGGGTGCTGCCACTGCCGCCACCGCCGCCGATTCGTGGCGCGTGTTCGAAGTCGTCACCCGCGTGCAAGTCCTCGATGCCGACGGCGTCACCCGCGTCTGGCTGCCGGTGCCGCTCACCCGCGACACCGATTACTTCAAGAGCCTCGGCAACGCCTGGAAGATCGACGGCGGCACCGCGGCTTATGTCGAAGACCCCAAATACGCGCTCGGCATCGTTTCAGGCGAGTTCGCGAAGTCGACACAAAACCCGGTGCTCGTGCTGACCAGCCGCTTCGCTACGCGCGACCGCAAAGTCGACCTGAAGGCGAAGCCGCGCAGCGCGCCGAGCGAGTCGCCCGCCGAGCTCAGGCTTTCGCTCCAGCCGACCGAGCTGATCCCGACTGACGGCATCGTGCGCGACACCGCGCTGAAGATCACGAAGGGACAGCGCACGGACGTCGACAAGGCGCGGGCGATTTACGAATGGATCGTCGACAACACGCATCGCGATCCCAAGGTGCGCGGCTGCGGCTGGGGCGACATCAAGGGCATGCTCGAGACCGGCAACCTCGGCGGCAAATGCGGTGACCTGAACGCCCTTTTCGTCGGCCTCGCGCGCGCCTCGGGCGTGCCTGCGCGCGACGTCTACGGCGTGCGCGTCGCGAAGTCCGAGCACGGCTACGTGAGCATGGGGGCGAACACCGAATCGGTGACGCGCGCGCAGCACTGCCGCGCGGAATTCTGGTCGCAGGCGCACGGCTGGGTGCCGGTCGATCCCGCCGACGTGCGCAAGGTCGCGCTGGAAGAGCCGCCCGGTAAGCTTCCGATGTCGCACGAAAAAGTGCGCATCGCCCGCGAGCGGCTGTTCGGTTACTGGGAGATGAACTGGCTTGCGTACAACCGCGCGCACGACGTGAAGCTTCCCGGCGCGACCGGCGACTGGAAAGCCCCTTATTTCATGTATCCCGACGGGCAGACCGCGAAAGGGCGTCTCGATCCGCTCGACCCGGACAAATTCCAGTACACGATGACCGCGAAAGAACTGAAGGTTTCTTAGGGCGGTCTGATGCGGGAAGCGGCGGCAGCGATGCCGCCGTTTTTTTGAGCTGC
>Ga0105106_10003501_pt1 | contig 11212 bp, 7 predicted proteins | sample PPLLaktember2015_5_FD_79109 | JGI IMG/M metagenome (GOLD analysis project Ga0105106, IMG submission 79109) | Freshwater sediment microbial communities from Prairie Pothole Lake near Jamestown, North Dakota, USA - PPLs Lake P8 Core (1) Depth... | ecosystem: Environmental > Aquatic > Freshwater >... | reverse complement strand
GATGTCGCTTGTCTCCGTCATATCGAGCAGGCTGTCCCACCATACGACGGTGTCGCCGCTGCTGTCTTCCTGGCGGAGATCCTCCAGGAGCCGATCCCAGAGCTCGTCGACCAGTTGAGCTCCCATCCAGCCATGAGCTCGTCCGACGAGCTCACACGCAGTGATGACGGTTCGCCCAGCGCACTCGCCACGCAGGCGCGCGCTGGTTGCAGAGAGGGCGCGTCGCAGCTCGGATACCCCGCCGAGCGTTGAGACGTCTACCTGGGTTCGCACGAGGCGGGCGGCATCGAGCGCATGGTGGGCGGCGTCCCTGATGATGCCGTCGGTCACCGTTACCACGACCGCGCCTTTCGCCCCGGTCTCGTCTTCTGCAAAGCTTCGCCCTTGCAGGGTGCCCGGATACACCATCCAGGGGTTTCTCTCGGACAGGCGCTGATGCCGATGGGCGTGGCCCAGGGCCCAGTAGTCCATGCCCGCAATCTGCAGATCGTCTATCGAGAAAGGATCGCCAGGTGCGGCGCCGCCCCCCGGGCGGATGCTCGCATGAAGAAGTCCGATGTGAATCCCCGATTCGGGCCCTCGCCTGAATCGCGCGAGGCGGCTCGCCGAACGATCGGTGGAATAGCTGAGGCCGTGGATTGTGGCAACAGGCTCGCCGGCCGTCTTCACAGCGATCGATTCGACCGTGTGCGCCCCGAAGCAGTGCACGCCGTCGGGCCAGCGATGAATACCCATCCAGCGATCGGACGGGTCGTCGTGTCCCCGCACGATGAAGGTGCGAATGCCATGGGCGGAGAGCCGCTGCAAGCCCGCGAGAAAGCGCAGCTGAGCCGGTGCCGCTCGTTCGGCGCCGTCGCAGATGTCGCCGGCCAGCAGCAGGAAGGCGGCATTCTGCTCGATCGTCAGTTGGACGAGCGCATCCCAGGCGGCGAGCGGCGCCTGGCCCAGGGCGTATGTGATTGCCGGAGACGCACGGCGAACCCCCTGAAATGGGGCATCCAGGTGCAGATCGGCTGCGTGAACAAAGCGAAACGTTGGCGATGACATATCTGAAAGCCGCGGTCGGCAGCCGGTGAAACTGCAAGATCGAAACCATTTGCGTTTCAGTCCAAAAAGGGCTGATTGCCAGAGAGCAGGCGGCGATTCAGAAGTCTTCTGGGCGGAGCCCGAATTGAGCAGAAGCGTCGTTACGGTGAACTTTAGTCCGCTGCAGGGTTGACCTTTGGGCCGCCCGGACGCCACTTCAACCGGAAACGGTGTGGCAGTCCGCTTGCTTAGTTGCGCCCTCGGAGGATTCCCGTTCGCTCGTCATCGATATCGCAGCTGGCGCGCTCGCTATGCAAGGAGTGTGTCGTCGGAGTGTTGAGATTGCTGGGTGTGTTCAGGCTGTTCCGATGGATCAATCGGAATCGTCTGATCATCCTCACTTATCACAGCGTACTTCCGCGTGCGAGCGATATCGATAGCGGCGAGGCGAGAAACGTCGTCGACGAAGAGATGTTTGCCTGGCAGATGCGCTATCTCGCCAGGCATTTCCGCTGCCTGAGACTGGAAGACGCGGTCGAGCTTCTTCGAAGCGGCCGGCCGCTTCCTCGCTACTCGGTCGTGGTGACCTTCGACGATGGCTTTCGGAACAACCTGCGTTACGCGTTTCCGATCCTGCGCCGCTCCGGAGTGCCAGCGACGATCTTCGTGACGACGGGGCATATTGGGCGCGGGACCGAATTGCTCTGGACCGAGCGCGTGGGCCGCTTGTTTCGATCGGCACAGCTGCCGCGCACCGTCACGCTTCCGGCCGAGCCGACGCCGCTCACGCTGTCGTTTCGAACCGAGGCCGAACGCCAGGATGCAGCGCGGCTCGTGCTGAAGTGGCTGAAGTCGATGCCGTCGCGTCAACGCGATGCTGTCGTGCACGAACTGGACACACAGCTGGGATGTCTGGATGGCGACGAGAACGCGGCAGGCGAGCTTGATGCCGATCGCTATACCTTCCTGACCTGGAGCGAGGTGCAGCAGCTGGTGCAAGGAGGCATCACGATTGGCTCGCACACAGTTGCGCACCCGATTATGTCGTCGCTCGATGACGAAAGGTGCACGTACGAAGTGTTCGAGTCGAGGCGGGAAATCGAGCGTCATCTGGGTGCGCCGTGCACGCTCTTCAGCTATCCGAACGGCACCGCGGACGACTTTGGCGAGCGCGACAAGGCCAGCTTGAAGCACGCAGGATATGCAGCCGCTGTCACGCAGGTGGCGGGCGCCAACGACCGGCGCACCGACCTGTTCGCGTTGAAACGGCTGAACATCGGCCGCGGCCACGGGCGCCAGCTGTTCGTCGCTCAGGTCTCGGGATTCTGGCCCTGGATGCGATCGATGACGGCCCCATGGTTGAAGGCTGCTGCAGCGCCGATCCGCGTTCTCGCCGGGGCATCCCCGGCCGGCCCGCGTCGGGCCGCTCAGCTGGAGAGGTGAGCGAGCGGATGAGGATCGGTGTGGTTGTTCCCAGACTGCTGGGCGGTGGAGCTGCGCAATGCGTCGTCGACCTGGCGATCGGATCGGCAGACGCGGGGCTGCATCCAACCGTCATCTGTCTCGAACGCGGGGGATACCTGGCCGACGAGCTCACCAGCCGAGGTGTCACGGTCATCGGGCCGATCAAGAAGACGGGGAACGATCCCACGGCCCCGTTCCGTCTCGCGGCGATCCTCAAGGAGCATCAGATTGATGTCGTGCACTGTCACAACTGGGGAGGGCTCGTAGACACGGTCATCGCGGGGAAGCTGGCCCGAAGGCCCGTGCTTCACACCCAGCATGGACTGGACTACGGATTCAGCGATTCGCCGGATCACCTTCGCAGTCGCCTGCGGACGGTTGCGAAGACGCTTGCATGCCAGGGGGTTGGGAGAGTCGCTACGGTCTCGCACGAGGTGGCCCAGATGGTGACGCGCGAGTGGCGCGTGCCGGCGGAGAGGGTAACGGTCGTCCACAACGGCGTCCGGTTGCCTTCGGCGGACGAAGGACGTGAGGTGCGGTCGCGCTGGCGACGCGAACTGGGTATCGACGACTCGGACGTGCTCATCGGCACGGTCGCGGTATTTCGACCGGTGAAAGATCTGCACACGATGCTCGAGGCGATGTCTCTGGTGGCGCGAGAGTCGTCGCGCGCCAGGTTGGTGTTGATGGGCGCCGGCCCACAGAAAGAAGAGCTCGAGGCGGCCGTCGAGCGCCTCGGCTTGCAGTCGGTCGTGCGCTTCCCGGGCTTCCGCAGGGATGCGAGCCAGCTGCTTCCGGCGCTGGACGTCTTCGTGCTGTCGAGCCTGTCCGAAGGAATTTCGCTCGCGCTGCTCGAAGCGATGGCCGCCCGCGTTCCGGCCGTTGCGACCTCGGTCGGCGGGAACCGGGAAATCATCACGCATCCCGGCTGCGGCCTTCTGGTGCCGCCGCGATCGCCGCGCGATCTGGCCGACGCCATCCTCTCGCTGATGGGCGACTCGACGAGGCGCCAGACGATCGTCGAGGGTGGGCGCCGCCGCGTGGAAGAGGCGTTCTCGCTGGAAAAAATGATCGGGGCGTACGGGTCGATCTACGCCAGTTTCGTGAACGAAAAGGGTTCCCGGAGCAGGAGGACAGTGAATGGCTGGATTGGTGTCGGAACAGCCGGCGCAGGCTCAGGCAAAGCGCCCCGCGGCGGCTGACGACAACCTCGAGCAGAAGATACGCGCGCGCATTGAAAAGTGCTGGCCGAAGTACTTCCCGTCGCTGGCGACCAGGCCGGCGCCGGAGATCGTGTGCCTGCGCACGGCGTCGCGCGGCTTCTCCGTGATGTTCGAGTACGAGCTGAGGTTCGCGCGGCCGGGGTCGGAGCATGTGCTGGTCAAGGTACGAAGGGACTCGCGGCACGGCCCCTACCTGCCCGGCGAAGTCACGCAGGCGCCAGAACTGCTGCGGCGTGAGTTCGACGAGCTGTCGAGGGCGTACCGCTATTTCGAGCGTCGCGGGAACGGACTGCGTGTCGTTCGCCCGATCGACTACTACCAGGATCTCAACGCTGTTCTCATCGAGAAGGCGTCGGGTTGCGATCTCGGGCTGCTGGCCCGCACCGACGAGGCGGCCTCGCTCGCGGCCGTCCGGCGGTGCGGAAAGTGGCTCCGGGCTTTTCACGAGAAGGTTCACAAGCCACGGCCTCGAGTGTGGACGATAGGCGAGTTCGAGACGCGACTGATGAGACGGCGCGACAAGCTCGTCGCCCTCGGGGTGCCGGAAAAGCAGCTGGATCCGCTGCTTCGCGACGTCATCAAGCTTGCGCGCACGTGCCGCCAGAGGGAAGTGCCGTGCTCGCTGCTTCACGGTGACTACAAGCTGCGTCACATCTGGGCCGGCCCGGAGTCGATTCAGGTCTTCGATTTCGGCAACGTCAGCCCGGGCCCCTGCTATGTCGATGTCGCCGCGTTCCTCGTCGAGCTGAGCGTGCTGAAGCTTGGGCATCCGTGGTTCGACACGGAAAGAGTCCGCAGGTACTCGGAAACGTTTCTGCGCGCGTACTTCCCCATGCAGCCGCCGCCGCTCCTGAGCTTCTACGTCGTCGAATCGCTGCTGAAGAAATGGATGCGACGCCGGCGGACCTGGAGCCGAACGTCCACCGCGTCGAGGCTGCACTCATGCGTCCGCCGCCTCGGGGCCAAGTCTCTGGTCGAGCGCTGGTATCTCGACCGATGGTTTGTCGCGCGTATTCGCGAGTCGCTCGACGCGGCAGCTCGCGGGAGCCGATAGGGTTGTTTCGAACAATGCCCGAACATCCACCGGCAGTCGTCGGCCAGGCCATCGCGCGCTTTCACGGCGATGCCGAGCGATTGGTCGAAGGCGGTCAGGTCGTCACCCGAGTGCTCTCGGTTTCGACACGCCCGTTCTCGTACGTGGCGCGCGTCGAGAGCGGATCGTCGGCGGCAACCAGGCGAGTCGTCGTGAAGATCCCGCGCCTGAAGCCGGGCAAGGCCGATGGGCGAATACCGAAGCTCAAGCTGGAAATCGCGGCCGCGAAGGCGCTCGCCTTCACCCTGAAGGGTGAAACGGAACTGAGCGTGCCCGATGTCGTGGCGTTCTACCCCGAAATCCCTGCGTTGGTGTGGCGCGAGGTTGCGGGAGAAACGCTGGAGGCGCTGGCGGCACGCGATGCGCGGGGTGTGCCCGGTGCGGCCCGACTCGCGCGTCTCGAGCACGCCTTTCACAGCGCGGGACGGTGGCTGCGCGCGCTGCAGGACGGCACGTCGGTCGAGGGACGGGAATTGTCGCTGCCCGAGATGACCGACTACGTCGACGTGCGACTGAAGCGGATTTCCGAGCTCGGTCCGTCCGGGCTTGGCGCTGACTGGCAGGCCCAGGTGCGACGCGTGTTCAGCGAAGCCCGATTGGCGCCGCGCGACCTTCGACTGACGGCGGTCCACGGTGATTTCAGTCTCAGCAATGTTTTGTATGACGGCCGTCGCGTGGTGGCGATCGATTTCTCGCGCTTCGGCGTCGGGTCGATCTACTACGACGTGACTCGCATCTATCACCAGCTGGGATTGCTGCTGCACAAGCCATGGTTCCTCCCATCGACGGTCGCGCGACTGCGGCGGGTGTTGCTCAACGGGTACGACCCCGGCCTCCGCGCCGATGAGCCGGCATTCCGGCTCTTTCTGATTCAACACCTGCTGTGCCACTGGCTTGGTTTGCTGAAGACCTCGGGACGGGCACCGTGGCAGGTACGAGGATTCAACCGGTGGGTCGGCTACCACCATCGACGAGAGCTCGAGAGTCTGGTCACGCAACTTCATCAAGACTCGCGACGACGAGGGCGACTAACGACATGAGCGCTTCACGACCGTTTCGTCCGGCCAAAATTCTGGAAATCACCTCCTACCCGCCGCCGCGGGCGGGCTGGGGTGTGCGCGTCGAATTTCTGAAACAGCATCTCGAGGCGTCCGGCCACGAATGCGTCGTGCTCAATATCGGGAAGAGCCGCAACATTCCGAGCCCGGAGTACGAGACGGTCGGGAGTGCCGCCGACTATGTGCGCAAGGTGTGGAGGTTTTGTCGAGCTGGTTTTACCACGCACGTGCACATCAATGGGTCGACGGCAAAAGGGCTCGTCCTCACGATTGTCGCGCTGATGCTGAACCTGCTTTGCGGCAAGCGGTGCGTGCTGACCTTTCACGCAGGCGTCAAACAGGTTTACTTTCCGCGCCCGCAGGCGCCGATGCTGTGGCCGATCTTCTGGCTCATGTTCATGCTGCCTCGCGCGATTATCTGCAACAACGAAGCTGTGAAGGCCAAGATCCGCGAATACTGGGTTCCTGGCCGGAAGATCTATCCGATTCCGGCGTTCAGCCGGCAATATCTGGAAGCCGAGGCGGAATCGCTCGACGAGCGCATCGAGGCGTTCTACCGGCGCTTCGAGCACATCGTGTTCACTTACGTCCGAGTTCGCACTGGTTTCTACCTCGAGACGATGATCGACGGGTTTGCCCGCCTGGCAGCACGGCGATCGGATGCCGGCCTCGTCATCTGCGGCGTTGCAGGCGACATCGACGCTGTTCTGTGGCAGGAGGTCGAACGCGTGATTGCGCTCCATGGCCTTGCCGACCGCATCTGCATCGTCGACGGCCTCCCGCACGCGCATTTTCTCGCCGCGTTGAAGCGCTCGTCGCTCTACCTGCGCACGCCGACGAGCGACGGCGTCGCCTCGTCTGTGCTCGAGGCACTCGCGATGGGCGTCCCGGTGGTGGCGGCAGAGAACGGCACCAGGCCGTCTGGCACGATCAATTACGCGCCCACCGAGGGCGAAGCGCTGGCCGACGCGGTCGACAAGGTCCTCTCCAATCGCGAGCAGGCCATCGCCGACATTCCGCCCGTTCCGGTGCGCGACACCTTACACGAAGAAGCCAGTTTGCTGGCGGCACTATGAAAATCCTCTACCACCATCGCACGCTCGCGGACGGAGCCGAAGGCATCCACATCCTTGAAATGATCGAGGCATTCAGGGCGAACGGCCACGAGGTGGTCGTGCGCGCGATGGCTCACGGGAGCGGACGAGGTACCGGGCATCAGGGCTTCTTGAAACGGCTCAAGGCGCTGCTTCCGAAAGGAGTGTTCGAGCTGGCCGCGGTGGGATCGAGCGTCGTCGACTACGTGACCTTCGGCCGGGCGCTGCGCCGGCACCGGCCGGACTTTGTGTACAAGCGCCACGCGCTCAACGACGTTGGTGTGGCCCTGGCGGCTCGACATCACCGGGTTCCGCTGATTCTCGAAGTCAACCGGCTCTACGCGGCCGAGCAGCACACGCGTTTCGAGCAACTCAAGCTGAACTGGCTGGCGCGATTCTGCGAGGGGCTGGCGATAAACCTTGCGTCGGTCGTGGCAGCCGTTTCGACCCCGCTGGCTGGAGGCGTGCGCGCGCTTGCCAGGGACCCTGGAAAGGTGATGGTTCTGCCAAACGGCGCGAACCCGCACCTCTTTCAACCAAGCGCCGAGCGTCGGGCCGCGGTCCGGCGGCAACTGGCGTGGGAAGACAGCGTTATCGTGGGATGGGCCGGAATTCTCCGCGAGTGGCACGGCATGGATCTGCTGCTGAACGCGGTGGCCCGGGTGCCGGAGCTGAAACTGCTCATCATCGGAGACGGCCCCGATCGCCCACGCCTCGAATCGGTGATCCAGCAGCTCGATCTCGCCGGGCGCGTCATGTTCACCGGGCGCGTCTCGCACGCCGACGTCGTGCGCTACATCGGCGCGGTAGATATCGCTGTGTCGGCTGCCGATCGAACGGGGTATGCCTCTCCGATGAAGCTTCTCGAGTACATGGCGATGGAACGTGCCACGGTGGCGCCGCGATCGGCCAACATCGAGGATTTGATCGATCACGACGTCGACGGTTTGCTGTTCGAGCCAGACAATCAGGAGGCGCTCGCCGCCACGTTGCGCCGTCTCGCCGGTGACGCAGAGCTCCGCGCGCGGCTCGGCAGCCAGGCCCGCCTCAAGGTCCTGCAGTTTCGAAACTGGCGCCGGAACGCCGATATCGTCGTTCGCGCCATTGGCGACCACGCGACGCCGAGCCGCGTGCCGTCGACTCAGCAACTCGGGAGCCAGCCATGAAGCTCACAACTCCCGTTCTCGTTCTCAGTCTCTCGATTGCGTTGGCGTGTTGGGCCGGGGCACAGACCGAACGGGCTGGCGTCCCGGCCGTTCGTACCGATCACCCCCGCCTGTTCCTTACGTCTTCGGAGCTCCCGTCGCTGCGCGATCGTATCGCCAAGCACTACCGCTCGGAATTCCAGGCGTTCGTGGATCTGCTGAACGACACGAGCGCGCTGTCGAAGAGGCAGGCGCGCATCGAAGCGAACTGGGGTGGGTTCAACTACGCGTTTGTGGCGTTGCTCGATCCGCAGGAAATGGCCCGCCGCGGGTTCTCGTTCAAGGCGCCGCTTGCGACCCCGAAGGCGTACTGCGATCGCGCGATTGCTTCGGCGAGACAGCTGCTCCCCGGCGTGAGCATGGCAGAGGGACAGACCGGCGGGGCGCTGAGCACTGGATTTCCAGTTCCGAAGTATCTGTCTGTCATCACGACCTACGACTGGTGCTATTCGCACTTGTCCGACGTCGATCGCCGGGCGATCGTCGACGCGTACGTGGCCGCGTATACGAAGAAGTACCAGGGCAAGAGCCTGTTGACGATGCGGATTGCCGGCAGGGACATGATCGCGAACGACCCGGCGTCGAACGACGTCGAGGACGTGCTCGGCATCGTCGGCTTCTACGGCGATCCGTATCCGGAGGCGTCGCTTCAGCGCGATCTTCTGGGAGCCTTCAAGTCGATCTGGCTGGATCGCTATCTCGTCGAGGTGAACCACTTCTACGGAAAGGGCACAGGCTCGCACGAGGGTTCTGGCGGCTATTTCAGCAGAGCGTTCACCACCCTGAGCATTCCGGTCGCGATGTTCTCGCCGGCCCTCGGGGTCGACTACATCGCCACCATGCCGTACTTCTCAGAGTACGCAGTGTTCGTGGAGGCCAATACGCGGCCGCACTCGCTCCTCGAGTGGCCGTACTACGACCGGTGGGGGACGATTTCGGAAGGTGTCGCCGGGCCCAATTGCAAGAACCTGATGCTGAATGCCGGCATGCTGCGGCGTGCGGGGCACCCGAACGCGGCCCTGGCGAAATGGTCGCACGAGAAGACTGCGCGAAACTGCGCGAGTGAAGTGACCGCGTACGGCGGTGTGTGGTCGAATGCCGTGCTCTTCTGGTTTCTGTTCGGCGACCGCGAGGTTCAGCCGAAATCGCCGACCGCGATGGAGATTCCGCTGGCCGCCGAGTTCGGTCTCGGCCAGCATGTGATGCGGTCGGGTTACAGCGCGTCGGATTCGCAGGTGATCTTCTACGCGCAGCAACACGCGATGTACGGGCACGACACGCCTGAGTACGGAACGTTCAGCCTGCACAAGTTCGGCAATCTCATCCTTCAGGCCGGCAACACCAAGAGCGGAGAAGGCGTGCTCGCGCGAGGGCCGTCCAAGGGCGCGGTGTTCGAGAACGTCGTCAGCCTGCACAAGGGCGCGTCCGATCCCGGCCTTGGCTTTACGGGCGGACGCGAAGTCGACCCCTTATTTGGCCCGCGAGGAATCAATCGCATCAAGAAGGCCGGCCGCGTGATGGCCGCCACGCTGAATGGGCGGGGCTTCGACTACATCGGTTACGACAACACGCTGATGTGGACCCCGGCGACGGCGACGGTGTCGCAGCGCGAATTCATCTATCTTCACGGTCCGGCCGACAGCGAGTTCGTCGTCGTGCTCGACCGCTTCAATGCGACGAACCCGTCTACGGACGAAAAGATCTGGAAGATCTGGGTTCCCACCCAACCGGAATTCGTCAACGGCGAGGCGAGCGCACCGCGTCCGGGCCAGTGGATCTCGAAAGACAGCGACACGATCAAGCTGACGAACAAATTCGACGGCCTGAACGGACGTGAATTCCGATCGGCACCAACTCACGGCCGATTCTTCATGAAGACGCTGTTGCCCCGGCAGCCGGTGATTGGTTTCCTCGGTGGACCGGGAATGGAATTCCAGAGCGGCGACGGCGACGGAACAATGCCCTGGGGAACCCCGCAGATAACACAGGCCGAGCGGGAATACCTCGGATGGGGACGCGTGGAAGTTCGCCCGTCGCTCGGCCAGGCCTATGACGTCTTCCTCAACGTGATTCAAATTGGAGACGCGAACACGCTCGCTGCAATGGCGCCAGTCGTGCGGCTGGATTCGGCGGACGGCGCGTCGACAGGGGCCCACATCGGCGACGCATCGAACCAGTGGGTCGTCATGCTGTCGCGTGCGGCGTCGGACAAGTACGAGATGCGCGACACGACATACAGCTTCAGATCCGTCGCTCCCAGATCGCGGCATCTCATGGTCAATATGGCGCGCACGACGACGTTTCACGTGACCGCATCGTCGAACGGGCCCGAGACCAGGGTCGGAATCGCCACCAAGCCGGCCGGCGGCAGCACGCCGGTGACATCCAACGATCAGGGCGTCCTCTCGTTCGAAGTGAACGGCACGCAGGTGAAATAGGAAGACTTTTGTCTTCGTAGCGGCGCCTTTCCGAAGGATGCGGGCGGGAACGAGACGATAGAGCAGTCGGTGGTTACTTGTGTTGGTACAAACAGTTACACGTGTACCGGCAGGCAGGTCGGGGCGCGGGTTGCCCGGCAGGGACGTTGCAGCCCGTGACGCGATGGAGAGAACAACACATGGCCCAGAAGCCTCGCTCTGCTGAGATGCACCCCGGACCGGGGTTTCGGGTGAACCTCGACATCCCCCGACTTCCGGCGGAGTTCGTACAGCTGTTCGCCGAATTTGCGACGCCGGATATCTCGGATCTGCTCAATCGTCTCTATGCCGTCGATTCGGGCATCAGGTGCCTGACGGCCAGTCATCATCGGCTGTGCGGACCCGCGCTGACCGTGAAAGTCTTTCCGGGCGACAACCTGATGGTCCACAAGTCGCTGGATGTGGCGCAGCCCGGCGACATCGTCGTCGTGGACGGACGATCTTCGACGATGAACGCACTGCTCGGTGACATCATCTCGACCAAGGCCAAGCACCGCGGGATTGCTGGCTTCATCCTGGACGGCCTCGTTCGCGACCTGCCGGCCATCCGTGAGCTCGACTTCCCGGTCTTC
>Ga0105106_10003500_pt1 | contig 11213 bp, 10 predicted proteins | sample PPLLaktember2015_5_FD_79109 | JGI IMG/M metagenome (GOLD analysis project Ga0105106, IMG submission 79109) | Freshwater sediment microbial communities from Prairie Pothole Lake near Jamestown, North Dakota, USA - PPLs Lake P8 Core (1) Depth... | ecosystem: Environmental > Aquatic > Freshwater >... | reverse complement strand
GAACCGCTCCTCGATCTCCCGGCGGAGGCTCTGGGGCCACGTGTATTCCTTGTCCTTGCCGGGGGGCGTGATGAAGCACGAGATGAGGTTGCCGGCCACGGGATACGGCGGGTAGCTCGGCGGGATGCTGACGAGACAGCTCTGGCCGCCCCGCTCGCCGATGATGTCCCAGAGCCTCTTCTCATGGACTGCCTTGGAGTTGGCGATCCACATCTGGTCATAGGAGTCGCCCTTGCGGTGCCGGAAGCCGTAGAGGCCCAGTTTGCCCGGGTCCTTGCCCGTGGTCATGACCATCCAGGCCGGGATGGTGATCGGGGGGTCGGAACTGCGCAGGCGCCCGTGGACACCCCCGTCCATGAGCCCCTTCAGGACGGGCAGCTCATCGCTGTGCTCGAAGACGATCTGGGGCGTCGCGCAGTCCAAGCCGACGACGAGGACTCTGGTCTTGCTCATCTTCGCTCCCTCAATCGTTGAAAGGTTCCTTGAATCCCATAATGACCTTCGCCACCTCGGGCCTCATCAGCTCGACCTGCGGGACGATGCCCTGGACGAGCAGGTCGCGGATCTTGGTCCCGCTGAACTGGATCTGTTCGGAAGCCGGGTGCGGGCAGATCTTCTCGTTGACGACGGAACCGCATTTCTTGCAGAAATAGAACGAGCGGAAGAACAGCGGCACGATGCCAAGGTCGGGGAACTGCTCAAAGATGTCCTGGGCGGCGAAGGGGTGGTAGTACTTGCCGACGCCGGCGTGGTCCCGGCCGATGATGATATGGGTACAGCCGAAGTTCTTGCGGATGACGGCGTGGTGGATGGCTTCGCGGGGCCCGGCGTAGCGCATCTCCATTTGGAGGATGGCCATGACCGCCCGCTCCTTGAGGTAGTAGTGTCGGATGAGCTCCTCGTAGGACGCCAGGATGACCTCGTCCTTGAAGTCACCCTTTTTCTTCTTCCCGATGACCGGGTTGATGAAGACGCCGTCGGTGAAGGTCAGGGCCGCTTTTTGGACGTACTCGTGGCCGATGTGGGGGGTGTTCCTGGTCTGGAACCCGACGACGGTCCTCCAGCCCTTGGCCTTGAAGAGGACCCGGGTCTCCTTCGGCGTGAGCTTCCAGCGGTCGAACGGCGTGGGGGCCATTGTGATGAGGTCCACCTTGCCGGCCAGAAGGACATCCTTCATGCCCATGACCTTGGCGACCCCGGGGTGGGCCGGATCGGTCGTCCCGAAGACCGTTTCCGCCATGGCCGCCTTGTCAAAGCCGTATTTTTCCTCGAGTGACAGGACGGCGACCGGCTCGTCCGCGTCGTTGACGAGGGCGACTTCGATCCCCACCTTCAGGCCGTCGGCTGTCGAACGGTCGACGTCGAGGACGATCGGGATCGTCCAGGGCAGGTCGGCGGCGAGGCGCATGTGGGCGAGGACGTTCCGGAAGTCCTTCTCTCCCAGGAATCCTTCCAGGGGCGAATAGACGCCCGTGGCCAGGTTCTCGACGTCCGAAACGGACTCGGCATCGAGCCTGAGACGCGGCATGGTCTTGGCCCTTTCGAGGGCGGCGTCACGGGCCGGGCCCGAGAGCAACCGCTCAATCAATCTGCCGCCGTGGGGCTGGATCATGGTGTTCCTCCTTCGGGATAGGGATTTCGCGGCGCGACGCGCGCCGGACGTCTGGACGGCCGGAAGGCCGGACGGCCGTCTCAATCGATGTAGCCGAGGGCTTTCAGGCGTTCCTTGACCTTCTCCTCGTCCTCCTGGCTGAAGACCTCCTTGGCCTCCTGCTCCTTGGAGAGGCTTTCCCGGACGACCTTGACGACGTAGGCCGAGACCGAGGCGATCTCGGTCCCCTTGATCGCCTCCTCGACCTTCCTGTGGAGGGACGTGGGGATAGAGACGGTTGTGAATTCCTTGTCCATCGTGTTCTCCTTGACCGGTTCCGCCGCACCGTTCTCCCGGGAACGGCACTGAAAATTAAACTTATATATATACGAAATCGGCGACTATTTCAAGGACGAAAACGGGGCCGTCCCGGGGGGTCGGCTTGACAAACCCCCGCCGTTGATGTTTAGTATCGATGGTTATGACCTCACCTCTCTCCCCCGCCGGTACCTCCTGATATGGAAAAGATTGCCCATCCCTGCGTCAGTAAGGCGTCGTTCCACGGCGCCCTCGACCGGAACCTGAGGCGGCTCGAGGCCCGGTTGGGAGTGAGCCTGGCCATCCGGGGCGACGACCTCCTCATCGACGGCGACCCCGAACGGGTCGCGTTCGCCCGGGCCTACTTCGACAAGATCCGGGAGCTCGACGAAAAGGGGCGGGACCTCAAGGAGGAGGATTTCCACATCGCCCTGGACCTGCTCGAGGAGGGCTCGTCCCGCTCGAGCCGGGCCCTCGAGGATTATGCCCCTTCGGAGCCGCTCAGCCTCTCCCGGAAGTCGGTCCGCCCGAAGAGCCTTAATCAGCAGGATTACATCCGGTCGATCAAGACCTACGACCTCGTCTTCGGGATCGGTCCCGCGGGCACGGGCAAGACCTATCTGGCCATGGCCATGGCCCTTTCGTTCCTCCAGAACAAGCTCGTCGAGCGCATCATCCTGACCCGGCCCGCGGTCGAGGCGGGAGAAAAGCTGGGCTTCCTTCCCGGCGACATCGCCCAGAAGGTCAACCCCTATCTCCGCCCCCTCTACGACGCCCTCTTCGATCTCTCCCAATACGAGCAGGCCACCCGGCTGATGGACAAGGGCATCATCGAGATCGCGCCCCTGGCCTTCATGAGGGGCCGAACGTTGAACAACGCCTTCATCATCCTGGACGAGGCCCAGAACACGACGCGCGAGCAGATGAAGATGATCCTGACCCGGCAGGGGTTCGACTCGAGGCTCGTCGTGACCGCGGACATCACCCAGATCGACCTCCCCGATCCGAAGAAGTCCGGGGTCCTCCATGCCATGCGGATCCTCGCCCCGCTGAAGGAGATCTCCTTCATCAGGTTCAGCGAACGGGATGTCGTCCGCCACCCGCTCGTCCAGAAGATCATCCGGGCCTACCAGAAGGCCGAGGCCCGGACGGCGTGAAGGCGATGGACATCATATCCTTCAAGAAGATCCGTCTTTTCAAGGGCTCCGAGATCCTGCCCCGCCGGGCTCAATCCGCCCCGCCTCCCGGCGATGACAAGAAGGATGAGCCCCCGCCCGGGCGGAAGTTACTGCGCAGCCCGTTCCCGGTCCTCGCCGTCTTCGTCGCCGTCCTCTCGCTCGTCATCTCCTACGCCCCCTCGAGGCGCCTGTCGGCCCCGGGCGTCGGCGAGATCGCCGACGCCGATATCACCGCCCCTTCCGACCTGACGATCGAAGATCAGGAGACGACGGCCAAGCGGCGGATCACCGCCGAGCAGGGCGTCCTCCCCGCCTACGCCCTCGACCCGAAAGGCTTCCCCGCGACGGAGACCCGGATCCGGCGGTTCTTCGAGCTCGGCCGGGAATGGCTGCAGGCGCCCGGCGGCGATCGGAGGCCCGAGACCTTCCAGAAGGAGCTCGCCGACAGGCTTGGGATCGAGATCGAGGCCCGGCACCTGGCGTCCCTGGCCAAGGCGAAATTCCCCAGGGAGCTCGAGGAGAGCCTCGTCGCCGTCATCGGCAAGATCACCGCCCAGGGCGTCATCCTGTCCAAGAACCTGTTCATCCAGGGCGAGCTCGAACGGGGTTTCAGTCTCGTCGGGGGACCCGGCGAGGAACGGACCATACGCGTCTCGGACATCCTGGACATCAGGGAAGCCAAGGAGCGCACCGCGGCCGAGGTCGATTCCCTGGACCTCCCGCCCCGGACCAAGCTGCTTCTCGTCGACCTGGCCGACGTCTTCGTCGTCCCCAACATCGCCTTCGACAAGGTTGAGACGGAAGCCCGGAAAGCCCGCGCCCGGATGGGCGTCGAGACCGTCTTCTACACCATCAAGAAAGGCAAGGTCATCGTCCGCAAGGGGGATGAGGTCACGGTCGAAGCCGCGAAGCAGGTCGGCCTGGTCAACCTGGAGCTCGGCCGTAGGCCGAGCTGGTTCACGAACTTCGCCGGAACGTTCCTGCTCTTCGCCCTCCTCTTCATCACCCTCTGGTACTACCTCAAGTCCATCCTCCGGTCCGGGGACCCTCTCAAGAAATTCGTGATGATGGGCACGACGCTCCTTCTCAGCCTCGTCCTCTACCGGCTGTCCCTTTTCCTGGCCGAAAGCCTCAGTGGGAACGCCTCGGTCTCCTATTTCGCCACGGGCGACGTCTACCTGTACGCGTTCCCTTTCCAGGTCGGGACGCTCCTCTTCGCCTTCCTGACCTCGGATCATCTGGCCCTTATCTACGCCATCCTGAACAGCCTGATGGCCGGCTACGTGCTCGGCCCGAATTACTTCCCCATGATCTTCTGCCTGATCGGCGGGATCGCCGCCATCTACGGCGTCAAGGTCTATCAGCGCCACCGCCGGACGTCGACCCTGAGGGCGGGCATCTTCGTCATCGCCCCGATCAACGTCATCGCCGTCATCACGGTCCATCTCATCCGGGAGAGGGTCGGAGGCCTCGGCCAGGTCTCCTCGGAAGCCCTGATGGGCCTCGTCGGCGGCGCCCTGAGCGCCGGACTGGCTTTCATCCTCCTCCCCGTCTATGAGACCGTCTTCCGGTTCGTCACATCGACCAAGCTCCTCGAGCTGACGAACTCGGACCTGCCCGTCTTCCGGCAGATGGCCCTCGAGGCCCCGGGCTCGTACCATCACTCCCTTATCGTGGCCACCCTGGTCGAGAAGGCCGCCGAGGAGATCAAGGCCGACGCGATGCTGGCCAAGGCCGGGGCCCTGTACCACGACATCGGGAAGCTCAAGATGCCGGAGTATTTCATCGAGAACCGGACCGGGGACTTCGACCTCCACAAGGACCTGACCCCCTCGCTCAGCACGCTGGTCATCGTCAATCACGTCAAGGAGGGAATGGAGATCGCCCGCAAGCTCAAGCTCCCCGCCCGGCTCCGGGACATCATCGAACAGCACCACGGGAACTCCCTCGTCCGGTACTTCTACCAGAAGGCCAAGGAAAAATACGACCCTGAACTGCAGAAGATCGGCGAGGAGGACTACAGGTACCCGGGCCCCCGGCCCAAGAGCAAGGAAGCCGGCCTGGTCCTGCTGGCCGATTCGGCTGAGGCGGCTTCGCGGAGCCTGAGGACGCCGACCAAGGACGGCCTCCGGAGGCTCATCACGGAGATTTTCAACAGCTATCTCCAGGACGGACAGCTCGACGACTGCGATTTCTCGCTGAGGGACCTGCGGACGGCCGCGGCTTCCTTCTTCTCCATCCTTTACGCGGTCTACCACCCGAGGGTCGAGTATCCGGGCTTCGAGTTCGAGGGGAAAAGAGGAAAACGGGCTCAGGCCCCCAGGAAGGAAAATGGTCGCGATCATCAACAAACAGCGCCGACACCCGCTCAACAGGAAAAGGATCGGAAGCCTGATTGAGCGACTGGCCGACCGCTACGGCCTCGCCGACGCCGATCTCGCCGTGGTCTTCGTCGGGACCCGGGCGATCCGGACACTGAACAAGACCTATCGGAAGAAGGACGCCCCGACCGACGTCCTGAGTTTCCCCATGGGCCGCCGCGGGCCGGACGGGCGCTTCACCCTTGGGGACATCGTCATCTGCGTGCCGGTGGCCGCCCGCCAGGCCGCGGCCCGCGGGCACGCCCTGGCCCGGGAGCTCGAGATCCTCGTCCTTCACGGGTTCCTCCACCTGGCCGGCTTCGGCCATGGCGGCGGGCCGGGCCCCGAGGAACGTTCCCTACGCCGCCTCCTCTTCGGGGAGGACGCATGACCGCGGGGGTCCTCGCCGGACTGGGGCTCGTCCTGTGTTTCCTGGCCGCGTTCGTCCTCTCGCTCTTCCACATCACCCTCGGGTCCTTTTCCAAGATCCAGGTCAGCCGCTTCCTCGAGGAAAAGGACAAGGCCGAGCGCCAGGCCGTCCTCAGGGATTTCGACGACACCCGGATCGCCGTGGAGTACCTGCGCTCGGTGGTCATCGTCGCCTTCCTGGACTTTATGACGGTCGTCTTCCCCGGGCTCCGGCTCTCCCCGCTCTGGCTGTTCCTCGCCGCCGCCGCCGTCGCGACCGTCTTCTTCGATTATGTGCCGCGCCTCCTCAACTTCCGCGGCAAGAACGCCGTATTCAAGGCCTTCCTCCCGGCCGCCCGGGCGTTCCGCGCCCTCGGCGCCCCGATCCTCTTCCTCTCCCGCGACCTCGTCGAAAGGGAGGAAAAGGAGGACCGCAACGGCGAGCGCGAAGCGTCCGACGAGGAGATCGATACGTTCCTCGACGAGGCCCGGGAGGAGGGGATCATCGATAAGGGCGAGGACGAGCTCCTACGGAGCGTCGTCGAGTTCGGCGACACCGTCGTCCGCGAGATCATGACCCCCCGGGTCGCCATGGTCTGCATCCGGAAGGACTCCACGATCGACAACCTCAAGGACCTCATCATCCGCGAAAAGTACTCCCGCATCCCCGTCTACAAGGACCGCGTCGACAACGTCGAGGGCATGGTCATGGCCAAGGACATCATCGAGTACGCCGACGAGAAGCACAAGGGCCAGCCCATCGAGGCGCTCGTCCGGCCCGTCCTCTTTGTCCCGGAATCCATGGACGTGGCCGACCTGCTCAAGGAGTTCCAGAAGGCCAAGCAGAAGATGGCCGTCGTCGTCGACGAGCACGGCGGCGTCTCGGGGCTCGTGACGATGGAGGACGTCGTCGAGGAGATCGTCGGCGAGATCCAGGACGAATACGACACCGAAGAGGCCGAGATCATGCAGAACGCGCCGGACGACTACACGATCTCGGGCGGCGTCGAGGTCGAGGAGATGGAGGAGATCTTCGACCTGGAGCTCGCCGAGGACGATTTCATCACCGTCGGCGGCCTCATCACCCACACCCTGGGCCGGCTCCCGGCCAAGGGCGAGGTCCTGGACATCAAGGGGCTGAAGTTCGAGATCCTGGACATCGACCAGAAGAAGATCAAGAAGGTCCGGATCAGGAAGGGCTAGGGGGACGCCGAACGTCCCGGCGATCACGTCAAGGAAGAGGAATATGGAAAAAGAAATCACGGGAAAGTCCGCAAAAGCGAAAAAGAAGCCTGCAACCGGAGCATCCGTCCCCGCGAAGACGCCGGCGAAGAGAGCCGCCGCCAAGAAGCCGGCGGCCGGGAAGGCCGCGCCGAAAAAGGCCCCGGCAAAGAAACGGCCCTCCAAGAGAGCCGTCCCGCCCGCGGCGCCCAAGAAAACCGGGATCCGCGTGGGCACCGTGGCCCTCCTCGGCCGCCCGAACGTCGGCAAGTCCACGCTCATCAACGCCCTGCTCGGCCAGAAGATCGCCATCGTCTCGAACAAGCCCCAGACGACCCGGATCAGCATCCTGGGCATCAAGACCACCGACCGGAGCCAGATCATCTTCGTCGACAACCCCGGCATCCACAAGCCCCTCCACACCCTCAACCGGAGGATGATGAACTTCGTCTTCTCCTCTCTGGAAACGTCCGACCTCCTCTGCCTCCTCATCGACGCCACCCAGCCCTTCGGCCACGGCGACGAGTTCGTCATCGAGGTCCTCCGGAAGATCAAGCTGAGGCCCATCTTCCTCCTCATCAACAAGGTCGACGCCGGCCGGAAGGACCAGGTCCTCCCCATCATCGAGCGCTACAAGGAGCTCCTTCCGTTCAAGGAGATCGTCCCCATCTCCGCCCTCACCGGCATCAACCTCGACGTCCTCGAACGCCTCATCCTCGACTCCCTGCCCGAGGCCGAGAAGGTCTATTCGGACGACGAGATCTCGGACCAGTCCGAGCGGTTCCTCCTGGCCGAGATCATCCGCGAGAAGGTCCTCAACCACGTCGAGCAGGAACTGCCGTTCGAGACGGCCGTCTACATCGACAGCATCGAGAGGAAGACCCAGGCGGACAAGGACGGGAATCCGAAGCCCCTGACCATCATCCAGGCCTCCATCCTCGTCGAGAAGGACAACCAGCGGAAGATCGTCATCGGCCGCGGCGGCTCCCTCATCAAGACCATCGGCATCGAGGCCCGCCGGGAGATCGAGGAGGTCCTCGAGCACAAGGTCTATCTGGGGCTCCAGGTCCGATGGCGGCCCCAGTGGCGCGACTCCGAGGACGTCCTCGACCTCATCGAGGGGCAGAAGGGCTAGGGCATCGTTCTCGGCCTCTCGTCGGCCGATCGTCCCGGGGCCGGCCTCCCGTCAGGATCGGGAACGATGCATCCGGTCTGAGATGTCGTAGTCGGTCATCAGGTCGGTGAAGACTTTGGGCTGTTTTTCCTTGAGCTCGATGGCATAGTCCAGGAACTTCTGGATCCCGTCGTTCAAGACTTTCATCACTTTGGTCATCAGCCGGTCGTTTCTCTCGGCCTCATGGATGAAGAGCTGGTCGGGATATTGCTCCTTGAAGGCCTTGACGTCATTGATGAAGTGGAGGATGTATATCATATCTAGGAAGATGTTCTCGAAGTTATAGGTGATGGCCCGCTCCATGAAGTTCGTCCAGACGGGCTGGGCTTTGACGTATTCCCTGATGATCTCCTCCATTTTTTCGGGCGAGCTGTATTCGATGGTCTCGGCCTCCCGGCGCATCTTACGAAGGTCCTCGAGCGAGGCCTCCTTGATCTGACGCATGGTGACGGCAGGGTTCTTGAGGCCGCGGAAATTCGCGATGAAAAGGCCCCGCATGTCGGTCCGGAACATGTGGCTCTTGATGAACATAAGCTGGCGCCGCCGTTCCTTGGTCTCCCGGCGCTCGAGCATCTTTTCGACGATGAAGACGGCCACCAGGACCTCGAGCGGGATGGCGGCCACATGGAGGAAAAATTCGATGTGGGTGAAGTGCTCGACGGCGAGGAAGAGCGCGGATGCGGCAACAAAGCCCAGGTAAAAGCCGATGTTCTTGGCGAGCCGCATGGAGATGGGCGCCTCCTCGACCGGACTGCGCTTGTGCTTATAACACAGGACAAAAGGAAGAGTCAAATTGAGGCTCGGGCGCAGGAATGGCCCGGGAAATCATGCTCCGCTCCATTTCATTCATGATCTCCTGGATCGGTCAGGTCTTCCTTGTCGACGGCGGCGGCTCGCTCATCAAGACGATCGGCATCGAGGCCCGCCGGCAGATCGAAGGGCGGAAGGTCCGAGGCTTCGCCGATCCGGCGAGCCTTATTGACAAAACCGCATCAAGATGCGAGAATTTGGTGCTTTTTCGGACGGTGAGTGTAGCTCAACGGTTAGAGCATCGGACTGTGGATCCGAAGGTTGGGGGTTCGATTCCCCTCACTCACCCCATCTGTTTTCCCTAGGCGTTCACTGGCTCGATCGCCGGGGCCCGATCCCTCCCCCACTCCCCAAGGGTCGGGTCTTAACATTAAGCGCTATTGCTGGATATCAGGGCTCGACCCCTAAGGCCCGTCTCTTTTTCTCAAGGATATAATAAATAGATCTGAATGATCTCGGCTGTTTCTTGAACGACTCGATCTCCTTCAATTCATTCTCAAACAACTCATGCCTGTGACAATCATCGCAGGATGATATCTGCTCTTCAAGGCACCTGTAGTAATCATTCCACCAGACATCTTCGCCCAGTTCAAAAGAATCGACCAATCTGTAATTGTATCTCCCCAAGATTTCCATCTTCTCGTCATGATTTGAGCATTCATCATGGACGATAAAGAACCCGTTATCCTTAATGATCTTGTCAACCAACGAAATCCCCTTTTCAAATCCGATGATATTCAAGAGTCCCTCTGCAATAATCAGGTCGAACTTAGGACCGGAATAATCGATTTCGAATACGGAGCCGTGACACACAATGACCCTTCGAGAGAGATCCATCCTTTTTATTTTCTCCCTCAGACGGGATAAGGCCGTTTCATCTGAATCCACCGCATAAATCGTACCGTCGAATAGGCCGGCCAATATCAATGTGGGGACGCCTGTACCACAGCCCATGTCCAATATGAACGGCTTTTCAACACTTGGAATTACGGAAAGCGCCTTGACCAGGTATTCTGTGAGCTTATTCCTGCAAGAATCCTTTATTTCATAAGGATCCATATTTATTCTTTGCCTGTCCCCCCCCGGGGTTTTGACCCTTCTTCAGCGGCCTTTGGCGGCCGCTGCGGACGCAAGGATCCTCTGATATTCCAGCGCGGCTTGGATATAATATTTCGCCGCGGTCTCGATATCCTTGCTGGCTTGGAGCGTTTTCCCCTGCTTCTCGGCTTCCTTGGCCGCATCCAGGGCCTTGTCCCCGACGGGAGCTGGCTTCAGGGCGTCGACATCCTTCCTCAGGCCTTCGACATATTTCCTGAAGGCCTTGAGACGGTCTTCGTCCTTCGCCTTTTCCTGGCATATCCGGAAGAGCCTCTCCGATACCGTGAACAGGCTCCGGGCATCGACGTAGCGCTTTTGTCCGACCGCCTTCTGGGCGTCGGACAGCATGCCGTCGGCCGACTGGAAGAAATGGGTTTTCTCGTCGATTCCCGCCTTCAGGGCGTTGCTTCTGGCCGCGGAGGCCCGGGCCTGGGCGAGGCTCGCGGACGCAATGTCCGCGTCCTTGGGCAGAGCGGCGGTCGGGGAAGCCTGATCGTTCGGAGCGCCCTTCACGGCCGTGGAAGGGGCCCCCGTGCCTTTGTCCTTTGTCCCGACGGCCTTCGATGACGGGGCCGGAACGGGCGCCTTTTCGATCGGGATCGCGGCTTTCGTCGCGGCCTCTTTCGGCGGTCCTTCGGGAGAGACCTTATCGCCCGGGACTTGCACGGCCGGCCCGGCCTCGGGTTGTCCCCCTTTTCCAGGAAGGAGCTTGAACACGAGGAAGGCGGCCACGGCGAGGACCATCAGCCCAACGGCGGGAACGGCGAACTTCTTCGCCTTATGGGTGACCGTAACCTCTTTCGTGGTCCCCGGACCTTTACTGACGACGACTCTTTCCCCCGTCGCGAGCTCCCTTTCCACTTTATCAAGCTCGGCGACAAGCTCCTCGGTGTTCTGAAAACGGGCCTCCCGAGATTTCTCCATGCACTTGGCGATAATGGCCGCGAGGCCGGGCGGAACCTGGGGATTGATTTCGCGGACGTCCCGGGGCCTTTCGGTCTTGTGCTTCATCGCCACGCTCAAGGCCGTTTCCCCTTCGAAGGGGACTTTGCCCG
>Ga0105106_10003499_pt1 | contig 11215 bp, 9 predicted proteins | sample PPLLaktember2015_5_FD_79109 | JGI IMG/M metagenome (GOLD analysis project Ga0105106, IMG submission 79109) | Freshwater sediment microbial communities from Prairie Pothole Lake near Jamestown, North Dakota, USA - PPLs Lake P8 Core (1) Depth... | ecosystem: Environmental > Aquatic > Freshwater >... | reverse complement strand
GCGCGCTCAATTACTCACTTTCCCTTTGCTGTCCCTGGCGGCGGGAGTCTTGATCTACCTGCTGGTCAACAATCATTTCGATGTGTCTTTTGTATACGAAGTGACCAGCCGCAGCATGCCAACCTACCTAAAAGTCACTGCCTGGTGGGGCGGACAGGCCGGTTCCCTGCTCTTCTGGGCCTGGTTGCTATCGGCCTTCACGTCTGCGGTCACCCTGCGCAAATGGGAGCGCGACCGCGAGTTCCTGCCCTGGGTGATTGTGGTCTCTTCCATTACGTTGGCCTTTTTCCTATCATTGAATATCTTTTTCAACGAGAACCCCTTTGCCCGCTTCTACCAGACCATTGACGGCGTTCAGGCTTACGACTTCAGGCCGGTCGGTGGAATACCCATCACCCCGCAAGATGGCCAGGGACTCAACCCGCTGCTGCGGCACCCTGGCATGATCATCCACCCGCCCATGCTGTACCTGGGCTTTGTCTCCTTCGTGATTCCCTTTGCATTCGCTATCGCTGCGCTGGTCACCGGCCGCACCGATGACCGCTGGACGCGCATCACGCGCCGCTGGACATTGTGGGCCTGGTTGTTCCTCTCACTGGGACTCGTGCTGGGCGGGCGCTGGGCCTATGACGTGCTCGGTTGGGGCGGCTACTGGGGCTGGGACCCGGTCGAAATCGCGGCCTTCATGCCCTGGCTGACCGGCACAGCCTTCCTGCACTCGGTCATGATCCAGGAGCATAAAGGTATGCTCAAACAATGGAACATGATCCTGATCATCCTGACCTATTCGCTGGTCATTTTCGGCACCTTCCTGACCCGCTCCGGGGTGCTCTCGTCTGTGCACGCCTTTGCCCAGAGCGCTATCGGACCAATGTTCTTCGGCTTCATCGGTGTGACCTTTATTACCTCCATCGCCTTGCTGATCTGGCGTTGGCCTGAACTGAAATCAGAAACCGAAATGAAGTCCATGATCTCGCGCGAAGCCTTCTTCCTGCTCAACAACCTGCTCTTCCTGAGCGTGCTGGTAGTCTGCTTTGTAGGCGTAATTTACCCTCTTGCTTCAGAACTCTTCACCGGCCAAAAAGTGACCGTTGGCCCACCCTATTATGAGCGCGCCAATGGGCCCATCTTCGGCGCGATGATGGCGCTGATGGGGATCGCTCCGCTTTCGGCCTGGGGTAAGTCAACGGCTATGACACTCGGACGCGCCATCTGGAAACCGACCATCCCGGCGCTATTCATCCCCATGCTGGCATATCTGGCAGGTTACAGGCAGGTGGTGGCTTTGATCGGCTTCTTTCTGGTGGCCTTTGTCGTTTCGGTCACACTCTACGACACCTTCCGCAGCGCCCGCGCCCGCCAGCGCGCGCAGAAAGAAAACTTCTTCACCGCACTGGCGCGGCTGGCCGGCCGCAACCGCCGTCGCTATGGCGGCTACATCATCCACATCAGTATGATGTTGATGGCGATCGGCATCCTCGGCATCGAAATCTTCCAGACCGAAACCCAGGGCACGCTTGCACAGGGAGAATCACTGCAACTGGCTGGCTACACAGTTGAGTATGAGGAAGTCGCTACATGGCCAGACGAGGGCGCTGGCGTACAGTACACCCGTGCAGTGGTCGATGTTTCCAAAGACGGTGAATACATCGGCCAGCTTTATCCGCGCATTGACTTTTACTTCGACTCACAGCAGACCATGACCATCCCCGGTCAGCGCAGCACGTTGCAAGATGACCTGTACATCCTGCTGGTGGACTGGCAGCCTGTCTCATCTGTAGGCGCGACCTTCAAGATCTATCACAACCCGCTGGTCAACTGGTTGTGGGTGGGCAGTCTTGTCTTTATTACCGGGATGCTCTTCGCTGCCTGGCCGGACAAAGACCCCAGCCTGCGCCCCGTGCGAGTGAACAAACGCGCAGCGGAACCCAGCGCAGCGGATTAACCTGGAGCGACATGAAACGACTCTTTTGGATCACGACTTTCATCCTCGTTCTTTCTACGCTCACAGTTGCTACCGTTTCCGCGCAGGGCTCCACCCCCACAGATGACGAGGTCAATGCCATCGCCAAACAGATGTATTGCCCAGTCTGCGAGAACACACCCCTGGACGTGTGCCCCACGACAGCCTGCAAGGAATGGCGCGAAGAGATCCGCGGCATGCTGGCAGACGGCAAGAGCGAAGCGGAGATCAAGCAGCATTTTGTAGATTACTACGGCGCGCGCGTTCTCGCTGAACCGCCTCGCACCGGTTTAAATTGGCTGCTTTACGTATTGCCGCCAATCGCCATCGTAGCAGGGGTCTTCGTGCTCTTCCGGGCGCTCAGGGCCTGGAGTCAGGCGTCTACATCGTCCCCGCAGAGGGCAACGGGTGCAGGTGCGGATGAGGATGAGGCGGCGCCCTCGTCCGATGATGAATACATCGCGCGCATGGAAGAAGAACTTAGGAAAAGGGATTAATCCCCTCACCCCCTGTCCCCTCTACCCTTGCAGGCACACGTCCCTAAGGGAGAGGGATAGGGTGAGGGTAGGAGAACGTCATGACCGAAGAACAAACCAACACGACGCCCGCGCCAAAGCGCGGCGTCCGCTTGTCAACGCAGATTATCATCTGGGTTGTGCTGATGGCCCTGCTGGTGCTGGTAGGGCTGGGACTGAAAAAAGCACAAAACCCGATCATCAGTATTGGCTCAGAAATCCCCGACTTTCCGCTGACCATGTTCGAGGGATATTCCTACCAGGGCGCCTCCGAAGTCAATATTTCAGACCTGCAAGGCAAGGTAGTGGTGATTAACTTCTGGGCTTCCTGGTGCAAACCCTGCGAGCAGGAAGCCGCCGAACTCGAAGAAGCCTGGCGCTTCTACGAAGAAGATGGCGAAGTGGTCTTTCTGGGCATCGCCTGGACAGACACACCCGATAATGCAAAATCTTATTTAGAACGCTTCGATATTACCTATCCGAATGGACCCGACCTGGGTTCGCGCATTTCGTCCATTTTCAACCGCAATCTGGGTGTACCGGAAACCTACTTCATTGGTCGAGACGGTGTGTTGCGCAGCATCAAGATCGGGCCGTTCACCTCTGTGCAGGAAATACAAGCCACGATTAATCCTCTCTTAGCAGATAACATCCCCACAGGGGAATGAGAACCTGATGGATATTGGAGCAATCTTTTTTGTACTGGCAGTTGTCACCCTGGTGGGGATGTATGTAGGCCAGCCATATATTCAACGCCGTGGCCGCCGCGCCACGCAAGAAGACCACGAATATTCCGCCTTGATGGCCGAATATGACCGTGCCGTCAATACGCTGCAGGAACTCGATTTTGACAACGCGCTGGGCAAAGTCCCGGCGGAGGATTACCCTCGCCAGCGCACGGAACTGTTGGCGAAAGGCGCCGATCTGCTGCGCAAGCTGGATGCCCTCACCCCCGTCCCCTCTTCCAGTGGGAGAGGGGGGCGGGGTGAGGGCCATGACGCCGAGAGCCGTATGGAAGCCGCCGTGGCTTCCCGACGCGCAGACGCATCCGCTAAAGGAGCGGTCACCGTACTCGACGATGATGATCTGGAATCGATGTTAGCCGCCCGCCGCAAAACCCGCAAAGAAAAATCGGCTGGTTTTTGCCCCAAGTGCGGCAAGTCCATCCTGGTTTCCGACCGCTTCTGCCCATCTTGTGGGAAAATTATCAATTAGACATAAAAACTTAGACTTGAAACCTTAGCAGTCCGATGTCTAAAGTCTCAGGTCTCAAAGCTCTCCGAGGAATTCATGAAACTTCGCACGCCATTGATTATTGCACTTATTGCTCTTCTACTCACTGCTTGCAACATGACTCTGGCGCAGGACATCACCCCACCGCCGGGCGCTGTCCAGGGTGCCCAGGCGCAGCCCACGCACGGCCCGGTCTTCCCGGCCCAGGCGCCCGACCTGCAAAACGGCGCGGCCATCTATGCCGAAAAATGCGCCGCCTGTCACGGTGAAAGCGGACAGGCGGACGGCGTGATGAGCGAGCAGCTCGCCGCGCAGGGCGCCACAGTTCCTGCGCTTGGCACAGCCCAGTCTGCAGAAGGAGCCACCCCTGCTAGTTGGTTTCTGACCGTCACGCTCGGCAACATGGAAAAGCTCATGCCGCCCTTCAATAGCCTGAGTGACCAGGAACGCTGGGATGTGGTGGCCTATGCCCTTTCTCTCAGCACCACACCTGAACAGATCAGCAAGGGCGAGAAACTCTTTGATAAGAATTGCGCCAATTGCCCGACTGACTTCTTCACCGATCAAGAAAAGATGGCCGCTCTCTCAACAGACAACCTGGTCAGCCTGCTTACAGAAGGCGGGGAAGGACTCCCCGCCCTGGGTGAGACGCTTTCACAAGACGAACTGGTGGCAGTCTCCGCCTATCTGCGGACTCTGACCTTCGGCGCTTCATCCCTGGCATCCGAGTCTGCTTCCGCTACCGCGACCGCAGTCCCTGCCCAAACGGAGACATCGTCAAACGAGGCGGCAGGTACGGAAACCCCGTCAGCGGAGGGGACGCCGCTAGAAGCTGAGCAGGTTGAGGCCACGCCCGGAGCGACCGTCGTCCTCGCTGGCTTCGGCTCGGCTAGCGGGGTCCTCCTCAATGGCAGTGGTGGAGAGACGCCCTCAGGGACAACCGTCACATTGCACGGCTTTGACCATTCTACGGACCCAAACAGCACACCCCAGGAGGTTGTTACACAAACGGTGAAAACCGATGAAAGCGGCGCCTTCCTATTCGAAGATGTGGATTTCCCGGAAGGGCGCATCTTCCTGGCTGAAGCAAATTACCAGGGCATCACCTTCCAATCCGACCTGGTCATCAGCGAAGCCGGCATGACTGAGCTAACCATCCCGGATATCACGGTGTATGACAGCACCACGGATAGCGGCGGGTTGGTGGTGGAGCAATTACATGTCAGTTTCGACATGGCGGTGGAAGGCGGCGTGCAGGTTTTTGAGTTGTTCACCATCAGCAACCTGAGCGACAAAGCTTACGTCTTTGCCACAGACGGGACCAGCCTGCCCTTCATGCCCCTGCCGGAGGGCGCTTCGAATGTAGGACTTGAGCTTTCCCAAGACAGCGCTCCTCTGCTGGGGACCGAATCTGGCGACTTAGCCATACCGCCTAGCGAAGATTTTTATTCTATCGTAGCTTTCTTCAGCATGCCATACGACAAAGAACTGGAATTGAGCCAGCCGTTGGCATTGCCGGTGAGTTCAGCGCTGGTTATTGTGCCGGAAGGCATCAAGGTGAAAAGCGATCAACTGACAGACGATGGTATTCAGCAAACACAGCAGGGTTTCAATGTGCAGATGTACTCGGGCAATAGCCTGAGCGCTGGGTCGCCGCTCGAAATGACGCTTTCCGGCAAGGTCAAATCCGCAGCAGCAAGTGGTGTGGATAACAGACAAACCCTGCTGATCGGCGCAGGTGCTTTTGGCGTGGTGCTTATCTTGGCCGGTGTCTGGATGTTCCTGCGCGACCGGAACAAGCTGGACAAAGATGATTTCGATGACGGCGAGGAAGATGGAGACGAGTTCGAGAATGCCGAAGAGGTCATGGATGCCATCATCGCCCTCGACGACCTGCATCGCGCTAAAAAGATCCCTGATGAAGCCTACCAGGCACGCCGAGAGGAATTAAAGGAAAGATTGAAGGAATTAGCTTAAGCAAGCTACCCTTCGACTGCGGGTCTCGATACGGCGGAAAAGCGCCGCCACTCGACCTCCGCTCACATCGTCCCGATGTCCTTCGGGAGGGTCAGATGAAACCATGATTGAAGTCAAAAAACTCGTCAAACGCTTTGGACTGAAAACTGTGCTGCGCGGACTGGACTTCCAGGTCCAGCCAGGTGAGTTTGTGGCGCTGCTCGGTCCCAACGGCGCAGGCAAGACCACCTTCCTGCGCATCTTGGCTTCACTGTCGCGGCCTTCGCTTGGAAGCGTGGATATTGCCGGGTACAGCCTGCCCAAACAGGCTGCGGCAGTCCGTGCCCGTCTCGGTGTGGTCTCGCATTTGCCCTTGCTGTATCCCGATCTGACCGCCGAAGAGAATTTGACGTTCTATGCCCGCATGTACGGGATTACGCAATACGAAGTACGTATTACGGAAGTACTTGAAATGGTTGGCCTCGAACAACGACGAAAAGACCTCGTCCGCACCTTCTCGCGCGGCATGCAGCAGCGACTGGCCATCGGCCGCGCCGTGCTGCACGACCCGGACGTGATGCTCTTCGACGAGCCTTATACCGGGCTCGACCAAGACGCCTCATCTATGCTGGATGGCGTGCTGCAGACCGTTGCCGGGCAGGGGCGCACTGTGGTGATGACCTCCCACGACCTGGCGCGCGCCGAAGACCTGGCCACCCGTTTCGACATCCTGTCACGCGGCGTGATCGCGGCTTCGTCCACCCGCGATGGGCTAGGGAAAAACAATCTGCTTACCTTCTATAAACAGGCGCTGGCAGGTTAGCATGGCAGAAGGGACAATTACAGCGGCACATCGCCCGGCCAAGTCCAGTTTTTGGAAAGCCATAGCAGCCGTTGCCTGGAAAGATCTGGCCGCCGAACTGCGTTCACGCGAACTGCTCTCGGCCATGCTGGTCTTCTCGTTGCTGGTCATCCTGATCTTCAATTTCGCCCTCGAACTGGACGTCGCCACGCGGCGCTCGGTCACCTCCGGTGTGTTGTGGACAACCTTCGCCTTTGCCGGCACACTCGGCCTGAACCGCTCCATGGCCATCGAAAAAGACCGCGGCTGTCTGGACGGTCTCCTGCTTGCACCGGTGGACAGGTCCGCGATTTACTTCGGCAAGGTCATCAGCAATTTGGCTTTCATGCTCATCGTGGAAGCCATCGTCCTGCCGATTTACAGCGTGCTGTACAATATCAACCTGTTCCAGCCGGGGCTGTTGCTGGTCATCCTGCTCGGCTCGGTCGGTTACACCGCCGTCGGGACCTTGCTCGCCAGCATGGCCGTGCAGACCCGCACGCGCGACGTGCTGCTGCCCATCCTGCTCTTCCCAGTCGTTGTGCCGATCCTGATCGCCGCGGTCAAGGCCAGCGGCGGTTACCTGACCGGCGCCAGCATGGACGAAATCCTGCCCTGGCTCAATCTGTTGATCGCTTATGATGTTATCTTCACCGCCATCGCTTTCATGGTTTTCGATTACGTTGTAGAGGAGTAACAGTGTAATGCGACATTAACGTCGCAAAACATTTTTACATTATCATCTCAATAAATCGGGGCGTGGGGTGTTGTGGGCGGGCTACGCCCGCCCACAACACCCCACATTCCCCTTTTTGAAAGATACTTTTATCAGGAGAAATTTATGCAAAAGAAACCCACCACCTTGCTCGCCCTCGACATTATCTCTCTCATTCTATTGGGCGTATCTACTTACTTGGCGCTGGTCTTCGCCCCCACCGAAGCCGTCATGGGACAGGTGCAGCGCGTGTTCTACTTCCACGTGGCCACCGCCTGGGTCGGCATGCTGGGCTTCATGGCCGCAGGTGTCTCTGGCATCGTCTACTTGCGCACCGGTGACCTGAAATGGGACCGCGTCGAAATGGCCGCAGTTGAGATCAGCCTGGTATTTTTCTTTATCGCTATTGTGCTTGGCGCTATCTGGGCTCGTCCCGTCTGGAACACCTGGTGGACCTGGGACCCGCGCCTGACCACTGCGGCCATCACCGAACTAATCTACATCGCTTACTTCATGCTGCGCCAGGGCATCGAAGACCCCGATCGCCGCGCCCGTTTCGGCGCGGTCTACACCCTGATCGGCGCGGTCAGCGTACCCATCACCTTCATGGCTATTCGCCTGTTCCGTTCCATCCATCCTGTCGTTATTGGCACCGCCAATTCAGCCCAACAGGAAACGCTGCCCCTCACAGCGGACATGAAAGTGGCCTTCTTCTTTGCCCTGTTCGCTTTTACCGTCATCTTCATCGACCTGTTCTGGAACCGCATCCGCATGGGTACGCTGGCCGACAAGGTCGAACAACTCAAACTCAAGGTTATGCAATAAAGAGGCAAATATGTTCTTTTTAGAAACCCCTCCTGATACATCCCAATATATGGTCGCCGGATATGCCATCTCCTTCGCTGTGATGCTAATCTATGTAGCCAGCCTGTTCATCCGCTTCCGCAACCTGAACCGCGACCTGTCCATGCTCGAAGACATGGACAAACAAAACTAACGGTTGCACAAATCCCAGAGTCCGCTATAATAATAAAGGCGGGCTTTTTTTTATTATGGATGGGAAACGTTTACGGCCTCAACTCACTCTTTCGGCGATGAGCACGCTCCTCGTCCTGGTGGGAAGCGCCTTCGCTTCTTCCCCGGGCTTCAACCTGCGTGCCGCTCTCGATACGCCGCCCGGTCCCGACCGTTACACATCCATTATCGTTGATTACACCATCTACACCTGGTGGATGGCTCGCTTTGACGATAGATCGCTCGCCTGCGAAATCGTCACCGACCACGAAGGCTTACCAACCCTGGATGATGTCTACATCGACTGCGGCGAGGATATCGCCGAAGAATGGTTCGAACAGGAACTCTGCACTGAGGGTAAATATAACCACTGTGACGGGTATTACTTCTACCAGGTAGATGCTGTGCCATCCCAACGCGAGATAGCGGTTGAACTGCCAGCCGCAGAAGCTTGGATCAATCTAGAAGATTGCTCTCCCCTGTCTACGATAGCTACAAACCTGTGTGAAGTCATGCCAAAACTGGTGATTACCGGCGAAGAACCGCTGCCCAACGAAGAGATCACTGGTATCGGCGGGTTGATCGATGGCGAACCGTTCACTTGCGGCTCGCCTTGTTACATTCGCCTGGCGCCGACAGATGCTGATGGCGTCACAGTGGACTTCTGGGCCTATTCCAGCTACGGGGATAGCAGCGAGGTTTTCTCAGCCCAAGTGCGCGTGGCAGAAGACGATGAAGGCAATCCTGACCAATCCTACTGGTATGTGGACGTACTCAGCAGCCAATGGACCGGCGTACCCATAGCCAGTTGCGCCGAATCATGGGAAGCTTTTCCTCCGGTAGGCGGCCCACCCGATTGGCTGACCACGCCCAAACGCGTTGAAGATTTGAACACAGCAATCCCCTACAATTATCTGGCAGCCAATTTGATTTCGGCTGGAGTAGTGGATGCCGGCAGTTGTGATAATCACGGCTTGCTGTTAGACAGCTATGGAGCCAACACTTGTGGACTGGAAGCTGCCCACCCGGATGTTGTTGGATGGCAGAATCGCTTTGATAATTTGATCCTGGAAGTTGCCCAGGAGACTGGCGTCCCGGCGCAGATGCTCAAGAAACTGTTCGCGCGAGAAAGCCAATTCTGGCCGGCTCTATTCCAGGATAGCGACATCGGCCTGGGGCAACTCACAGAAGATGGTGCTGACACAACGCTACTATGGAACGCTTCATTCTTTGAACAATTTTGCCCGCTGGTTCTATCCGAGGAGCGCTGTGAAAAAGGATACCTGCACCTGGCTGACGAAGAAACAGAAGCGTTACGTCTGGGGCTGGTCAACACCGTCAATGCCACCTGTGAAGACTGTCCGCTTGGCATCGACCTGTCACGCGCCGATTTCAGCGTCAGAGTTTTTGGATATACGATGTTGGCAAATTGCGAGCAGGCCGGGCGCATCGTGCGCAATGTCAGCGGGGACGCCCCTGGTGAAGCCGCCAGTTACGAGGATTTGTGGAGGTTCACCCTGGTCAACTACAACGCCGGGCCGGGCTGCCTGGGCGAAGCTGTGCAAATCACTGCTGACAAGGGACAAACTCTAGAGTGGGAAAACGTGGCCGCTAACTTGAATGGGATTTGCAGTATAGCAGCCGATTACGTAGAAGATATCAGTCAATAAATTCCGGGGGTTAAATTTACAACGGAGGCACTGCTCGCCTCATCCATTTTTTGCCTTATACATCGTCCAATAAAGCTGTGCTAAACTTAAGCAATCTTGCCTAAGGAGTTTCTATGCTGACCCTCGTCGAGAAAATTTTATTTGTAGCCGCAGTTCTCAGTTCTCTTTACTTCACCTGGATTGGCATTCGACGCATCATCAAGATCATCTCACGCGGACAGGGCAAACCGGACTGGTCGCTGGCATGGAAACGATTGTGGAAGGTGGCCGTCAAAGTCGGGACCTTCCGCCCCCTGTTCCGCTTCAGACTGGGCCCGAGCCTGCTTCACGCTCTGATCGGTTGGGGCTTCCTTTACTTTTTACTGGTCAACCTGGCCGAGATTCTACAGGGTTTCATCCCGAACTACCGCTTCCTGGTTGGAACAGGAGCGCTGGGCAATACCTACCGCCTGCTGGCCGATATTTCGACCCTGGCCGTGCTAGTCGGCATCGTCGGGATGGAAATCCGTCGCTTCGTGTTTAAACCGGCTGTGTTGTCCACACGTGAGACAACCCTGCTCGACCCACGCGCGCGGACGGGCATCAAGCGCGATTCGGCTATCGTGGCGGGTTTCATTTTTATCCATATCAGCGCCCGGCTGCTAAGCGAATCGGTCTTTTTGGCGGGAGCGGGCCCGGATGCGTGGCAGCCGTTTGCTACAACGGTAGCAGGTTTATGGTCCGGCATGAACGAGGGAACCAGAGGCATTTTGGAGCACATTGGCTTCTGGTTGTCGCTCGGGTCCATTGTCGCCTTCCTACCCTATTTCCCCTATACTAAACACTTGCACCTGTTCTTCGCGCCGATCAATTTCCTGCTCAAGCCGGAACGCAAGTCCATCGGCCAATTGAGCTATGTAAATTTCGAGGACGAGAGCATTGAGCAATTTGGCGCTACCAACCTGGAACACCTGGGCTGGGAGCAACTCATGGACAGCTACGCCTGCATCATGTGCAACCGCTGCCAGGAAGTCTGCCCGGCTTACAATACCGGCAAAATTCTATCGCCTGCTGCGCTTGAAATTAACAAACGTTATTACTTTAACCGTGAAGAAGGAACAAAATTTGCCAGCGGCGAAGAGAGCAAGCCATTATTGGAATTTGCGATCAATGAGGAATCAGTATGGGCCTGCACATCCTGCGGCGCGTGCGTGGACATCTGCCCGGTGGGTAACGAACCGATGCGTGACATCCTCGATATCCGCCGCTCACTGGTGCTGATGGAAAACAACTTCCCCAAGCAGTGGGAGAATGCCTTTAAAGGCATGG
>Ga0105106_10003498_pt1 | contig 11216 bp, 10 predicted proteins | sample PPLLaktember2015_5_FD_79109 | JGI IMG/M metagenome (GOLD analysis project Ga0105106, IMG submission 79109) | Freshwater sediment microbial communities from Prairie Pothole Lake near Jamestown, North Dakota, USA - PPLs Lake P8 Core (1) Depth... | ecosystem: Environmental > Aquatic > Freshwater >... | reverse complement strand
CCAGGCCGATGCCCTCCTCTTTGGCCGGGTGACTTACGAAATGATGGAGGCAGCGTGGCGGCCGCCGGCGCGTACGGGAGTGAGGCCCGATTGGATGGAACCTTGGATGGAACCCTTCGCCCGGACGATCGACGCGGCAAAGAAGTACGTCGTGTCGAGCACCTTGGTCCGGGTCGATTGGAACGCGGAGCTCGTGCGCGGGGATCTGGGGAAGGCCGTTCAGCAGCTGAAGCGGGAGTCGGGCAAGGGACTGTTCGTGGGAGGCGTGAAGCTCCCGCTGGCGTTGGCGGAGCTGGGATTGATCGATGAGTACGAGTTCGTGGTGCATCCCAGGCTGGTGGGCCACGGGCCGACGTTGTTCGCAGGTCTATCGAAGCCTATCGACTTGAAGCTCGTGAGCCGGCTGGAGTTCGGCTCGGGGGCGGTGGCGATGCGGTATGAGCCGAGAAGGTAGCCGAAAGGTCTCGTGGCGACGAAGCTGGGGCCGCCTAACATGCGCGTGCAGCGGGCTCGCCGCTTCGCTCGCTCGGTTCGCCGCTGACGCGCCGCCAGTTGGGCAGCTTATTATTTTCTCACAATCATTACTATTCACGATTACGCATTTCAAGCCACATACTATCCCCTTCTCCGCGCTTGCCTGCCTGTAAATCAGCCAGATTGGTTAAAGAAACAACCAGTCAATCAGGTAATACCCCAGCACCGCGGCCCACAGCCAGGAATCGATGCGGTCGAAGACCCCGCCATGCCCGGGGATGAGGTGGGAGGAGTCCTTGATCCCCACCTGGCGCTTGATCATGCTCTCGCCCAGGTCCCCCAGCGGGGTCAGCAGGCTGAGCGCCAGCCCGAGCAGAGCGCCGCGCAGCGGGGTGATGCCCGCCGCCGGCCCGGCCCCGATCTGCCACAGGGCTGCCAGCAATGCGCCGCCCAGCACTCCAAACAGCACCCCGCCCCAAAAGCCTTCCCAGGTCTTCTTAGGGCTCAGGCGCGGGCTCAGCTTACGCCGCCCGAAGCGCGAGCCGATCATATAGGCGCCTGAATCGGCCAGCCACACGGCTGGCAGCGCCAGCAGCACCCACCACTTGCCCTCCGGCAGTTCGCGCAGCGATATCAGGTAGGCGCCAATCCAGCCCAGATAGAATATCCCGGAGAGTGTAATGGCAAAATCGGTGCCAGCCTGGTCGCGGCCGCGCTCGTAGCTCACCAGGTGGTAGGTCATGCTGGCAAGCACCACCAGGCTGATGATCCAGGGTGCGCTCTCAAAGCCATCCCAGGCGCGGCCCAACACCAATAGCAAGGTTCCGGTTAAGACCAAAACGCCCGCGGGTTGGTACCCGCCGGCGCGGAATAACTTTACATATTCCCAGGCTGCCAGCACCAGCACCAGCGCGATCAGCAGCAGGTAGGGAATCCCACCCACGGTAATCGCCAGCAGACCAATGGGGAGCAGTACGATGGTCACCAGGACGCGCTCAACGAGCATGAGCTGCTGTGTCCTCCCCAACCGGCGTCACTCCCCCATAGCGCCGCGCCCGGTGGGCGAACTCATGCAGCGCCTCGAGCAGCGCCTGGCGGTCAAAATCGGGCCAATAGGTGGGCGTGAAATACCATTCGGAGTAAGCCCCCTGCCAGATCAAGAAATTGCTGCCGCGCAGCTCACCGGACGTGCGGATGATCAGGTCGGGGTCGGGAACGCCGGCGGTAAACAGGTAACGACTTACCAGCTCATCGGTGACATCCTCGGGCTTGACCCCATCCGCGATGATCCCTTGGATAGCGCACACGATCTCATCGCGCCCACCGTAATTGAAAGCCACATTGAGCACCAGGCGCGAATTCTCCCGCGTGAATTCCACCGCATGGATCACTTTTTCGCGCAATACCGGGATCAAGCGATCCAGGCGTCCAATGTGACGCAACTGCACACCCTGGTCGTGAAGCTCTTCGAGCTCCCGGTCGATCACATCTTCCAGAATGCGCATCAGGCCTTGCACTTCTTCTTGTGGTCGCCCCCAGTTCTCTGTGGAGAAGGCGTAAATCGTCAGGTAGCGAATGCCAAATTCAATACAGGCTTCGATCACGCGGCGCAAATTCTCTGTCCCGGCGCGGTGACCCGCCAGGCGAGGCAAGCCTCGTCCTAACGCCCAGCGTCCATTGCCATCCATGATGATGGCAATATGCGTGGGGATTTTTTCCGGAAGGTCTTGGGTCTCTTTGGGGTCCATAGGTATCTAGAAATGCCTGGGTCAAACTTCCAGGATTTCCTTTTCCTTGCGCTCACCGACCGCGTTGATCTCTTCGATGATATTGTTGGTGATCTTCTGCAGCTCTTCTTCGCCGGCCTCGCGCTCGTCCTCTGAAATCATCTTCTCCTGTTCGAACTCACGCAAGTCACGCATGCTGTCGCGGCGCACATTGCGGGCTGCCACACGGGCTTCTTCCACCCGGTTGTGCACCACCTTCACCAGGTCGCGGCGACGCTCTTCGGTGAGCGGAGGCAAAATCAGGCGGATGGCTTTCCCATCGTTGCTGGGGTTCAAGCCCAGGTCAGAGGCCAGGATGGCGCGCTCGATGATTTTCATGGTTGCGGGGTCAAAGGGCCGGATGAGCAGCATGCGCGGCTCAGGCACGCTGGTGCTTGCCAACTGGATGAGCGGGGTAGGCGTGCCGTAATACTCAACCTGCAGCCGCTCGACCAGAGCCGGGCTGGCGCGCCCGGTGCGAATGCCGCTTAAATCTTCCTCCAGGGCCTGGATAGCTCCCCGCATGCGGGCTTCAGTTTCTTTGTAAACCTCTTTTAGCATGTGGGCCTCCTTATGCCTTGAATCAATCCGAAATTTAGCTTTTCGGATGGATTCTTAATAAGGATACCCGAAAATGCGATGGTAGAAAAGGGGGAATTGTCAATCGGTTACCAGGGTGCCAACTTCGTCCCCTTGCACCGCGCGGCAGAGCACATCCGGCTGCCACAGGTTCAAGACCAGGATGGGCAGGTGGTTATCCATGCACAGCGAAATTGCGGTGCTATCCATCACTGCCAGGCGGCGATTGATGGTTTCCATGTAGGTCAGGCGGTCGAAGCGCACCGCTTCAGGGTGTTTCACCGGGTCGGCATCATACACCCCATCCACCTTGGTCGCTTTGATCAGCACATCTGCGCCGATTTCCATGGCGCGCAAGGCGGCTGCCGTATCCGTGGAAAAATACGGATTGCCCGTGCCGCCGCCCAGGATGACCACCCGGCCTTTTTCCAGGTGGCGGATGGCGCGCCGCCGGATGTAAGGCTCGGCGACTGCGTGCATTTCCACCGCCGATTGCACACGCGTGACCATCTCCATGCGCTCCATGGCATCCATCAGAGCCAGAGCATTCATTACCGTAGCCAGCATGCCCATGTAATCGGCGGTTGCTCGATCCATACCGCGGTCCAAACCGGCACGTCCGCGCCACACGTTTCCGGCTCCGATCACAATGGCTACATCCACGCCCAGCTTGCGCACCTGGCTAACGCGCTCTGCCACATCTTCGGCGCGGCGTGGATCGATGCCATATCCCTGGGGGCCAGCCAGCGCTTCACCGCTCAATTTGAGCAGAATGCGGCGGTATTTCAAGTTTTGCTCCATTTCCATTTGGCTCCTTATTGGGTTGGCGCACGGGTGAACACCGATCTTTTCCTTCTATCCGCACGATTCGTGAGATCCGTGTGCCATTGGTTTTGCGTGAGTTTGGCGAAAAAAGAGCCAACCTCTTGGTTGGCCCTTTCATTCCGAGTTTATGAAGCGGTACTTTCTCCCAGCTCCCAGCGCACGAAGCGGCGGATGACGATATTTTCGCCAATGGCAGCCACGTTTTGCATCAGCAAGTTTTCGATAGTGACATTGTCATCCCGGATATACGCCTGGCGCAGCAGGCAGACTTCATCTTTGAACTTCGTCAGGCGACCCTCGGCGATGCGGTCAAGAACGGCCTCGGGCTTGCCCTCTTCCAACGCACGCGTGCGCGCAATCTGGCGTTCGTGCTCCATTTCCGCCTCAGGGATATCGGTCTCACGGATGTAGCGCGGAGCTGCTGCAGCGATTTGCAGGGCCAGCTCATGAGTGAAGGTGCGAAATGGCTCCGAACGCGCCACAAAATCAGTCTCGCAGTTGACCTCTACCATCACGCCCACGCGTCCATTGCCGTGGGAGTATAGCTCTACAGTGCCTTCCGATGCTTCGTGATCGGCGCGCTTGGCGGCGGTTGCCAGACCTTTCTCGCGCAGAAAATCTACCGCTTTAGCGAAATCGCCATTTGCTTGCTCCAGAGCCTTGCGGACATCCAGAATCCCTGCACCGGTGGCTTCGCGCAGCTCTTTAATTTGCTCTATGGTCACTGCCATGATTATTCCTCGTCCTCAATCTCGTCTTCTTCTTCAAGCACGTCCTCGATGGGAAGATCTTCATCGATCTCCTCAACCTCAAACACCTCTTCGATAACCAGCTCGTCTTCAACGCTTTCATCCGCGGCTACTTCTTCTTCAATCTCTCCCTCGAACTCAATCACTTCATCGTCGGCAGAGATGAAAGTCGTGCGGGTCGTAAGCTTGGCAAGCGTGGCTTCGCCGAGCAATTCTTCATCGGTGAGCTCGCGCTCATCGGCAACGGCAACACGCATCTCGCCCGCCGGTTCCAGTTCTTCTTCCTTGCGCATGGAACGACCTTCCAGGGCGGCATCTGCTATCTTGCCCACTAACAGTTTGATGGCGCGAATCGCGTCATCGTTGGAGGGGATGACATAATCCACATTGCGCGGGTCGCAATTGGTATCCACCAGGGCGAGGACAGGGATATTGAGCAGGTTGGCTTCGTGAATAGCTGTTTCTTCCCGGTACACATCCACGACAAAGAGCAATTCCGGCACTCGGGTCATGCTGCGAATACCGCCCAACAGGATTTCCAGGCGCTCGATCACACGGCTGAGCAGCAGGGCTTCTTTCTTGGTGATGCGCTCAAAATCGCCGTGGTCGCGCATGCGCTCCAGGCGCTCCAGCTCGTTTATTCGCGCCCGCATGGTGCGCCAGTTGGTGAGCATGCCGCCCAGCCAGCGGGTGGTGACGTAGGGCATGCTGCAGCGCATAGCCTCCATCTGGATCGTTTCCTGAGCCTGGCGCTTGGTGCCCACGAAGAGCACGGTCCCGCCACCGGCAACCGTATCGCGCACCAAAGCGAAGGCCTGTTCCAGCGCCTTTACGGTTTTCTGCAAATCAATGATATGGATTCCGTTGCGTTCTGTGAAGATATAGGGCTTCATGCCCGGGTCCCACTTATGGGTACGGTGCCCAAAGTGGACGCCGCTTTCCAGCAGCGCTTTCATGGAAATTACGGCCATACTATTCTCCTTTGCGTTAGGCCTCCGCTTCCTTCAACCCCACCCGGCGCCGTGGGCAGAGGTGTGCTCCGCCTGATATACGGCACGCCCGGGTAAGTCGGGAAGCGTGTGAAATATGGTGCTACGCCGTAAACCGGCGCAAGCGCTCCCGCTTTACAGCGGGAGCGGATCGTATTTTATCACACACGAATGGATATTGTCCAGAAGTTATTTGAAATTGCATCCACATACCAATCTGCGGTAAAATCCAGGCATGGATCAAGTAACGCTCTCCCAATTGCTCGCCGACCTGCCATTGGGGGCTTTACGCTACTTCCCCACGGTGGGTTCCACCAACGATCTGGCAGCGCGCTGGGCCGGCGCTGGCGCGCCAGATTTATCCCTGGTGGTAGCTGATGAGCAGACCGCCGGGCGCGGCCGCTTGCAGCGCAGGTGGTACACCCCTCCGGGCGCGGCGCTGGCTTTCAGCCTGATCGTCAAGCTGGAGGAGCCCGACGAGGGAATGCCCCATCTGGCGCGCTTTACTGCCCTGGGCGCCCTGGCAGTTTGCGATGCTCTCAATCCGGCGCTCCCGCCCATGCTCCCGGCGCAGATCAAATGGCCCAACGATGTGGTAACTCAACGGCGCAAGCTGGCAGGTGTGCTGGCAGAAGCCCATTGGAGCGGCAACCGCTTGATTGCCGTCATTCTGGGGGTCGGCATCAATATTGCACCACCGTCGGTGCCCTCGCTCGAGGAGCTGAATTTCCCAGCCACCTGCGTGGAGAGCGTCGTAGAGCACGAGGTGGATCGTTGGGGGTTCTTACACGATGTGCTCGCCAGGCTGCTGTTCTGGCGCCAGCGATTGGATTCGCCTGACTTCATCCGGGCCTGGGCGATGAACCTGGCTTTCCGCGGCGAATGGGTGCACCTGGCTTTCCAGGATGCCGCCCCTGTGGAAGGTCAGATCATGGGGCTCGGCCCCGATGGTTCTTTGCGGGTAAGGGCGCGCTCTGGCGAGGTGTTGAACCTGCAAATGGGCGAGATCCACCTGCGCCCGCTCGGTAGTGCTATTGAAGAAAAACCAGGAGATCGCAGATGAATGAAGACTTACGCAAGCTAGCCGACGAAGCGCCGTTCGAGGATATCGATGAACCGCCTATGCGGCAGTATCGCCCCAAGGCCGATTTCCTGGGTATGACGCCCGCTCAACGCTTTGTCATCGCGCTGATGCTGTTGCTCATTATCTGCTTGCTCAGCGCCTTCACGCTGCTGGTGACGGAGAAGGTGGTTCTTCCGTTTCTATAGTCAGGACCGCAGCGCTGATGCGCGCCAGCGACACCACGCTGTCCCCATCCTGCAAGTTCATCAATGTAACCCCGCGCGCCTGACGCCCGGAACGGGAAATATCCTTGACCCGTGTGCGCAGGGTCACCCCCCCAGCCGAGATGATCATCACATCATCCGTCAGCTGCACAACGCGCACCGTGGCGATCATCCCCGTCGTCTGGAGCGCTTTTTTATCGATAGCTTGTATGCCGCCAGTGGCGCGCCCCTTCACCGAGAAGAATTCTAACGGGGTACGTTTGCCATAACCCTTGGTGGTCACGATCAACAGCTCCCCCCCTTGCTCAATCACTTCCAGGCCCACCACTTTATCCGATCCTGAAAGACGTATGCCTTTGACTCCGGCTGCGGTGCGCCCCATCGCGCGCACTTTTTTCTCCGAAAAACGCAACGCTTGGCCCCGTTCGGTCACCAGAATGATATCGTCGCTTCCGCGGGTCAGGCGCACCCAGCCCAGCTCATCGCCCTCATCCAGGTTGATAGCAATCAACCCCGAAGGCCGCACCGAAGCAAATTCCGAGAGCGCCAGGCGCTTCATGCGCCCGTTGCGTGTGACCATAATGCAGTACTCAGCCGCCCCAAAGTCAGATACAGGCACCACCGCGGTGATGGTCTCAGGACGGCGCTTCATGTCCGCCCCTTCCAGCGCCAGCACATTGACGATGGGGGTGCCGCGCCCGCTGCGGTCGGCGTCGGGGATCTGGTAGACCTTTTCCGAATACACCTTACCCCGGTCGGTGAAGAACAGCAGGGTGTCCAGGGTGCGCGCAGGGGTGAGCTGCATGACCTCATCTTCGTCTTTGGTGGCATGCCCGATCACACCGCGCCCGCCGCGGATCTGTGCGCGGAAGGCTTTCGCCATGGTTCGTTTGATGTACCCGCGCGTGGTGATGCTGAGCAGCACGGCCTCATCTTGCACAAGGTCAGCCTCGGCGAAGTTTTCGCTGGCACCGTGGGCGATTTGCGTGCGCCGCTCGTCGCCGTATTTTTCTGCCATCTCGTTCAGGTCGTCCCGGATCACACCCAGGATTTTGGTTGGGTTGGCTAACAGGTCTTCCAGATAGGCGATGCGCTCCAGCACCTGGCGCTGCTCGTCTTCAATTTTTTGGCGCTCCAGGGCCGCCAGGCGGCGCAGCTGCATATCCAGGATGGCCTGCGCCTGGAGCGCGCTCAGGCCGAAGCGCTCCATCAGGCGCTCTTTAGCAACCTCGGCATCCGCGGAGTGGCGGATGGTCTCGATCACGGCGTCCAGGTTGGCCAGGGCGATGAGCAAGCCGCTCAGGATGTGGGCGCGGGCGCGCGCCTTATCCAGGTCGAACTGCGTTCGGCGGGTGATCACCTCACGGCGGTGTTCGATAAAAATCTGTAAAGCGCGCTTCAGGGAGACCAGACGCGGCACACCCTCTACCAGGGCCAGCATTTGCACCCCAAACGTAGATTGAAGCGAGGTGTATTTAAACAATTGGTTGAGCACCTTCTTGGGCTGGGCGCCGCGGCGCAGCTCGATGATGACGCTCATGCCGCGCCGGTCGGATTCATCGCGCAAGTCGGAGATGTCACCCAGCTTGCCCTCCCGGGCCAGCTCGGCGATGCGCTCGATCAGGCTGGACTTGTTGAGCTGGTAGGGGATCTCAGTGATCACGATGCGGTGGCGCGTGGCGCCCAGCTCTTCGATGTGCGCCTGTCCGCGCAGCACGATGCGCCCCCGCCCGGTGCTGTAGGCCTGCAAGATACCCTCCGAGCCCACGATGACCCCGCCGGTGGGGAAATCGGGCCCGGGGACGAACTGGAGCAAATCATCGATGGGGATCTCATCAGCGCGCTCGTAATTGTCGATCAGGTAGGTCAGCGCGCCGGTCAGCTCACGCAGGTTGTGGGGTGGGATGTTGGTCGCCATACCCACGGCAATGCCCGAAGCGCCGTTAAGCAGCAGGTTGGGCAGGCGCGCCGGCAGCACCAGCGGCTCTTTCAGCGAGTCATCGAAGTTCGACCCGAAGTCCACGGTGTCTCGATCGATGTCGGTCAGCATCTCTTCCGCCATGGCGGACAGGCGCGCCTCGGTGTAGCGCATGGCTGCTGGAGCGTCGCCATCGATCGAGCCAAAGTTGCCCTGCCCATCGATCATCAGGTAGCGCATGGAAAAATCCTGCGCCAGGCGCGCCATGGTTTCATAGACGGCCGCGTCGCCGTGGGGGTGGTATTTACCCAGCACTTCGCCGACGATACGGGCAGATTTCTTGTAGGGCGTATTGGAGCGTATACCCATATCGTGCATGGCGTACAGAATGCGGCGGTGGACGGGCTTGAGGCCATCGCGGGCGTCAGGCAAAGCGCGCGCTACGATCACGCTCATGGCATAATCCAGGTATGCGGCGCGCATTTGCTCGTCGATATTGACCTGCTGAACGGATCCGATATCCATCGAAAACCTCGTGGTTGAGTTCGTTCGATGCGCCTTCCCCGCGGGGCGCACAAACATTAATTATACCGCGGCTGGGGCAGAAGATTAAACCACGAAGGACACGAAGGTTTGGAAAACAAAGGACACAAAGCAGCGCAAACGAAAAATTTCACCGCAGAGCCGCAGAGTGCGCAGAGATGAAAGAGCAGGTTGGGGTTGAGCGACTGCCGCCGGAACCGAGTTAAATCAAGTGCGACGCACCTGCCCGGTGCGTCGCACTGATTTCGATTAAAAAGCTTAGGCGCCCTGGAAATAACGGTCGATGGCGGCCGCAGCATTGCGCCCGGCGACCATAGCGGTCACCACCAGGTCTGGGCCGGTCACGCCGTCGCCGCCGGCGTACACGCCGGGGCGCGAGGTAGCGCCGGTGGCTTTATCCACCACGATCAGGCCCCAGTTCTTGGTCTCCAGGCCGGGGGTCGATTCGCCGATTACCGGGTCAGGCCAATAGCCCAGCGCCAGGATGGCCGTATCGGCCTCGACGATGAAATTGGAGCCCTCAACCGGCACCGGCTTGCGCCGTCCTTTGGCATCCGGCTCGCCCAACTCCATGCGGATGCACTCGATTTGCACCAGGCGCCCATCCTCACCAGCGATGAAGCGCACCGGCTGGGTGAGGAACTGGTACTGCGCGCCTTCTTCCCGCGCCAGCTTGCGGTCTTTGCGCCCGCCGGGCATTTCCTTCTCCGTGCGGCGGTACAGGCAGGTCACCTCTTCGGCGCCCATGCGCAGAGCGGTGCGCAGGCAGTCGGAAGCGGTATCGCCGCCGCCGATCACCGCCACCTTGCGGCCGATGAGCGGGCGGGCGCTCATCTCGGGCGGAAGCAGCTCCGGGTCCACGTTGGCGCGGATCAGGAACTCGGTGGCTTTGTACACACCCGGCAGGTCTTCACCCGGCACTTCCATAGGAGCGTCGATGCCCGTGCCTACGCCCACGAACACCGCCTGGTAGCCTTCGGCAAACAGGTCGTCGATCTTCTTGTCTTTGCCGATAGTGGTGCTGCCCTGGAACTGCACGCCAGCCTGTTCCAGGTCTTGCCAGCGGGCAGATACCACCTCTTTCGGCAGCTTGAAGTTGGGGATGCCATACAGCAGCAGCCCGCCGGGGGCCGGCTTGGCTTCGAAGATGGTCACCTGATGCCCCTTCTGCACCAGCTGCTCTGCGCAGGCCAGGCCTGCCGGTCCAGAACCGACCACGGCCACCTTTTTCCCGCTTGGCTGGCCCACCGGGATGGTCACACCGGCAAAGCAACGCTCGTAATCGGTGGCAAAAGCCTCCAGGGCGCCGGTCAGCACATGTTCATGATGCTTGCTGCGCACGCACGAGCCCTGGCAGAGCTGCTCGTGCGGGCAGACGCGCCCGCACACCTCGGGCAGCGAGCTGGTCTGGCGGTAAAGCCGGGCGGCTTCCAGAAAATCTCCCTGCTCGATGAGCCACATAGCAGACGGAATGTCGTTGTGAGCCGGGCAGGCTTGCACGCAGGGCGCCGGGTCGGGGCAGTGGATGCAGCGCGAGGCCTCCAGGCGGGCGCGCTCGACATCGAAAGAGATCACCACATCGTTAAAATCACAAATCCGTTCCTGGGGATCGCGCACCTCCACATCCAGGAACGGTAAATGAGCACGTGCTTTCCGGTCGATGGCTAAAAAGTCACTGGGGATGGCTTGCATTGTAAGGGTTCCTCCTCAACGCTTTACTCTCAATGGATCGAGAAAGTCTCTCCGCTGGTAAAGATAATAATGAGGAAAGAGGTTTAATTTCAGTCTCAGATGTCACAAATTTTTGTGATGGTTGTCACGAATCAATTTCGGATGAAGTAGAAGTACCCAGGTCAGGGAAAAATAAAGGTATTTGGGCGGGCGTAGACCGCCCAAATACCCCCTTCTCTCTTCGACCGTGAAATTTCCATGAAGATTAGCGGTTGGTGACAGTTGTCACCAGCCCAGCCGGTTTGGGGTAGAATTGTACGGATATACAGGGCCCATTGTTCGCATATGGGCTGGATTCTGGAGGAGATTTTTTGACGAAACGATGGATCGCAGCGCTGATCGCCCTGGTTGGGTT
>Ga0105106_10003497_pt1 | contig 11217 bp, 9 predicted proteins | sample PPLLaktember2015_5_FD_79109 | JGI IMG/M metagenome (GOLD analysis project Ga0105106, IMG submission 79109) | Freshwater sediment microbial communities from Prairie Pothole Lake near Jamestown, North Dakota, USA - PPLs Lake P8 Core (1) Depth... | ecosystem: Environmental > Aquatic > Freshwater >... | reverse complement strand
TGGAGCCAGAACCTCCACAGAGTAATCAGCGTATAAATCTCTGTTGACATTTCTAATGAGCCTTCCGTAAGAAATATTTTTAGATGTAAATACTCTGTGGAGTTTTGCTTTTAATTCACTTGAAGTATTTATTAATTCATTTTCTTTATCTTTATAAAGATTTATTACTTCAAATTCAATTTTAGAAATTTTACCAGATAATTCCTTATTCCAGTTTTCAGTTTTCTCTTTAATAAAGATAGGAGTAATAATCCCCGAAATGACTATTAAAAACAAAATAAAAAAGACGATAGCAAAATACTTCCTATCGTCTTTGAACATATTAAATATTTTTTTTAGCATCAATTAATTGTTATCTGCGAGATTTTCCAGGTACCTGCTGATTTTTTTAATGAAATGTAAACTTGGGCTTTCTCTCTTTTTCCTTTAAAATCGTAATGATAAATACCGGTTGCATACGGATTTGTTTCATCCGGCTGGATATTTTGGAGCCTGCACGAAATTACTTGATAAATTTTGAAAAAATCTTCCAGTACATAATAAGCCTGGTTGGAGCTGTAATATCCGCTGGTTCCGTTAGATAGACTGAAGTAAGTATGCGGGCTGAAAAATCCCGAAATTGAAGAAACATTACCGCTGTTTATTCCCGATTCAATTTCGACGAAAATATTCTGCAGCAGATTTCTCTGCGAATTAACTGAATTTTTGGGAACCAACCTGTTTTCTTGAGAAAATATTTCGCTGTCCATGGAAGAAAACAGGAAAATAAATGACAATATATAAAAACAACTCTTCATCAATCTGCATCAAATTTAATCAATAAATGCGTATAAATCTATAATAAAAAAAAGTGAGGCTCCCCAATGTAAGCCTCACTTCTGGTCCAACCTGCCTACCGGCCCTCGGCTTCGCCGCGAGGCGAGCAGGCAGGCTTTCAGTTGGAGTTCCCCCTGCTGTTAAATCTTGTTAAGGGTTTTCTGGTATCCGGTGTAGTTTTCATCTTAAGCTGTGGATTTCTTTCGACTAGCTGATATGCCCAGTCAAAAACTACTCTTTCATTCGTAATATATTTTACTCTGATCTTTGCAAAATGCTCATCCCACGTCCAGATCACGTAGGTATGGCCAGGTACTGCTACAACATCTTTTGTTTCAGACCAGCCATTGAGCGGAGCGTAATCAATATCATATATATCTGTAGTCGGGCCCATATCCTGTATGTCGCTGTCGTCCCAAACATCCAGGTAAAATGAACCTTCATAATTCTCGAAGAAGAAATCTGAATTTTCGGCATCAAATGGAACACGCGAGTAATCTTTGAATGAATAACCCGAGAGATCTGGAAAATTTAAATAATCAAATATTGATTGGTTGAAACCTTCCGGCCTGGGAGTTGAGTAAACAACATCATAGCTTAAATCGCTTTCATTCCCGTTATAATCGTAAGCAGTTACTGCATAATAATATGTTTCCCCGTTGGAAGCTCCGTTATCTATGAAATAATTGGTTTCCGAAGATCCAATAAGAGTGTATTTGCCGTGGTAATCATAACTGTAAAAAATATTATATCCGGCAACATCGCTTTCACGGTTTTCATTCCATGTGAGGTCAACCCTGTTGTCGCCGTTATAAGCTACGATTCCTGTCGGAGGATCGGGAGGAACATCATCATAATAATATGAATCATTTACCTCGCATGCAGTTAATGCGAAGAAAGTTAAGATGGTTACTGAGTATAAAATTATTTTTTTCATTTTTTCATCTCGTTATTTCATTGCTTCTGCTTCATATTTTTCAAAGGAGATGCCATTAAATAGATTTGATTATTGATTGAAAATGGGGATTTTATCAGGAAACCTGTACTAATGATTAGACAGCGGTATATATTTTTGTAAAGACGGCAGGATTTGTATTTACTAAGGATTGAAAGAAAGAAAATTTATATTTCGGAAAATTCGTTCAGGTAATACATTTTTTTCTTATTGATTACTCCGACTGCTTTTCCCCTCATAATTCTTTTATTGAACGGCGTATTAATTGATTTGCTTTTGAAATTATTAACGTCGGCAGTCCATACTTCATCTGCATCAAAAATCGTAAAATCAGCCGATTCTCCGGGTGTAAATTTAGGAACGGGTATATTTAAAATTTTTCTAGGATTAATTGAAAGTTTTTCAATCATCTGCTCTAAAGTTAAAATATTTTTATTAACTAATTCGCTTAAAACAAGACTAAGCTCGGTTTCAAGTCCTACTATACCGTTTGGAGCATATTCAAATTCCATTTCTTTTTCTTCAATTGAATGAGGCGCATGATCGCTTACAATACAGTCGATTGTGCCGTCTTTTAATCCTTCAAAGCATGCATCTACGTCTGCCCTCGCACGCAAAGGAGGATTCATTTTTGTATTTGTATCATAAGTTTTAACTGCATCATCGCTTAAAGTAAAATGGTGCGGAGTAACTTCTGCCGTAACTCTAACTCCCCTCTTCTTTGCATCTCTAACCATTTCAACCGATTTCTTTGTGCTTATATGAGCAATATGAATTCTTCCGCCGGTATACTCTGACATTAAAATATCCCTCATTACAATTATCTCTTCCGACACTGAAGGAATAGGAGGAAGGCCGAGAAGTGTAGAATTAATACTTTCATTCATCGCACCGCCGGCGAGAGATTCATCTTCGCAATGTTCGATTATCGGTACTTTGTACATTAATGAATATTCTAAAGCCCTTTTCAGAATTCCTGAAGTTTTAATTGCGCATCCGTCATCTGAAAATGCAACGGCACCGGCTTCATAAAGTTCAGCCATAGGAGAAATTATTTCTCCTTTTCTGCTCACTGTGGCGGCAGCGACCGGGTAAACATCTACAAGATGATCTGCAGCCTGCTTCTTAATAAAAGTAACTACCTCGGCAGTATCAATGGCAGGCTCTGTATTCGGCATGCAGGCAACAGCAGTAAATCCGCCGTTTGCCGCACTATCGCATCCGGATCGTACAGTTTCTTCATCCTCTCTTCCCGGCTCTCTTAAATGAACATGCATATCGAAAAATCCGGGCGCAATATATTTTCCCTTTAAATCGAAACTCTTGGCATTCTTCTTATCATCTTCATTTAGCTTACCGATCTTGCTTATTACTCCATCGGATAAAAGAATATCGGTTTCTTTATCTGAGTTTTTATATTCCGGATGGATTATTTTGATATTATTTAATACGACCTTCATTTAATTCCCTTTTTATCATTGGTTCTAATAACTCTTTTAATCTTAATCCAAATTGTAATCTTAATCCTTCCAAAATTAAGATTAGGATTAAGAGTAAGATTTTAATTCAGAGTACCGAGCAGATACAGCACCGCCATTCTTACTGCTACTCCATTTGTAACCTGGCGGAGGATAATCTGATTTAATCCGTCTGCAACTTCCGAGGACAATTCAACGCCTCTGTTAATCGGTCCCGGGTGAAGAATTAGAATTTCTTTTCCAGCTTTATCCAGTCTATCCTGGTCTATTCCAAAATATCTTGCATATTCCCTAATCGATGGAAAATATTCCCGGGCTTTTCGTTCAAGCTGGATACGGAGGACAATAATTACATCATTTTCCCTAATAGCTTCATCAACACTAAAAATAACATCTACGCCGAGATCGTTAATGTATTTTGGTATCATAGTAGACGGACCGCATACGGAAACTTTCGCTCCCATTGTTCTTAGGCCGAAAATATTTGATAAAGCAACTCTGCTGTGTGCAATATCTCCGATTATACAGACTTTAAGACCTTCAATCCTTCCTAACCTTTCCCTGATTGAATACATATCGAGCAAAGCTTGAGTCGGATGCTCGTGAATTCCGTCTCCGGCATTAATTATATTGGAATCGCAGACTTTTGTTAAAAACTGCGGTGTGCCTGCACATGCATGTCTTACTACTACCATATCGACTTTCATCGCTTCAATATTACGGATAGTATCTTTAAGGGTTTCCCCTTTGCTTACGCTGCTTGCCGCAACCGAGAAATTAATTGCATCGGCAGATAATCTTTTCTCTGCAAGCTCAAATGAGATTCTTGTCCTGGTAGAGCTTTCATAGAAAAGGTTAACCACTGTTTTCCCCTGGAGTGTAGGAACGCGTTTTATGGGCCTTTCCAAAACTTCCCGGAAGGTTATTGCTGTATCTAAAATCGTCTGAATATCTTCTTTGGGAACTCCCTGCAGTCCCAATAAATGTCTGCTGGATAAAGCCATATTTATTCCCTGATTATTTTATTTCATCCTTTGAATCGGATTCATCTTCGGTTTCAACGAGATAGATAGCATCTTCGCCGTCTATTTCTTTCATTTTAACTTTTACTTCCTCGTTAGTGGATGTCGGAATATTTTTCCCTACATAATCTGCACGGATTGGAAGCTCGCGGTGGCCGCGGTCTACAAGAACGCAAAGCTGTATAGATCCGGGTCTGCCGAAGTCCATAATTACATTTAAAGCTGAACGGACAGTTCTGCCTGTAAATAAAACATCGTCCACAAGAATGATATCTTTCTCAGTTATATCGAATGTTATATTTGAAACGGAAACTTCGGGTTGTTTCAAACGCGTGCGGAAATCATCCCTGTAGAGAGTAATATCTAATGTACCAATAGGGAGCTGAATATTTTCAATCTCTTTTATTTTTTCGGAAATTCTTTTTGCAAGGAAATCACCTCTAGTCCGCATTCCCATCAGAACAATATTTTTTGATCCCTTATTTCTCTCGAGTATTTCGTGAGCCATACGGGTGATAATTCTTTCAATCCCCTCGCTGTCGACTATTTTTGCTTTAATGTGCATATAAAAAAAATCCTCCTCGGCTTTCTAGCCTTGGAGGTCCTTCTTTTTTATTCTTTTAATATTTTTCATCCTTATCCATCTCTCCGGACAGATTTAAAGGTTAATAATTTTTTGCTGAGGAAAATTAAAGGAAAAATGGTCAAAAGTAAAGACGGGATTTAATTAATGGAAATTTTTCTTTTTTATTTGCAGTTTCTCTTGTTTTAGATATTATACCGGAAAAAAATATATTCGTATAGACTGAAAATTGAGAGTTGAATATTGAGAATTTGATATTGAGAAATGATAGTTGAGCATTGAATATTGAGAATTGAACATTTGAGGAGTTGAGTAGGATTATAATTAAGATCAGGATTAAGAGTAAGATTATGATCCACTTAAAGATTTAAATTAAACTTTATCCCCCCGATTACCCATCTTCCCGGCAAAGGAACCGTTGAAAGATCTTTGTAAGATTTATTGAAAAGATTAGTTGCTTTAATGAAAACTTCAAAACCAACCTGATTGAATTCAATTTCTTTTCTCAATTGAATATCGGTCAGGAAATTATCTTCAAAACCTAATCTGTCTTCATACCTGAAAACCCATGAAGGGATAATCTCAAAGGGAAGATAATGATTAACAATTACAATAAGCTGGTTTCTTAAATGATCAAACACATAACGTGAAATTAAATTTTCAATCTTCTGATCGGAATCTAAATATGTGTAGCTGATATTTATTTTATTAATAGGAAAATCTTCAATCATTAGTTGAGGACTTAAATTCAAATTTACTTCAATTCCGTTTGTATTCAATTCTCCGATATTTCTGGCAAACCATTTTTCGGATGCGGAAGCTTTAATCCAGTCAATAATATTTTTCCCCTCTTTTCTAAACAAGCTAAGGCTTACAATAAAACTTTTTTCAAACAGTCCTAAACCAATTTCATAATTCACCGATTCTTCATGATGAAGATCGGGATTTCCCTGAGATGCTGCGTCAGAGTAATACAATTCAGTATAGGTGGGAATTCTAAAAGCTTTTCCAAATGAGCTGTACACCTTTAGATTCGGCAGAATTCTATAGGCAGCATCAATCCCAGGCCAGAATCTCCATCCTATCGCGGCATAATCGTAAACAAATGCGCCGGCATTAAAGAAAAGATTTTCAATTGGAGAAAATCTATATTCGCCAAAAGCTCCTTTGTTTTCTCTTTTATGATTTCCAAGGTTGCTGCTCTCAATCTGATCCTTCAGAAATTCTCCTCCCAGAGAAAAATCACCGGCAGAAGTTTTTAAGTTGGTCTGCAGCTCCGCACCGTAAAGATCGGTCTGATGATTGTTTTCATAAAAAGAAGGATCAAGGTAATTGAGCAAAAAGCGGTCATTGTGTCTGCGCCAGTATATTTTGGGAATGAGAGATAAATTTTCAAAGGAAAATTCGGAGGAAAGTCCGGCAAATCTCGTTTTTGTATGCTCCCACTGGTTCGGAAAGCTTGCGCTATAAAAACCGTTTGCACCAAATTCTTTTTCATTGTAACCTAAAAATAAATTAACATTTTCATACGGACTTCCTATGGCTGCACGATATGAAAAATTTTGAACATCAAAGTTTGTGTTATGAATATATCCATCGGATTTAGATTTTGATAGTGATAAATAATTGTTTAATGAAGAAATTGAATAGCTTAAATTTAAATCGCCGTTATAGTAGCCGTTTTCTCCGCCAAGAACTAAAGCAGATATTTGTCTGGAAGCATTTTTTTTAGTTATGATATTTATTACCCCGCTAAATGCATTAGGGCCGAACATTCGTGAACCTTGTCCTTTTAAAATTTCAATTCTTTCGATATTCCCGAGTGAAACCGGCAAGTTCAAATTATGATGCCCTGTCTGCGGATCATTCACTTTCATTCCGTCAATTAAAACTAAAGATTGATCGAAAGTGCCGCCCCGGATGCTTACATCGGATTGAATACCGAATAAACCTCTCTGCCGGATATCAACACTGCCGGCGTATTGAAGTAATTCAGATAAATTTTCGGCAGGCAGGTTTTTTATCTCTTCACTGTCTAATACTAATACGCTTCTAGTTAATTCATTAAAGGATACGGGCATTCTTCCGCCGGTGACAATAATTTCATTCAATTCATACTGTCTTTCATCCTGACCGGAAATAGACGCTGTATACAAAAAAATTAATAGAAACGAAAGAATTTTATACAATTATTACGCTCACAGAAGTTTAGTTCAGAAAAAATTAAGAGTTAGAGAATTATCTTTAATTTTTTGCACTGAGGAATTGAATTTTTAAATCTGATTTAGGAAAGAGCAGTTTAAATCCGCTATTCCTTTTTATAAACACGCACGTAATCAATCAGCATTCTTGCAGGGAAAATATTATCATCCACACCCTGCTGTCCTCCCCAATTGCCGCCGACTGCTATATTTAAGATAAAATGAAAATTTTTGTTGAAAGGCCAGACCCTCCAGTCATCGCTTTCTTTTCGAAATGTAAAATATTTAGTTGAATCAACAAACATACACAGGCTGTCCGGGTACCACTCCATAGTATAAACATGAAAATTTGTACGGGCATCAGGAACATTTATAGTAGAAGTTTTTTGAGTATTTTCAGGCCAGTTATAGGCACCGGTATGTATTGAGGCATGAACAACGCCCGGATTAAAACCGACGTGCTCCATGACATCAATTTCACCGTTATCGGGCCATCCGCCGTTTCCGTAGTTCCATTCAGTCGGAAGCATCCATATTGCAGGCCATGTGCCTCTTCCAGTCGGCAGAACAGCACGGACTTCAAACCTGCCGTAAGTCCAGTCTCCTTTTCCGCGGGAAACTAATCTTGCAGAGGTATAATTCCTGCTTTCATAATTTTCCTTTCTGGCTTCGATAACTAAAAAATCCTGCTGAGTTCTGGCATTTTCACTTCTGTTTTCGGTATAATATTGGAGTTCATTATTTCCCCATCCATCTCCGCCGACATTATAGCTCCATTTCTGCGGATCAGGTAGACCTTCGGCTTCAAATTCATCATTCCATACCAGCACCCAGTTTGTCTGGTTATTTTTATCAGGATCATTTTCAGTTGGGTTGCTGCAGGAAGAAGAAATAAATATGATAAAAACAAATAAAGCTGAAAATATTTTTTTCATTTTTAACACCAGGTGTTTATTTCTCAAAACCATAACCTAAAGATAAGTAAAAAATATAATCAACTTTACAAAATAAAATACTTACCTGCAGCAGTCTTTTCTTTCGGATGTTTTTTTAAATTTTCTTACTGCAAATAAAGCAATTATAACTATGAATCCTAAACCGATAATTATTTCCATTCTACATTAAAGTTAAGACTTTTTTCCCACAAATTTTTTCCCGTCGTCACTCAAATTTTTGGAATATTTTTGCGGATCTTTTTTAAATTTGGTATCACACCCCCCGCAGCAGAATCCGTAGCTTTTGCCGTTATATTGAACGGCAGCAACTTTATTGTTAATCTTTCCGCCTCTAACAGGACATACTTCATTCCACGGTTTTTTTTCACCCGGTTTATGATTTTTATGATCGATCTTCTGTATTTCAGTTTTTGAATCCTCTTTATCATATTCTTTTATCTGGGCATTTGATACAGTAAAGAATAAAATTCCTACAATTAAGGTGGATACCAGTTTCAAGTTTTTAAGCGACATTTCTATCTCCTTTAATTGATTAGCAGTTCAAAGTTAAGTTGTGAATTCAAATATTCCGTTACATTTAATTTTAAAAAATTTGCATCTTTTTCCTTTTTCCTTTTTCCTTTTCCTTATTCCATGAAAATTATATCGCTCCTATGGAGCTGTTTCTGCGTGCTCTTGTCTTCTATCTTCTGTCTTCTTTCTTCTTGCATTTTCCATTTCCATTAATGAACAGATAAATAATCTGTTCTACGTTAATTAATCGGTTAAATTTTTTTGTGCTTCATTAATTGTAAACTCTTCGAGTTCCATAAAGCAAATTGGGCAGTCGGCCGGTGCATCCGATATAACTTCAAAATCCATCGGGCACTGAAAAACTTTGCCGTCCTTGTTTTCATCAATTGAAGAAACCTTAACATTTTTTTCTCTTACTATATTTTCGCTACTCTCTGTCTGCATCTGCGAATGGGAAGAATGATCTTGAGGTTCCACTTCTTTCATTTTCGTTTGTTCATGCTGATGAGCCGGTGCTGTACCTGATTTGAGCTGACTTTCAGAATCAATTAAAAATCCTCCCGTTGCCGCCACTTCATCACCCGGCTGTACTCCGGAAACAATATGGTACTTATCCTCATACTTTCCGCCGATTTGAACATCCCTTGCCTCAAACGTTCTATCTCCGGTTTTTATCCAAACAACTGCTTTTTTGCCTGTAAATATCACCGCATCTGCCGGGACAAGAATTCCGTTTCCGTTGGAAGAATGAAATACAGTTTCACCGTACATCTGCGGCTTTAATTTACCACCCTTATTTGCAAATTCACTTCTCACTTTCACTGTCCTGGATGACTGGTTTACAACAGGATAAATAAAAGTAACTTTGCCCTCGAAATCCTCACCGGGGTAGGCGGCCAAATGAAGTATAGCTTTGCTTCCAACTTTGATTGCCGATAAATTAGTCTCATATATTTCAGCTATGTTCCAGAGAGCGGATAGATCGGCAATTTCATAAATAGCGGCTCCTTCATTAATGTACATCCCTTCCTGTACTTTCTTTTCGATTACCGTTCCGCTGAATGGAGAATAATAAGTGAAATTGTACTGAATGTTTCCGGACGATTCTATTTCCTTAATTTGTTCCGGCATCATTCCCAGCAATAGAAGTTTTTCTTTTGATGCATTCAGCAGGGAATATTCTGAAGATCCTGAATTGAGAATCTTTAAACCCGACTCATTTTTTGAATTCCGCAAAGCAATTAGATACTCATTCTGTGCCTGCACCAAATCCGGGCTGTAGATTTCAAATAACGGATCCCCTTTCTTTACATAGTCACCTGTGCTGTTTACAAATAATTTTTCCAATCTCCCGTTAAATCTTGCCGAAATAGTTACTCTGTTTTGTTCCACAAAATCCAAATAACTGTATGAAGCAAACTCCTGATCAAGCTTTTCATTTTTTGCCTCAATTGTACTTACATCAGCCAGCACCTGTTTTCTTCCGCTCAGTGAAACCTTCCCTTCCATATCCTCGGCAGCATTACTTTCTTCATTTTGAATCTTTTTTACTAATTCCATATTGCAAATCGGACAAACACCCGGTTTATCCGAAATTACCTGGGGATGCATTGTGCATGTATAATATTCTTTTTTAGCTGAAGTTTCAGACTCATTTTCCTGCTCATTGTTGTTGGAGCAGCCGGTTAGTATAAAGCTAATTGCAAGAATTATCATTAATGCTTTTATGGTAAATTTCATTTTTATTCTCTTTATTCTTTTCATTTTTATCCTTTTTATTCTTTTGTTTTGCTTAATCTTTTCCCCACCATACTTTCAATTTCACTAAAAATCATCTGATAATTCATCTTGAATTCAGCTTCTTCTTCCTCTTTCATTACAAGCATCTGCATTGTGCTTATTAAATCATTAATTGAAATCCGTGAATTCAGGAATTCCGACAACTGTGCTTCCAGAGTTTCTTTATATAAAGGAATTACCTGGTTGGAATATAAACTAACCTGATCCCCTGCGCTTTTCAGCCTTTCAATCGTTCCTTTTAAATCCGAAATCATTCTTCTCTGCATATCATATTTTTCAGACGACAAACCGCTGATTGTACTGTTAAGTTCCTCTTCTCTTGCAGAATATTTACCTGCCGACCAGGGAGCAAACGGAAGAGTTATTGAAGCCATCACTGCATACATATACTCTGTTTCACCCATGCCGTCTAACATATGAACCGGAGTTTTTGTGGTAACGAACATTCCTCGCTGCATTCTCATTATCATTCCCTGCAGCATTAAATCGGGAATCAGTTCTTTATCACTCACAGCAATTTCCAGTTTATTCATTTCAATCATCTGCTCCATCTTTTGAATTTCAGGATTAGATGAACTTAAAATCTCCTCAAGCTCTTCGGGTGAATAATTTAAAGAGTCGATTGACCAAGCATGATAGACTTCCAAATCTTTATTATCTAAATCCCTGCCCAGAAGCGCATTCATCCGGAATAAGGCGGCTGATACTTCATTTTCAAATACTTTGTACTGCGTTTCGCTTGAGGCAAGTTCAGCTTTAATCATTAGCAAATCGGAATACTTTGCCTTGCCGGTAGTATAAAGCGCTTCAGTTGATTTGAAGAGATTCCTTAGAAGATTAATATTTTCTTCTCTCAATTCCATGTGGTGTTCATTCATCCAGATTTCATAATA
>Ga0105106_10003496_pt1 | contig 11219 bp, 7 predicted proteins | sample PPLLaktember2015_5_FD_79109 | JGI IMG/M metagenome (GOLD analysis project Ga0105106, IMG submission 79109) | Freshwater sediment microbial communities from Prairie Pothole Lake near Jamestown, North Dakota, USA - PPLs Lake P8 Core (1) Depth... | ecosystem: Environmental > Aquatic > Freshwater >... | reverse complement strand
ATGAACAGGCTCTTGAAGAGCTTGCCGGCTCTATCAGGAAACTTGGCATTGTACAACCGCTTACAGTCAGAGAGACAGGGAATGGAAGATATCAGCTGATAGCCGGAGAGAGAAGGCTCAGAGCAGCCCGCCTGGCAGGACTGACTCATGTCCCTGCATTTATCAGGACAGCCGATGATCAGGCTATGCTTGAACTGGCACTTGTTGAAAATATACAGAGGGAGGACCTGGATGCCATTGAGGTGGCAATAAGTTTCCAGAGGCTGATTGAAGAATGCAGGCTTACCCAGGAAGAGCTTAGCGACAGAGTCGGCAAACAGCGTTCAACAATATCAAATTACCTCCGCCTTCTGAGGCTCCCTGCTGAAATACAGCTTGGCATACGGAATAAGCATGTGATGATGGGGCATGCCCGCACACTTGTCAATATTGAAAATCCAAAGGTACAAATGGATGTCTATTACCGTATTATTGACGGTGATCTTTCTGTAAGACAGGTCGAGGAACTGGTAAGGCTGCTCCAGAGCGCTAAAATCAAGGATCCGGCAACACGTGAAAGAAAGAAAAAGCTTAATGATGACTTTTTACAGCTTTCTGAGCATCTGAACCGTATTTTTTCAACCAGGATCAATTTCCGTATAAATGAGCAGGGAAAGGGGAAAATTGTTATCCCCTTTGAGAATCCCGAAGAGATGGAGCGCATTTTAGGGATCTTTGACCGTCTTAACTCCTGAAAATAATTATATTTGTCGCACCGGAGTGCATTGATAACAGCTAAAATCCGGTTTTACTGAGTTTGAGAACAGTTCAAAAAATAAAAATTATTCTCATCACGTTACTTTTTTGTCTGTCGCACGACTTAACAGCACAGGACACCGTTGCTGTAACCCGGCCTGTAAAACCTGCCTTCAGCCCTGAACCTCTGAAAGCTACTATGCTTGCTGTTGCATTTCCGGGAATGGGACAGATCTACAACAGAAAATACTGGAAATTGCCTTTTGTTTATGCGGGATTCGGAGCACTTATATACAGCCTAAGCTTCAATACACAAAAATATAATGAGATGATGAAAGCTTATCAGGACTTTACCGATGTTATTCCCGAAACCGACAGCTATATTCCTTTGGTTAAATGGGCCGAACCACCTGAATATGACCCGGTTCTTTATCCCGAGTCCTATGATCCCGCGAATGCCTCATATGTAAAAGATAACCTGATTGAGGCTGTCGATTATTATAAAAGATATCGTGATCTGTCAATTATCGGAATGGCAGCATGGTATATGATAACCATACTTGATGCAAATGTTGATGCCAGCCTTTCAAATTTCGATGTCACCAATAAACTAAATGTGCAGGTTTCTCCGTTACAATTACCGGTTCCAGGATCAATCGGAGCAGGGTTTAATGTCAGTTTATTATACACATTTTAAATGATTACCTGAATAATGAGATTAAAAGCGTTCCTGATATCACTCGTTCTGACAGTTTTAGTTTTCAAAGTATCGGCTGTTAATGATACGATAATCCTTAAATCCGAAATCTATTCTGAAAAAATATCAGCCGATCTCGACAGCCTAGTCAACAGCTGGTATGTAAAGACGGCATTGAAGGAGTTTCCTGAAGATTTTAAATATGATTCGATTGGAGTGGAATTCCCTGATAGCGTGTATAAAAGGAGGCTCAGCCAGATAAACTCAATTATCAAGCTACCGTATAACAGCATAATCAGAAATCATATTCATGTATACACAATAAAGCAAAGAAAAAACTTCAGCGCGGTGCTGGGATTAATGAATTACTATTTCCCCATGATCGAGGACATTTTCGATTCATATGGACTACCGGCCGAACTTAAATACATGGCAATTATCGAATCGGCTCTTAATGCCAATGCAGTATCAAGGGTTGGAGCAACCGGCTTATGGCAGTTCATGTACAGTACCGGCCGGATGTACAACCTGAATGTCAATTCTCTGGTCGATGACCGCAGAGACCCGGTAAAGTCAACTCATGCCGCTGCAAAATATATCAGGGACCTGTACAAGATATATGACGACTGGATACTGGTAATTGCAGCATATAACTGCGGACCGGGTAATGTAAATAAGGCAATAAGACGTTCGGGAAATAAAAAGGATTACTGGGAAATCTATTACAGGCTGCCGAGGGAAACCAGGGGCTACATTCCGCAGTATGTAGCTGCAATATATTCGGTCACATATTTCGCAGAGCATAACCTAAGGCCTCTTCCTCTTAATATTCCTATTTCAACAGATACCATAATGGTAACCAAGGACATTCACCTTAACCAGATTTCAGAAGTTATGGGCATCCCTCTTGGTGAGCTGAGAGCTCTTAATCCTCAATACCGCACCGGACTTGTACCCGGGTCAGGAAAGCCTCTGTCGCTTACATTGCCAATGTCGCACCTTGGTGATTTTATCGACCTGAATGATACCATCCGGAATTATAAACCCGACGTTTATCTTACAAGGGTTAACATTACCGCCGATCCTTCGCGATCGACATACGTGCCTGCTGATGTAAAAGGGAAAACGAAAGTATTATATACTGTAAGGGAAGGCGATAATCTTGGCTTTATCTCAGAATGGTACCGTGTCAGCCTCACTGACCTCAGATACTGGAATAATATCTACAGGAATACCATACGGGTCGGACAAAAACTTGCCATTTATGTCGATCCTTCAAAATCAGATTATTATTCGAAAGTCAATTCTATGACTTTCGCTGAAAAACAGCAGATGATAGGTAAAACAGTTACCGTTAACCTTGTTGCAACCTCTTTACAGCCAGGTCCCGATGGCGAATATATAACTTATACTGTCCGTTATGGAGATACTATCTGGGATATTGTTAAGAAGTACGATAATGTTACCACCAATGATGTGCTCGTATTGAACAACATCAGCGATCCCAGTAAAATTAAGGTTGGACAGATTTTAAAAATAAAGAAGAAGAGCTGATCTCATTCCCGAAATGCGCCCTTTCAGGTCATTTTTACTATTACTGATCATCCTGATCTGTTTTACAGGTCTTTCTTATATTTTGCCGTGGGATCTCAATTTGCCTTCTGCTGAAAGCCTGTTCCCCGAAAAGCTGATTGAGCCGTTCATCAAAGATGATATTTCAGGGAGTAGTGCTGAGGAAATAAGACCTGCTGACACATTAGTGACTGAAATTCCTCCGGCCACCTTTCAGGCTGATTCTGTCGTGTCAGATACTATTGCGTACGACACATTGACAGCTGCACCTGATCCTATGGAGGTTTTTCTTGATTCCCTTGAGTTCTCGGAAGGACAGGTAAGGATCCTTTATTACGGAGACTCCCAGATTGAATATGACAGGGTAAGTTCCTATATCAGACGGATTTTACGGAAAGAAAATGGAGGAACCGGACCAGGATTGCTTCTTCCGGTGATGCCCGTAACATATACCAGATCATTTTATGTAAGAGCATCACCAAACTGGAGAAGATACAATTATCTTTCATTTAAGAAAGGGGAGATAAATCACAACGAACTTGGCCCCTTTATGGCATTTTGCCGATATATGCCCGACGGCCAGATTTCTCCGGGCAATGTTAAGTCATGGATCCGGATAATTCCATCTGCTCTTGCAGATGATGCTGAATCGAAATTTGAATTTCTAAGAATATTTTATAGAAACAAACTTGATGATGTCAGAATAGATGTTAAGGCCGGAAATAATCCTGTCATAACCGATACGCTGAGGATCAGCGACAGAATTACTGAGTTTATATGCCCTCTCTTTAATTCAAGAAATGTTCTGATTGATTTTTCAGGAAAAACAAGTCCCGATATTTATGGAATAAGCATTGAAAGCAAGACTGGTTTAATTGTCGACAATATCCCGCAGCGAGGAAGCGCCGGGCTGGAATTCACAATGGTCGACAAGGAAAATCTCAGGGATTCTTACAGCCTTCTGAAGCCTGATCTTGTTATCATGCATTATGGTCTTAATCTGGCGACGAATATCAGGAATGATTATTCCTATTACGAAAAAGGGCTCTTGCGTCAGCTGAACCTGCTGAAGGAGATCTCCCCGGGCACAGGCTTGCTGGTTGTCGGACTCACTGATATGGCATATCAGGATGGCGAGATCCTTAAATCATACCCAAATATCCCCAAAATAATTGATGCCCAGAGGAATGCGACAACTGAATCGGGGGCTGTTTTCTGGGACGCACGGAATGCTATGGGAGGTAAGAATTCAATCATCAGGTGGTTCAATATGAATCCTCCGCTGGCTAAGAAGGATTTTGTCCATTTTACTGATCAGGGTGCTGATACCATCGGCCGGTTGATGATATCAGAACTCTTTACTGTAAAAGAACCGGATCCTTTCATTATCATTCCTCCGGCTCTGTTAATTGATACAGCTGTTTTGCATCAGAATGATAATGCTCCTGCCATGGAGGAAGGTGAAGGAAATAAAAGTCTAATGAGCTCTCTGGTTTCAGCAGTTTTCAGTTACGATCCTGACAGACCTTTCGTTTATTCCTCTGCTGCATTCTGGATTTTTCTCCTCTTTGTGCTTGCCGGGTTCAGTTTGTTTTATAAGAAGTTGTTCTTAAGGAATTTTTATCTTTTTCTTATCAGCCTCTTTTTTTATTATAAATCAGGGGGACTGTTCCTTTTCCTGTTGATTTTTGTAGCCCTTATTGATTTTTCATGTGGTCTCCTGATCTATCACTCAAAAACCAGGTTCTGGAGGAGAATAATTCTTGTGATAAGCATAATTTCAAATATCGGCATACTTGCGTATTTTAAATATACAGGCTTTTTTATTCAGACATTAAATGGCATCCTGGGAACTGAATTTGTTGTAACTGACTTTCTCGGATCTTTATCGAACAGTTTTCTCGGGACAAATTTTGACATAAGTAATATTATCCTGCCCGTCGGGATATCATTCTTTACTTTTCAGTCGCTGAGCTATACGATTGATATGTACAGGAAGAAGCTTGAGCCTGTCAGAAACATCCTCGACTTCGGATTTTATGTCTCATTTTTCCCCCAGCTGGTTGCGGGACCTATCGTAAGAGCTTCAGAGTTTATTCCCCAGCTTTACAAAACATACTCACTATCGCAAAGAGAGTTTAGCCATGCATTGTTCCTTATCTCAAAGGGATTAATAAAGAAGATCATAATTTCAGATTTTATTGCAGTGAATTTCATTGACAGGATCTTTGAACTTCCCTCTGCATATTCGGGATTCGAGAATCTGATGGCTGTCTATGGTTACGGATTACAAATATACTGTGATTTCTCGGGATACACCGATATTGCTATTGGTATAGCACTAATCCTTGGGTTCAGGCTGCCTTTCAACTTTAACTCTCCGTACAAAGCTTCGAGTGTTTCAGAATTCTGGAAGAGATGGCACATCTCATTATCGCGCTGGCTCAAGGATTACCTCTACATTCCGCTTGGAGGAAACAGGAAAGGGAGTTTCCGCACCATCATTAACCTGATGCTTACAATGCTTATCGGAGGGTTATGGCACGGAGCAGATTTGAAGTTCATCATCTGGGGAGGATTACATGGATTAGGGCTGGCTGTAAATAAATTATGGACCAATGTCTTTGGAGAGAAAACCCGGGTACGATGGTTTGTCAGGGCAGTTTCTGTTTTTTTTACTTTCCAGTTTGTCAGTTTCTGCTGGGTGTTCTTCAGGGCCTCCGACATGCACCATGTCGGCATTATATTCAGACAGATCTTCGGGAATTTCCTTCCTGGATCCTTCGGCCCCCTGATCCATGTTTACAGCGGAGTATTTTCACTTATGGCTGCCGGTTACCTGATTCATTTTCTTCCTGAGAAATTCAAGGAATCATACAGAGGGCTCTTTATCAGGATACCGCTTGTGGCTCAGCTGGTGATTGTATTGCTGATAGGATTCATGCTTTATCAGATGAGATCGACTGAGGTCATGCCGTTTATATATTTCAGGTTCTGATGTAGAGTAGAGCCAGATCTCAGATCTGGCTCTACAGATCTGGCTCTACCACATTCGTTTAAAGATAAATATCCTGGATTTTTGATTCGCCCACAAATGGTGCAATCGCCCTCTTGTATATCCCCTGAACATATGCAATCGCCATTCCGTAGTTAGTAACCGGGATACCTGCCTTTATTGCCGGCCGGAGCCTGTTATGAAGCTGTCGTCGGGTTATCATGCATCCGCCGCACTGAATCACTAACGAATAATCGGTGATAGGACGGGGGAGAATATCAAGTCCTGCAACAACATCATATTCGATTTTCTTTCCGGTGAAATTATTTATCCATCTGGGGATCTTTGTTCTGCCGATATCATCGCATGCCACATGATGGGTACAGGATTCAAGCAGAAGTACCCTGTTGCCCTCGCGTAGTTCCGAAATTTTCGGAGTTCCCTTCAGGTAACTGTCAAAATCTCCCCTGAACCTTGCAAGCATAATGCTGAAGCTTGTCAGTGGAATTTCCGGAGGAATTGAAGCATCGGCCTTGATGAAGACCTGCGAATCGGTTATCGCCAGAGCTGGCCTGATAGCTGTCTTTTTAAGGAAAGAATCAACCTCACGTTCTTTTAATACGATTGCAACAGCATCATTATCAAGAATATCCCTGATTGCCTGGACCTGCGGAAGGATAAGTCTTCCTGCCGGAGCCTCGACATCGATCGGCGTTATAAGAATTACAATATCACCCTGGCTGATAAGGTCTCCCAGGAGGGTGGTAGTTTTATAGGAATGCTCCGGAATAGTCTCCTTTATCTTGATGATCAGTTCCTCGTAATTGCGTCTGTCAACTGCAGAGAACTCAAATAGAACCTGTCCGGTAATGCTTTTAACAAAATCTTTGAATTGTGCTGAGGGTTCCTGAAGGTCCGATTTGTTATGGATTATTATGAACGGAATATCCTGATCATGAAATTTCTTAATAAGATCATCCTCATATTCCCCCCACGAATTCTCAGTTATGACAAGAAGGGCAAGGTCAATTATATCGAGAGTTCTTAAAGTACGGTCGACTCTCTTTTCACCCAGATCGCCTGAATCGTCTATGCCGGCTGTATCAACAAGTATCACAGGTCCGAAGCCGGTTATCTCAAATGATTTTTTTACCGGATCGGTTGTTGTCCCGGCTTGTTCTGAAACAATGGCAATATCCTGGCCTGCAAGACAGTTTATAAGGCTGCTCTTGCCATTGTTACGACGGCCATAGATTCCGATATGCGGTTTTGCGTCTCTGCCCTTTGACATGCTGTGAAAGATTTGCATCAAATTTAGTAATTTTAATCAGGGGTTAGTCACATATAACACTATGATTGTCAAATAAATTTGCAGGATATCCACTATTTCATTAAGTTTGAAATAGAAGCCTTGTTAGTTTGACGTATCTGTTAACGTGTAATTAAATTCATGACAGCGCCTCTTCCAAAGGATCAGTTATTCATAAGTAGACTTGCCGACCTAATCCTTGAGAACCTCGGGAATGAGAATTTTGGGGTAAAAGAGCTTGCAGGGGAATCAGGCATAAGTATGTATAGTCTCAGCCGGAGATTGCATTCAATAAACAGGAAAACCGTAAATCAGTTCATTCGTGAAGTCCGTTTGCATAAGGCGCTGGAAATGCTTCAGAATGATGAATTTACAGTATCTGAAGTAGCATTCAAAACCGGTTTTGGAAGTGCATCCTACTTCAATAAATGTTTTCATGAGTTCTTTGGATATCCACCAGGAAAAGTTAAAAAAGGCAGTGCAAATATTTGGGAGCAGAATATTCTTAATCAGGTTATTGCAGAAAACAAACTGAATAAATCGATATGGAAATCATATATTCTGAGCTTCCCGGGCATTCTTTTACTTTGCTTGTTGGCTGTAACGCTTGGTATTTTGATATACAGGAATATAATTAAATCCGAAGAAGAGGGGAGTCTGGTTTCAGCTGATGGAAAGATATCAATTGCCGTGATGCCATTCCGTAATATCTCAAATGATTCCACCATGAATATATGGCAGGGCGGGATCCAGGAATACCTTATAACTTCACTTTCAAATATTAAAGAGCTGAAAGTCAAACCAAAGGATAATATTAATGCATTACTTCAAACAGGGGGACTTACAAAATACGCATCCATTTCGCCGGATTTCGCAGGTAAAATCTCACAAAAGCTTGATGCAAACCTGTTTGTCTATGGCAGTATAATGCAGACAGGCTCAAGAATAAAGTTAGGAGCGCAGTTAATAGGTTCTAAAACAAATGAGATTTTGAGATCCTTTGAAATAGACGGGCCCTTCTCCGGAGAAATAAGCTTTGACCTGATGGATTCACTCAAAAAGAAATTGACCGATTATCTTATTGTCTCCAAACTGATAGAGGAAAATCCAATTTATGGAACCTTACAACTTTCAATGACCTCTTCCGAGGCATTCAGATATTATCTTTATGGTGATAAGGCATTAGAAAAAGGGGACAACACAGCCGCAATAGAATGGTATCTGAAGGCTCTGGAAATAGACTCCAACTTCTTTGAACCAATGAAAAGGCTCTCTTCAGTCTATGGAAATCTTGGCATGCTTGAAAAAGACCTGCAATGGGTCCTTAAATACTATAAGATGAGGGACAGGTGGACCGATCAGCAGAAGATTACCGCAAACTGGGCATATGCCTTCAGCTTTGAACCTCCAATGGAAGGTATTAAATATCTGAAGATGGGCCAGAAGATTGATGATGATGATCCGAGTATACCTTATTTGATGGGACTTACTTACAATTTAATCAAACAGTATGACAAGGCCATCCCGGAGCTTGAGAATCACCTTAAAATAAGTAAAAAATGGAGTAGTGACTTTCTGAGAAACAACTGGGCTTACTGGATGTTGGGTGAAGCGTACAATAAAACAGGCCAGTACCGGAAAGAAAGGAAATTGTACCGGGAGGCGCAGCACTATATTCCTGAAACATGGCTGACGACAAGAGAGGCCCTGTTGGCCTTTTCTGAGAAAGACACCAACAGGGCAAACCGGTATACTGCAAAATATCTGGCGGAGAAGAAAAAAATGTCATCTACGGCGGCAGAAATTGAGGAAGGCCTGGGTGATATTTACTTCCAGGCAGGCCTGATGGAAAAGGCTGAGGGATATTATCGCAGGGCGTTATCCCTCGACCCGGGTAATATGAGAAGAATAGTCACGCTTGCGAACTTTCTTGTTGAAAGCAAACGGAATCTTGAGGATGTTCAGGGATTGATGGATAAGGCGATGGAATCGGCACAGGACAGTGTGGTTTATTATAATTACTGCGACACAAAAGCTATGGCGCTTTACAAACAGGGGAAATATAAGGAAGCGCTGGCAATTTTTCAGAATACTTGGAATAAAGCTCCGTTCAAATTATATACTTACAGATCTCATCTGGAGGATGTGAAAAATGCCATTGCCGGGCAGGAATAAATTTCCCCGCCCGGATCTCATGACCGGAAATAATTTAAAAATAAACGGGTCGACTGAAAAATTCAACAATTTTTGAAAAGATTTTAATTTCTACCTAAAAAATTGCTATGTGCAAACGGGAGATTTAAGGCAACTTTAGGTAGGAATTGAAACTGTAATTGACTTTTTTCTTTCTAAAACTTAAAATCTACCAGTTATGAAAACAAAGACATTATTATTGTTATGCCTTTTTTTGGGCTTCGGGTTGACTCAGCTTTCTGCACAAAACGGGAAAAAAGGTTCAGGTACAATTAGTCATGAATATGAATATGGTCCCTGGACTGTGCCTGTTTATTGCGAAGGAGCTATATCTGATAATGTTACCTGTACCAATCTAATCGTAAAACTGACTGAACACTATATAAATGGAGAGTTGGTATGGGTTACCCAAAAAGTGGAAACGCAGGAATGGATCAGTACCAGCGGTGAAGTTTACAAGGGAGAGGCGATGTTTGACCATTTGCGTTTTGAGAAAGGCTATGCTATTTCTCATATGCACTTAATTGGCGCCAAAGGACAAAATATTACTCAGCAGTTAAAATACGACACTGAAACCTGGGAATTAGTCGATATTAAATCCAATTGTCACTGACATTCAATAAAAAGCAAGACTTAACATCCCTGATTTCAGCCCCCCTTCAGGGGGGTGCGGGGGGTCAGATCTTCCAGCGAGAATCCTAATTTCAATAGATTACCCGGCTGAAGTATCTCTTTCAGCCGGGCTTCTTCTATTATTTTAAGGATCGAATTGGCTTCGAAAATATCATATTTTTTCTCCTTCATCAGCTTAGCCAGCTCAGCCGCCTTGTGATACCCAATGTGAGGAGTAAGGGCTGTAGTAACTGAGGGACTGTGGAAAAGAGAGTAATAAGCTGTATTGTCGTTTACTATGAGCCCGGTTATAAGGTTATCCTCAGTTGTTTTACATGAAGAAATGAGGAGATTTATGCTTTCCAGAACAGCATACCCGATTACAGGCAGATAGGCATTCAGCTCCAGGCATCCCTGACTACTGAGAGAAGTTACCAGGGTATCGTTGGAATAAACTTTATGCGAAACCGATATGACAAATTCCGGGATCACAGGATTGATCTTCCCCGGCATTATTGAACTGCCTACCTGCTTTTCAGGTATCAGAATACTTTTATCCCCAACCAAATCCGATGCGAGAAGCCGCAGATCCGATACCATCTTCTCGAGGTTAACGGCAAGGGCTTTCAGGATACCATGTACTTCCACCCATTTATCAAGATTTGATGTGGCATCTGACAGGTTTTCACTGTGCGAAACAGGAAGGCCTGTGAGGCTGCGTAGTTCCGGGACAACCTGCATTACGAAGAATCGCGGAACAGCGAGTCCGGTTCCGATAGCCCCTCCACCCAGATTCACGGGCTTCAGTCTCTCAATGCATTTCGATACCCTCCACCAGTCGCGGGAAAGTGCTTCATTATATGAACTGAAAAGCAGGCTGAATGAGGATGGTACAGCCTCCTGCATCTGGGTATAGCCCGGACGAAGCTTATCGTCCGATTCCCTTTCAAGCTTTTCGATCTTCACCCTGAGGCCGTTAACCCGGTTCTCGAGTGATTGAAGCAATTGCATGGCTGCCACCGTTAGCGATGTAGGGATCACATCGTTGGTCGACTGGTAAATATTTGCATGTTCAGTTGGATCGATATAAGTGTATTCACCACACT